>ENA-OPBW01000395-OPBW01000395.1-human-gut-metagenome-genome-assembly--contig:-NODE-395-length-36262-cov-8.499020_pt1 | contig 36262 bp, 31 predicted proteins | sample MGYA00241070_ERZ501456 | MGnify/ENA primary metagenome ERZ501456 (study PRJEB25962, sample SAMEA2042624) | human gut metagenome | biome: human gut; feature: human-associated habitat; material: faeces...
CCTGTGCGACCTTTTCTCTCAGCAGTTCACGGCCGCTCTTAATATGATTCAGCCAGCCGTAATAAGCTGCCCTGGAGACCTTTGAGAGTCGGCAGAGACTTTCTATGGAGATGTTGGTTTCTTCATGGACTTCTTTTATGGCTTTAAAATCTCTGAGAAGGTGAGTAAGGCTGAATCCTTCGAGGAACGCAACCTTTCCTCTATCTCCATCTTTTTTTTTAGCAGGGCAATCTCTGCTATAAGATCCTTCTTCTCTTCAAGAAGTCTGGCATTCTCCTGACGCAGCCGTTCTTCTTCGGTCCGGGGCGTTTGGAGCCTGATTGGCTTTCCTCTGTAATCCTCAAGACCAACTTCTCCCATCTCCTTGAACTTTTTTACCCATGTGTAGAGTGTTTGGTAGGACATGTTGTACTTCTTGGCTATCTTGTTGTAATCGCATCCACTGGCGATGCACTCCTGAACGATTCTGACTCGCTCTTCCTTGACCGATTGCTGGCGTTTGCCCATAAGATCTCCTCCTTCAGAAACGAGGTCTGTCAACTTATGCTCATTATACGCCTCAATCCATGTTTTAAGGGAGAGAGTGCCGGAAATTCTGTATTTGGCACAGACGGAAAGCATGGAAACGCCGCCTTTAAGATATTCCTTTACGGCCTGGATCTTCATCTGATTGGAGTAGTAAGACAAATGCTGCCTGGGCCGCAATCCCTTAAAGCCCTCCTCTTTATACCGGAGAACCCATTTTCTGAATGTTATGCGGCTCATATGAAGATTTTCAGCTGCCTGGGTAATCGTAACACCCTGATAGAGATATGAAGCAATCTGGTCTAACATTTCCTCCGGGGACGCTTTGGTTTTACATGGCATAAGAATGACCTCCTAATATATTTATGATATTATTCTGTCTTTCTTGTTGAATCATACCAAGGGGGCGGCGGAGCCGACGGATGAGTTGCATTTCTTCGAGCTTTAGCTCGGTTGTATGGCTTTTCAATTTCCCCATCTCTCATTTCTCATCCCCAATTTCCTCTTTATCAATAGATTACTTAGAAATCATTTATTCCCTTGCATGATTTTTAAGCAGTTACAGAAAAATTCAATAGTATTTAAAAGCCGATAGTATCGTTACTTTTACTGTTTGTCACCCTTAAGAGTACTTTTACGGCGCCAATTTTCTTCAAATGTTGTATAATAATCATAGGCAACTGCCCGCAGTTTACCTGAAAAGACTGTTCCCAGGGGTGAGTCTTTGGAAGGGAGAGTGCCCGGTGAGGTTCCTCCGGTATCGTTACCCGGAAGGAAAGCAGCCGATCGCCGACCCGGACAAGGAATAGTCCCCATGAGGCCTAAGCCTCCGAAACTCTTTTTCGATTGCAGATATACCTGCCGCTTCTCCGAGCATTGTTTGTTTTGTCCGGAGGGGTCCAATGCCTCAATGAAGCTGCCGTATATCCGCCGGCGCAAGCGTACGCCTCGCAAGCACCGGTCCTCTTTTCCAAAGAAGAATAAGGAAGAAGATGCGAAAGCTCTTTCCTCCCTGCCATCAGGCCAGAGTCAGGCCGAAAAGCAGCAAGAAGAAACCTTACGTCTCTCCGCCCGTATCGGACGCCAATCTTCCCGCTCCCGCACGCTGTCAGTGCTTCCGTGGAAAAGTCATTCATGCCGTCTTTCACGTATCCCGCAGACAAGGGCCAGCCGCTGATGCAGCGGCGCGATGGAATCCGTCTTTCCTCCTTCCAATCGCAAGGGTCTCCTAACCCATGCATCTCTTTCGCAGCAGCATAGTTGATATGTTCCTGTGACTAGATCATTCCCAAACTCCAAAAATAAAGAAGCCCTCCCTGCCGGCTGCCATCCGGTAAGGAGGGTTTTTACGTGGGAATTGCGTGTGGATGGAGGCGAGGATGTGCGGTTTTCCACGAGCAACGCGAGGTTGGCATGTTTTCCCTTTGCGAAGCAAGGGAGGGTTAACTCCCTCAAACCAGCCTTCGGCTGAAGAAAAACCAGAAAAGCCTTCGCTGCTCGCAGGGCAGGCTCAGCTCCCCCACGTAAAAGAGCCATGAAGCGTAAATCTCGCTTCATGGCTCTTTCATTTCCACAATTCACTGCTGCAAGGGGGGATGCAGTGAATCATTTCATCCAACTTGAGAGCTGGTCGATGAGGCCCTTGCAGGCTGCCTCGGAGGCCTTGATGGCTCCGGCGAAGGTGCCCTCTTCATAAGGGTTCTCAATGTCCCCTTCAAATCCTGCATATTCGGAGAGCAGGTGGATCTTGTTGTCGACGTCGCCGCCCATAGTATTGAAGAGGGCGGGGTTATCGGGGTTGTCGACGAGAAGGATGAGGTTGTAGTTGTCATAAGTCTTCCATTCGAGCGGAATGGGGACTTCGGGGGTGACTGGGAAGCCTGCAGCCTCGAGAGCGTTCTTTCCTTCTTCACAAAGTGGTTCACCTTTGCAATCTTCGATTCGGGCACTTTCTGCTTCGATGCGGTCTTCGAGGTCAGCATCCTGAATGAGCTGCCTTGCGATGAAGAGCGCGGCAGGCGGCTGCCCGGTGCCGGTGTGGGTCAGAAACAGGAGTTTAAACATTGTAAGCTCCTTTCCAAGTGGAACAGAATATAAAGGGGTATGTTTTTAGTATAAAGGAGTTTTGTAAAGATTGTGTAAAGAAATAAGTAAAGTTATGGGTAAGGAAATGGGGATCAGAGAGCGGCGAGGGCCTCTTTGGCGGGCGCATAGCCCAGGGCTGCGGCTTTCGTGAGGAGCTGGCGGGCGAGGGGGAGATTTCTTTCTCCGCCAAGTCCCTTTTCAAGGAGCAGGGCTTCGCCGGTCATGCCCGGGGCGGCGATGATGTCGCCTCTTTCCGCAGATTTCCTGTACCATTTCAATGCAAGGGCATAATCCCTTTCTACACCTGTCCCGTCCTCATAGCATTTCCCGAGGAGGTACTGGCTCGTGATGTCGCCGTCTTCCGCGCCTTTCTTGAACCAGGAGGCAGTTTCCTTGTCATTCTTCGGGACGCCGCGGCCTTCCTGATAGAGGAGTCCGATGTAGCGGGCGGCTTTCATGTGGCCTAGCTTGTCAGCTTCCTTGAAATAGGCGAGTGCTTTGGCTGCGTCTTCTTCTGTCTTTCCATTATAGAAACGGAGGCCCTGGCTTAGGACTTCGCCGGCAATTTCATGCTTCTCTCCCTGGGAAAGGCCGCTTTCGTTGAAGGAAACGGGAGTGTTGTCCAGTGTCTGGAGATAGAGCCAGTCACGGATGCCCGGGATATTGTAGGCAAAGGTCCATGTGTACATGTGGTTGCCGTTCTGGAAGACGGTGTAATTGATGGCAGCGTCCTGCTTTTTGATCTGGCGCACGAGGTCGGCCATGGACTTGGAGTCAGCGTGGCTGTTCCAGAGGGGAGCAGTGGCTACTTTCGTGCCCAGCTTTTCCCAGCGGGAGACAGCGTCGTTCATGCCCGGATACGCTTTCGTGTCGCCTTCGCTGACGAGGATCCAGAGGTTCTTGTCCTTCAGCGCTTCCATTTCCTGCGTGTTCCACTGGCAGGCGACAAGGAACTGTGCGGCAAAGAGGTCCGGATACTTATCGCTGATGGCGATGTTTGCCATGCCGCCCTGGGACTGGCCGGTGCCGTAGATGCGGTTCGTGTCGACGGCGTACGTGTTCGTGACATCATGGATGAAATCGGTGACGAGGGTGAGGCCCTTTGTCCAAACGTTTTCATCCGTCGTCATCATGCCGAGGGAGTCGACGAGTTCCTGTGGATACTGGACGGCAAGGACGATGGAAGGATGCTTCTTCTGCTCTTCCTCCGATGCCCAGACGGTCGCGCCGTTGCCCTGGACGAGGGTGATTTTCGGATCGCTGATATTCGTGCTGGCATCCGGGATGAAGACGAGAAGCGGGTAGCTCTTCGATTTGTCATAGCCCTTCGGAAGGTAGAGGTAGTAAGGGATCGTTGCCTTCAGGGCCGGATCAGTGTAAGTGTGCTTGATGAAACCGGAAATGTCCGGCTCAAGGACGGAAGTGTCCGTATAGACCGTCTTTCCAGCAGGGATTGTCTCCCCCCTTTGGCCGTGCGGATCGGGCCGGTCTGCGTGACCTTCACGGAGAGGTCAGGCATGACGCGGTCGCTCTTCATGGACGCATCACCGTTCTTGGGGCCTTCCTTTCCTTTGGAGCCGCCCTGCTTAAAGGGCATATCGGACTGCGGATTCGTGTTCTTGATATTGATGATGACATACCTGCCGGCTTCCGTGGGTTCGCCCGGGGATGCCGTGGTCGCTGCCCAGACGGAGGCGATTTCCTTTCCTTCCACGGAGAAATCTTCCGCAGAGAGGGAAGTTGTCAGGATTTTCTCAGGATATTCGAGAGCGATTTGGGAGACCTGCTCGCCCCAGCCATAGTTGCGGGCGATGGAAGTGATCGAAGAAACGAGAGGGGCTGCTGTTTCAGCTGCCGGCGCAGTACTTGCCGGAGCAGGCGCTGCTGCCAGACTTGCGCCGCCTCCCAGAAGACAGAGCGCACATGCCAGTGCGCAGATCATTTTTTTCTGTTTCATGGATATTCTCCTTTCGAGCGGATGTCCGCTGTCCTCATTGTAGCACCGGGGAATATAAAAAAGTCAAGAGAAATACGTAGGGGAGGAAAGGAAAGAAATCGGGAGGAAATGAGAGCCATCCGCAGGAAATCCAAAAGTGACCACTCAGCCGAATGATAGAAGTCTTACGGATATAATAAAAAAATAAAATAAAAAATCAAAAGTTATAAAAGATTGGTAAGGCACGAAAAATCCCGATTGTATCGGATTTTCTTCGATATTTTTCGTTCTTCCGGCGCGAAACTGGCCGTTTGAAATAATAGACTATTTACTTATTTTGTCGAAAATATTAAAATAAAAATGAGACATAAGCATTCTTTACATAAGCATTCTTTGTGCAATGCTTATTTGATATATATAAGGACGTTCTAGGGTGAACGATTCAAGGCGGTGAATATGGATGTTGGATGAGAAAACGATTGAAGAGCTCCATTCCTATTATGACAGGCTCCCCGGGGGCATTTGTCTGGTCAAGGCAGATGATTCCGAGGAAATTTTGCTTGCCAACGCGGAGCTTCTGAATTACTACCAGTGCGCGAACTGGCAGGAGTTCAAGGAGCTGACCGGAGGGACGTACCGGGGCATGGTGGAAGCATCCGACTATATTCCGCTGAAAGATATCGTAAGAGTGAAGGGGCAGCCGGAGGCAAATTATGCCTACTTCCAGTTCCCGTACAGGACGAGAGAAGGCCATTTCAATAAAGGAAATGCGCTCCTGATCCGCACGACGCAGAAGGGGCTCGGGGACATCTGGTCCATCAATGTCATGAAGAGCAAGTACAGCCGCGCGCCCGGTGAGACGGAAAATATCACAGGGCTCCTTGGGGGTACTGCGTTCTACAAGCGTGTCAATGAACACATCCAGATGGAAAAGATCGACGGGACCGGCGGACTGTACTGCCCTGTCTATTTCAACCTCACGAACTTCAAATTGTACAACTCCAATTACGGCATTGAGCAGGGCGACGAACTGCTCCGGAAGGTGGCGGACGTACTGCGCGCGCATTTTCCGTACTCCATCATCGCCCACTTGAATGCCGATAATTTTGCCCTCGTTGCGCCGCGTGACGGCGTCATCGAGCAGGTGGAAGCCGTCTGCCGCGAAGTCGATGAAATGATCGACAATTTCAGCATCACACTGAAGGCCGGCGTCTTCTTCCGCGACCCGGACAATTTGTCCGAATATACAGCCAACAGTGCTTTCGATATGGCCAAGATCGCCTGCGACTCCATCAAGGGCGATGCCAGCAGGAGCTGGGCCACGTACACCGAGACGATGGGGAAGAACCTCGCTGCCCGCGCGTACGTCCTGGAGAATTTCGACCGCGCCCTGAGAAACGGCTACATCAAGATTTTCTACCAGCCTGTCGTCCGCACACTGACAGGGAAGCTCTGCGGCATGGAAGCGCTCGCCCGCTGGGAAGATCCCGAAAGAGGCAGACTCACGCCGGACATGTTCGTTCCGGTCCTTGAAGATGCCAAGCTCATTTACAAACTGGACTCCTACGTCGTCGAGCAGGTCGGGAAACGTTTGCGCACGATGGAAGATTCCGGCATGCCGGTCCTCCCGATTTCCGTCAACCTGTCCAGCGCCGATTTCGATCAGGTCGATCCCCTCGACGTCGTCGAAAGAGTCGTCAGGAAGTACCGCCTGCCCAGAAGTTATATTCGCATAGAAATCACCGAAAGCGCCCTCGTCAAAAACGGCAAGAAGCTCCAGCGCGAAATCGACCGCTTCAGGAAAGCGGGCTACCAGTGCTGGATGGACGACTTCGGAAGCGGCTACTCCTCCTTCAATGTGCTGCAGAATTTCCACTTCGATGAACTGAAGATCGATATGGCCTTCCTGCGCAATTTCAATGACCAGAGCCGGAAAATCATCAAATCCATCGTCCTCATGGCGAAATCCCTCGGCGTCCATACGCTCGCTGAAGGCGCCGAGACGCAGGAACAGGTGGATTTCCTCCGCTCCGTCGGCTGCGAAAAGATCCAGGGCTACTTCTACGGTCGTCCGATGAAGTATGATGACCTCCGCGTCCACTGCCGCGACAAGAACCTGCGCGAAGAAACGCGTCAGGAAGAATTTGCCTACGACAAACTCGGCCTCATCAATGTCCTCACCGGTGCGCCGGTCGCCCTCTGCGCCGTCAATGACAAATCGATGAGAATCCTCTACGAAAACGACGCCTACAAGAAAGTCCTCGAAGACGTCAGCGTCAGCGACCTCCGCCAGGCCAATGCCAATCTGGCGGCCGACGACCTGCCGATGCACAAGAAATTCAGGACCTTCGTCGACAAAGCTGTCGACAGCATGAAGAAAGAATCGATGACCTACGTCGACAATGGAAAGTACCTGCGCGTCAATATGGAAATCGTCGCCAGGACGAACCAGATCAGCGTCGGCCGTCTGGCCCTCTACAACATCACATTCGACGATAAATTCAAGGAAACGAAGCGGTATGACGAAATCTTCAGAAACGCCATCCTCTTCTACGACGGGATCTACTATGTCCACATGGACACGGGCGTCCTCGAAGTCCTTGAGACCATTAATCCGCTCCTGAAAGCAGGTGACCGCATCCCGTATGCACGCCAGCTCATCGCGTGCTATGCGGCCCGCTTCATCCACAGGGATGATCAGGAACGCTTCATGCAGTATGCAGATGCCAAGAGACTGTATGAAATCGCGAAGGCATCGAAACGGTCCGAAGCGAACAACGTCTTCCGCGTCAAGCAGAAAGACGGCAACTACCGCTGGAAAGAATTCGACGCCATCGTTCTCTATAAATCCCAGTCCAAGGACCTTCTCCTCTGCCTCAGAGACGCCACCATGGAACGCCTCCGCGAAAGAGAAGAGAAAGTGCCTGAATTCTTCGAATCCTTCGGCTACGTGCCAAGAAATGAAACAAGGGACTACAACCAGCAGAACAGCCAGATTTTCATCAACAATGCCCTGCAGTCTTTCCTCGACTTCTCCGGCATCAAGTTCTTCTGGAAGGACAAGAACCGCCGCTTCAAAGGCGCTTCGAACGCTTTCCTCAATTACTACGGCCTGAAGCTGGAAGACATCCTCGGCAAGACGGACGAAGACATGGGCTGGCATATCAACGAAGGCCCGTACAAGGACGACGAATGGGCCGTCCTCCGTCATGGACGCGTGAAACGCCACGTCATCGGCCACTGCATCGTCAAAGGCGTACCGCACACCATTGCTGCCTCGAAATTCCCGATTTATGACGGCAATGAAATCGTCGGCCTCGCCGGCTACTTCAACGACGTCGACAAAGGACTCTGGCGCCAGGAGCAGCAGGTCAAGATCGGCCTCACCGATCCGGACACTGGACTCTTCGGCTTCCGCGGCATGATGATGACAGGCCTCCAGTATGCGGACAACTACCGCCTCCATGGAGAAGACTTCTGCGCTATCATGCTCGACGTGCCCGACTTCGATGCCACCGTCCGCATGTACGGCCCGCAGATCAGGAAGAAACTCCTGAAACGCATCCAGAAAGCGCTTGATACCTTCGACGTACAGAAACGCGCACTTGGCCATATCGGCGAAGGCGGCAATTTCCTCTGCTTCGTCAAAGGACAGGATGCCAAATCCATCCACAAGTACCTCATCCAGCTCGCCAAGAATATCCATGAAATCACCAAGATCGACGGATACGACTGCACCCTCTACCTGCGCTATTCGACCGCATGGTGCTCCGAGTCCAAGAACCTCGACGGCATGCTGCACCTCCTCATGGAACGTCTGAATGACCAGAAACTCTAGAAACGCAGCGAATCCGACTACATCGGCGACTGCATCTCCTTCGACAGGAGAAAGTTCGACGACATGGACGAAAGAGTCGCCATGAGCGATCCCGATACATACAACCTCGTCTACCTCAACAAAGCCCTCCGCCACGACCTGGGCCTGACAGAGGATGAAGACATCACAGGAAAGAAATGCTACGAAGTCCTCGAAGGCGCCAAGAGCCCGTGCGAATTCTGCACGAACGAACGCCTCTCCAGAGACTACTTCTATAAGTGGGTCCACCACGACGCAAGAACCGGCCAGGACTACATCATGCGCGACACCCTCGTACCGTGGCGCGGCAAGAACTACCGCTTCACCTCCTCGACCTGCCTGAAAGACTACGTAGGCAAGTACCTCAAGGAGAACGGGGAAATGGTCGGAAAATCCGCAGCGAATGAAATGATCGCCATTGCCCTCGACGAAAGAGATCCCGACGCCAGCATCGACAAAATGCTGGAAAGCATCGGGGAAGCCCTCAAAGCCGACAAAGTCATGATCTTCGAAGAAGATGAAGAAAACGTCTCCGCTACCTATGAATGGAAGAAGGAAGGCGTTCCTTCCACCATCGACAAACTCCAGAAAATCCCGCGCGAAAAGGCGAAAGCCCTCTACCAGGGCTTCGTCCCCAGCGAAGTTACCATCATCAACGACCCGGAAAGAATGAACAAGGCCTTGAAAGACGGCAACATCAGTGCCGTCAAAATCAACAGCCTCGTCTCCCGGCACCTTGCCATCAACAGGAAATCCTTCGGTTTCGTCGAAGTCGTCAACCCGGCACCCGACAGACTGAAAGACGCCTCCCTCCTCCTGACAGCCGTCACCAGATTCCTCAGCGTCCTCATCTGCAACAGAGACATCTACAAACGCTTGAGACAGCTCGGGAACTCCGACCAGCTCACAGGAGTCATGAACAGGCACCGCTTCATGGGACTTATGCAGCACATCCCGCAAGGCGAACCCATCGCCCTCATCTGCGCTGACTTCAATGACCTCAAAGACATCAACGACACCGACGGCCACGAAGCAGGCGATGAAGCACTCAGGAAAATGGCCTGCGCCATGTGCTCCGTCGTAGACCAGAACCGCGTCTTCCGCGTAGGCGGCGACGAATTCATAGCCGTCGCAGAAGAAGTCAACCTCGACGACGTCAAAGAAATCGTCAAGAAAATGAGACAAGCCTTCGACGAACAAGGCGTCAGCGCAGCCCTTGGCTACGGCATCTTCAAAATGCCCATAGACGACATAGAAGCCGCCATCGCCGAAGTCGACCACTGGATGTACTACGACAAACGCCGCGCCAAAGAAGAACAGCACAAAGACCAGGACTTCATCCCCGACCACCTGCCGGAAAAAACCGCAGGACAGAAGGAAGAAGGAAAAGAAAACCCAGAACAGTAAAAGGAGAAAAGGATAAGACCTTCACAACAGGGGGAAGGAGATCCTTTATATCTTCAAAAAGATAAAACCTTTACAACTGGGAAAACAGAACGACCCGAGAACCGGGGGGAAAACATACAACCGGTAAAAACGAAAACCGGGAAACCGGGAAAAGCTAAGACCGGGAAACCGGGAAAAGCTAAAACCGGGAAACCGGGAAAAGCTAAAACCGGGAAATAAAAAACCATGCCAGACCAAAATGCTGGCATGGTTTTTTAGTGGGAAGAGAAAAGCGAACAACCTCGCTTCGCTCGCAAAAACTTTTATAAAAACCAATGAATACTGCACCTCTTTCCCGGCAACTTTAGAAAATGTATTTTCTAAAAAACCATAAAACCAGCCTAGAGGCTGAAGAAATGCAACTCATCCGTCCGACATCAGAATTTAAGGTCGGGCACCTTCCCTTCCAGGGCAAGGTCAAAGGCATTCTTCCCCGCTGGGGCAGGTCAAAACCTTCCGTATCGTCGCGAACGGCTATGTAACTGCGATGTACTGAGTCTTGATTTTTCCGAGTATTTTGCCCTCGCTAGAGAGAAATCAGCAAATTTCTCTCCATCCAACACAAAAACGCCTTGAAAATGACTGATCATTTTCAAGGCGTTTCTTTATTCGCTTAATTATAAATCCTTATGGATGAAGTGTTTCTTTCCGCTGGCGTAGTCGCCTACGATGTCTCCGTGGCCGAAGAGTTTGTACTTGTAGGAGAGGAGGCCTTCGAGGCCTACGGGGCCTCTGGCGTGGATTTTGGAGGTGGAGATGCCTACTTCGGCGCCGAAGCCGTAGCGGAAGCCGTCGGCGAAGCGGGTGCTTGCGTTCTGGTAGACGTTGGCGCTGTCGACCAGGGTCATGAATTTCTCGGCTGTTTCTGCGTTCTGGGTGAGGATGCAGTCGGTGTGGTGGGAGCCGTAGGTATTGATGTGATTGATGGCTTCATAGACACCGCCTATGATCTTCAGGGCGATGATGAGGTCGACGTATTCATGATGGAAGGATTCGCTTTCCGGGATGATCTCCACGGGGGTGATTTCGTTGACTTCTTCTGTGCCCCTCAGTTTCACGCCGGCGTCCTTCAGTGCTTTGGCAAGGTCCGGAAGGAGGTCTTTGGCGACGTCCCTGTGGATCAGGACGGTCTCGACGGCGTTGCAGGCTGCCGGGTACTGTGTCTTGGCATCGACGATGAGGGGAATCGCAGTTTCCTTGTCATATTCCTTATCGACGTAGATGTGGCAGACGCCGTCGGCATGGCCGAGGACGGGGATGTTCGTATGGTTCATGATGTACTGGACGAATGCGTTCGAGCCTCTTGGAATCAGGAGGTCGACGGTGTCGTGGCATTCGAGAAGTTCGTCGATTTCATTGTGCTGCTCTGCCTGGAGGAGGCAGTTTTCCGGAAGGCCTGCGTCGATGGCTGCCTGATGGATGAGGGAGAAAAGGACGCGGTTCGTCCACGTCGTTTCCTTGCCGCCTTTCAGGATGGCGCAGTTGCCGCTCTTCAGGCACAGGGAGGAAATCTGGACGAGGGCATCGGGGCGTGCTTCGAAGATGACGCCGATGACGCCGATCGGGCAGGTGACGCGGTAGAGCGTGAGGCCCTGGTCGAGTTCGCGGGCAAGGGTGATATTGCGGAGCGGATCCGGAAGCGCCATGAGGCCTGTGAGTTCTTCAGTGACGTCAGAAAGCTTCGCTTCGTCGAATTTGAGGCGTTTCTTGACCGGAGCCGGGACGCCTGTTTCCTCGGCAAGGGCCAGGTCTTTTCTATTGGCTTCGAAGATTTCTTCTTTATGCGCATTCAAAGATTCGCGGATGAGGGCGAGCGCCTTGTTTCTCGTTTCAAGAGATAAAGCGGAGAGAAGGGGCGATGCGAGTTTCATTTTCAGTGTTTCGTCATGGATATTCATAGCGGGCCTCCTTTGGCAGGAATGTACCCTCATTGTAGTCGGACAGGGCGGGGCGCGTCAAGGCAATCCTTATCGGGCGGGGCGGATTGTGCTATGATGAAGCAAAGGAGGGGAGCCTATGTTCAGGAAATTGAAGCAGTACCGGAAAGAACGGAAATGGGCGATGTACGCCGCCGTTCTTTTCAGTGTGCTCGTTTCACTCTTCCTCGTCGTGCTGCTCCTCTTCAAAATGGCGAGCCTCGGCGCGGCCGGAATCTTCAATTATGCCGTATCGAAGCAGAAAATGCTGCGCGGGACGATCACGGTCGAGGAAATCACAGCGAATATCCATGGCGGCGTGACGTTCACGAACCTTGCCTGGGATGATCCGCAGGGAAATCCGATCCTCCGTGTGCCGACAGGGACGCTGAAGGTCAATCCATGGGACATCGTGACCCGGAGAATGAAATCGACCACGCTGGAGGGCATCACGCTGAACGATCCGGTCTTCTCCGTCCGCTACGATGAGAATATGCAGGTCGACTTCGTCAATCCAAAGGAAATCGAAGATAATTCCGAAGACGGCAAGGCGAACTTCAACAGGAACGGCAAGCGCCTCAAAATGAATTTCGTCCTGAACAATGCAAAGATTCAGACCTTCTACCTGGAACGCCATCATATTTTCAATCACGTGAATATGGAAATGGACCTCGACACGAAGGGCATGACATACATTTCCCTGACGACCGGACCCTTCGGAGGCACGGCTGTCGGCGACGGCGTAAAACTCTACGGCACCGTGGACTTTTCGAAACCCGATCAGGAATGCCACTTCGATGCAGAATTCGACGGCATCGATCCTTCCTCCCTGGGCCTTGGGACAAGCATCCGCGACCGCCTGACATTGAAGGCCCATGCCGACGGACCCTTTGCAGGGCCAATAGCAGACGGGACACTGGAAATGAAACGCCTCCGCATCCCTGCGCTGCGCTTCCATGACGTGCACGGCGACATCCACTACGAAGGCGGACTCCTGACCTTCTCCAACGTCAAAGCAGGCGTCTACGGAGGAAGACTCCTCGCCCGCGGCGACTACGACATCGATTCCCGTGCCTACAATATCTACATCAATGCCTGGGACATGGACACCAGGTACCCGCTGAAGAGTGATAAATTCTACTGCCTCGTCGACCTCGTCGGTGAAATGCACTGCGACGGCAACCCGGCAGACCTCGACTCCTTCGGCACCTTCCAGTCCGGAAGCGGCTTCTACATGCTCGCTCCCTTCGAAAAGATCACAGGCCGCTTCGATTACAAGGGCCACACCCTTGCCTTCTATGACGTCAAACTGTACACGAAACTGGGCATCGCAGAAACCGACGCCTTCAGCATCGTCAAAGGCCGCCTCCACCTGGGCGAAATCCGCCTCGTCGACCCCGACACCGGAGAAGCCATGCGCATCACCGACGCCGTAGGAGAGCAGGAAGCCGTCAAAACCTTCAGGGGCATCCAGCAAAACATGAAAGAAATCAAAGAACAAGTCGACGACTTCAAAGATGCGCTGAAGAAATAGGGGGCCGGTTTTGACCTTGCCCTGGAAGGGAAGGTGGCAGCGGAGCTGACGGATGAGTTGCATTTCCTAGCCTGTAAGGCGGCTGTATGGTTTTAAAAACATACGACCTCGCTATGCTAGAGAAAATAAGCAGTGAACCCCTTTCGACCATTATGAAAATTCTACAATCATTTCTGTGATTTCACGTGCAATCATTTGTATAATGGCCACTTCCCCCCGAAGGAGACAGCTTCCTGAGGAATAAAAGAAAGAGCGCAACTCTTATTTGTTTGAAACCTTATGTAACCCCATCCCTGCCATACTCCTTCCCCTAACGGGGACAGCTAAGCCACGCCCCGCCCCAACTCCCCACGCAAAAAAAGACATCCCATTTCCGGAGATGTCCTTTTTCTTATTCTTTTCCTTATTAAAATCCTTTGGAGCGGAGTCTCTTTTCCCACCAGTTGAAGAAGAGGGTGAGGAGGATGGCTACGGCCCAGTAGGCTATGGTGTCGGCGATGTAGGGCTCGGTTCTTCTGTTGTAGAGAGCAGAGAAGATGTCGGCTTTGGCGAACATGTCGACGACTTTAACGGTGAATACCAGGGCGAGGAGTTTGATGGTCTTCAGGTAGTAGGTGAAGAAGGCCGGCATGGCTACGACGAAGGCCTGGGGGAGGACGATGCGGGTGAAGGCGCAAAATGGGGTCATGCCCATGGCGACGGCTGCTTCGTACTGCCCGTGGTCGACGGAGCGGAGCGCTCCTCTGAGGTTTTCAGACTGGTAGACGGTGTTGTAAAGGATGAATGTGGTGTAAACGGTCCAGTAGGGGCTGACGTCGAAAGGTTTCACGGTGTGGCCCAGGATAGACGTGAAGAGGGGCGCGAGGAGGTAGGGCAGCGAGTAGTAGACGATGAAAAGCTGCACGATGCTCGGTACGCCTCTGAAGAAGGAAATGAAAACGGTGAGGAAACCGTTCACGATGACGTTCTTGCTGCGGATGCGGATGAGTGCAATCACGGAGCCCAGAAGGATGCCGAAGAAAAGGCTGACGAATGCCATGAAGAGGGTATTCGGGATGGCTTCGGCGATGAAGAGGAGGGCGGTCGGTATGACAGCAAAGTCTATCATTATGTGGTCCTCCTTCCTTTATCGGTCATGCGCTGTGTCGCATGGAATACCATTTCCACGAAGATGACGAGCACCCAGTAGATGAGGGCGACGGCGCAGTAGGTTTCAAGTTTTCCCTGGCCATAGTTGGCGTTGATGATGTTGCCGGCGCGGCCCATGAGGTCGATGACGCCGATGAAGTACATGACGGAGGTATCCTTCATGATGTTGATGGCTTCGCTGACGAGGTTCGGAAGGGCTACAGGAAATGCCTGCGGCGCTACGATGCGGAAGACTCTGTGGAAGGGCGAAAGGCCGAATACGACGGCGGCTTCGCTCTGCCCCTTGTCTACGGAAAGGTAGGCAGGACGGATGATTTCCGAAATAACCGGTGAATAGTGGAATGTCAGCGCGATGAGGACGTACGCTGTCAGAGGCCAGCCGTCAGGGCTGATGCCAAGTCCGCGGACGATGACCGGCAGGACGAAGTAGACGAGGTAGAGGTCCAGGATGAATGGCATGCTTCTGTTGTAGGAGAGCCAGATTTCGCAGAACTGATGAAAAACGGGAATCCTTGCGATGCGGATGACGGCGATGATCATCCCTACGATAAGGCAGAGGAGGATCGAGCCGACGATGACTTCCGCCGTGTAGGGGATGGCCGTCGCGAGCCTCGGGAAAAGTCCGAGGAAGTAATCAAAATTAAAAGTTAACATAGAGAAGACCTCTTTCTAACGAATGAGCGGGAAACGAAAATCAGTGTTCGTCTCTCTTGAGCATTCGCTGGAGGAACTGCTGGGTCTTTTCTTCCTTCGGGTGGGTGAAGAGGTCTTCCAGAGTGCCTTCTTCGACGACGAGGCCGTCGGACATGAAGACGACTTTGGAGGAGACTTCGCGCGCGAAGTGCATTTCGTGGGTGACGATGATCATCGTGATGCCAAGGGTAGCAACTTCAGCGATGGTGTCGAGGACTTCGCCGACGAGTTCCGGATCGAGGGCTGATGTCGGTTCGTCGAAGAGGATGACGTCAGGACGTGGAGCGAGGGCGCGAGCGATGCCGACGCGCTGCTGCATGCCGCCGGAGAGATCAGACGGATACATCTTGGCGTAGTCTTCCATGTGGACGCGCTTCAGTTCTTCCATGGCGATGTCCTTCGCTTCGGAAGCGGACTTGCCGTAGCCGTAGATGAGGCCTTCGGTGATATTTTCCAGGACGTTCTTATTTCTGAAAAGGTTGAACTGCTGGAAGACCATCGTGGATTTCCTTCTGAGGCGTTTGACTTCATCTTTGGAAATTTTGGAGAAATCGACAGATACGTCGTCAATCGTGAGTTTGCCGGAGTCTGGCTGTTCGAGATAGTTCAGGCAGCGGAGGAAGGTAGTTTTCCCCGTGCCGGACGGGCCGAGGATCGATACTACATCACCTTTTTCAACGTTCAGGTTGATGTCTTTCAGGACTGTATGATTGCCGAAAGATTTGCGAATATGTTCTGCAGTCAATATGCGGGACATGATGAGGACCTTCTTTCCTAGAATGTGTTAGTTTTTAGTTTTTTGGTTGTATGGTTTGCGATGCAATAAAAAAAGCCCCGCCGCAAAGGGACGGGATTTTCCGTGTTCCACCCAATTTCGCCCCTGCGTTGCCGCAAAAGCCTTGGTAAGTCAAAAAGACTCAGCCACTGTAACGGGTGATCCCGGGCCGCTTACTTGGGTTCAGCTGGCCGGCTCGAAGAGGCACTTCCATGGAATTCCCACGCCCGTTTCCACCATCGGGGCTCTCTTCGGAGGTTCCATCCATGTACTTTCTCTTGTCATCGCTCATATAAAAGATTAATTATCATCAATATAACATAGAACGGAAAAGAAAATCAAGGGTTTACAAATCTTTTACCACGGGGTTCCTGCACTTTCCGTTTTCCTGTTGCCTTGCGCGGCTTGCTAAATATATAATAAGGAGACAGGCGCGCTGTAAGAGGCGCGTATCCAGGGAGGTAAAATGAGAGTTTCAATCATCGGAGCCGGCGCGATGGCGCTTGCGGCGGCTTCTTATTTAAAATTAAAGGACGTTTCGTCCCTTGTCTACGTCAGAAGCGAGAAGAAACTTGCTGCATGGTCGACGAAACCGGTCCGCGTGACGGGCGTGATGGAGAGCTCCTTCTACGTGCCGATGGCCAAGACGATGAAGGAAGCGGTGAACTATTCCGATACCGTCATCATCTGCACCCGCGCAGGCGACTATGAAGACGTCATCAATGAGCTTCTGCCCTGTCTTCGTAAGGGGCAGTGCATCCTTTTCCTGAACGGCTGCTGGGGCGCTGTGAAGACGTACCGCCTGCTGAAAGAAGATGTGAAGTACCTGACCATCGCAGAGACAGCTGGGTCTCCTTTCGTTGCCAGCCTTTCGGAAGATTTCCTGACACTGGAAATGAAGGGCATCCGTACGGAAATCGGGTACTCGGCGCTGGGGACGAGCAAGGATCCGGGCGAGCTTCTCCATACGATTGCACCGCGCGTTTCCCGTATTTCCTCACCGGTCTCCACATCCCTTTCGCAGGCGATGCCGATCGTGAATGCGGCCAGTGCCTTCTTCAATATCTCGCGCATCGAGAACGGGGAAGACTTCGAACTCTTCGGACCATCGTTCACCAGCCGCGCGGCCGACTACATGGAGCACTGCGACAAGGAACGCCTCGCCGTGGGAAAGGCTCTGGGGCTTGAACTTTACAGCCTCCTTGAGACCGTGAATTCCCAACGATCTGAGAAGAAAGCGACCCTTTACGAGGCGTTTAAGAATAATGCACTCTACGACGGGCTCAAAGGCCCCGTTTCCTTATCCGACAGAAGCCTTTCCGAAGACCTTCCCTGCGGACTGGGAAGCCTCCTCGATCTGGCGGACATGATGCATGTCCCCGCGCCGTATATCACGGCGATGGTGGACACCGCCTCACTCTACATGGGGAAACCTTACGAGCCGTTTCTGACAGTACAGGACCTCAGGGCGATCAAAGCGCTCCGGGGCAAGTAAATCAGGAGGGATTTATGAAGAAATTATTTACCGCCATACTCGCGTGCGCCATGATGGCAGGCGCATCCGCCAGCGCTCTCGCAGAAAACTGGGTAGCGCTCCCGGGCACGAGCGGCGTCAAAGTCGATACAGATTCCTACGTGGACGGCGGAATCCTGGCGCAGATGACACTCGAGCTGCCAGCCGGCGGAAAGAACGTCATTTCCTCGATGGCCTTCAACCGCGAGGACAATACCTACCGCATCGCGACACTCCAGATGCCTTCCAAAGACGGAAAGATGGAAACGAAAGTCTATCCGGACAATCCGGAAAACTGGTCCAAGATCCTTCCGAACACACTGGGAAAGACCATCTACACCCACTACGTCGAAAATCCGCTTCCGCGCTTCACCAACCCGGACTGGGTCACGCTCTATAAAGAACAGGGCGTCCGTTTCCATGGAAGCGAATACCAGATCGAAAAGAACACGATGAGCTACCGCGACGGCTATGCGACATTCTGGATGCGTATCACCTACCCGTGGAAGGACCAGAACTTCTCCGCTGCCGTGTACCAGGTGAAGATGGACGTGCCGAACAAGAAAGTGCAGACACTCTCCATGACAGAATATGATTACGACGGCAAAGTCCGCTCCCATGGCGCAGGCTCCAGAGACCGCGGCAATATCGAGCCGGACACACCGATGTACAAAGTATATGAATACGTGAACCATGCCCTCCGCACCGGACAGCTTAAGATGGTCACGACAAGACATGGATAATAAGACAGACGCTTTTCTGATGGAAGGCGTCTTTTCCATCCCTTATATAAGGTATAGAAAGGAAAACATATGAAGAAATTACTGACCGCTGCAGCGCTCGCCTCTGCGCTCCTCCTCTCCGCACCCACCGCCTTTGCTGAAAACTGGGTCGAAGTCGCAGGCTACCAGGGCCGCATGATCGACACTGACTCCTGCAAGGTACAAGGAAATACGCCCGTCCTCACCGTAAGGCCGACAGACGGCACCGAAATGACGATCCAGTTCAATAAGAAAGACATGACATACCAGTTCCTTTCTCTGAAACGCCTTGATGGAAATGGGAAAGTCATCGACGAAGTCCCGGCAGACAAACTCGCCGGCCACTTCCTCCCGCTCAAGGAAGGATCCCTCATCTCCAGTCTCTACATGCAGTACGTCGCTTACCCGATCCCGCAGCTCGCCAACGCTGAATGGGTCACTATCTATCGCACCGGCATGGGTGCGAACGCCGGCAGCCGCGTCTCCATCGACAAGAACCACATTTCCTATGACGGAGACTACGCCGTATTCTGGCTGAAAAACGACTACGTCTCGGCAGAAAAAGGCATCGCCTCCCAAATCAGCCAGGTCAAGGCAAACATGGCAAACAATCAGGCGAAGATCCTGTCCCTTACACTCTACGATGAAAACGGAAAAATCCTCCAGCACGACGCCAGAGGCGAAGCCGCAGAAGTCCGTGACGCCAGACAGGGCATCATGAATGAAGCCGTCACCTTTGCCAGGGAACACATCCTGCAAGGCACCAGGTAAGGAGGCATCATGGCAGACATCCGAGTAAGAAACCTCTCGCAGGAAGCGGCTGAATCCTGCTATGAAGCCTACCTCAAAGGCGAAAGACCAAAAGAAGGCACCATTCTCGTCTCCGGCCCCGTCGTCGTCTTCACCAGCGACACCTTCGAAATGAAAGGTGAAACACTGAAAGACGGCGAGGAGAAATTCGTCTCCATCCTGGACAACGAAGCCAAGAGCAGGGCGGCCCTTTGCGAATACAAAAACGGCCGCCGCCTCCCCGCAGGCGCAGCCCTTGCTGCCATGAAAGAAGGATACTTTGCGTTCCAGAGCGAATACATGAACGAAGAAGGCACGCCATTTACACTCTCCTTCGACCCTTTGGAAGAAGTCATGACAGCCCAGGAAGCAGGGAAACTCTACGGAATCCCTGCCAAGAACATAGAAAAAGACTGCGAAAGCGCAGGCCTTGAAAGCCCCCTGAAACAAGGCGAAACCAGACACTCCGGCAACGTCTGGCTCCTCCAGAAATCCGCAGCAGAACGCGCCTATGCAGATAAAGAAGGCAAAACCTACGCCGTGAACCCGCTCCTCCTCGTCTTCTCCACCGTAGAAGGCGCCGACATCTGGAGCAGAGACAGCGGAGTCGTCAGAAGCGCCGCAGGCGGCGCCGGCCACATGAACGCCAGAATGCACGAAGAAGAAAGAAAAAAATCCGGCCGCGTATGGCTCGTCACCCGAAGCGCCATGGAAAGACTCTTCGGCCAGGCCCTCCCGAACAAAATGAAAGAAGCCATGAAGGGGATATAAAGGAAATCCCCAAGCGCCGCTAACACTTGCCTTCCCAGACGGGGAAGGAGGGCCACGTAGTGGCGGTTAGGGTTCATTTATCCCCAAATCCCCATTACCATAAAGGAGTCCTTATGAAGAAAGCGATTTCTGATTTTGCTGATCGGCAGGGAATTTTAATAGAAGATAATTTCACCTTTGGCGAATGGGAAGCGCTCCGGATCCGCAGGGGAAGAGACCTTCGCGGATTCATGAAAGCAGCCGACCTCGTCGGCGCTAAAATCGAAGCGATTGCCGCCCCTGATGATTACCTGCACCGGTTCGGCAAGCCCCTTACGTGGGAAGCGGAAGAGCTCTATTCCGATGGAGACGAAGCGCATGAGGCGCTCATCAGGTCGTACCTGAATAATCCCGACTGCATCATGGGCCTCGGTTCTTATGAGCTCTATGAAAGAATATTCGTCGTGACGGACAAGGGGACACTCGAAGTCTATTTCGAGGACGAAGATCTCTATATCACCGTCGATTCCGCTGACCGTTCCGTCTATGCGAAAAACCACGACAGATATGCAAGCTTTGACGTCCGCAAACTTTTTGGCAGCGTCAAAGGCGATACGATCACAGGATACTGGGTCATGGACAGGGAAGGGAAAGATGAGGACGACGATGACTTCGACATATTCAAGGGCCAGAAGCCGTGCATCACAAAACTCAGCCTTGCCCTCGAAAGCGGACGGCGTCTGAATTTCTCCCCGTACATGGACGTCTTCGACTTTGAATTAGTGAATCCGGACGGTAACGTCGCAGAGATTTCCTTTGCCGAAGTACTCCGGTGCCTGAAATAAATCCCGAGATCGGGAAATGCACATAGATTTCCTTGACAAGGACGGCCGCACCGGTCTATAATAACGCCAATATAAGCGATGACTGGGAATAAGTTTCTTTCCGAAATCACAGAGAGCCGGGCAGGTGGGAACCGGTATGGAAGAGGAAGCGTGTCGCCCGTGAGCTCAGAGCCGAATGAAGTAGGCGAAGCGTCGATCCGCGTTAAGGATAACCAAGCTACAAAGCAGGGTGGTACCGCGCATAAGCGCCCTTGTCTCATGGGACAGGGGCTTTTTTGTTAGGCATCCGCTTTAGCAGGTGAGAAATAAGTGAGAGTGGTACCGCGCACATGCGCCTCCCGTGCAGGATTTTTTCTGCGCGGGAGTTTTTTATTAGGAGGCAGGGCATGACAGGCAGAAGGAACCGAGTCCCCTCGGGGACATATGATTTGATAGTCCAAGTCCATTAACCGTTTTGTCTTTTCCCTGAGGAGGATCTTACTATGAAAACAGCTACAGAAAAAAGAATCGCATTCAGAAACATGCTTAAATCCGGAGAAATCATCGTTGCACCGGGCATCGGCGACGCACTGTCCGCCAAGATCGCAGCCTATGCAGGCATCAAAGCCCTCACCATGGGCGGCTACTCCGTTTCCGCATCCCGCCTGGGACAGCCGGATGTCGGCTTCCTTTCCTGCACGGAAATGGCTGAACAGCTGACCGGCATCTGCAACGCCACCGACCTTCCCGTCGTTGCCGACGGCGACACCGGCTACGGCAATGCACTGAACGTCATCCGCACAGAGCAGATGTTTGAACAGGCCGGCGCTGCCTGCATCTTCTTCGAAGACCAGGCATGGCCGAAACGCTGCGGCCACATGGACGGCAAGCAGGTTATCTCCGCCGAAGAACACGCACAGAAAATCCGCGCCGCCGTCGACGCACGCCTCGATAAAGAAACCATGATCATGTCCCGCACCGACAGCCGCGCCGTCTACGGCATCGACGACGCCATCGAAAGAACAAAACGTTACATCGACGCAGGCGCAGAAATCTGCTTCGCCGACGGCATCGGCACCAGAGAAGAACTCGAAAAATTCGCCAAAGAACTCTCCGGCAGCGGCGCCTACCTCGTAGCCAACATGATCGAAGGCGGCAAGACACCCCTCATCCCGGCCAAAGAACTTGAGCAGATGGGCTTCTCCCTCGTATTCTGGGCCTGCAGCGCCGTCTACACCATTTCCAAAGCCCTCTACGACCTCTTTGGAAACCTCGCCCAGGACGGCACCACAGAAAAGAGCCTGGACCGCATGATCGAATTCTCCCAGTTCAACAGCATGATCGGCCTCGACACTTACAAAGAATACGAAAGAAAATACAAAGTAGACAGAGACGACTGAGGATATATAAGGAAAAGGAAATAGAAGATAAATGCAAAAATGGAGCCCATCGAGGACTCCATTTTTGCGTGGGAATATTTCCCGAATTAAAACGTAAGCCTGCTTCAGCTCTTTGCTGGGCCTTTCACTTCACGACTTTTCTTGCCCCAAAACCGCCATTTCAAGACGGGGAAACGGAACTGCCAATGATTCCCTTTATAATAGGAACAGAGGGGACGGAGGATATGATGAAAGTCTCCAGCGGCCTCCTAAACTCCGGCTGGGGCAGCAAACAAAGACACGTTATCTATACAATGGGTCTGCCAAGAGCATTCAGCCCCGCGGCAATCCGCCGAATCTATTAACCAGTTCTCCCTTATCCACTCCAAGGAGATAAAGCAGCAAATGAAAATCAGGTATTTCACTTCCCGGGAATACCTGATTTTCATTTGTGCAGGATTAAAACTGGAACAATGTCCGAAGTGCTGATAGGGTTGATCACCATGATCGAAGCGAGGTTTAGCTGTCCCCGTTAGGGGAAAGTGGCGCCGGAGGCGACGAAAGGGGTTCATTGCTTATTTTCTCGAGCCTCAGCTCGTTTGTCCATTTTTATCACCATCCTCCCATCTTTTTCCAATGTTTTATTCATTATTTCTTAGCTTATGCATCTTTCGCATGATTATTACGTGAGTTTTATTTTTCATGATATAATAAGGAAGTTTTACGAAAACAGGAACATTTCTTGAATTCACGAAATATATTGCGAGGTATTGTATGAAAAAAGTCATTCTTCCGTCATTAGCCTGGACGGCGGGACTGTCGCTCTTGATTGCGCTGATCCTTCATCTGGGCGGGGATTTCCCGGACCTTCGAAGCTATGTCCAGCCGCGTCTGGGCGTGGGGGTTCTGGTTTTCCTCATTGTTTCCCTGGGCCTTTTCTCTGTCTTTGACAAAGCGTTCCTGAAGAAATTCTTCCCATGGGCGGCGGTGCTGCCGATCCTCTGGATGGCGACCTTCACCTGGGCGTACGGTTTCGCGTCGCTTCCTGAAAAGAAGCACCTCGGCGATTACTATGTCCTGGGCGGCGTTGCTTTCGGGCTTCCTTACGTCTACCTGACAATTACGGAGAAAATCAATCAGCGCCTGCCGAAGCTCCGTTTCCTCTGGGAACTCATTGCGGGCCTTTTCGCCTTCTTCATGACAATCTGCCCCTTCATCTATATCGGCTACTACATCCTCTTTGGCGGGGAAATGGACATGTTCGCCATGATGGCCGTCCGTTCCACCCATATGAAGGAAATCCATGATTTCCTGGCCACGATAGGATCGCCTGTCAGAATCATCGGCGCCGTCTTTGCCTTCCTCTTTGTCCTTGCCGTTTCCTTCACCTTTGTCCATTCGATGGTAAAGGCAGCGCGCGGCATGAAATCTCCGCTCCGCGGCACGTCCAAAGGATACCTCATCGGACTTGGCGTCCTCTTCGTCCTTTTCTTCGGAGGCTTCTACCGTCAGATCATCCACGTCTTCCCGATCACTATCGTCCGTACGATGGACAGCAAGGGAAGCGAATTCCAGCTCCTCCAGAAACTCACGGACAACCTGGATAAGAACGTGAAGAAGATGACCTTCGTCGATCCCGGCGCAGGCATCACAGAAGGTACGCACATCGTCATCATCGGCGAAAGCGCGAACCGCGACCACATGAAAGTATTCAACCCGTCCTATCCGGAAAACACGACGCCATGGCTCTCTTTCGTCGCCAATACACCGGACTTCGCACTGGGCTACATGGCATACTCGAACTTCCCGAATACGCTGATGTCCCTTTCCTATGCCATGACATCGGCCAACCAGTACAATGACAAATCCTTCGCTGACGTCGTAAGCATGGTCGACGTAGCCAAAGCAGCCGGCTACCGCACGGACTGGATTTCCTTCCACAACAGAAGCTCCCTCTCCAGCGCCGGCGTCACCATGATCGCCGAACGCTCCGACGGCTCCTACTGGGAAAAGAACTACGACGGCTACACCTTGGAAGTCCTGAAGAAACTCCCGCCGGCCAAGAAACGCGTCATCTTCATCAACATCGACGGCAGCCACTACACCTACCTCGCCCGCGTTCCGATCGACAAGAGAGACGAACTCGGCATCCCGTCCAGCGACCCGTACCATGACTATGACCTGACCATTGCCTATGACGACGAAGTCATCCGCGACATCTTCGAATACGCGAAGAAGAACCTGAACCTCCAGACCATGGTCTACTTCTCCGACCACGGCGAGAACATGGAACACTACCACACAGCGTCCCCGTTCTACTACGACATGGTCCACATCCCGTTCTTCGTCTACCTCTCGCCATCCTACCAGGCAGCCCACCCGGGCCTCATGCCAGCCCTGAAGTCCCATGAACACCAGGTCTTCACCAACGACCTCGCCTTTGACACCGTCACCGGCATCTGGGATGCAAAGACGAACTACTACAACCCTGAATACGACTTCTCCTCGCCGAAGTACAGCCTCAACATGGACAACGCAAGAACCATGGAAGGTAAACACAAGATCTCCGACGATCCATTTTTGAAAAAATAGAAATAGGAAATAAGAAATAAGAAAAGGCTGCGACGAAATGAGCGATCATCTCGCCACAGCCTTTTTGCATCACTCTTCATTCTCAAAATCAATCATATTTCACTCTTCTGTATGACACCGATAACAAAAAGATAACGAGATAAAGCAAAAAAATAGAAACGTTTGTCATATTTGGAATATAGTTCGAGTCTATGGTTAATTTCGGCGTTTTGTATTCTTTCGAATATGCGGAAATAGCAAATAAAATATAACTAAAAAATAAATAATGCATCCTAGTGAAATTGAGAATGTTTTGTGCTATATTAAGGCTAATAAGGCGCATATGCGCGAAGGTGGATATTCTTAATTCCCGGGAAAGCCCCTAGTTAAGAAACACTTTTTTATGGGATGAAAAATGATGAATGAGATAGATTTGACTAAGGTCGATTTTGAGAAGCCTTTCATGGCCGGTCTAATGGACGGGATGCCTGGAGGCTTTTTTGTGTACCGCGGGGATGAGACCAAGAAGATTATTTATGCCAATCAGAAGCTTCTGGATATTTTCGACTGCGATACATGGGATGAATTCGTCGAGCTGACGGGAGGGACATTCATCGGGATGGTCTATGCAAGAGACCGGATGATCGTCCATGATTACGTCCGCCGCGCCAGGGAATCAGGAAGGACGTCCGGCGTGACGAATTACAGGATCCACACGAAGAAGGGCGTCTTCAAGTACGTGCAGAATTACGCCAATTTCGTCAATGATTACGTGGAAGGCGGACTTGTCTACGTATTCATCGCAGCGGCAAGATCCACGCATGACCGTCTGACAGGTCTTCCCAGTATGCTGAATTTCCTTGACTACGCCAATTCGCCGAAGAATGAAATCTTCAGGAGCGGGAAGATTCCTGCCATGGTCGCTTTCGATTTCTTCGGCTTCAAAGTCTACAATACCCGCTACGGCATACAGGAAGGGAACAAGCTCCTCGTCGAGTTCTCCATTATCCTGAAAGATATTTTCGGAAAGAACAGCGTCTCCCGCTTCGGCGAAGACCATTTTTATGTCCTCACCTGCGCCGGCGGGATCAGGGAGCGCCTCGATGAAGTCTTCGAACGCCTCTCAAAAGCCAATCATGGCCGCACCGTCCCCGTCCGTTCCGGCGTCTATATTTATGACATGGATGATGCCGTCAGCGCCTCGGAAGCCTGCGACCGCGCGAAGATGGCCTGTGACGTGGACCGCCATTCGTACATGTCCTTCTACAACATCTTCGACAAGAACCTCCTTGAGAAGGAAAGGACGAGAAGCTTCGTCTTCCTGAATATCGGGGATGCGCTCAAGAACCATGAAATAGAAGTCTACTACCAGCCACAGGTCGATGCCCGGACAGGGAAACTCTGCGGCGCCGAGGGCCTTGCCAGATGGAATTCGCCGAAAGCAGGCTTCATGATGCCGGGCAAATTCATCCCCGTCCTCGAAGCAGCGAACCTCACCTACAAGCTCGACATTTACATCATCCGTCAGATTGCCAGAGACTTCAGGAAATGCATCGAAGAAGGCACACCAATCGTGCCCGTTTCCTTCAACTTCTCCAGAACCGACTTCGAGACCTGCAATCCGTACGAAGAACTCCAGAAAGCCGTTAAGGAATACAACCTCGAGCCGAAAATGTTCCGCGTGGAAATCACCGAGTCCACCCTGATGTCCGATCCGGCCAAGATCAAAGAACAGATGACACTCTTCCGCAAAGCCGGCTATGAAGTCCTGATGGACGACTTCGGCAGCGCCTATTCCTCTCTCGCTACCCTGCGTGACTTCGACTTCGACGAAATCAAGATCGACATGGGCTTCATGAGGAACTTCAGCGACAAATCCAAGAAAATCATCAGACCCATGATCATGCTCGCCCAGTCCCTCGACGTACACACCCTGACCGAAGGCGTGGAAACCGCCGAGCAGCTCAGCTTCCTCCAGCAGGCTGGCTGCGAAAGGATCCAGGGCTACTACTTCAGCAAACCCATTCCCTACAGCGAATTCGTCCAGAAACTGAAAACCATGGACTGCTGTGATGATCTCAAAGACTGCGAAAAATAATAATAACAATAACAAAGAGGAGAAAAACTATGTCAATGATCGATTCAGAAGCACAGGACTTCACCGTCAGAGCCTACCAGGACTACGAATTCCGCCCCGTTACCAAAGAAGACCTGAAAGGGAAATGGAGCGTATTCTTCTTCTATCCGGCTGACTTCACCTTCGTCTGCCCGACCGAACTCCAGGACCTCCAGAACCACTACGAAGCATTCAAGAAGATCAGCTGTGAAATCTACTCCATCTCCTGCGACTCCGTCTACGTCCACAAAGCATGGCACGACCACTCCCAGGCCATCGGAAAAGTAGAATTCCCCATGATCGGCGACCCCGGCCAGGTCCTCACCCGCGCCTTTGACGTCCTCGCCAAGAACGGAGAAGAATCCCAGAGAGCTACCTTCATCATCGATCCCAAGTGCCAGGTCGTAGGCTACGAAATCATCTCCTCCAACGTAGGAAGAGATGCCGAAGAACTCCTCAGAAAAGTAGAAGCCTGCCAGTTCGTCTACGAACACGGCGACATGATGTGCCCCGCAGCCTGGCACCCCGGTGACACCCCGCTCGTATCGGGAAATGACTTGATTAGTGATATTTAAAAAGAAAAAATAAGGAAATAAAAAAGGAGCTGTAGCAAAATGATTGCACATTTTGCCACAGCTCCTTTTTCGCTTTTTCTTTCCTTATATTATCTCTTCTTCAGTGACGGATTTCTTGTTTCAGCGATCCAGGACTTGAAGGTCTCTTCGCTGATGCCGAATTCCTGCTGGACGTAGGGAGCCCATTTCATGGACTTGCTGCGTGCTTTGACAATGTTTTCCATCAGGCTGCCTGTGTGCTGTTCGATGAGGTAGGCGAGGCGGAGCCAGTGGTTCGGGTAGCCTTCGGAAAGGAGTGTCTCTGCTCTCTTGGTATCCATGCCGTAGAAACGGTGGAGACGGTCGGCTCTGTGGGCGATGTAGCGTTTGCTGTAGATCTCCGGGGTCAGGCCGAGTTTCTTTTCGATGCGGCCCCATGGGTCGTCTTTTCTCATGTCGAGGATTTCGCCGGCTGTCTTGCCTGAGAGGCAGGAGAGGAGGGCGGCTTTGTCGACGTCGTTGAAGCGGAAGCCTCTGGAAAGGATTTCCTTCGCTTCGTCTTCAGGAATCTGGTATTTATGATGGATGCTGCGGATCTGGTCATCCATGGACATTTCGGTACTTCTCATCATGGAAAGTGCCTCCTTTATAAAAATTTTATGATACTTTCTAATTATATCATAAGAATTGAATAAGAAATTTCATAGGATGATAGAAAATAGAGATACAAAGTGACGGGTTCCGCATGAAATTTGAAACAAAACGTGTTTTTTGTTAAAATAACAACGTTATTCTATTTTTCCCCGAGAGGTGAATGATGTTTTTACATGAGATTATAAAGGGTGCCGATCCGGCGCATCTGGTGTTCGAAGGCGATGCCGTCGTCACCTATGGCGAGCTGGAAAAAACAGTCGCCCGCTACAGAAATACGCTGTATGAAATGGGAGTCCGCCAAGGGGAACGTGTAGGCCTCTATACCGCCAACCGCGCAGAATTCGTCTACGTATTCATGGCAGTGGTCAGCCTTGGCGCTATTATCATCCCGATCAACAATTCGCTCGTCGACCGCGAAGTGGATTACATCCTCCGCGATTCCGGTTCCATGCTGCTCATCACGGACACTGTGCTGGAAGTTTCCTGCCCGTCCATCGGCATCCATGACCTGGACTACAAGACGAAGAAGGAAATCGCACCGGCTGCCCCGGATTTCCCGGAAGATGTTACCGAAGATGACGTCTGCGCGCTGGTTTATACGTCCGGCACGACAGGAAGCCCGAAGGGTGCTATGCTGACGCACAGGAACCTCGTGTCGAATGTGGAGCAGTACCTGCAGCGCATCACTTTCGTACCGGAAGACAAGGTCCTCTGCGTCCTGCCGATGTTCCACGCTTATGGCCTCACGACCGTCGTCAATGCCGGCCTCTACGCGCATGCGACCATCGTCATCCTGCGCTCGAAGAGCCCGTCTGAAATCACGAACACGATCGTGGAACATTCCGTGACGATTGCCATCATGGTACCGCCGATGTACAACCTCCTGGCCCGCCGCGGCGAACCGGAAGTCATGAAATCCGTGCATACCTTCATTTCCGGAGGCGCATCGATTCCGCAGCCTGTATCCCAGGCATTCCACAACCGCTACCACCATCCGGTTCAGGAAGGCTACGGTCTGACCGAAGCATCTCCGGTCGTCTGCATGATGCCGGCCGGAAAACCTAAGTACCTGACAAGCGGCCCCGTCCTTCCGGGCGTCGAAGCCTATGTCAGGACAGAATCCGGCGGCCCGTACGTGCCGGGCACCGTGGGCGAGCTCATGGTCCGCGGCAGCAACGTCATGAAAGGCTACTGGGAAAAGCCCGAGGAGACCAGGAAAGTCCTCACCGAGAACGGATGGCTCCATACGGGCGATCTGGCGTACATGGATGACGAACAGTACATCTATATCGTCGATCGTATCAAAGATTTGATCATAATGAACGGGGAAAACATTTACCCCGGTGAAGTCGAAGACTGCATCTACGAAGTGGAAGGCGTCGGCGAATGCGCCGTCGTCGGTCATCCGGACCCGCTCCGCGGCCAGGCCGTGTGGGCATACGTCGTCATGAAGGACGGCTATGAGTTCGATGAAATGAAGATCAGAAGGCACATGTCCAAGAACATCGCCAGCTACAAGATCCCGCGCCGCTTCATCCCTTTGGATGCCCTCCCGAAGAACGCGACAGGAAAGATCCTGAAACGCGCCCTCCAGGACAACTAAGACTGACCGGAAATCCCCGAAAAAAGGGGAGCTTCGACAAAATCCGCAATCGTTTTGTCGCAGCTCCTTTCATGTCTTTATTGGACAAACGGTTGTTTTTGATTCGAAGGAAATCACGCCCATCGGGCGGGTTTATGCTATAATAATTTTGTATGGAGTCTTGAAAGACTAATATTTTTTGACTCCGCAGTTTCGCATGCAAGGAAACCGCGGGCATTCCTCAACAGGAAGGAAGAAGGACACATGGCAACAGCAATGGTAATCGGCGCCCAGTGGGGCGATGAAGGCAAAGGCAAGATCGTTGATTATCTCGCCGCGAAGGCAGACGTCGTAGTACGTTCTCAGGGAGGAAACAACGCTGGCCATACAGTCGTAACGGGAGGCAAAGCATATCCGCTGCGCCTGATGCCAAGCGGCATCATGTACCCGGGAACGATCTGCATCGTCGGCACAGGCGTCGTCGTCGATCCAAAGAGTCTTCTCGAAGAAATGGAAAACCTTGAAAAACAGGGCATCGACGCAAAACACCTGCAGATCTCCACGAGAGCACAGGTCGTATTCCCATACCACATCCGTCTCGATGAAGCCGAAGAATCCCGCAAGGGCAGCCGCAAGATCGGCACAACAAAGAACGGCATCGGACCGTGCTACGCAGACAAGATCAACCGTATCGGCATCCGCATCTGCGACCTCATGGACAAGGAAACTTTTGCTGAAAAACTGAAATACAACGTAGAACAGAAAAACCTGCTCCTCGAAAAACTCTACGGCATGGAAGGCTTCGACTACGAAACCATGCTCAATGACTACCTCGGATACGCAGAAAAACTCCGTCCGTACGTCAAAGACACCAACTACACCGTCCAGCAGCTCGTCAAAGAAGGCAAGAACGTCCTCTTCGAAGGCGCTCAGGCATCTATGCTCGACTGCGACAACGGCACCTATCCGTACGTCACCTCTTCCCATCCGACCGCCGGCGGCGCATGCATCGGCGCAGGCATCGGACCGCACATGATGCAGAACATCTTCGGCGTCGTCAAAGCATACAGCACCCGCGTAGGCGAAGGCCCGTTCCCGACAGAACTCCATGACGAAACCGGCGAATACCTGAGAAACACCGCTCACGAATTCGGCACCGTCACAGGCCGCCCGCGCCGCATCGGCTGGCTCGACACCCGCGCCGTCCGCTACGCAGCAGCCCTGAACTCCTTCGATTACCTCGCCATCACCCGCCTCGACATCTTAGACGGCATGGAAGAAATCAAAGTCTGCACAGGCTATGAATACGAAGGCAAAGAAGTAGAAGAATACCCGGCTGACCTGAAATTCCTGGGCAAGATCACCCCGGTCTATAAGACATTCAAAGGCTGGAAAGAAAAAATCAGCGACATCCGCGATTACAATGAACTCCCGGCCCTCTGCCGCGAATACCTCGAAGGCATCTCCAAGCTCATCGGAGTACCAATCGGCATCGTATCCGTAGGCCCAAGCCGCGAACAGACCATTGTCCTCAAAGACGTATTCTAAGATTAGAATAAGAATAGGGAAACCCCCGAAGCCAAGCTTCGGGGGGTTTGTCGTGGGGGGAAAAGGGGAGAGAAAACAGGAAAACCGCCCAGGGGCGAGAAAAAAGAGAAAACCGGACAACCGCTGTGCGGGAAAAACCGCAGAAAAGCAAAGGTACGCTTTCAGTTTAGAAAAGATGGGAAAGGAAGCTCTTTCTTATCAAACCTTCACAACCGCCCCAAGGTGCGAATGGGAACACCATACGACCAAGGCTTCGCCTTGTGGAGATGAACCTCCTCAGGCGCAATGCGCGCCAGCTCCCCCTACGGGGCGAGCTCCAAAACCATTTCCTTGCTTCGCAAAGGGAAAAGAGAAAACCGTAAAACCTCGCTGCGCTCGTGGAACCTTTTTATAAAAACTAATGAATACTGCACCTCTTTCCCGGCAACTTTAGAAAATGTATTTTCTAAAAAACCATAAAACCAGCCTAGAGGCTGAAGAAATGCAACTCATCCGTCCGACATCAGAATTTAAGGTCGGGCACCTTCCCTTCCAGGGCAAGGTCAAAGGCATTCTTCCCCGCTGGGGCAGGTCAAAGTCCTCCGCTACGACGCGGGCGGATAGTAACTTCGCTGTACTGAGTCCTGATTTCCTTTCATTTCTTTCCTTCCCACGAAAAAAGCGGTACCCTTGCGGGCGCCGCTTTTTTCGATCGTATTGGATTGGGAGATGATGCTATAGCCAGTCAGGAGCCGAAGGTAACTTCAGTTCCTGACCAACCATCTAGTTTTCTTTGGAGAAGAGTTCCATGCAGCCATCAGGTTTCCCATGCTGCATTGTCTTTCCCTGCGATAGCCTTGGCGGATTTCATTCCGTCAAGTAAGTATTGAAAGTCCCTGGGACTCCTTATTTATTGTCCTGTCCCGGGAAGTGTGGTCTCTTTATTTCCTGGCCAACCATCCAGTTAGCTTTGGAGAAGAATTCGATGTAGTCATCCATCAGGTTCGAGGTGACATAGACATCATCCTTGTCTGCCAGAGCTTTGACGGATTTGACTTCGTCCAGGAGGTACTTGAAGTCTTTCAGAACGCTTTCATAAGCTTCTTCAGAGGTGACTTCCTTGTTTTTGGCTTCTTCGATGGAAGAGAGTGCCAGGAAGCCTTTCATGGTGCTTTCCGGTTTGAGGCCGAGCTTCAGCATGTTTTCAGCGACGCCGTCGACAATCTCAGCGACTTCATCATAGTATTCTTCGAGTTTTGCATGGTCATCGAAGAAATGATAACCTTTCAGATACCAGTGGAAGCTCTGCAGTTTATGATATTCCACAACAAGATCAGCAAGCAGTTTATTTAATTCTTTTTCCATAATAAATTTCCTCCTTATATAGTATGTCTTTCCGTATGTTTCGGGTTCGTGCCCTTATTATTTCTTAAGAACCTGGCCAACCATCCAGTTAGCTTTGTAGAACATTTCGATGTAGTCATCCATCAGGTTGGAAGTAACATAAACGTTGTCCTTTTCAGCGAGAGCCTTGACGGATTTAACTTCATCAAGCAGGTACTTGAAGTCCTTCAGAACTTCGGTGTAAGCTTCTTCGGAAGTGACTTCCTTGTTCTTGGCTTCTTCGATGGAAGACAGTGCCAGGAAACCTTTCATGGTGCTTTCCGGCTTGAGTCCAAGCTTCAGCATGTTTTCAGCAACGCCGTCGACAGCTTCAGCAACGGAGTCGTAGTATTCTTCAAGTTTTGCATGGTCATCGAAGAAATGATAACCTTTCAGGTACCAGTGGAAGCTCTGCAGTTTATGATATTCCACAACAAGATCAGCAAGCAGTTTATTTAATTCTTTTTCCATAATAAATTTCCTCCTTATAACATGTATCCTTGGAGACCTTTCCGGTCTCTCTCTTGATCTGTATATATTGTATCGCTAATCGAATTTCTTCGATAGTAATATCATCTTTTATTTTATAACTATCGTATTCAATTCTGAGATTCATCCATCAGAGCCGATCTCAATTTCACCGGCTTCGACAGGAACTCTCATTTTTACTCAATCATACTTTATTGATTATATTTGTAAAATTATTCTGTTTTGCGTCGATTTGCCGCTTCAGGCATCCTGACCAGGGAAATGCGGCTTCTTGGTTTCTTCGCCGACCATCCATTCAGCCTTGGAGAAGAGTTCGATGTAGTCATCCATCAGGTTTGAGGTGACATAGACATCATCCTTCTCTGCCAGAGCTTTGACAGCCTTGACTTCATCAAGCAGCTGTTTGAAATCCTTCAGGATGATTTCATACGCTTCTTCAGAAGTGACTTCCTTGTTCTTGGCTTCTTCAATTGTGGAGAGTGCCATGAAACCTTTCATCGTGCTTTCCGGCTTGAGGCCAATCTTCAGCATGTTTTCGGCAACGCCGTCGACAGCGTCTGCAATGTCTCCGTAGTATTCTTCGAATTTCTTGTGATCATCAAAGAAGTGATAACCTTTCAGGTACCAGTGGAAGCTCTGCAGCTTGTGATACTCAACAACCAGATCAGCCAGTAATTTATTTAATTCCTTTTCCATTTTTTGTTCCTCCTTACCATACGATGGATATTTAGAAGACGCTCCCTCTCGGGGAGGTCTCTCCTTCGATCTGTGTATAGTATAGGTCAAAGCAAGCAGAGAAAATAGCAAATTCCTCCTTTGGTTTGTAACAATCGTCCATATATTGAAGAATTTCTTACTATTCTCATTTATAAATAAGCACTGTCACAAAGAGCAGTGGAAATCACTGCATATTATGACAGTATCCGGAAATAAAAAGGAGCGGCCCCGAAGGGCCGCTCTCTTGTTAACTAAGTTTATTTGGATTATCTGACTTCCTGTCCAACCATCCAGATGGCCTTGGAGAAGAATTCGATGTAATCATCCATCTTGGTAGATGTGAGGTAATCGCCGCTTTCATCAGCAGCTGCCTTGACGCCTTTGACTTCATCCAGGAGATACTTGAAATCTGCAAGGACAGCTTCATAAGCTTCTACAGAAGTCACTTCCTGATTCTTTGCTTCTTCGATAGAAGAAATCGAAAGGAAGCCCTTCATCGTGCTTTCCGGCTTGAAGCCAAGCATCAGCATATCTTCAGCGACGGTGTCGACTGCTTCAGCGATAGCGTCGTAATATTCTTCCAGCTTTGCATGATCATCGAAGAAGTGGTAACCCTTCAGGTACCAGTGGAAGCTCTGCAGCTTATGATATTCCACCACGAGATCAGCCAATAAATGATTCAATTTCTTTTCCATATTTCTTCCTCCTATATACGATAAGACCCATGGGGTCAGTTCAAATTTGATGTTCTCAGTATACAGGAAAAGCAAATTTTCGAATAGTAAAATCGTCTCCAAAATTGTAACTATCGTATCTATATTTATACTTTTCGAAGATGAAAGAGCATGCGGAGTCTTGTTTGCAAGCGAAAAGGCTGCGGAAATGATCGCTCATCCCGCAGCTCCTCTCTTACCTTATATATAATTATTCTTCGACTCCTGTGACTTCGTAGCCTTCGATGCCGGAGAGGGCTTTTTCGTACATGCCCCTTGTCTTTTCAGGAACGCCTGCTTCGAGGAATACTTCAGCCACGCCTGTTTCATGAGAAGCGGTGACTTCCTTCACGCCCGGGAGCGCTTCGAAAGCAGCGCGGATTTTCTTCTCGCAGTTCTCGCAGCCCATTCCCTTGATGGAGACCCTCTGGTAATCCAAACGGTCGATCTTGAAAATGACCGGACGCGTGCCGTCAGAGCAGCAGCAGATCATCTGCCTCTCATCCTTCATCCAGCCGCGCATGATTCAGCCGCCCTGCAGCCCCGTGTAGATATAGCGGGAAATCGCATCCCATGCTTCCGAGCAGAAAGGCATCTTCGGCCTGCCTGCGACCTCGTCCGGATTTCCTTCTGCCTTTACCAGGGCGGAAAGGCCCATGTGCCAGAAATCATCCTTGCCAGCAGCGCGTTCGAAGATGAACGTGTCGCCCACATTGTAGCAGGGGCATGCTCCCGACTTCGGATCCATGCAGTATGCTTCCTGCAGTTCCGGATACAGTTTCTTATCAATGACAGTCACTTTTACCTTATGCAGCATTTCATTCACTCCCTGTTCCCACATGGCGGTTTTCCCGCTCTTATTATGATGAAATTATTTAATGAAAAATGCGCGTCCTGCTTTTCTTGGAGCTGCCTTCGGCTGTTGGTCTGCATAACCGATGACCAGGTTGCCGATGCCAAGGTATTCCCCTTCAAGGCCGGCCTTCTTCAGGATTTCCTTTCCTTCTTCCGTCTCGAAGACTTCCTTCGCGCGGTGGATCCAGCATCCGCCAAGTCCCAGCGCATGAGCGGCAAGAAGCATCTGTCCGATGGCAAGGCTTCCGTCTTCGACGCCCTTGTCCCAGTCCTTCGGTGTCAGCACGGAAATCACGACCGGCGCACCGTAGAAGGGATCGAAACCTTCCTTCCATCCGCCAGCCTTGCGGTTCAGATCAGAAAGCTCATCACGCGTTTCTTTGTCCGTGACCGCCAGAATCACCGGCTTCTGGTATCCCATGCCGCTTGGCGCATACAGCCCAGCTTCCACGATTTCCTTCACAAGCTCTTCCGGCACAGCCTCCGCCTTGTACTTTCTGACACTCCTGCGATTTACAAGCGCATCCATGACTTCGTTCATATGTAAAACCTCCTTCGCTATTCTGTTTCAAGTATAGACCCATTGCCAGCTTTTAAACAAGTACGATATTTTTATGACAGCACACTACTTTAGTAGAGTGTATGCAGTGAAATATAGTACTTGCCCGCGCCGCTCACGCGTAGTACCATCATAGGAAAGAAAGGACGATGCAAATGGACCTGAAACTTGCGCACGAAGAATTCGAACGCGGCATCACGCACACCGGATTCCACTACACCATGTCCCTCATCAAGAGAAAATACAAACTGGGCATCATCTACTGCCTCATGATGAACGGCCCCACACGCTACAACGAACTCAAACGCCGCCTCGAAGCCGCCACCTTCCGCTCCCTGACAAACTCCCTCAAAGAACTCGAAGCCGACGGTCTCATCAGCCGCAAAGAATACAGCCAGATTCCCCCGAAAGTCGAATACGACCTGACCGAAAAAGGGAAATCCATGACCCCCTTCCTGGAGCTCCTCTGCGACTGGGGCTGCGAACACATGCCGAAAGAAAAATAAAGGAAATAAAAAGAGACTGTGACGAAATCCGTTAAAACGCTGCTTTTACTTTTTCTCGAGCGAAGCGAGGTTTAAGGGTGTTAACCTTGCTCCGAAGGAGAAGGT
>ENA-OPBW01000407-OPBW01000407.1-human-gut-metagenome-genome-assembly--contig:-NODE-407-length-35669-cov-11.369040_pt1 | contig 35669 bp, 43 predicted proteins | sample MGYA00241070_ERZ501456 | MGnify/ENA primary metagenome ERZ501456 (study PRJEB25962, sample SAMEA2042624) | human gut metagenome | biome: human gut; feature: human-associated habitat; material: faeces...
TCAAAAGCCCCTCCGGGGATATTTTTGGGGATATTTTTGACCTCACACAATCAGGCGCGACAGCAGCAGGGTGACAGCGCCGGACGTGAGCGCCGTGGCTATGTAGCCCATGAGCTTCCGCCACTTTTCTCCGTCGCGGCTCTCCAGCGCCTGTAGGCGCTTGCCCTGCTGCTCCTGTTCTTTGACCATGAGTTCCAAGCTCTGCGCCAGCTTTTGAACGGAAACCGTCAAAGCGCCGATCTCGCGCACGTTCTCTTCAAGGAGTTCGAGCCGCTTGTCCTGGCGCCGCTCTTGATCGGCAATTCTGCGGGCAAACTCTTCATGCTCCCCGCGCGATAACGGCGTATCCATGGTCAGTCCTCCTTGGGCTTGGTATAGCTCATCGCCTGCTGGCTGTCACTCAGTCCCGCCGTCGTCGGGTCGTTCACGATGCCAAGTATCACGAGCACGGCGAACACCGCGTTCACGAGGTCGAGCAGCCTCGCCTCGATGCCCTCAAGCTCCAGCGTGAAGCCGAATACCGCCGCGATCGCCTGCACGAGCAGCAGCAGCGCGGGGATAAGCGCCAGCCAAAAGGTCTTGCTGGCAAGCCTGACCTTCCAGTTAATCATCCTTCTCACCTCCCTCCATCCTGTAAAGCATCGTCCAGACCTGCCCGCGCGTCGCGGGACTGTCCGGGTTCTCGCCGTCAGATATGCCGCGCTCCATTGCCCAGGCCCGCGCCAGCTCGGCCTCAGAGAGTTCCGGCTCAGGGTCGGGCTCCGGCTCGGGCGCTGTGGCGGGCTGATTGAGGCCGTTCTTCTCGATGATGCCGGGGTAGTCGTAGTACGCCGCATCCAAATCAACGCGCACGGATATGCCGTCCACGCTGCCGGTGTTGCTGTATTGCCAGATGCCGCCCGCCTGAGAGGGCTTCGTGTCCAGGTTCGGCTTGGACGGCCACTGGGCCAGCCACACGTCATACCTTTTGGCAAGCTCCGAATCGAAGTACCGCGTGAGATAGTCGGCGTTGGTATAGAGCTGCGCGTAATAGCGCGCCGCCTCGATTTCCCCGAGGAATGCGCGGGCGAAGCTGCTGGCCATTTCCTTCGTGATCTCAATGCCCAGCTTCTCGGCGTTGTCCACGCTGTCATACTCGAAATCGTAGGCTACGGGATAATCCAGCTTGTACGGCGCTATGGCAGCGAGGCAATATTTAGCCTCGTTGCGGGCCAGCTCTTCCGTGTAGGCGTAGCTGAACCAGTAGACGCCGCAGGGAATGCCGAGGCGGTTGCACTCCGAGATGTTGTGCTTGAACTGGGGGTCTATCCGGTTGCGGCCGGAACCGGCTTTAATCATCGCAAAGTCGATGCCTGCGGCTTTGACTTTCTCCCAGTCTATGGTTTTCTGCCATTCTGAAACGTCGATGCCGCGCTTGTATGTGGTTGCCGTGGTATCATCCTCCTTGTCGTCCGTGCCGCCTCCGCCCTCGTCGAACCAGAGCAGGAGGTAACTGTAGATATCGCGCCCGTCGCCGCGCTGATAGGTCGTGCCGTCGTAGCACTGGCTGGAGCCTCCGCCGTCCAGCACCACGCCGTCCACGATGCCCAGCGACCGCATCCGGTCGATTATGCCGTCCAGCGTATAGTTGCGCGTGGTCACTTCCACGGTGCATTGGCCCTCGCCATCAAACCCCCACCAGGTACGGAGCGTCGAGCACTTCACACCAGCGTCCTGGCCGCTCACGTTCTGCCGCACTCCTCCCACGAGCACCGGAATGGTGCCTATGGCGTTGTCCTCGTTCATGTCCCAGCTCCACACGGGCCGGGCGTCGCCGCTCCATACGAGGTTGAGCGCGTGGTCATACTGCTGGAATATCACAGTACCGCCCACCTTGTAGTTGCCGACGGGGGCGAGGGTCTTGGTATTATACCAGTGCGCGTTGGTTACTATCAATTTGCCGGGGAAGCGCCCCCTGTTCGCCTCGTAGACTGCCTTGACGTTGGTGTAGGGTTTGACGTGGTCATCGTATAGCTCCGCGCGGAGCAGCGTACCGGTATATATCATGCCTTGGCTCCTCTCTGTCTCATAATCTCAAGGTTGCGCGCAAGCCTTGCATCCTTCGGTGCAAGCCTCACCGCGGCCTCTGCGGCGGCTATAGCGTCGTTGCACTGGCCGAGCTGCCAGCTTGATATCGCCATGAGGTCGTATGGCTCCGCGCCCCAGGCCTCGGGCTCGGTCATGTAGTTGTGGTCCCGCTCAGTTATGCTCAGCGTCTGTGCCGCCCAGTAGCGGCACAGGGGCCAGTCCGAGCGCCGGTAGTAGAGCAGCGCCAGCGCATACGGGGCCTCTCGCTGGCTCGGAGCCTCGTCGGCCGCGCGCTCCAGCCAGTACGCCGCGCTCCGCCAATCGCCCAGCGCATCGCAGCAGCGGGCTATGTAGCGCATGCTCGCCGCCCGCTCCGCTGCCCAGGTCGCCGTGGGCATCGACAGGTGCCGCATCAGCGTCGCCATGGCATCGCCCCAGCGTCCGTGGAACATGTACTCGCGCCCGAGATAGTGCATGTTGCGGTCGTCGTCCGGTTCCTCGGCGGCGGAAAGCTCAAGCAATGGGAGGTACTGCCCGCGGCTCTTGCTGCTGTCCGGCCAATGCTCCACGCGCAGCGCCGGGACGGTGATGCAGCTCTCGGCCCCGTCCGGCGTCAGCACCTCGTGGACGGGGTGTTTCCAGCGGTAGCCGTGCCGGGCGTGGATCTTGTCGGCGTAGAACACCACGCCGTCGCCTCCGTCGGGCGTGTGGCTCCAAACGTAGGTGTACCGCGCGCGAGTAGTGCCGGGCGCCCAGGCAGCCTCCAGCGCCTCGCGCCAGCCGGGACAAAGCACCTCGTCGAGGTCGAGGCAGATGCACACGTCCGCGTCCTCGGGCAGCATTTCGAGCGAGGCGTTGCGCGCCGCGTCAAAGCGCCACGGGTCAATCACCCGCTCCTTCACGCTCGCGCCGAGCTCGCGCAGCCGCTCCGGCGTGCCGTCCGTGCTGCCCGTGTCGAGCACATACACGCCGTCGGCCTCCCCGGTGCAGGAGCGCATAAAGCGCTCCACGAACTGAGCCTCGTCTTTACATATGGCATAGACAATGATTTTCATTTATGTACCTCAGACATGGTCGTCGTACAGTTCGGCTCTGAGTAGTGTGCCTGTGTGTAGCATGGTGTCACCTCAACCTAAATAAGTAAGGATTACAGCTCCGTCTTTTCCGGGGGTTCCTTTTGTACCATCTCTACCATTCCCCCTCCCCCCGTCGCCGCCATTTCCATATGATTGAGAGGGGTTAGCAGCATTTCCAAGACCGCCTTTCCCAGGAGTGGCATAATTGCCATCAGTGCCAGCAGAAGCCAAATCACCGCTTTTATTGCCGCCTGCACCGCCAATCCCCGGCCAAAACATACTACCATCCGCTCCTGGACTGCCTCCAAAACCACCGCTACACGTCAACAGATTTGCAAAACTGCTTTGAGAACCGTCTTTTCCTTTGTTATAGGCATTGCCACCATTGCCGCCTGCGCCAATAACAAATTCATAGGTAGTTTTTGAAACCAATGCAGCTATAACAACAGTGCCAGCGCCTCCACCACCGCCGCCTCCGCCGCCATAGTTGCCTGTGTAAGCAGGATTTCCTGCGCCTCCACCACCGCCGTCTCCGCCGCCGTGGACTTCTATTTCCCATTGTCCGCTTGCTGGACACTCCCACGAACCGGAGCCAACCGTGGCTAAGACGATAACTGTCCCAACAGGGAAAGTAGGCCAAACCTTTTTGACAGCACCATTAACTCCAATGTAGGCTTCAGACACAGCTCTAACTGCGCCGTTAGCACCAACTTTCAAGTCGGAGATATCCCTAACTGCGCCATTTACCCCAACTTTCATGTGCTCACCTTTTCCCAAGCATCGGCATATTCAGACGGGCTGTACGTTGTATCTTGCTTGCACTTGTAGGTATAACCGTCCGTGAATATCATGTATTCCCCTACACGATATATGGCGTGTGCGGGCTGTCCGGGTACGAACGGCAGGGCGGTTTCGGGCGTGGTACCGTGATAGGGGATATTGAATGTCAGCCACGCACTTTCGCCGGGGGCGACGTCGGGATACACGGCATTGTCGTAGTCCTGATACACCCGCCACACCTGTTCCCACTCAGGGCCGAGGCCGTCCCCGGCGTTGGTGCGGAACACCTCACCAGTTTTGTGGTTTCCGGGCTTCCAGAGGGGCGCAAGGTTGCGGTTGCTTATCCTGCCGTCGGCGCCCATGTCTGCGGCGGCATACATACTTTCAATTTGCGTGCGCACAGCCTCCGCTTCATCCTGCGTGCTTATGGGCTGGCCCGCAAGCATTTCTGCTGCCTCTCGGGCCTTTGTAGCCTCGTCCAGGGCGTCCTGCTCGGCGGTGTTGTTCTTGCCCATCACGGCGGTTACAGTGCCGTCACGGTTGTCGGTGATTGCGCCAGCAACGCCGTGGTCACGCCATTCATAGCTGTCGCCGAATTCATCAGTGAGAGTGAACACAGCGCCGTCTACGAAATGGTCAGCCGCCTCGGCATAGATCATCGCTGCCGTGATGGTCAGTGTTTCACGGCTGTGGCCTTTGAGCGTTCCCCGGCCAATTATCGCCTCAGACGTGTTATAGCTCTTGCCGTCCGGGAATTTGATAGTAGTCTGCATGTTATCCTCCTTATGAGTACACGATAGCTATGCACCCGTTTGGCAGGGTGCCGGGCGATGTCGATACAAGGGATATGCCGCGCGGACGTATGGTAGTGTAGTCCGTGCCAGCCATCTGGCCGTTTATTATGCTGCTGCCCATATTGATGTTGCCGTTCATCGTTCCCCCGGCGGTGGGGAGAAACGGGCCGTCCTGCAATGCAGCCAGGGCCGCGCTCAGCTGCTCCTCGGTCCCTGTATACCCAGCTTCGACCGCCGCCTGATATGCGCTCTTGCCGCCCGCTCCAGTAGGCCCTGTCGGCCCCGTAGGGCCTGTTGCACCCGTCGCGCCGGTCTCTCCCTGCGGCCCTGTGGGACCCGTAGCTCCCGTTGAGCCGGGAGAGCCGTCCTTGCCGGCGGTGCCCGCGGGGCCAGCAGGGCCGGTCGGCCCTGTCGCGCCGGTCTGCCCGGCGGGGCCTTGAGCGCCCTGGGGGCCAGTGGGACCGGTCGGCCCTGTCGCACCCGCAGCTCCCGCAGTGCCGGTCGGCCCCGTAGGGCCTGTTGCTCCCGTAGCGCCCGTTGCTCCTGTGCTGCCCGTCGCACCAGTAGGTCCCGTCGGCCCGGTGGGGCCTGCGGTGCCTGCGCTGCCTGTGGCGCCCGTGTCACCCTTCGCGCCTGTAGGCCCCGTGGGGCCCGTCGGGCCGGTGGATCCAGTTGCACCCGTGTCGCCCTTCGCTCCGTCGCTGCCGTTGGCGCCTGCTGGGCCCGTCGGGCCTGTCGGTCCCTGGATGCCCTGCGGGCCCGTCGGGCCAGTAGCGCCCGTTGCGCCGGGAGAGCCGGCAGAGCCGTCCGATCCCTGTGGCCCGGTCGGGCCGGTAGGACCTGTAGGGCCGGTGGCTCCGGTAGCGCCAGCCGCACCGTCTGCTCCCTGAGGTCCTGTTGGCCCGGTGGGGCCCGTGGCTCCAGCGGCACCAGTTGAACCTGCGTCACCCTGTGGACCGGTCGGGCCGGTAGGCCCGGTTAGGCCGATGTCGCCCTTAGCGCCTACTGCACCGTCTGCACCCTGCGGCCCTGTTGGGCCAGTAGGTCCCGTCGGCCCAGTGTCGCCCGCTGCACCCGTGGGGCCTGTGGCCCCAGTAGCGCCTGCAGCTCCCGTAGCGCCGGTGGGACCCGTTGGGCCCTGTATGCCCTGCGCGCCCTGAGCGCCCTGCGGGCCTGTCGGCCCAGTCGCTCCGGTATCGCCTTTAGCGCCTGTCGGGCCGGTTTCGCCCGTGTCGCCCTTCGCGCCCGTAGGCCCTGTGGGGCCGGGCACCGTGGACGCGGCTCCTGTAGGCCCTGTCGGCCCAGTCGGCCCGGCGGGGCCTTGGATGGTTCCGTTGTTCACCCAAGAGCTTCCGCCCCAGATGTAGATCTCATACGGTTCAGAAGCGCCCACGCCGTAGGCGTCGCCCACGGCGGGCGAAGGCACGGCACTCCGAAGCTCGGCGAGAGAGGCGTAGTAGCCCATTATAGTGAAGCCGTTGCCCTGCGGCCCGGTAGCGCCGACAGCGCCCGTCGGGCCCGTAGCACCTGTCGCACCGGTCGGGCCGGTCGGCCCTTGAATGCCAGAGCTGCCAGTCGGGCCGGTGGGGCCAGTCGGGCCAACAGCGCCCTGCGGGCCTGTTGGGCCGGTATTGCCGACGGCTCCGGCGTCGCCCTTCGCTCCGGTCGGGCCGGTGGAACCAGTCGCCCCAGTCGCTCCTGTCGGGCCGGTTGGTCCGGTCGGGCCGCTTTCACCAGAAGGGCCCTGCTCGCCTTGGTCGCCTTTTGAGCCGGTCGGGCCGGTGGGGCCTGTCTGGCCGGCGGCTCCGGGTTCGCCTTGGGCTCCGGCGGGACCCGTAGGGCCTGCAGGCCCAGTTGGACCGCCGGAAGGGCCTGTAGGACCCGTAGGGCCGGGGACACCCGCCGCAAGCACACCCGTGTCTACATACACACCCTCGTCAGCATCCCATGTTAGCCAGGTCTGTGCGGCTGATATCACAGGTTGATGTATAGCAGCGCTCTCTGCGCGGTCAGCCGCTGCCTTCGCGCGATCTGCATTGTCTCCGGACACGGAAACCCAGTCCGGCGCAGGAGCCGGAGGCGCAGAGCCAGATCCACCGAGAGCCCGGCAGGTCACGGTGTTGATGATTTCCGACTTACGTATAACATCATCGAGGTACAGGCGCGCCTCCAACATGCCGGTGCCAGGCACGGCCAGGTCTGCGCTGTTTGGACGCCACACGGTGATTGGGTCTGTGGAACTCACGATTACCGGATACACCTGGCCGTCTGGCCTGCGGAACACCACCGACACAGTGGAGCCAGGGAGTTCTGCGAGCCAGGCGGACACGTCAATGCCCAGTTCTCGGTATTTGTTCTCTCCCGTGCGGCCGATCTCTACATAGCCCAAGGGCGGGTTGCATATGTTGATAATCAATTTGAGCCTCCTATGCTATCAGGCCGTACTTGTTTTTCAGGATCCCTATGAGGTTGTTGAGCGCGTAGAGGTAATTATTCGCCGTTACCGAGGTGTAAGACATATTGTTTGAGCTGAGCGACAACGTCTGTTTCGTCGCTCCGGAAGCGCCGAAGAAACCCAGTGTGCCTCTTGTACCGCAAATCCTGCTCGTGCCGTCTCCGGTATACAGCGCATACCATGGCACGGAGCTTGAGCCCAGGCTATACGGATATGTGCGGGAGCTGGCATGCGGCACAAGCGCGCGGCTGGAGTTCAAATCGACGTAATTTGAACTGCCCTGGTATAGCCTGGCCACAGTTGGACTGCCCCATTTAAGAGCATAAGGCGTTGTCCCTGATTTCAACAGGGCCTGGCCGTCGTTGCCTCCGGAGGGGATATAGTTTTCAGGGGCATCTGCCCATTTAAGTGCATAGGCTGTGGAGCCGTTCTTGACGAGCATCTGCCCGCTGGTACCGCCGGTTGGGATGCGCTCAACAGGTGCATCGACCCATTTAAGCGCGCGGGAAACCGGGCCGTCTTTCGCCAGCAGCTGCCCGCTGGTACCGCCGTCAGGAATATGCTCAGTCGGAGCGTCGGCCCACTTGAGGGAATAGTCCGTCGTACCGTCTTTGATAAGCATCTGGCCGTTGCTGCCGCCTGAGGGAATGTAGCTCTTGGGGCTCGTCCACTCCACGTCGTAGGCCTCATTCGTGCGCTTGGACAGCAGCTGCCCCTTTGTCCCTCCGGTTGGGATCCCCCGCATATCGGCCCACTTTGAGGCAATGCCCTCATTGCCGTCCTTGGTCAGCACCTGGCCATCCGTTCCGCCGGCCGGCAGGATGGCATCAGCGTTGGGGTTGCCCACTGGATACTCAACGACATAAGTACCGGAGTCTTTGATAACCCGGACTCGCTGCCCGGCGGCAAAAACGCAGAACGAATTGCACTTGTAGTGCTTTTCCGACGCAGTCTCCTCGCCGTCGAATATCAGCGTTATGCCATCATCATATATTTGTTCAATGGTCGCAAATGAGTACGAGAGATCTTCAGAGGTTTTGTCGCTCATATCAACACCACCTGTCTGAGAGTGTGCGACATCGTCTGCCCTCCGGAGAGAGTCAGGTACCAGCCGGTCTCTTGATAAATCCCACTCAGCTCCGGCCGGCTTATTGCCACTACGTCGCCCACTCCGTGGCCAGGTTCCGCAAGCGTCGTCACCGTGACGGTCTTACTGGCCAGCATGCTCTCAAAGGCGAGATGCTCAGCATAGCGCTGCAGCTCCTCCTGGGACGCGATATTGTTCAGCTGGACAACCGTTGGTATACGCCGTCTGCGGCGCACGGTGGACAGCGCCGACATTGGGTTGTCGTTGACCGCTGTCGCCGTCATCGGCTCCTCAAGGTCCGGATTGGATACCGTGCAGATAAAGACGTTGGGGGCGTCATAGATATCCAGCTCTGCCTCGCTGTCGGGCATCAGTACTGACAGCGGCGTCCCGTCCGTGTAAGTGTGTGCGATACGCTCCGCGCTGGGCTCCTGGCGCGGCTGGAGCACAGCTGTGCCGCGGGCGTCGAACCAAATATCGTTGTAATTGATCTCGGCCAGCAGCGTATTGATAATGGTCAGGTAGGGCGTACCTATCGCCCAGTCCTCACGGTCGGTGGTTAACGCCAACGAGCTCGGCGTCTCCATAACCATGCCTATACCGGCAGAGACCAACAGCTGCTTGACCGCGTCGAGGTATGGCATTCCCGCGGGCCAGTGCAGCAGCGTCTCGGTCTTGGCCTGCTGTAGCTTAACGCCGCGGTCGTAGGCCTCCACTCGGTCGAGATCCACGCCGTAGCCTTTTGAGGACACCGTGACCGTACCCGGCACAAACACGCCGATGGGCGACTCCACACCGTCGATTATAAGTACGGGCTGGAGCTCGTCGTTGAGGTAGTCGATCTCGCCGGTGTGGAGAAACCCGCCGGCGAGGCTGGTTTTTATGGCTGAGTCTGAATCCGCCATGACCGAGGGCGGCGACGACTGCGGGAACGGCAGGGAGCCGCAGCGCACGCCGTCCCGCAGGATATCCACCCGGGCCGAGATGTGCCTAATCATAGGTAACCTCCTCGACAAAGTTGACGCGCTGTATCGAGAAGCTGAAGGAATCGAAGAAGCGCGAGCTCTGTTTGTCCAGAGCTTCGAGAACCCCTATGGCATAGTTGCCGCGCCTGTCTTTGACACACACCAGAGAGCCCTGGAGGGCCTCCAGCTCCGCGGATTCTGCCGGAGACGCAAACGCGCATTGCACCGACATCGTAGCAGAAGACCACTCCGATATTTCGGCGGAAGGATACTCGGCTCCGGGCAGATACTGATAGTTCATGGTGCGGCTCGTGTTGAGCGATGTACGCCTGTCGGAAGTATCGGCATATTTCAGCCGCAGCCACTTTGCGTCGGGTACCGGAGATATATACACGGTGTTACATACAGAGGCAGCTGTTACGGCGTTGGAGAGGCCATACATGCCGGTGGCAGCGAACACTCCGCGCACTGTGTAGGTATGGCTGCCAGAGCAGAAATTGTCCGTATAGCTTTGATCTGTGGTTTTGGCAATGGGGCGCCCGTCCCGCAGCACATAGTAGGCATGATAGCCGCTCGATGTCCAGCGCAGGGAAACTGAAATGCCTTCGGTAGCAGACAGGGTAATAGCCTCTCCCGCGGTGTTGCTTACCTGGACGGAGCAGGCGCCCCATGGGCTCCAAAGGCTGTATTTGTTGCAGACCCGCACCCGGGCAGTATACGTGCCATCCGGGAGGTAATCTGGCAGCCTCCAGCCCTTGGCCACGCCGTAGATAATACCGCTGCTGATACCATTGATCTCCGCTTCCCACGCCTGCTGGTCCGTAGATTGCCAGGATATGCTCACTCTCGGCGCGGCGCCGCTCGTAATCTGTACAACAGGAGCCGGTGGGGCGGCGACGACTATGATCTCAGCTGCGTCGCTCCAGTCGCCCGCAGTCCCGTCGGTGTTATATGTCCTGACGCGCCAATATACCGTACCGGAAGGGAAGGTGTTGGCCGGAACTATGAGCTCTGTGTCTGCGCCTGTCACGTGGCCCAACGATTGCCAAGAGCCGCCTCCGGTATGGTATTGCAGATCGGCGGCCATCTGAGCTGTGCTCGTAGCGATTATGTGCGCCCACGAGAATGTGCAGGGGGACGAGCCGTCGACCATAGTGCTGACAGGCGATATCGGCACGGCCTCGGGCAAGGCCTCCACCGTGCTGAGCGTGTACCATTCGGAGATAATCGTCTGGTCGGCGCTGGTGGTCACTTCGACCTGCCATTCGATTTCATCTGCCGAGAATGTGCCTGCCGGTACTTCGCAGCGCTGGACGGTGCCGCAGTCAATGCTGTTAACAGCGCCTGAGCCCTTTACGCGCCAGCGAAATGTGCCGGACTTCTGCCCCATGACCCCGTAGCATACCTCGCCTTCCTGCAGGGCTACGTTCCATGAAAACAGGGCCGTCCCGTTTTTGGGGACATATCCGCTCATTGGGGATATGTCTCTCAGCTCGCTCTTGGCGTCTACATAGTATGTAAGTTCAAAATACGGTTTGCTGTTGCTTGCCGGAGTGTACGCGGTCAGGGAATCGGAATTATAGAGATCAACGAATCCGGAAAGCATCACTCCATGGGAAAGCAGGGATTTTACGTTCTCTTCGAGGCCTGTAACGCCAGGCCCCAACCGCACCCACATAGCTGGGTAATTTTCAGGCAGATCGAAGTTGTCATGGTATTTGGTGGTTGGCACCGGGAGATCGTTGTAGGTAATAATGCCGAAATCCAAATCTGAGGCGAGAAAATCCATGTATACCATAGCAGGTGATTCCGGTTCATGACGTACTGCTGATGCATACAGATACACGTCTGCCCCGCCTGCAACAATGCTTTTATACCACAGGGATTCCGGCAGCTGGGCAAACTTCAAAAGCAGACAGCCCGGAGAGCCGGCTGACGACACGAGGGGCACAGAGGGGCTCGTCCTGTCGTTCGAGTACGGCTTGTCTCTGCACACAAACGCCCAATCTGCCACTTCAAGGCGATATGTCGCCATCAGTACACCTCCTCCATGGGCATCATGCGGGTCTTGCGCCTTCGGTCGCGGGCAAGGCGGGCTATGTCGCTGAGCTCAGAGATCTCCCGCAGGCTCAGAGTGACATAGTACACATCGCCGGTGCTGCGGGCCGACTCCTGGGCGCTCTGGATGACGGAGCCGCGCGGAAGAAACACGCGCTCCGGGCCGTTCTCGCCGACCCAGGTGACGCCGCCGGGGAAGTTCCAGTCTCCGGATGCGTTGTACATGGACTGGAATACTCGGCCGGAGGCGCTGTCACCACCAAACAGGATGCCGTTTATGGAGCTTATATTATCGTTGAACCCGCTGAAATCAAACGACAGCAGGTTCACTATTGACGAAAGCGACAACAGCACCACTTTAAGCGCGTCGGATATGGTCGCGATTACCCAAGCAATCATATAAAATATCGGAGAGCAAGCCACAAGCACGTCCCCTAAAACCTCAAAAGCTGGGGAAAGCGCAGTTACCAGTTCAAGCAGAGATGCGAACACAGTCACCAGGCCGCTATCGGACAGGTCCTCTTCGATGCCTTTCACGCCCTCACCAGCCTCATCGAAAAAGGCTTGCAGAGCAGGGGTGAATTTCAGCGCCATGGCCTGCTCTCCGGCATTCAGACGCTCATTGAAACGAATCAGCGCATCGTCCACGCCTGCAAGCGCCTCAAGCTGCACATCTGTAAGGACAGTGCCTACCTTTGAGGCCTCATCGCAGAGAGCTTGAAAGGCATCCGTACCCTGAACTATAAGAGGATTGAGGTCCTGGGCCGACCGGCCGAAGATCTCCATGGATACCGCGTCACGCTGTGTGGCGTTCTCTATCTGCCCGAGGACATCGATAACTTCGAGGAACACCTCCTCGGCGCTGCGCAGACTGCCATCGGCGGCGGTGACCTCAATGCCGAGCTGGTTCCAGGTCGCCGCGGCTGTCTCAGAGCCACTCTGCACATCGGCCATGCTCTGGATCATCTTGGCCTGCGAGCTGGCCACAGTGTCAAAGGACACGCCTATGAGGTCGCAGGCATACTGATAGCGCTGCACGGCTTCCGTGGACAGGCCCGTCTGCATAGAGAGGTCCTGGATCTCACCAGCTGCAGCGGCCTGTGAGAGAGTAAGATCTACAAGCGCTTTTTCGGCCTCCACTATTACAGCCGTAGCAGCTGCAAAACTCCCGATAAGCAGGGCCAGTCCGCCGTCGAGCGAGACCATGGAGTTGAGCGTACTCGTGGCGCCTTCCGGCAGGTTAATACCGAGCTTGCCAGTCAGGTCATCCAAGACGTCGCCGAGACCCTGTCCGCTCTCTGCGGCGTCAAGCAGCCCGCCGTCGAGCGTATCAATCCCTGAGGATGCGTCAGACAGTGCCTCAGTGTTGGACTGCAGCTGCTGCTCCATTTTTGCGAGTTCGGCCTCGGCGTTGTTGAGGGTGGTCTGCCAGCGCTTCGTGCGGTCGTCGGCCTCGCCGTACCGGTCAGCGCTGTCTTTCAGCGCGGCCTGCAGGGCCTCGACCTTCTCTTTCTGTGTGAGTATCTGCCGTGTGAGCACGTCGCTGCGGGCTGTGAGAGCGTCCACGCTGTCGGCATTGGTGGCAAACTGTGCAGAGACCAGCTTCATCTCGGAGTTGAGTACTCTGAGCGAGGCGTTTATCTCAGATACCGCCGCCTTATATTCCTGTTCTCCGTCGAGCTCAAATCTGGTTTTGATGGGCTGCGTGGCCACGTTTAACCACCTCCTCCAAGCAAATAGGCTGACAACGACTTCTGCGGCTTGTCCTCACGGTGCAGCGTCCTCCGTGGTGCGGCGGCCCGCAGTAGAGCCGCAACGCGCGCAGGTGTTGCGGTGCGCCAAAATGACCTCTCGTCGAGCCGGAGGACGCTCATCCATGCATACATGTACCAGGCGAAGTCAATACTGCGCGACTCTGGCTCCGCCTGGTCAGTCAGTTTTTTGGTGCGTCCTCCTCTGGGGAGAGTTCTGTGTCGGTAGACATGGCTTTTCTCACAAGCCGCATGACAATCGCCTTGACCTCGCCCATCCGTGCGGGTGCGAGCATGCGCCCCACCTGGCGAGAGGTATAGCGAACCTCTATCCCCTGCTCATCAGCGGAATCATTGAGCATGGCCGCGAGGAATTCCATAAGCGACCGGACGCTGGCCTTGCCTGACAGCGCCTCGATGATTTCCCCGCCGAAGGCATCCTGGACATCGGCCAGGACGTTCATGTTGCAGCAAAGCTGAAAGGTGTGCCCGTCAAATTCAAACGGAACACGCTCCAGGCGCATATCTATCATGCCTGCAAGCCTCCAGTTGTCACGCCGAGTGCCCCGTCGACCCACTTCTTGGCGTTATCGACAGTATCAACGGTCACGACGTCGACCAGGTTTTGCGTGGAGGAGTGGTCTGCCATGAACTCGCCAGTCGTCGTGGGCGTCTGGAATGTAAGGCTGTCGCCCTTTGTCTTGTACACCATAGCCGGAAGGCCGAATATGATGCGCCGTACAAACACACAGGTGTATTTGAGCTCGCCGTCTATCATGTCGGGAGCATAGAACGCGCAGCCTACAGCGGAAGGCTCGTCTGCGCCTGTGTAGGCAAGCCCGGTCGCGGCCGGCTCGAGATCGGAAACGGTTATCGAAGAATCCTTTGCTCCGAACATCATTTTCTGGGCTTCAGCTGGTATGTATTTGGTCGCGACACTCATAGTACCGCCGGTGATGAGCTTCATAAATTCAGAGAGCACGCCCTCAGCATAGAGACGGCCCTCGGCATATTTGAACTGCAGGTTCACATCCATGGCGTCACCGATGGTGGCCACATCTGAGTATGAGATGGTCCCGCTTGTATTTTTGTACTTGCCGATTTTGATATATCTCAGGTCAAATGCGGGCATTATATCAGTCCTTTCTCGTGCAATATCGTGTTTGCCGCACCCTCACAGGCGCGGATCATCTTCGGGGTCGCGGACAGAATGGCAGCGTTCCAGAAGTGCGAGCCTGGGATGTATCCGTAGGCCTTTTTGCGCCCGTAGTTAAGGACGAACGCCTTGACCGCATTCTTTACGCCCTTCTCGTCCCTGCCCTTGACGGACATGGACACGCTGTGGACTCCGTCCTTTATATCGACCCTTCTGTAGTAGGTGACATTGTCGCGCATGGCCCCGGTATCGACATGCCCGGCGCGCACCAGGGCGCTCCGGGCCTCTTTCACAAATATCTCGGCGCCGGCGTACAGGATCTTCTTGGTGTTCTCCTTGTCGTACAGGCCGTTGTCCTCGAGCTGTCGTATCAGCTCCGGCAAGGCGCTATCTGTATACTGAAACTTAGCCATACAGCGCCCCCGCAGCTATGGCCGTTAAGCTCGCCTGCGACTGGCGCTTGTCGTCTGAGTACTGCACGGCATCCAGCGTGGAATTCCAGCCGGCAGCCTCGAGTGCAGCCTTCACCTTTTTCATCAGCGGTACATAGCTCCCGCCGGTGAAGATGTCCACGGCGTAGGCCACACCCGTCTCGGCCTCCACGCCTTCGGCGTATATCTGCCCGGTTTGCCCTATGCACTGGTATGTCACAAAGGCGTCCTCAGCCCCTCTGTACGGGACCGGAGACACAGGCGCTCCAATGTCCGCAAGGGCTTCAGCTATCGGTATCATGCTCTGCCTCCTCAACCGGGAACACCGTCTCAGACAGTCTGAGCGACAGCAGCTGCACGGGCAGCCCGTCGGAGTTCTCTTTGCGCTGGATCTGCACTATGCGATACTGGACCCCATCAACCAGGCAGAACTGCTCGGCGCTTATCGGCGCCGGCCACATCTCGGCAGCAATGTCCACGCGCTCACCTGCCTGCAGCGCGGCGTAATATCGCGTCACGCCGACGGTGGATTCGCCGAAGTAATAGCTCCGACCCGGGCGCAGGCAGCGGGGCTCGGCCTCAGTATCAAGTGTGCAGACAGTCAGCACGCGGTCATAGATCATGCGCTGCCACCTGCCTGAGCGATCTTACGGTCATTGAGCTCTGCCCGGATCATGCGGGGCATGCCCGAGGCGTCCGGGCTTGCCCGCCGGCGATATATCCAGGCGGCATACATGGAGAGCAGCGCGTCATCCTCAGGGGCGTCCGGATTGAGCCGGACGCCCTCTCTCGATATCGCCGCATGAGCCATTGACAGGTAGTGGTCAAGCTGCACCTCCTGCTCGGGCGTGGGATGCAGCAGGCCGAGATCGGTCTGCAAAAGGATCCTCTGGTTTGCCGTAGGCGTCACTCGGCCCACCTCCTTTTAGTTAGCGGCGTCCGTGGCGAATGTTACGGTCTTCGTCGGCGCCGTGTTCGCATAGTTGAGCAGTACAAAGGCCTCTCCGCGCACAGGCTTACCGTCATAGCGCTGGGTGCCCTTAAACACCGTGCAGTCGTCCAGGAACATGGGGATGTCCGAGTAAGCGATCTTCGCACCGCTCCGCTCGGCAATGACCTCCAGCGTCAGATATCCGCCCGCAATGTCGTTATCAGCCATGAACTCGAGCTCTACGATTTCGCCGCCTATAACCGGCATGACATTGGAAACACCGGACATAAGTGCTGCGGAGCTATTGAACTCAAGGCAGCGGCAGATGAGGTCCATATGGGTCTTTCTGTTCATGACCCACACAGGAGCACCAGTTGCGTAGTTAGGCTTTGCGGTTCCCAGAGCAGCCAACAGAGGCGAGAAGAACTCCTTACCAGTGCTTGCCGCCAGGTCAAGCGTCAGAATGTTGGTGGTTGACAGGTTTGTAAAAGCACCCTGATTCTTGCCCCACCATGCAGGCTGCGAATCGGCAGCCAGACGCGTGACAAAGCCCACGGGCATTTTTGTTCCGGTACCGTACACGATTGCTTTATCAAGTGCAAGACCTATAGCCTGCCCAAGATAGTCAATGATTGTGGCCAGAAGCTGGAGATCCGAGTCATCCTCAAGGCTGCTGTTAGGCACGGACACATAGCCGCCAACTTTGTATTCATCCAGTTCTACCTGTGTAAAGGTTATGGTGAGCTCATTGACAGCACCAACCGCCTCCGTCCATATCCCTTCCGGGATTGCTCCGGCAACGTTTTGACGTCCTTTCCCGGATATCGGGCGAAGCGTAACAAACCTAATCAGCTTTGAATAGCGATCAACGCCGTCGCGCAGCACGCCCATCAGAATGTCGGGAACACCGAGCTCGGCGCCGGTCACGGAGGATGCAGCGCGGCGAAAGCCGCGGACACGAGTCAGGAACTCTTTTACGTCCTCTCGGGTAACAAGCGCCGTGCGCTGTTCAGGGGTCTCGCCCAGGGCACGCATCGCCCTGGTGTTGGTCGATATATTCGCCACAGAATCACTCCTTTTCTTCACATCTGCGCCGGGCTCGGCGCTTCTTGCGGCCTTGCCGGCCGCTTCGATTTCTGCTATCTGCCTCTCCAGCTCGGCGATCTCGCCAGATATGCGGGCCTGCTCGCTCGCGTTGGTTTCCCGCGTCTGCTCGAATTCGCTTACAAGCGTTTCCACGACTTCGCGCTCCTCATCAGTCGCGGCCTCATTTATCGCCTGCTTAAGCTCCGCCTCGCGAGCCTCGAAGCTGGATGCGGCGGTACGCAGCTGCTCCAGCTCGGCCTGCAGGGGCTCGATCCTCTTGCGGAGAACGAGTACTTTAAGTGCCATTGTTACCTCCTAATCTTCGTCTCATTTCAGCGCGCCAAAGCTCCAGGCGGCGCCGGTTGATGGTCTCCAGGTCCCTGCGCCTGGCTTCTATGCCAGTGTCCTCATACGCCGGGAACGTGCAGGGGCTGACCTCGTAGAGAGGCCTAATCTTCTCAATCTCCCAGCGGTATTTGCCGGCGCCCAGCTCGATAAAACACTCGGACTCGATTTCAAAGCCAATCGAACACTGGCTCACGTCTCCGCGCTTAACGCGGGCATAGAGGTCCATCGCCGCTCGGTCTTCCTGATTGATGGTTATGCGCCCCCACAGGCCTCTGGAGTCTTGCTTCAAGGTCATAGTGCCGGCGCGGGTGCGACCAAGGACGAGGTCTGTATTGTGGTTTACCAGCGCTCGCACGTCACCGGACACAGATTCGTCAAAAGCGCCGGGCAGTATAATCTCCGTTGCACCCGGCCAAAACTCGTAAGGGCTGTTGAAAACGGCAAAGTATCCCTCGATATAGAGTTCAACTCCCTCCTCGCGCGTGGAATACTCGACCGGCAGGCAGCGGCGTTCCATGTTAGTTCTATTGGCTGCGGGCATATCAGTCCTCCTCACTTTGCAGCTTTTTCTGATTGCCGATCATGCCGGCGGGGATATAGTTCTCCAGGATAACGCGCTCATCCAGGCCGGGCTCCGGCGGCAGGTCAAGCCAGTCGCGGACCTCGTTGCCCGTCATTATGCCGCGGACATACTGGTCGTCGCCGACCGAGGCCAGTGTCTTGAGGTCATAGGCATACAACCGGCGGGTGTTGAACTTCCAGTACCAGCGCTCGGAGATCAGGAGCTTCTTAGTAAGCTCCTGTGCGATGCCGTTCGCTATCGGCTGGGCAGTCGTGCGGATAAAGTTGTTGTACGCCGCCTCGCTGTACTCCCCCACGCCGAGGAAATACGGCGGCACCCGTATTGCAGCAGCGACGCAGCGCTTGTCCATCTCCACGCTGGACGATATCGCAATGTCGGCCAGGGACAGCGGTTTGACCGTGACAACGTCCATGAGCTCCGCGGGGATCATCCAGGGCTCGCCGGCGCGCTGCGTCTGTATGTACTCATGCATCAGCTTCTCGCGGCCAGACGGATCTCTTAGCTCCTCGGAATTGGAGTCCACCTTGATGATCACGCTCGGCATCCACTTTGAGGACATAAAGGCGTTTGTGGTCGCCGCGGCCTGACGCAGATTCTTAAGCACCTCGCGCAGCTGCACGCGCGGGCCTCTGCCCCGCCACGGCGCAGCCGGATCCGGATGCAGCCGGAAGTGCAGCACATCATCAGGCGCAAACATCTGGCCGCGCCATTGGATGGAATAGCTCAGGCCGTTGTCCTGCGGCAGCGTCGTCGCGCCCGGCATGGGCAGCAGCTCCTCTATCCGACCGTTATGGGAAGCGGGAAGAACGAAGGCGTTGCCGTCCCCGGATGTGAACATCGTGGTCACAATCCAGCTAACCCAGGTCTGGCGTGTCCCCAGACTGTACGGGGTGATATCGATCATGCGCGACAGCTCGTTTTTGAGCCGCTTGTCGCCCTCGTCGGTGTTCTCCATGAGCCATATTGTGGCGTCGGATATGATATCGGCCACCATGCCGACGGCATTGGCAACGTCCGGTGAGTCGATGAGCCTCGAATATCCGGGCACAGTGAGGTCCGAGTCTGTGTCGGCCAGCGTTATCCATCGCGCCCCGGTCGACAGCGGGGCATCCCGCGAGCGCGGGACCGGCTTAACTCGCAATTAATCACCCTCCTTCTGAGCGCCGAACCAGCCGGCGCCTTTCTTTTTGGCTTCGAGATCTATGAGATAGGTGCAGGCTGCGAACACTGCACAGTCGAACACGTCTATGCGAAGGTTCGGAGCCAGCTTGTCGTAATACGTCACGTCATCGGCTTTGTCGACGCCGTGGACGTTCTGGACGCAGTATTCAAACGGCTCAGCGTGGCAGTAATACAGCGTGCCGGCCTTGGCAGAGTTCATGAGATAGTGAAACCCCTCATTCTTGAGCAGCGCCGTCTGCGGCTGGTCACGGACGGTAAAGTGCGCCGCCTTCATGCCGATGTAATACTCGCGGCAGAATTTGCGGTCGTGTCCCACCCGGCGCACCTTGAAACCGCGCGTGCGCATGTCCGTGAACCACCGGACCACGTCAGCGTGATTTGTGACCTTGTCGTTTGTCATGTCCAGCCAGTGGTCGTCGAGCCAGCCGAACAGAGGTATCTGGTCCTGCTCTGCCTTTACGAGCGCAGCCGGACGCGGGAACCAGCAGTGAGGGACGATGATGTCCACGCCCTGGTAGTGGCCGAACAGGCACGCTGCGGTGAGGTCATGCAGCTTTGAGAGGTCGGCGCCGCCGTACCACTCGACCGGCAGCCTGGCAAGCTGGTCAAGCGTCCAGTCATACTTGGCGTCAGACGCCCGCCACTCCTCGATGTCGAAATACGCACGCAGCGACTGGATAAAGACATTGAGGCTCTTTGTCAGGAACTCCGGCCTCATCTGGGGATCCTCGCGGGCAAGCTGCGCGTCGGCAATCATGTCGGCCGGGCGGATGCTCGCGCCCCAGCCTGGATTGCAGGCCTGCATGACAGCAGGGTCATCATAGTCGACTTCGCCGTTCGCGCCCTGCTCGGCCGCGGCTATGAATACGAAGGTGCGGTCAGCTATGTCCCCGGTCACGGTGCCGTCGAGGATCTTCCGGCAGAAGTCCACGCGCTGCGCACAGAAGCCGAGCTCCAGCGAGCCGGCAGTCGAGATGCCGATGACGAGCTTGTTGGAGTACGCCTTGGTCGCGTCCTTGAGCACCTGGTACTGCTTGGCGCTCTTGTAGGTATGCATCTCGTCGGCGATGATGACATTGGCGTTGAACGAGTCCTGACGGTCGGGCGACGTAGCCAGGGCATTGATAGAGATATACCCGTCTCCGACATCGCCCGATATGCTGTGCTCATTGTTGCTGCCTATGATACGCAGCCCGTTGTCGGGGTCCTCGTCTACGGATATGCCGAGACGCTTTACGTTGAATTTGAGGAAGTCAAAGCCCTCCAGGGCCTGCTTCAGCGCGCCGCCGACCTCATACACCTTTGAGCCCGACATCCGGTAATAGAGGGCAAAGGCCCAGGCCAGTGCCGCGGCGAATGTGGTCTTGACATTTTTTCTTGGCACAAATATCAGGGCCTCAACATATCGCCGCAGCTGTGTGCCCGGCTGATAAAAGCCCATGATGTTGTAAACGCAAAACTTGTGATACGGCAGCAGCTCGAAGGGCCGTCCACGCATGGGCAAGCCATCGAGGTCCTCGCCCTGCTGGTGGCATATCGTAGTCTCGATGAGCGCGATTATCAGGTTGGCCTCTTCCGCTCGGAAGTCCCAGCGCCCCGTGTCCAAATCGGACACATATCTGGCGCAGGCCTGTCGGATCTCGGTGCAGGCGGGAACTTCGCCGGACAGGACGCCCTCAACATAGGCATCGACTTCAGCCTGGTAGTCCGCCGCTTTGGCAATGGCCGTTTCCTTGGCCGTATCCAGCAGCGCCTCAATCGGGCTTCCCGACGAGGCATTTGCTTCAACGGCGCTTCGGGCCTTTTTCAGCCCGGCAGGTTTCAGACCCAGCTGGGTGCGCAGTGCCAGGGCATCCGCGCGCAGCTTCTCGACGGACGACCAGTATGGGTCTTTCGCCATGTACTCTGCTCCGGCCTTGTTGGTCATACGGGCCACCATCTGGCCGCCCTGCTTGCGCCATTCCTTTTCCGCTCGGGAGAGCTGGCGTTCAGTCTTGGCCAGGGTCTTGATGGTCGGCTCGTATATCTCGTTGTAGGTGTCCACGGCGCGCATTGCGTCGCGGATCATGTCCTCTCTGGCCAATTCACCGCCTCCGGATCATTCGCGCGGGCGCGTCGTTCACGGGCGCAGTCCGCGCGCGAGTTCTTGTTTCCGTTTCTCCTGAGCGCCGAATTTTACCCCCCTCGAAAATTTTGTCCGCTGTCGGAAGAATTCCCGGCCCCAGTGATCAAGGGCAAAGATTTTCAGCCTCAGGGGGGTGGGGGGATAGTCCGGCGGCGCCATGACTCGCCGAGCGCCGAGAGACTGCCGTCGTCGTTATGCATCGCGCGGTGCGCCTCAGCCGACAGGCTCAGGAGGTTCCAGTCAGCCCAGGCATATTCTGGCCAATCCTCGGCCGGCCAGATGTGGTGAACGACAGTCGCCTCAACGTTGCGACCGTAGCGCCGCGCCTCGCGGCAGCGGTACCCGTCACGGCGTAGGATGCGCGGTCTGACATAGACGCGCCACCGTCGGCTCTCGTATCCGTCCCACATTCAGCACACCTCCCGGCGGCAAACAAAAAAGCGCCTGCCTCCGACACATAGTCGAAGTCAGGCGCTGGCACTTTGGCACTGGCACTCGCCGTCTGAAATTGTCACGAGAAGCTGGCGCTTGCATCGTCGGCACCACACCGGCAGCTTCGCCGCTCGGGTATCCGGCAGGACAACCTGGTCTGTACGGCTGCCGCATATCGGGCAGACGATTCGGCCTTCTCGCACTTCCAGTTTACCCAGCGCACCTAAATGCGTCAAGCGTTTTCGTGTACCTTCCATCATTTTCTCGTACCTCCCGCCTAAAGATATACACAACCCCAAGTCAGAAAAAAATAATAGCTATTCGATTTTTCGGCGTCTGCGAGCAGGCTCTGGCCGCGGCTCGGGCAGCAGATACGATATATATGTGTAGCAGCCGTATCCATTCTGCCGCTCGTCTCGGTCCAGGATCACAGCTCCCGGCGGCGCTGTAATAGTCACATTGTCGTCGACCAGCTGCGACTCCCTCACAGGTTTGGCAAGGTTGCGTGAGCCGACATAGCCTTTGTCACCGACCGCAATTACCTTTGAATCAGCGTCCGGGTTGCGCTCTCGTACCATGTACTGCGCGATCTCCATGAAATCATCGCGGCCGTAGTGCTCGCTGTCCGAGAGCTGGGAGATCTCTATATTGGCGCCCCACTCCCAAAGTGAGCGAATCAGCTCATAGTCCGCCCGGCCGGACGTGGCATTGATGACCATGTGGAAATGATACCGCCGGGAGCCGTCGTCCTGGAGCTCATGTATCGCATAAACATAGCGCAGCTCCTCCCCATTCGCACGCCGCCGAGCCCGCAGCCGGTCCATGAATCGGGCCATGATCTTCTTGCAGGCCTTGCGGTTTGGAGGCAGGTGAGCGTCATCAAAGCCGAGGGTGATCCACAGGTCGTGCCTTTTGAAATTGGCACAGAGCAGCAGCTGCAGCTGCTTCCACATCGCTTTGAAGTTCAGCTTCTGCCTGGCCGCGCTGCTGCACTTGGCTTTCTCCGCACGCTCTCTTGGAGAGTCCGCCGCCATGGCCTGGGTATAGCACACGCCGTACACGAGCCGACCGGCTGTCACCGTGATGAGGCGTTTAGTCTTTGCTATGGCGGCCGCCCCCCTTTACGCGCGAAGGCGAGGCCGCAGCCTCGCCTTCCCTTTTCTGTTGTTCCCGTGGCTGCCGGAACGAGCAGCCTTCCGGCCCAGCCGATCCCCTGGCTACGCACCAAGGGTGGTTGAGGATATCGCACACGGCGCTGCCACCCGGCAGCCGGCGAAACGATTTGCAGTCAACGCTCCGCCCGTCAGCGTCTGATGCGAGCCTAAACTTTATCCTTGGCACTGGCCTTCCTCCCATCTTCAGCGGTTTTTCGTGTTCGCACCCGATATGAGTACCCATCCCGCGACCGCCCGCAGCAGGCGCAGCGGACCCGGCTCAGCGGTTTATCCGCGTCGAGCTCGGTCACCTCTTCAAACTTCGGACTGCAGGTCACGCACAGCGTGATATGTCGACCAGCCATCACAAGGCAATCTTCCCTTCCAGTATGCAGACATACGGTATGTAATAATAATGGCCATCACCGCCGCCGCAGCTCCGGCACAGCCCGTCCATGAGCGTATGCGCATGTACCCGCAAAGCGGCACATCGAGCCAGCAGCACGCAATCCAGCCGACAAGTTCTGACCACATCGCCCAGAACAGGCGGTCAATTTGTTTCACTGACAGCTTCATCGTTCGGCATATTGCGTTTAATATAGCCCATCACGAACAGAGACTCGTCCATAATGGAGCAGCTTTCCTCAAGGCTATCCGGGCCATCACACACCGCGTTCAGCGCGCATTTGCCGCAGTCTGGGTACGTCTCCCGAGCCCTTGAGCAGTTTCGGACTATCGTAGCGTAGTCAAATTTGTTTACTATGATTTTCACTCTCACTCATCGCCTTTCTCTTTCAGCAGAGCAATCGCCTCTTGCAGCGCCTCCTCGTTAACAGGCCGCCATCGCCCGCCGTCAACATCTGTTATTACCGGCATGGACAGCAGCTCCTCCGTAAGCGGGGCGCCCTGCCTTCCCATTGCCCCGCGCGGGCAACCTACGTAATCGATGAATAACTGTCCAAATTCGCCAAGCCGCTCTAGCACTGCGCGCCTCTCCCGCTCAGCAGCCACTATCTCCCGCAGTCTGTCAACCGGTATCTTAGCCGTCACCGAGAATCGTTGACTCGCTACCTCGCGCATCGTCATACGCTGGTTGAGTATCACCTCAAGCCGCTCAAGGTCGTACTCTTTGTCGTCCTCACCGCAAAGTATGTTTTCGATAGCGGCAAGTCGCCAAACATGAGGACCGCTTTGCTCTAGTCCATCAGCATTAACTCTCCATCCTCCGCCACCTTGTCCGTCATCGCACCAGTATGTCAGCCTTTCCACTATTCAATCCTCCTCAGCCACGTTCAATCTGGCATACCAGACTATTTCTTCCGGAGTTTCTTCCTTCTTAAAAATGACCTTCTCCTCGACAGCCCGCATCAGCGACTCTCTGAGCCCCTTTTTGAAATACTCGTCCGGCGCAGACTCTATGAGCAGAGAATCTTCGAACTTTCGCACCTGCGCCCGAGCGACGCAGGGCATGATCACATAACCAGAACGCCGTACAGGCATCTCCAGGGCTTTGCGATAGTCCTCATACAGATTCTCATAATCCCGCTTGAGCATGAGCCGCTCGCGCAGCTCATCATTGTAAGCCTCACGCAGGGCGTAAAGCTCCGCGCTCGGTACGAAACCCAGCGCCTCAAAAAACCTATCCCTCCATCGCACTGCCGTGGTGCTGAGCCTGTGCAAAACTTTATCCATAAATATCTCTCCCTTCCTCGCTTTTCTCAGGTTTCTTTCAGCTCTCGCACCACTCGGGCAGGTTTGCGCGCACGAGGGCCTCTGCGAAGGGCGGCGGCACGGCGTTGCCGCAGCGGGCGGTCTGTTTGAACTTTGGATATTCCCGCCCGGTGTAGTCACGGTCGATTATGTAGTCATCCGGGAATCCATTGGCACGATACAGCTCCCTCGGTATCAGCATACGCAGGCCAATATCGGCTATGAAATACCACGCGCCGCCAAGCTCAAGCAGCAGCACCTCGTCATCCGCCAGCGCGTACCCGCAGTGAATATTGAGCAGACCGCGAATCTTCGGCCAGTTGTGCAGCTCTGCGCCCGGCTCCGCTTTCCGCACCTCTGTCGTGACCACGCCATGATGTCCGCCGCCCGCGGTGATGGTCTGCACCGGCTCGGAGACCGCTCCGCCTATGTTTGTACCCTTCATTTTGACCAGGCTTGCAAGCGTCAGGCCTGCGTGGTCCCGCGCTGTAACAGTGCGCAGAGGAGCCGCCACATCTTGCCCATGCCGCTCAGCGCCGTAATATGCAGTCAGCGATGCCGCCGCCAGCCCATAACGGTTGGCGGCGTCTATTGTCATAAGAGGCTCCGTCACGTTCTGCCCCCGGACATGCTCGTGCCGCTCAGTGTGGTACTGGATGATATAAGGCCGGCAGCCTCCACGTTCCCCAGGCCTTTCCGCAGCAGGCACGACATACGGTGCCGACGACCTAATCACAAACTTGTCCACGCCGCGGATGACACGCCGCATGGTGTTCGGGCTGAGTGGTCGCTGTGCGGTGAGGCCGTACTTCTCTCGCACTTCCTTCCGCGTGTCAAAAATGGACGGGCATGGCAGCGACCAGTCGATGATTTCCGCCGCGCTCCTCCACGGCTTTCTCAGCCCTGCCTTCGTCTCCGGGCTGTCAGCCGGGGCATGGGTAGGCTCCGGCCAAGCGATGGGCCGCCCGTCGCAGCGGGCTATGAGGAAAAACCGCTTGCGCGTGGTCGGCGCGCCATAGTCCGCGCCCACCAGCTCGCACCACTCGACGTCATACCCCAAGTCCCGAAGCTGCTCCAGCCATTTCGTGAAGGTCTGTCCTGCCTTTGATTTTACCGGGCGTCCACGACGCACCGGTCCCCAGGTCTGGAACTCCTCCACGTTCTCCAGGATGATCACCCGCGGCCGCACCGTTCCCGCCCAGCGCAGGATGATCCAGGCGAGGCCCCTGATATGCTTGTCCACGGGCTTTCCGCCCTTGGCCTTGGAGAAATGCTTGCAATCCGGGGACGCCCACAGCAGGCCCACCGGCCTACCGGCGCATACCTCCATGGGGTCAACGTCCCACACGCTGGCCTGAATGTGCTCAGTGCGCGGGTGGTTCGTTTTGTGCATGAGTATTGCGTCAGGGTCGTGGTTGATGGCGATATCGACAGGCCGCCCGGTCGCCAGCTCTATGCCCGTAGACGCTCCGCCGCCTCCGGCAAAACTGTCTACTATGAGTTCTTCCGGCATCACTGCGTCCTCATTTGTACCACCTTATCCCGCACGAGCTTATCTATGACGCGGCCGGGTTCGCGGTAGCCGCAGAGCCGGGTGAGCTCTCGGATGTGCCAGGCAGTTTGAGGGGTGACGCGGACGATCAGCCGCACCAAGCGTTTATTCTTCGACATTGGATTCCTCCTCAGCGGGAGCTGCGTACAGCGGACAATTTGCCCTGACCGTTTCTCCCGGCTTTGCTTCCACGGCACACGCTCCCTTATTTGCGCAGTTATTACAGTTTCCTTTCGACATCAAGTCGTCGAAAGAATTCTTGTAAATCTCTGCGCGGTCCCAAGCCTCAGCTATTAACCAGCATGGGTCAACCATTCTGCGCAGCCCGCTTTTAATAAGCTCCTGAGCTGCCTCGTGAGTTTGGCCCATCTGTTCATAGCATGGCTCGAGCAGAACGCAGTCGCTTATTCGTACGATATTGGGGAACGGATAGCCGTAAGGGGTGAGCTCACCTCGTATGTGGTCCACACCGCATACTGCCCATTTTTCGCCCGACGGCACATGCAGCACGATGTCATTCGGCATTATCGTCGTCCGCTTCGCAGCGGACCGGGCTGACAGTGACTGTATAAGGTCGACTGCGTCGCGGATTATGGCGCAGCCGTGAAGGCTGCAGCTGTGCTCACGGCCGCAGCCAAAGCAGCGATGCGCGTCCTGCACCGATATGCGCTGCAAGTCTGAAATCACCTGCTCGCACCTTTCAGCGGTAATATCCATATTCGTCCTCCAATTCAAGTCTGTGCAGCTGCCCACTTACAGCTTGTGCAATCTGTCGGCACCCGTCCCAGCAGCGCATTTACGCAGAGGCCGGTCATCTCTGAAAGGTCCATCATATCTTCAAGGTCGCAGAGTTCAGGAGACCATATATGTCTGCCACTATTTGGCTGCCAAGATACAAAGCATTGTATATCTTCCTCGGACTCCCAAAGGGTATCGGCGACCTCACTAATTGAGACGCCTGCCTCAGAGCACACATCAACGAGATGTCGCCACCGAGCAGAAAACTCTTTTTGGTCGTCTATAAGGCAGTCAGGCCTTTCATCTGCTTCCGGCTCCTCTCTGGGGCTTGTTGTTGCATGGCTTTGACCTAAAGAAGAGTCCGCTTCCCTGCTAAGCTCAGACGCGATAGCAGCCACAGATTGTGCAGTAGGCGTCCCTTTAGCCTTGCTTCTAACCTTTGCCTGCTGCTCCTGAGGCAGCCGTGCAAGTTCATACGCCGCCGACTCGGAGAGGCTGCCGGTCTCAAATGCTTCCATCCACTCCGGGGAGAGATTCTTGCGTATAACATCCAGCCGAGCCAGGCGAGATGCCGATATCTGCATAGCCTCGGACACGGCGTCACGCAGCCGGCCGGGGATCTCCACACCCTGATTTTTCAGCTCGGCAAGCAGCTCCCTGTAGCGCTCCGCCTGGCGCATCGTGTCCGCTGATGACATGACCCTTGTAGCGCGGTTGGCCTCGATCAGCAGCAGCTCCTCTAGGACATCTGAGGCGGGCTCCCTGATAATGGCCGGCACTCGGTCCCAGCGCTCCGGCTCGGCCTTCGCCAGCTCACAAATTGCAAGGAACCGACGGTGTCCGGATATTATGCGGTAGTCTCCGCTGCCGTCGCGCACCGGCCTGACGATTATCGGCTCGATAAGACCATTGAGCGCAATGCTGTCCGCGAGTTCATCTATGCTGCTCGTAGCGTAGAAGTTTTTCTCGTTCTGCAGCAGCCGCTCCCGAGGGATGAAGGTTATGGCTGTCGCCTCGGTGTCCCATTTGGACACGTCCTCAGGCTTTATGTAATCAGATACTGAAAACGGCTTCTTTGCCATTAAACACCCGCCCCCTCTAGGTATTCTGCGACCAGAGCGCGATAGTCGCGACCGGCGGAGCTGTAGCGACTGTACTCATTGAGGGGCTGCCGCGCAAATGTGCTCTCGTCGACTTTGTCGCTGCGCCGGATGACCGTGCGGAACACGGGAACGACGGAGTCTCGGAGCAGCGCTTCGCCCTGAACGACCGCCGGGCTGTTGTGCCACATCGTGACCAGGATGCCCGCCGTGCGTATGCCCGGACATATCCCCCGCACTCCGGAGATCTGCGTGAGCAGCTCACGCATACCCGACACGGAGAATGCGTCTACCTTGACGGGGATAATAACATCGTCCGACGCCGCGATTGCCGCGACGCTGGCGGCAGTGAAGGACGGCGGGCAGTCGATGAGCACCACGTCGTATGCTGTGGCTTCGCCCGAAGTCCTGGCGTCCTCATCGATGACGTCCAGGAAATCGCGCAGCCTGCCGGCTCCTACGCCCTTGCTGACGCTGGCGATGTCAGCGGTGATTAGCGATATATCCGACGGCACAATATCGACGCCCTCGTGCGCTGTGCAGTAGATGCAGTCATAAGGATCGTCTGCAAGCCCGTCCATTATGCAGGCGATCGTATTCGCGTCCTCGCCGATACCGTAGAAGTGCGAGGCGTTGGCCTGCGGGTCGGCGTCTATAACAAGGACCTTTTTGCCGAAGTCCTCGGCCAGAATAGCCGCCATGTTTACGGTGGTGACGGTTTTACCGACGCCGCCTTTTAGATTTACGATGGATATTGTTTTCATTCGTCTGTATCGTCCTTTCCTGGGCGTTGCCGCGCCCAATGAGATATGATTCACGGAATGTTCTGCCTCGGGGCATATAGAACTCGACGGTGTAGTACCTTCGTTCGGGATGTATGTACAGGATCCGCCCCAGCGTCGGTGGAAGCGCAGGACCTCTTTCGCCGCAGGTCGGCGCACGGCATACATGATCACCTACTTGCATTGAACCCTCCTAAAACGGCAGCGTCATTTGCTGCTCCTCCGGCGTGGCCGGTTTGAGGCGCGACGTGGACTTGAACTGATAGCTGGCGCCCTTATAAAAAAACTTCATGTGCTTCGGATAGAAACCAAGCCGGAAATGGCCAAGCTCCCCGTCCTTGTTCTTTGCAACGTTGAGTGTGCGATTGCCCGATGGGACATCATCGTCTTCGAGGTACAGGAGCATGACGATATCTGCATCCTGCTCTATCTGCCCGGATTCTCTCAGGCTCGCCAGCGTCGGCGCGCTCCGGCGGCCCTTTTCGGGACGGCTGAGCTGCGAGAGCGCAATGACCGTTATCCCCGTATCCCGGCCCAGCTGCTTGAGGGCAAGAGAGATATTTGTGATCTTCTCATATCTGTCGCGCCCGGACGAATTAAGCAGTTGCAGGTAGTCGATGAATATGACATCATATCGCTTTGAGAGCGAGACAGCACGGATATCCAGCGGAGACATTCCTGAAACAGGTATAACATCAAGCTGAACCCTGTCACCCCTAGCGCCAAGGGCAGCAACCGCGTCAAGCTCACTGATGCTCAATCTAGCAGATTTAACTGCGTCAAAGTCCAGCTCCGCGGCATAGGTCGCTACGCGGTCATAAAGTTTGAGATCGCTCGTTTCGAGAGAAAAAATGCCCACCCGTCTGCCCTGAGCCGTGGCCATTTCATAGGCGAACTGAGCTGCAAGCATCGTCTTTCCCGCCGAGGGATAACCGCCGAGGATGATTAAATCTCCCGGTTCTGCAAATAGATGCTCGTCAAGAGGTTTGAAATTCCATCGAAGATAATTCGGTGTCCGGTGCTCAGACTGCCGTTTGTAAAACTCGCTAATTCCATCAGTGAATGAAACAATTCGAAGGGTACTACGCTGGGCTAGCAAAAGCGAGAGTTTTTCTGCCGACTTGCGGGCCTCTGCCAAATCCGTTGCACTGACTATTCGCATAGCTGCTGTTTGCAGGTGGCCAAGCTGAACGGCATCGCGGATGATATCTGCATAGGCCTCCCAATTTTCCGCAGTTGGCGTTACCATCATGAGTTCTTTCAGCAGCTGCTCGTACTCATTTCCGACCTCTGCAAGAACCGTTACGGGGTCAATGGGCCGGCCTCGGCCAAACAGACTACGTATTCCCACGTATATATTTCCCAAGGCACCGGGGCCAAAGTCCTCCTGGCTCAGTCTCTGTATCACTTCCCCAACAATTTCAGGGCTGATGAGTATGGAGCCAAGCACAGATTGACGGGCCTTTGTGAGCATTTCATTGGTCACCACTCCTGGGTCCGCTCCCCTCCGCCGGGGGTGCGCTGGGTATGCGCTCCGGGTATTTTTGAGTAATCGTCGTTCCAAGGCTCGCTGTTCAGCCAGGTGGAGGCATGCGGGATTATGCCGCGGCGCCATTGCTCGCTGCGCATGTCCTTCTTGAGCGTATGGGACATCAGCTCCAAAAGCGCGTCGTCGGGCTTTAGCTTGTCCCAGGCCTTCACCGCAGCTTTGCGGCCTGCTCCGTTAGGATATGCCTTCCAAAATTTCTCAAAGCGTTCTGGCTTCCACTCAGGCATTGAAACCGTGCGTCCGCTCTTTTTTGGGCCGGCACACGCATTTCCCCCCTTTGGGGGGACTGTAGGGGGGTTAGTATTATCATGTATATATAATCTACTACTATTATTAGGGTAGACATTTTTGTCTACACCCCTCTCGACATTTTTGTCTAGACCCCCCCGGGGGGTGTAGACAAAATTGTCTATACCCCCTTTGCCGGGGAAAAACGCGCCGGCATATATCCGGCGCTCTCTTCCATTGTCATTAGTTGCCATTTCACAGCGTATAAACCCGGCTGCCTCCATCTGAGTGATCATCCTGCTGATGGTCCGCTCCGACACGCCGAGGACCCCCGCAAAATAGGTGTTCGTCGCCCAGCAGTAACCGTCCTCGCCTATGAGGGCGGAGAGCTCTGCGTAGAGCAGCTTCGCCGTGGACGACAGCTCCTCGGAGTATCTCACCTCAGAGGGCAGCTGCGCCCAGTAACTGCGCCTTATCTCCGGCATGGTACACACTCCCTCTTGCATTTTGCGGGATTTCGGATATAATGGGCTTACATTCGTCTGTGTCTCTGGCATGGACTGCGTCGTACCGGTTGCCGCCGGTGCGGCGCTTTTTTTGTTCTTGCACATAGTTCACACCACTTTCATTCCCGGATAGTACTCCGGTACTTCTTCCACTCCGATGCGCGGGCGGCCGGGGCCTCGCTTGCGCTTCGCAGCAGTCGGGGTCGGTTTCTGAGGCTCTGGCTGTGCCGCGGATGCCGGCGCCGCCGGAACGTAACGTATCGCGTTCTGCTTGACGGATTCCAGGTATGCCTCTACATCCGCTTCGGAGAATCGCATTGTCGAGCCCATGACATAGTAGACGCCGATGCGCCGGGTCTTGGCCAGGCGATAGACCGTTGACTCAGAGACACCGAGCCTCTCGGCCACTTCCTTCTTGGTCAGCATTTTTTACCTCCTTTGCAAACTTGAGGGACATGGCGGCCTGAATAATGTCGTCAAGCTCGTCCATGATATCGTCATACGATTCGCGCTCCTGCGCGTCAATTTTTCCGTCCTCAGCGATTTCAATCAGGTGGTCAAGGCGTTCTTTCCGGCCGAAGTCCCGCAGCCTGCGCAGCAGCGACAGCACGGCCTGCGGCAGCTCCGTGACCTGGATGTCAGGGATAATGCCGGGAGCTCCGAGACTGTCGACGAGGTACCAATAGGCAAGGACCTGCTGCCCTGTGACGTCCACCATACGGACAACAGCCTCGCTCGATATCTGCTGCTCGCCGAGCTCCCAGGCCGCCACGGTGCGGACAGAATAGCCTAGGGCCTCCGCCCAGCGCTCCTGGGTCATGCCTGCAATGCCTCTGCCGATTCGCGCGATATTCCTGCGGTCGCGGCTCATTGTGTCAGGCCTCCTTTCGGCATAAGCTGGGTTCATCATCGTACAGCATGATCGTATCTCCATAGGCTGCCATGTCATACAGGTCGTCTATCGTGCAGCCGAGGATGGCTGCAATAATCGGCAGCTTGTCTGCGGATGGGAACGAGATGCCGACCTCCCACTGGTGCGCAGAAGCTATCGACACATCGCAGCGGCACGCAAATTCAGTCAGCGTCATACCGCGCGCCTTTCGTAGGGATCGTATGTTCATCCGTGGTTTTGCCATTATTTTGTCCCCCCCTCTTGCCTCGCGTCTATCCCTCATGTTATGATAGGCGTAAGGTTAAGTTTGTGCTTTAAACTATAATATGCAATTGCGCATTTGTCAACGGATATATCTGCAATTGCGCATTTTTGTGTGATATATATAATTCGCGATTTTTCCAACATTTAATAAAGGATTAGTAAAAATGTATAATAAGGATGTCCTGTTAAAGAACATAGAGATTGCGGCAGCTCTTAAAGGAGAACGCGTTACACCTGCTTGTGCGAACGCTGGAGTAGGGTCGAGCTTTTATAATGATATTCGCCGAGGAAGGACACCGTCCGTCTCAAAACTTGCCCAGTTAGCCAACTATCTTGGAGTAACCACTTCGGCCCTACTTGATGAAAAAGACCCTCTAGCTATGCTCCCCCCCGCATATGTGACTAGAACGGGGGTTTTTGAGAACTGGAGTGATATAATAGCCAATAAAGATGCTGTTTTTGAAGCGTTAAGAGTTTTAATACCAGGGGATATGGAGATAAGCGAGTATAGTGACTCAAAGCATCTTATAGCAGCCCTTGATATCGCATTTAACTGGGATTTTAACGAACTATACCTTGTTAGATGGTTCAACGACTGCGTAGAACACGTTAGCTTTGAAAACGGCACTGATGGTGTTGTTGTCTCCATAAGGCTTACTCCTTCATTCTTAGCCCTTATTGATTACCACAAAGCTGATTCTAAGTGCGCGTTGAAAATAAAAGGGCTGTATGACGGCATTTCTGATATTTTACAACAGGATAATAGGTCGAAAAGAAACCCGCCGGATACTAAATCCGGCGGGAATGAGGATACTATTGACATGGAGCTTGCTCGGTTGCTTCAGACTGCGACTGTAGAGCAAAAAAAGGCCATGCTTGTGCTTTTACAACAACGTAAAAAAGGCGAATAATCTTTAGCTTGTCCTCCAATAACAGTTTCGAAAAATCTCTCTTAATTTCAGCATCTAACTCTGTCTCTGTCATAAGGCCGGCTCCTTTCTGACCCGGGCCCGTGTCTAATTGGTACCAAAGCAAGTATAGCATAATATTACAGCCTTTGCATTATGTGGAGGTGTAGCAAATGGAGAAGGCAAAAAATATTGTCCTCGTGATCTGCGGCACTATCCTGTTTTTTGGTTCCCGCGCGGCCTATGGAACATGGCTGTACATAATTGTGTGGGCAATTGGCGTTGCAATGCTCGTTTTCGGAATCGTGGGCCTGCATAAAAATCGAAGTAATCGAAAAGCCGAGGCAAGCAAAAGGGATCCCGTAGAGAATGGTTTTTATGATCCTAATTGTCATGTCAGCAATAACTACGAACAACCCCCGGAGGCACATCGCAGCAGAAAAACTGTAAAAATAATAATAATTGGCTTTGCCGCTTTTTCGCTGATTATTGGAATTATTACTACTGCTAATTACGACCCAAGCAAGGCAAACCGTATGACCGATGAAGAGCGCCAAGAAATGCTCGATCTTATCCCACCCGCGCCGATACCCATAGGGACACAGGCGTTTTTTTCTACCTCTGACGAGGAAGAAGTACAGGCACTCGCCAGAATTGCGTGCGTATATGCCCAGGGGTACTATGGCACAAATTGCCTTGTGTACTGCGGTGACCAAATATATATTTATGCAATTGACGAGACTGTAGCATCCTTTGATTTGGACAACTGGGACTCGGCCACCGCTGATGCGATGCAGCTATATGACAGTATTCTCAAGCGCCGACAACAGACAGATTGTTATCGTGGCGTCAATATAATTCTTTGTGCAGATACTTCCGGGGAGAGCTGTCTCTATGTGCAACACAATAAAGAAGTGCTATACAATGCCCTAGACAAGATAAAAGAACTTCACCCTGAACGATTTGAAGATGTGTCCAATTTGGACACCTAAGCCGCTCTGAAGAAGGGCGGCTTACCTTTAGGCGGTGTGCTGTGGGATACTTTAAGAAAAAAGTCAAAGACGAGCGCGGGGTATGGATCCCCGTGTATGCCAAAACTCCGGAGGAGCTTGAAGCAAAGGTCACTGCTAGGCTTGCACAAATAGACGCCGCTAAGGCCCTCGCGGCCAATCCCTATGTCTATCAGGTCGCCGCCGACTGGTACACCACGACCACGCAGCGGAGCTTCAAGCGCCGGGAAGATTACCGCAACGCCATAAACAGGCACATCTGTCCCGTGATAGGGCAGATGCACATAGCCGAGGTCACCTCCGCGGACGTCGCCTCTGTAATGGCCGCAGCCGACGGGTACAGCCGCAGCCTGCAGGACAAAATCGCCAGCACGCTCCGACAGGTGTTCGCGTATGCCGAGGATCAGGGGTATATATCAAGCAGCCCGTGCGGCAAGCTAAAAGCTGGCGGGGAAAAACCCGCTGAGAAAAGCGCGCTGACGCCCGCAGAGCAGGCCACGCTGCTGCGCGTAGTTGCCGGGCAGCAGATTGAGGGCTTTGTCTGGCTCGGGCTGTTTGCCGGCCTGCGCCGGGAGGAGATCCTCGGGCTCATGTGGGACTGCGTTGTCCTTGATGGACCTGCACCTCATGTCAAAGTGCGCCGGGCGCTGAGATGGGAGCACAACCGCCCTATCGTCTCAGACGCTCTCAAAAGCTACGCAGCCCGCAGGGATGTCCCTATACCCCCTCAGCTCTCAAATTGGCTGAGAGAGCGACAGGCGGCCTCAGGCTATGTGATTTGCACCAAGGCCGGGCAGCCGTGGTCGGAGGCCAGCTTTAAGAGCGCTTGGGGATACATCAAGCGCCGCCAGACAGGCACTGCATCGCGGAAGCGTATGGACCCGAAGACCGGCAAGCCGTGCAAAGTCCAGGTAGAGAAAAAGCTCGGTGACAAAGTCCCGAACTCTGCGGTGACTATCGAGATCGATTTCCCGGTCACGCCACACATATTAAGGCACACATACGCGACCAGTTTGCTCATGGCCGGCACGAATATCAAAGTCGTCCAGCACCTGCTGGGACATGAAAAAGTGGACACCACGCTCAACATATATACCCACCTCATGGAGCGCAGCGCCGAGGCAAATATAGGGGCTGTTTGTGAGGCCTTTGGTGATAACAGGGGATAATTTTGGGGATATTATTTCTAGTTGCAGCCTATACGCATTGATAATTCAGCAATATCATTGTTATCGTCATTGCTTCACACGCAGGAGGTCACTGGTTCGAGTCCAGCAGTCTCCACCAGAAGAAAAACCCTGAAACCCTTGTGGTTTCAGGGTTTTCTCGTATTTCGCCTGCTTCCCTTCGCGCTTCACAGGGCTGGAAATCGTAATAATGTAAGGGATAAATCCTCAAAAATATCCCCGGTTGTGGGCCTTCAAAAGCCCCTCCGGGGATATTTTTGGGGATATTTTTGACCTCACACAATCAGGTGCGACAGCAGCAGCGTCACCGCGCCGGACGTGAGCGCTGTGGCTATGTAACCCATGAGCTTCCGCCACTTTTCTCCGTCGCGGCTCTCCAGCGCCTGTAGGCGATTGCCCTGCTGCTCCTGCTCCTTGACCATGCTTTCCATGCTTTTGGCGAGAGTATGGACTGATAGTGTGAGGTCGCCGATCTCGCGCACGGTTTCCTCCAACAGCTCAAGCCGCTTGTCCTGACGCCGCTCTTGATCGGCAATTCTGCGGGCAAACTCTTCGTGCTCCGCGCGAGATATCGGCGAGTCCATAATCAATCCTCCTTGGGCTTCGTTTAGCTCATTGCCAGCTGGCTGTCACGCAGGAGGTCACTGGTTCGAGTCCAGCAGTCTCCACCAGTAAGCGCCGGAGTCCTTTGACTCCGGCGCTTTCTTCTCGTCCTACCGCGCATTTGTGTAGGTTTGTCAAACATATTGGACGGCGAACTCGTTAGGAGAGGACCAGTTAAG
>ENA-OPBW01000416-OPBW01000416.1-human-gut-metagenome-genome-assembly--contig:-NODE-416-length-35316-cov-3.981850_pt1 | contig 35316 bp, 30 predicted proteins | sample MGYA00241070_ERZ501456 | MGnify/ENA primary metagenome ERZ501456 (study PRJEB25962, sample SAMEA2042624) | human gut metagenome | biome: human gut; feature: human-associated habitat; material: faeces...
CTTTTCTATCTCTATCTTGTCAAGTGCCATGAACTTGCCGAAAAGCTCCGCCACTTCATGTACGCTCTTATCCGTTTTCAGCCTTGCCACATACTCCGCCGCTGTAATGTCGGTATGCTTATGCTCAGGCTTTGAAACGCTCACTATCTCAAGCCCCACAGGCGTTTGTGCATTACGGGAATCATATTGGTGACACGCTGAAGATTGCGGACGACCTGCATATTGGTAAAGTGACGATGGGCATCATGCTGGGGAAAGCGGTGAAACTGGCAGAGGGGCATCTGAATACCTATAGTAAGCAGGTGGTGATGAACAAGCAGTTCCTCATGGAGTTGGCTCGCGACTGTGGCTGTTCTCCTGAAGCACAGAAGGTAATTTCGGACATGACCCTGGCAAGAGAGTTGTGGAAAGGACTCCCGGAATCAGATGCCGCTCTTTTCTTTCCTGCACTTCTGAATTTGTGTATGAAGCATTGCCTGTCCTTGCTCAGTCGGACAGAACTTATGTTGATGCTGATAGACGAGGAGGGACACATTGCCTGCCGTTTAACGGGGCAGGGCGGCAAGTAGCTGATGCACTGACTGCAATAACTCTTCGATGGTGAACGCCTGTACAGTCTGTCCGTTGGCAAGATGGAGCAGGAAAGATGTGTTGGTGATTTCTATGTGCCAGTCGGATTCGTGCGTTCTGTTTCCGTCAATTCCGTGTCGGGCAAGCGCCTTCTGTACCATGGTGTACCGGTATCCCTCTCCGAGAAGACGTACGGAAACCGTAGCCTGTTTGGCGATACGGAACAGCCCGCTCTCCATGTCAAACCGGATGCCTTTCCGCAAGAAGAAATAGCTGAGACTGCCATCCAGTGACAAATCTTCCGGGGTGCCGGTTCTCACACCGTTCTCCTTGTTCATCAACCAGACTTTATCGGCAATCTGCAGTGCCAGTTCCAGGTCATGAGTAGACAGGAAGATGGTGCGGTTGCTGGTATGCGACAAGCGGTGCAACAGTTGCATAATTTCTACCTTGCTCGGGAAGTCGAGAAAGGCAGTCGGTTCATCCAGGAAAATAATGTCCGTCTGCTGAGCCAGTGCCTTTGCAATCATGGCCTTCTGTCTCTCACCGTCGCTCAACTGATGCACCATCTGGTATCTCAAGTGCTCAATGTTGACCAGCTTGATGGAGTCGTTAATCACCTCCTTGTCGTGCTTGCCCAGCCGTCCCCAGAATCCGGTGTACGGACTTCTTCCCATGCCCACCAGCTCTTCTACGGTCATGTTTCTCAGTTCGCATTTCTCCGTCAGCACCACGCCAATGATAGTGGCCAGTTCCTTGTCGGAATATGCAGACAACGGTTTTTCCCTGACGATAATCTCACCTTCTAATGGGGCCTGAAATCCGGACAAGGTACGAAGCAGCGTGGATTTTCCGATACCGTTTGCTCCTAACAGGCAGGTCAGTTCACTGCTTTTGATGGTCGCATTGATGTCGGAGGCCACCACCTTCCGGTTTCCCCTTTCCTTGTATCCGATTGTGAGATGATTGATTTGTATGTGATTCTTTTCCATCATTCGTTCATGTCATTGCGTCGTTTGTTGAACAAAACTGAGATTACCACCGGAGCCCCCACCAGTGCCGTTACAGAATTGACGGGAAGCGCTCCTTCAAATCCCGGCATGCGCGCTATCAGGTTGCACACAAGGGCCATGGCTCCTCCCATCAGCAGGGAAGCAGGCATCAGGATGCGGTGGTCTGACGTGCGGAACAGGCTGCGGCACAAATGAGGAACTGCCAGACCTAAAAAGATAATCGGTCCGCAGTAGGCCGTGACGATGGCCACCAATACGCCGGAGCAGGTAATGACCTGCAACCTGGCCCTTCTGATGTTTAGTCCCAAGTTGCGCGCGTAGGCATCTCCCAACAATAGCAGGTTCAATGTCTTCACCAGCAGGAACGAAAGCGGCAGGAGCACCAGCATAATTGAAACAAACAGCGTCATCTGGTTGCCGGATACACGGGCAAAGCTTCCCAATCCCCAGATAACGTAGGCCCGTATGTCTTCTTCCACACTAAAGTATTTCAGTACCCCGATGACCGCATTGGCCACGTAGCCCACCATCACTCCGATAATCAGCAGTGTCACGTTTCCCTTCACTTTCTGCGAAACGAAGATGATGAGTGCCATGATGGACAGTGAACCGATAATCGCCGAGATAGTCAAGGCAATTTCACCCATGACCCCCACCTTGCTTAAAGCAACACCTCCGATGGTGCCCGACAACAAGACCACGAAGGCCACGCCCATACTGGCACCCGAGCTGATTCCTAAGACAGACGGTCCGGCCAGCGGATTACGGAACACCGTCTGCATCTGCAGTCCGCTTACCGACAATCCGGCACCTGCCACCAGCGCCGTCAGCGCTTGCGGAATGCGGGATTTCCATACGATATTCTGCCATATCTCATTCCCGTTGTAATCTCCCCATAAAATGTGCCATACATCCCTGAACGGAATCTGTACAGACCCCAAAAGGATGTTCAGCAGGAAGAACACGAAAATCAATAGAGCGATAAGCAACATATAAAGTGCGACCGGACGTTTCATGCGACAGGGGAGTTATTGTTTTAACAGTTCATAATAGCGTGGGGTATGGTCGGGCAATAACTGCGGGTGAAAAACCGTAATCAGGTCTGCCAGGACCACTTCCGGTTCTACCGGCATACTCTCATAGAACGGCTTCTGGCTCATGTTGCAGTAAATGACCTGCTTCTTCTTGAAAGCCTGAAAATCGGCATACCGGATGTCTTCAGCTTGCAGGGCTTGGTAAGAAAAATCTCCCTTGTAGCTGTTGACGATTCTCCAGTAGTCCGCGTAAGCCGCCTGGCTGTACACCGTCTCAAAGTCCAGCGATACCCCTCCGGAACGCGTGTCATCTTTCAGGAAATAGTCGGCTCCGGCATCCTTGAACAGCTGGGCAAGAAAACTCTTTCCTCCCACGGCATACCAGTTGCCCCCACGAAGTTCACCGCTGAACACGACAGGCCGTTTCTTCACCTGCGAGGTCAGCTTCGTCAGCTCCAGGTAACGTTTCTCAATGTCAGCAAAGATGCGGTTTGCCTTCTCTTCTTTCCCAATCAGCAGTCCGACAAACTTAATCCATTCCGCCTGTCCCAAAGGAGTCATTTCCTTGTATCCCAAGTGCGGAATAAGGGGGATACCCACCTCTGTCAGCGCATCATATCCTCCACGCTTGAACGGTGAAATCAAGATAATGTCGGGGTTGATACCCATGATGATTTCGTTGTCAAAATTGCCCTCTATACCAATCTTGTGTGTCTTCCCTTCATCCAGTCTTTTCTGCATGTCGGCATTGAAAAGATGGCGGGTACTCGTAATGCCGACCACGGCATCCAGCTCGCCCAATTTGATAAAGTTGGAAAGTTGCAGGGAAGTCATGCAGATGGTGCTCTTGACAGGCGTCTCAATGACGGTATAACCTTGCGGTGCATCAGTTATTTTCAGCCCTTTCGGCTTCAGTACAAAGTGATAGGACTCTCCACCTTCTTCCTTTTGTGGGTCTCTGATGTCCAGCAGACAATAGCCCTTCTCGGTGTAAGTCACTTGAAATCCTTTTGCGTATTTCGGAGCAATACAGGTATTCGTATCGGCAGCGGTGAAAGTGCTGTTTACATTCGCTTTATCATCTGCATTCGAACTCTTTTTTCCTGTACAGCCAAACAAGAAGGGTATGCACAGACATACCCACCCAATTATATGCTTCATGGTCTATTTTTTGTGTGTTATTACTTTTTGCCATACCAACCGGTTGGGGGAGTATGTAAAAAGTGTTTAATCTATTCCGTTTCAAACGAGAAACTGTATTGCAAAGTTAAAGGATATAATTAAAAACAAACGCTCTATAATTACTTTTTGTCATACTATAACAATCTATAGTATTGTCCGTTTTCGGGAAATGAGAAGATGACATTATCTTTGCGTGAGATTATTGTTTACGAATTTAATGTAATTATGAAAGTAAAATCGATTCTTGTTTCCTGCTATATCGCCCTGTGTGGCTTATTCTCGCCCGTTTATGCTCATGCGGAAGGAAATTTTGTGCACGAAGATGTGATGCAGAATCTTCAGGAAGGCGATAAAATCGCGCTGCTGATGGTCCATTTCGGTACCACGCACGATGATACCCGTGCCCTCACCATCGATGCCATCAACCAGAAAGCCAAGGCAGAATTTCCCCAGCTGGAGTTCCGCGAAGCCTATACCTCGCGTATCATCATGCGCCGGCTGGCTAAGCGCGGCGTGCGCAAGCTGAATCCGGTGGAAGCACTGGCCCAGCTCAAAGCCGAAGGCTACACCCACGTGATTATCCAGTCGACCAACATCATTGACGGCATCGAGATGGAGTCACTCCGTAAAGATATAGATCAGATGCGCCCTTTGTTCAAGGAAATCCGTTTGGGCATGCCGTTGCTCTACACACCCGAAGACTATAAGCAGGTGATAGACTGTCTGGCAGAGAAGAGTCGTGAGAAAACCTTTACCATATTGGTAGGTCATGGCACCTATACACCCGCCACTGCCCAGTATGCCATGCTGGATTACATGTTGCAAGCCGAAGGACACTCCGATTTCGCCGTCGGTACGGTAGAAGGTTATCCCACCTTCGATAATGCCGTCGACAGATTACAGGCGCAAAAGAAAATCAAGCAAGTGCAGCTGGTACCCTTTATGTTTGTAGCCGGCGGCCATGCCAAAAACGACATCGCAGTCGACATGAAAGAAGCCTTGGAAGAGAAAGGATACAAAGTCACTCCCTTGATGGAAGGATTGGGTGAGCAACCCGCCATCCAGCAGATTTACATCGACCATATCCGCTTTATCCTCAAGCATAAACAGATTGATATAGTAAAGAAAAAGAAAGACCTGGAAAATAAAGACTGAAAGCTTATGTCGTTAGTCAAACCTCAATTCTTGATTGGAGCTGCCGCCTCCGGAAGTGGCAAGACCACCTTTACAATGGGACTGCTGAGGGCACTCAAAAGAAAAGGCATGCACGTGCAACCCTTCAAGTGCGGCCCCGACTATATTGACGGAAAGTTTCATGCCATTGCTGCAGGCAGGGAATCTGTCAACCTGGACATCTGGATGGCCTCGGAGGCTCATGTGCGTGACGTGTATGCACGGTATGCCCAAGATGCATCTGCCTGTGTGGTGGAAGGCGTGATGGGCCTGTTCGACGGATACGATCGGATGAAAGGAAGCAGTGCCGAGATTGCCTCCCTGCTGAATCTGCCCGTCGTAGTCATCCTCAATGCACGCTCTTCAGCCTATACCGTCGCCGCAATCCTGTATGGGTTGAAGCATTTTTCTCCCAAGGTAGAGGTGGCAGGAGCCATCTTCAACCAGGTGGGTTCCCCTTCGCATTATTCGTACCTGAAAGATGCCTGTGCCGATGTGGGCGTGGCCGACTTAGGTTATCTGCCCAAGATGCCGGATATAGAAGTTCCCTCCCGTCATTTGGGACTGACCATCGGCAAGGAATCAGAAATCGATGCCTTGTCCGACAGAGTCGCAGACGGGATTGAGCAGTATGTGAATGTGGAACGTCTGTTAGAGATTGCCACACGTCCGTTGGATATGCACGATACCCATCCGGTTTCACCGATTATCACCTCCGACGGACTTCACCGGCCCCGCATCGCCGTGGCTCAGGATGCTGCATTCAATTTCCTCTACAAGGAAAATCTGGATGTTCTTTCCTGCAAGGCAGATGTGGTGACCTTCAGTCCGCTGTCAGGCGACGAACTGCCCCAGGCCGATTACGTGTATCTGCCGGGCGGCTATCCGGAGTTTTTTACCGAAGCACTGAGCCGTAATGAAAGGTTAGGGGCGCAGTTGAGGGACTTCGCTGAACACGGCGGGCGACTTTTTGCTGAATGCGGAGGAATGATGTATCTGTGCCGGAAACTGATTTCGCGAGAAGGCGACTCCTATCCGATGGCAGGCGTGTTGCCTTTGGAATGTACGCTGGAAAAAATGCGCCTGCATTTAGGATACCGCACGGCACAGTATCGCGGAATGCAACTCAAAGGACATGAATTTCATTATTCGTCGGTGATACAGCCCGATTTGCTGCCCTCCGAAGTGAGCCAGTACAACGTGAAAGGGGCGCTTGTGGATACCCCCTTGTACCGTTATAAAAACGTAATTGCCGGATACACGCACTGGTACTGGGGAGAGAATGACTTTTTTAAATTGTGGGACTAAAATACACATCGAATTATGCGAAAAATATATACTCGGACCGGAGACGAGGGCACGACCGGTATTCATGGAGGTACACGTGTGCCCAAGGATGACATTCGCATCGAAGCAAATGGTTGCCTGGACGAACTGAACGCTTTGCTGGGCATCATCCGGAGCCTGTTGCCGGAAACAGACGAGTGGCAGCACAAGCTCTATTTCATACAGCGCAATCTGATGGTCGTGATGAGTCACGTGGCCACCCCCTCTGTTCTCAGGGAACAGAACCCGAATGAGCTTCCGCAAGATTTGGACAAATTTTGTGAGGAGTGGATGGATGAGATGATGTCGCAGCTTGAGGACAACGGCTACTTCATTCTGCCGGGAGGCACCCCGCTGTCTGCCCAGTTGCAGTATGCCCGGGCCGTGGCACGCCGGGCCGAACGACGGTTATGGACGCTCCACCGCAAGGACACTGTGTCGCAGGAGATTCTCCGGTTTGTGAACCGCCTGTCGGACTTGCTTTTCGTGATGGCCCGCTTTGAGATGCAGCGGCAGCAATGGCCGGAAGAAAAGTGGCAAAGCTTTGCTTACAAACGGAAGGTTAGGAGAGAGGTGTAGGGTTTTATGGAAAACGCTTCTTGGTAATTTCCGGAACGCTTATACGAAAATATCTCGACACGTAGCTGTCAACATCTCGACACGAACGTGACGAGATATCCGCACGAACGTGTCAAGACCTCGTCACGTACGTGTCGAGGTAAATTTAACTCTATTTTCACATAAATGTACGAGGGCGCTTGATTATAGTTGATAGTTTGCTTTACATTTTTGTTGGGTTGTTATTGAAAAAGTTCGTGGGGCTTGAGTTTCTCCTTTTTCTAAGGAGGGGATAAACTGTGGAGTTGTTGTTTATTGTAATGAGGAGGGAAAGGAGAAAACTTTACTTTCCGATGCAGTAATTGCAAGTTTTTGATTATCAAATATTTGGAGCTCTAAAAGGTACAGAAGTCTAATTTTTTGTTATTTTTAGTCATTGCAACTCATTGATTATCAATAAGTTACATACTGTTACATTCTTTTTGTAAGACAAAGATAATTGTATTTTGTTGAATTTCAAAGTTTTCCAGCAAATAAGTTACAAGAACGAGGTATTTTTTACCCTTTTTTTAGTGATATGGCATTTTTATCAATGGCGTGCAATATTATGCAAATAGAAAACGTATTTTCGGGTTGTATATAAATCTTTGTGAAGTGAGATAATACGAAGACTGATGTTAGCTTGTATCGATTTTTTATATTAATGGGTGGACTGATGTTCTGATTTAATGATTATATTGACTACGGGTGCAATAAATTCGATAAAAGAGTATTAGTTTTTGATTTTTGCATAAATGATGTAAATATTGAAATCTAATTTGCAAATATAGATATTTAGTTATATATTTGTGGAAAAACAGATTATATGATAGCAGAAATTAGATTTAAGAATATGTTCTCATTCAGAGACGAGGCTATATTAAGTTTTGAAGCTGATAGAAGTAAGGATATGGAGTCATATCATGTTGTCGAATTGGGGGGTGATGTGAGACTATTGAAAGTGGCTGTCATTTATGGAGCAAATGCTTCGGGTAAGAGTAATATTATTAAAGTTTGTGATTTTATCAAGTCATTCATTACTTATACTCCACTTAATAAGGCAGAACAAATTCAAGTAGTCCCGTTTCTCCTGAATAAAACAAGTTCAAAGCAGTTATCTGAATATTCGATTTCGTTCTATTTGAAGAATGAGGAGAAAGCTGTTTGTTATGTCTATTCAGTAGCTTTAGATAGATGGCACGTAGCAAAGGAAAGTTTAATTTATTATCCAAGTCAACAGCCTGCTACTATATTTGAAAGAAATACTGAGAATAACGTATCGGTTATTAAATTTGGACAGAAGATCAAAATGTCGCAATCTGTCAAAGAGGAAATAACATTGAAGTGTTTGCATAACATGTCAGTTTTTGCTGCTTATATGCAGGTAAATACACATATTGTAGAATTAGAGGCAGTTCTTCAGTATCTAACCAATCAGGTTATGCCGGCAATTGTGCCTGCATCATCTTTAAGTCGTTATGCCGAAGAATCAATCAAGAATGAGTCTGCAAAAGATTATATTTTGAGATATCTACAGGAAGCTGATTTCAATATTTCAAATATTACTTCCAAAGAACAGGAAACACATAAGGGTTCGATCAATTATACTATGTATCAGCATAAAGTTTCATCTGATGATGGTAACAATGATTATTATGAGTTCCCGGAACTGTTTGAATCGGACGGTACTATCCGTACGTTTGGCTTGGCCGCTCAAGTGCAAAAGATTCTTGAAAGAGATGCTTTTCTTGCAGTTGACGAGATTGAATCCTCTCTTCATCCGAAATTGATAGAATACATCATTGAACGTTTTCTAAAAGAATCAGAGCAAGCCCAGTTGTTGCTCACTACACATTATGATGGACTATTAGGAGAAGAAGATTTGCTTAGGAAAGATAATGTTTGGTTTACTGAAAAGAATCCGGACGGATCAAGTGTGCTGTATCCTCTAACAGATTTCAAGGGATTGAATAGGATCAGTTCTCTCCAAAGGGCATATAAATTTGGTAAATTCGGTGCAGTTCCTAATCTGTAATCATGTACTTTTATGAGAAAAGCAAGAAGAAATACAGCGACCAGACAGGTTATTCATATCGTTGGTGAGGGTTTGACTGAATTATTCTATTTCAGTCATTTGAAAAAATACTTGGTTATAGATATTCTATTTCTCCTCGTTTATTTGAAAACAATAGTATTGAGAAAATAGAAAAGAAGATAAAGGAACTCCTAGATGAAGATGTCTTTGTAATATGTGTTTTTGATGCAGATGTTAGCAGGCGTTCTGATGCAGAAAATAAAAAAATGGTGTCGCTCAAAAAGAAATATGAAAATAATCCCAATGTGATTCTCTGTGATAGCTTACAGTCAATAGAATATTGGTTTTTGCTACATTTTGAAGATACGTGTCGATATTTTCAAGATTCAGCAGCAACAGAAAAAGCGTTAAAGCAATATCTGCCAACATACGATAAAACTCGAAAATACCTTGAGAAGGATAAATGGGTTAAAGAAATGCTTGCTGATTCAAAAATGGATAGAGCATGTGAACTAGCCGAAAAATATAAAGGTAGAGATTCTTATAGTGAGATTTATAAGGCGATCGAAAAAATTGGTAAGAATTCTTGGTAAAATGTAAATTTGATTGAATGGTTATTCTTCATTCAAATCCGCAGATTAAGTATTTTTGTTATTGTCTAAAAATATAGTAAAGCTATTTAATGTAACTATATTGAAATGCATACCTGTTTATTCCATTGCGGAATATGTAAAGCTAAATTATGAATTAATATTTAGCGTGTAAAAACAGATTAGTTTAATAATACACAACAGACTTTAGGTTTAATGTAAAAACAGTCAACCTTTTTTAGGTTAAGACAAATGAATATTTATATATAATGGAAACAGCATATTTTAAAGATATAAGAAAACATATTATCTCGCTCTTAAATGAAGCAAAAGATGAAGTAATCGTAGCAATGGCATGGTTTACTAACAGAGAATTATTTGAAGCTCTATTGGAATGTTGCTCTCGTAATGTTAAGGTAAAATTACTATTATTGGATGATGTAATAAATTTCAATCCATATGCACCAGATTTTAATCGATTAATTAATTATGGTGCAGAATTCCGTTTGCATACAATTGACTATGGTTTCATGCATCATAAGTTTTGCGTTATTGATGAACATATCCTTATAACAGGCTCTTACAACTGGACATATTATGCTGAAACAAGGAATATTGAAAACATTTTTGTTTCTGATAAGCCTGAGATTGCGCAACTATATTCTAATGAGTTCTCTCGTTTATGCAAAAAGATTAATAAAACTAAATATAGTCCACGACTGAGTTGGGAAGATATAGAGAGTCTATCGAATGTTAATTTCGAAGAACTTAATTATGAAATTGAAACTATTGCCAAAGTACAAAATATACCTCAACGTACAGTATACAAGTCTCATACAACAATTGAAGTAGTAAAAAACAGACACAATCCAAAATCTCGATATAATATAGGTATAATTGCTGAAGAAAATGAAAGATTTGCTATTATACCTTTAGGTTCGGAATTACCTTTTGTATCAAAGAATGTTTTCCCAGATCTAAAAAGTTACAAATCAGAACGTGCTACAAGTAAATTGGTTATAGCGGCATGGTCTAATGAGGACAATAATGATAGTGTTTTAATACAAAGAAGCCTTTCTGATATTCTTAATCAAACAGATGAAGTGTTGAGTTTGTTGATTAATGGAAACCTTGATAGTAATGGTTCCCTACATATTGAAATAAGATGCAAAGAAACGGGAAAAGCAGTGGATTTGTCTATGAGGAATTTAAATTTAATAAAGGATGAGAATTGATGACTTGAAATCTTTAGAAATAGTTTCTGAAATAAATAAATTATACGGTGAATTTCAATCTTTGTCAAATGATGAAATTAGAGCTGAAGTTAATAGAATAGAAAAGAAACTTTCAGTAAATAATTCGCAATTACAACTGAATGAGGTACTTCCTGTTATATTTGCACTTGTTAAGGAAGTTGCACGGCGCTTCACTATTGGTGATATAGAGGTTACAGCATCTGAAAGAGATAAAAAATTTTCTGAAAGATTCAATTTCCTCGAAATAAATGGCGACAAAGCCATTTATCATAATCATTGGTGTGTATTAAATAATGATGTAAAATGGGATATGATTCATTATGACGAACAGATACTGGCTGGAATATACCTTCATCAAGGTAAAGCTATTGAAATGGCTACAGGTGAGGGTAAAACATTAGCCGCAACAATGCCTATTATATTAAATGGCTTGACACATAAAGGTGTTCATGTTATGACCGTCAATGATTATCTTTCAAAGAGAGATTGCGAGCTAATGCGACCTTTGTATATGTTCTTCGGACTTTATGTAGACTGTCTGGAATATACTTCTCATCATAATATTATTCGTAAATACTGTTATCAAAGCGATGTCGTATTTGGAACAATATCGACATTTACATTCGATTATTTGTTTGACCATCTTAGTACATCACCCGATGACTGTATTCAAACCAGTCATTATTATACAATTATTGATGAACTTGATTCAACATTAATTGATGAAGCTCAAACTCCATATATAATATCAGGTGAAAAATCTTCAGATATTGTAAATTACTATAATAAAAATAAAAGTATTATTGAAGAATTATTAAAGGACAATACTTTATACGTAGTTGATAAGTCAAAAAACAAATGTTCATTTACAGATAAAGGAAAAGAATGGATAGCAAACAAATGTGGTATTACTGATTTATTTAAAGCTGAAAAATTTGAACGGGATAATATTCATTTGAATAATCTTACTAAAGAAGAGATAGAAATCTCTAAAAAATTAGAAATACAAAATGTATTTCACCAACTACTTTATGTCTACACATTGATTGAAAAAGATGTTGACTATATAGTTTCACCTAATAGAGAAATATTAATTATAGATCAAAATACTGGTAGGATCAAACCTGATTATAGATGGAGTTTTGGAAGACATTCTGCTGTTGAAGTAAAGGAAGGGGTTATTATAAAACCCGATAATACTATTGAAGCTGTAATATCGTTAAAAAATTATTTTTGTTTGTATAATAAGATAAGTGGAATGTCTGGTACTCTTCTTTCTTGTGCAGAGGAATTAAAAGAAATGTATGGACTGGATGTCAGAATCATTCCTACTCATCGCAAAATGATACGAAAAGATGAACCCATAAGAATCTTTAAAACCAGAGAACAGAAATATTATGCTATTAGAGAGACCATAAGATATTATTACAAAATTGGTCAGCCCATTCTTGTTGGCTGCTTAAATATTAAAGAAGCCGAGAAATTACATAAAATGCTGTATGATGATAATATTAATGCAAACCTATTGACAGCAAAGACATTAGAAAAAGAAGCTTACTATATTTCATTAGCAGGTCAAAATAATGCTGTAACAATAGCTACAAGCATAGCAGGACGTGGTACTGATATAAAACTTTCCAGACAGTCTAGAGAAAATGGGGGGCTTGTTGTTATAGGCGTAGATTTATTCAAATCTGTAAGAGTTGACAAACAATTAATGGGTAGAGCTGGAAGGCAAGGTGATCCTGGAATATCTGTTTTCTTTGTTTCTTTGGATGATAATATTTTTGAATATCTTAATAAAGAAGATAAAGAGATACTTGAATCTATATCAAAGCATAGCAATTCAGATGAGCTTGATAATGAGGAAATAAGAGGTCTTATAACTAAAATACAAGGCATTCAGGAAGAAGAATATAAATCAGGAAGAAAGGAAACTGTAAGAAAAGATGATATAATTGCACCTTTTCGCAAGAAGTTTTATGATTTTAGGAATAAGGTGCTTTTTAATGCTGCATACGCAAACAAATTAATTACAGAAATAATAATTGACAATGATTCAGTCTCTCTTTCTGATATAGATAAGCATCTAGAATTATTATACGTAAGAGTGCAAAAGTTTCTGAAGTTGTATTCAATAAACAATCATAGTAAGTTGGAATTTTCTATACCATTTTCAGATGTTACTCATTTGTTTGTAGTAAATTTAAATGTGGATAAAGCTTTAAATGATTACGTGTATTTTAAGAATGAATACAAACGTCAGGTAATTTTAAATGTTTATGATAAATACTGGAAACGCTTTATTGCTTATGCAAATTCACAACTCGACAAATCAGAGATTGAAAGGCTATCTGTTTATTTTGAATCAATGAGAGCAGATATATATAATATTATTTTATCTAGACTTACACATGCGATAATACCAATAGGAATCTTGCATGAGGATAGACAAGAACCCCCAATATCTATTAATGCTGATATTGAAGAAGCTGAGCATAAATTTCTACAGAATGATGACATGTGTCCTTGTGGAAGTGGTAAAAAATATTACGAGTGTCATGGAAAAAACACTCGTAATAAGAAAAGAAGATATTAATCTTCAATAAATCGCACGAGTTGATTGTCTATATACAGATAAAATGCCAAATTATCATTTTCATCTCTGCATATTAATAATGGATTATTTGTGTTAATAGATGTGCATTGCGCTTTGGTTGCTAGCATATCTATTAATGCAAATTTTAAATCATCATTATTCGTAGAAAAACAAACATCACCTATATAATCAATTACTCCATGTGACAAATCAAATTTTTCTCTCAAAGTAATTTCTGCATTTACTGTAGAAATAATGTGAGAAATAAATATATGTTCTCTATTAAGACTGTAACAACCCAAAGCATAACCTAGAATAGGTAACTGCAATGAATCATTTGTATTACTTAATACTTCATAATCCAAATCCATACAATCAAAAATAGATTCATCTGAAATACTAAGTTTTATAGACCCATATCCTTCTAAATGAAAATTATGCAAGTTATCAGATATAATACCACGGTTTTTATATGACAATATGGTAGAGTGCATTAATAATCCATTCTGCTCAAAATTGTCATCTAAGTATCTAACGGCAAGATTTACCAATGATGCTATATCACAGTTTTTAGCTTTAAATGTAGGTGAGTAACATCCGGTACCTTCAAGATAATAGTTTTCAGTATTTTGCTCTATTCTTGATAAAAACATTTTTCTTATCTCAAAAAGATTACCATCTCTATTAGATACACAAACTAAATCTTTGGCCATATTTGTTATGCATAAACTTATTACATCTTTATCCTTTAATGCATAGCTTAGAAAATGTAATAATTCATTACTGGCCGTGCAATCTATTACTAGGTCATACTCTTTAATCTTATCTAACTCATCTTTCTGTGACTTATAGTTTATATTCCCATAGAAATTTCCTGTGTATTTAGATTGCATTTTATACATTCCGTTCTCATCCCAGTTTCCATTGGTTATAACTTTACAGAATGGAGAAATATTGTGTAGTCTGGTTTTAATAGCATCCACTTTGCTATTTCCTAAATCTGATATAGAAAAATTGCTCCTGCAAATATTGCCAGGCTCTACTAAATCGCTATCCCATAAACCAATATACTTAACTCCACTACGTACAAGTGTTTCTGCTAGCATTGAGCCTATAGCACCTACTCCCAGAATTGCTATTTTTTTTTCAGATAACGTAAATCCAAACTTACCTCGTCCCCAAAATTCTTTCTCTGAAAAATGTTGTGCTAGTTCATAATATAATTTATATGATACCAACTCTAAAATATCAACCGATATTAATCCCAAATCATAATGATGAGTTTTGTATTCTGCGCCGCTTCTTTGAGAATTCATTAAACACCACGTCAAATCACTCCCGATTTTAATCCCTAATGCAAAATATGTACGTTCATACTGTGAAATATTATACAACGTCTCTGGATCTTCTTCACATTCCTCTTCATCATCAAGAACAGGCCTATCCAACCATTTGTTACGTTTGTAATCACTAAGATAACAATGGTTCTCTTTAATCTTTTTTCTTGTTTCATTGATTACACTCTCTAATATCACTCGATGTTTTTGTGGTAGAGAATCTAAGCTTATAGTCTGAATACCTTCATCCAATATTCTATTGGCTTCATCCTCAGGAATATCTACATCATTAGAATACTTAAAAAAAATATTTTTCCTTTCCTCCTCTGTACAATGTTCATTAACATAATTCCATCTTGCATTTCCTGATTCAATATTCCCCTCTCTAAATACTTCACCAACATTACAGCCTTTCATGAGGTGATTACAAGTATCAATATCCCATTTAAAATGTTTTTTTAGCAAAACAAAGTCCTTTAAATATTCAGCTGGAAGTTCATCTACTATTATATAGGGTAATTTATAATTTGAAACAGCGCTATTACTAGTAACATAAAAATTATTACTTTCGTTCTTTATACATTCAAATACTCCTATCGTTTCTTGGATTGAATCAATAGTTTTACCATAGTTACCTATAAAAGTTAGCTGAGCGTCATGTCTATATTCATTCATCTCATCCACATTCTCCCATGAATAAGCATTAGCTATTCTTAATGCTTTAATAATTTGGGGATTTGTTATATGGGCAGGCAAATCCTGACGAATTTGTTTTTTTATCCACTGGTCTAATCGATTGATTTCTATATCAAGCTGGCTCTCTGCAGTCTCTGCAAATGGAGTATTAAGACAGAACCAAGATGCATATTTTTCATGTGTAAATATATTCAAATATGAGATATCATTAGGAGAATTGGATATCAAATGAGGATAACCACTTATAGATGCAGTATAGAATATTAGATGATGATGAGGAAATGTTTTGGGTATTTGGACAACAATACGAATAGGATAAATTGTATCTATTGCCTCAATTACTCCAATGAAAATATTTAAATTATCAAACTTTCGCCTTATATGGTTTTTAGCATTATGGTCCAAAGAAGAAAGTTCTTTACAATTATTTATAATATTCCATAGTGTTTCACCATCATCACTGTCCACAAAATTCTGTACTAACTTGAAATTAACAAGTCGACAAAAATAGTTATTATAAAATTCAATATTTTTATAGTCGTACATATTAGATTAGTATTAATTTAGGCATATCCTCTTGGAGATGGTGTTGGAGTCGGATTATTCTGAGTTGAGACCATTGTACTTCTGTGTTGTGATTGCTGAGTAGTAATAGTCTTTTTCGTATCTTGTTCTTTTGGCTTAGAATTAAATCTAAAACCCTTTGAAACTGCGTCTGAAGATGGATTATTCATAATAGTCTAAATTATAAAATTTTATCAATACAAAGATACGCAAATATGACTGAATCTTTTAAGATTGAGAAAATATTTATTTTATAGCGTTAGATTTTATTTGTAAGGTAATTATTCACTCTTTTCGCTAAAGAAATTTGCTAGCCCTCAAGAAAATCAGTAATTTTGCGCTGTTAATTGAATCAAAAATAAAGCTTAATGCTGCAAAGAAGAATGAATAATTGGAACACCGTATCAGATCGAGGCATAAAATGCTTTGAGAGAATGGTGCATGTCCATACTTTGGGCATTGGAGCATTCTATACTTTTGGAGACATTTTCCGACTAACGTTTGATAAACGATTGGGGATACGATGAGGCTGGTATCCCGTTGAAATGATAAATGAAAACCGTCGGAAAGTCCTTACCAAACTTTTCGACGGTTTTTATTATGTGCCTGCTGGTGACGTTCGCACGATGCGCTCTTCTCGTCAATTCCGTCCACAGGCAGAATTATAACGTATTATTAACCGCGCAGTGATGCGCATGAATAAAAAGATTATGAATTATAAATTTGACGGAAACAGGGTGTTCTTTACATCCGACACTCACTTCAACCACACCAATATCATCAGGTTCTGCAATAGGCCTTTCAAGGATGTATCGCACATGAATGAAACGATGATTTCCAACTGGAACCGCGTGGTCGGCCCGGAGGATATCGTGTTTCACTTGGGCGATTTCTGTCTGGGAGGTTCTGCCGAATGGATAAATGTACTGAACAGGCTAAACGGGAAAATATACCTTATTTCCGGCAACCACGACATCAAGAACCTGAGGCAGAATTACACGAAATACTTCGAGCAGATAACGATGCAGATGTATATCGAGGTGGATAAACAGAAGATTTATCTGAATCACTGTCCGTTCCTTTGCTATGGCGGCTCATACAATGGCACCTGGCAGCTTTTCGGACACGTGCATACCAGTAGGAACAATACCGGAAAGGATGCTTCGCGGCTGAGTATGCTTCTTCCGACACAATATGATGTCGGAGTGGACAACAACGGTTTCACACCGGTCTCTTTTGCGCAGGTGAAGGCAATCATAGGGAAACAGATTGAACAATCAAGGAAAGGAGAACAGTAAGATGAAGATACAATACATGAGTGATTTGCACATGGAGTTCCAGGAAAACAGCAGATACTTGAAAAATAATGAATTGCCTGTAACAGGCGATGTGCTGGTGCTGGCCGGGGATATTTTCTATCTCAGGGATAAGGTTGCTCCATTGACTAAGTTCTGGAAATGGGCTTCGGAAAACTACCGACAGGTGCTGATTGTCCCCGGCAACCACGAATACTACAACTATTCCGACGTGATGGAACGGGGACTGCAATGGCGGTGGATGTTCCGTAAAAATGTCGGTTACTATCAAAATCAGGTCGTCCGCATCGATGACACTGACTTCGTCCTGAGTACGCTGTGGTCACGGATCAACCCGAACGACGAGTATTTCGTGTGGAAAGGCATGAATGACTTCCGCCAGATCAAGTTCGACGGGAAGCTGCTGCAGGTGGATGAATTCAACCGGATGCACGAGAATTGTATCGGTTTTATCCAGAAAAGCGTTGAAGAAAGTACGGCGGCCCATATCGTTGTGGTTACACACCATCTGCCGACACTCCAGGCAGTGGCTCCGCATCATAAGAGTTCCGTGCTGAACAGTGCCTTTGCCAGTGAATACGGAGAACTGATAGCCAACAGTCGGATTGATGCCTGGATCTACGGGCATTCGCATACTAATATCGATGTAAAAATAGGGGATACCCCTATAATCTGTAACCAGATGGGATATGTTTTTGAGGATGAACACCTGATGAACGGATTTGACCCAGCTAGGTTTATTGAAATTTAATGGACATATAGAATGAACGAAAGAAAGATTATAGACAGAAAGCTCCTTTCCGATTTGGCGACGGAGGTCAGGCTGAATGCCTCGCATTTGGAGGCGTTGGGAGAAAGCCGTCAATGGGAGATTGTCGTTGGTGTCGATATGCTTGAGCGGATGGTTGAGATACAACATCAGTTCGAGCGGCTGGCTGTAATGGGCGACGATGAGTACCGGGGATTCTATATCGAAGTGCCACGGCCTACGCCGGAAGAGTGGGGGGACGCCGAGGAATTGATCGCTTCGGGGGAATATGATAGCCGGGAGACGTTCCTTGCGGATTGGCTTGCATTCAACCCGATGGAGACCAGATGGTTTCATGTTGCTTCAAGTCGATACGGGGATTCCCGGTCAATCCGTGTTACGGACCGGAAGTACACCCGTTTTATCATTACGAATTGCCCTAAGTATACGGATGCAGAGCCAGATGATACGTGGTGCCGGGAGAATCTGACCCGCTTCTTTGACTATCTGCAACGGATGATTGATGTCGTTGTCTCAAATCCCGACGGGTTCAACGATTACGTGGCGCATAACCTGCCTTACCAGCAGCGTATAGGACGGATTGCACAAAGGGAGTTTAACCGTATCGTGCCGAATTTCAAAATCAATGTGGAAGATAGGGATACGGCCATCAAGGCATTGGAGGACTCGGTGCACGGGCATTCTGCCCCTCTTTTTGAAACCATGACCATACGAAAGTATTGCACATATTACCGCATTGCCAACGAGGTGTATGAGGCTTATCACCGGAAGCGGGGATTCAGGGGGCGCATCCATACAGATCCGCAGGATGTTCCTGAAGAACTGCGAGATGTAGCCTACTACAAGCGGAAGAAGTTCGTGGATGTGACGGAAATGTACGACATTGACAGTCCGGAGGATTTCATGCGGTTCGCAACTGACCACTATGGTGAACTGGGCCTTTCACGTCTGAATATCTTTGCCTCAAACTACCGGCAACAGGGATGGAAAATTGTTGTTTCCAACAGTTATTCGGCCAATGCCGGATTGGCCATTGAAGTGGCTACAGCTTTGTATAAGGCCGGAGCACCGCTGCTGATATACGACGCCAAGAAGCTCTTAAGGATCCTGCTCGAAGAGGATTCTGTGCGTCTGGTTCCCTACTCTTATCACAACTATATGGGCTATCAGGAAGAGGGCGCTGTCTACGAACTGCCGTGGGAATACGAGTGTTCGGACGATACTAATTCAGTTCTGACTAAGGAACAATATAAAGAGATTGTATCTAATGCAGAATGGCAGGATATAGAGCAGGTGAAATGGTAGATTCGAAATGGGTTATGATTTGCCAAATCGCATAAAATATTGCTGATTTGGCAAATCATCTTTGTTCCCGTTTAAATAGATCTGGAGGCAGATTACCAAAAAACTGTATCGGTACCAGCAAAGCGGATTTTCCTGTAAAACTATCCGACTGACAAGATGAATTAATATTACTTTTGTTATAATTAAAACTTAGAATTAACCATAATCAATCACTTTTTTATTATATGGACACAGATCAATTGTCAGTTTTTTGAGCTGTTCATCCGAAAGATGCATATTTTTCAAAAGGTTCAACAGTTCTTCCTGGCGTGGTTGCCCCAGTGTCATGCGATACAAGGCAAGCACCTTGATAAGACGTTCGTATTTATATCGGTCACGACTGAGTGGATAAAGCGGAACAATCCGTTCAATGTATTCCAATTTTTTCCGTTGCTCTTCCGTCAGCTCTGACACAGGAAGGCACCAATAAGGAACAATGTCCGAATGTGTACCTTTCAAATTTGAATGTGCCATAGAGAACAGTTCATCCCACGGATGATAAGTTTCACTGCCATACAATTTTACCACATTTCTACGAATGGCCAGGCACTTAAAACGGTTGATACGACCTTCACGTTGTTCTAAATCCACTGGATTGGACGGTAGATTCCAGTGAACTATCTTTCTGGCATACCAATGAAAATCAAGACCTTCCTGACCGATAGAGGTTGTGGAAAGCAGGAAAGGGCGGAATGGAGAGTTGAATGCCTTACGGATATTGGTAGTATGCGCAACCGATTTATCAGTAATTGTTTTGTCAATGAATGGAATAGCAAAATGACAACGCATAAGTTGTTTCTTTTCTTCCATTCCCAATGAATCGGTTGTATCTATGCTAAGATTGCTTGTGCCAATAATAGCCTCCGTAACAGTGTGTCCCAACATCTTTGTTTGTGTCATGTGGGCATATTCATCAAGTACAGCCTGCAAGTTCCCCATCGCACAATAATCAAGGACCGATTCGTAATAATCATCATCGTTCTTTTTATTGTATATCAAGTCTATCACAGCTGCACTTTCAGGCTTGTTGAATACAGAGACAACTGCTTTGGCCACCATCTGGGCATCTTCTTCATTGCCAGATTGCCGATAAGCACATACCGCTGGTGAAGCGATGGCAATATCCGTCATCACATCCAATGCATTTGAAGGTACATACAAGCCGGTCAAATCTTCTACTGGCTTTCCATCCAGTATTTTCATGAGCGTAAGAACAAGTCTGGCGTTATTTCGCCCTTGTTGTGGAATGGTACGTATAAGCGAATTCCGCGCAAATTCTTCTTGTATTTTCTGTTTGATAATTTTCCGGATTGAGGAAAGTTTTTCTCCATAAAATGTTGCAGGAGAGAAAAGACTAGCTAAAGTTTGGCAAGGATACTCCAATAATCCATCGGCTCTTAAACGATTCTCGCCGTAACGGTTCTTCTTTTGGGAAGTGTAGCGTATCTCAGGTATTGTTTTCTTTAATTCTCCGAAAGTATATAACTCCGAATAATATGACATCATGATGGAAATCATTCTCGGTACCATCTCCCATGAAGAGAATAGGATAATCTTGGAGAAGTTACGGGCTTCGCTACTCTCGAACGCACCTCCGGCCTTATAGTAAGGATTGGAGGCAGGAACCCAAAGCAACAACTGTGTTTTCTTCTCATGACGTACTCCAAATACGAGGTCGTGGAGATACTTCAATTTTCCATTGGCAGCAGGAATGGGACGATAATTGTTGATGGCATACCTTGATAGAAGCAATGCATCTATTTTGCCATATTTTTTTACATCTGAGTGTGATAATGCCGAAACAATTCGTTTCTTCAGTTCGTATTTATCCATAAAGGACAACAAATAGGGTGAAGACTTGACGTATTCCATGGGGAGATTACCCAAACGCATTTTCGTATTTTCATGATTTAGGCAATCCATCAGATACTGCCCCTCTGCAAAAGAAAGGATATCTTCCGGCACGACCTGCACGTCACATACACGGGAATCGTCTATAATGCCACTGTTGAATCGTTCCGTGCGGCACATCACCCCATACAGTGCTTCTTCTGCTTCATTCTTGGTTACCACAAGCGGTGTTAAATCAACCACATCTGTACGTTTGAGTGCGGCAGAATAGGTGTGCCATATCAACTTGAACCGGTCTGCTTTATCTTTTGTGGCATATAGGAAATCCATTACTTTCATAAAGTCCTGATAGTGCTCATCATTCCCATTTGTATTTAACTCTTCAAGGGTGGAATAAGGTTTGTAGGGCGTAGCTGAAAGTAACAGAATTTTCGTATTAGATCGTTCATCATCAAAGAATTTGTTGGTCAGCATGGATTGCTCGTCATCGCCTTGTTCAAGCAACGAATTGAAGCGTTGAAATTCATCCATGATGACTAGGTCCGGATCGAGCATATCTATACTGATTTCTGCAAAAATACGACGTAGCTTATTGATCATGTCTGCCTGTTGACGATTGTCATAACCATACTTTGCATACCCAATCAGTTGATTGATGATAGTATCCGACAAACTCATCTGTAACTTACCATGCATTTCACGAAGATAATCATCTCCGCACAATTCGATTCTGTTGCTATATATATGGATAAGCTCCTGCCAGTTTTTTACATTACAGCTAAGAAAATCACTGATAACTTCCTTATACTCTTTAAATTGAGTTAGTCCGCATAAAATATCATACATCAAGGCACGTTCATTGGCCGTTCCTTGCGCACTATAAAAACGGAAGGAAGTCGAAGGTGTCAGCGGAATGATTGATTCAGGCATTTCTTCTTTCTCATGCTGTTCTGCAATCAGTTTTTCAGCTAATTTGATATAGAGATGCTGCATTGACAGACGACTCTCACTGATACTCATTCGATTTTCAACACCTAATTTCTCAATGTTTTGGTCAGCTATGTTGGCATTTGAACAAATATAAACCACCTTAAAGAAGTCATCTTTCTTCTGTTTGTGCCATTCACGGACCAAATTGATGACTTGTTTGGCTACGAATGTCTTGCCCAATCCCACTTCGTCTGCTAGCAATACCCGTCGATGACCTAAATTTTTATATATATGCAGAATGCGATCTGCTGTAGCACGCTGAAAATCTTTTACTTCCTGATTCATAAGCGTTTGATTTGTTTAAGAACGTTTTCAAATGTTTTGTACATCTCCATGAAATGGTCTGGGATAACGGTCTCGTCTGCTTTCTCAACGATTTGTCGGATAGAAGCGATGCGGTCAGGGTCTTTATAGGCCATTTTCACCATGTCTTCATAAAGCGAGGTACTGATTTGCTGTTCCAAAGAGGACGTTTTGTCATTGGCCAGTTCCTTTTCCAGTTGTTGGCTTTCTAATATATACTGTTCCACCTCATCAGTTAGCATGAATGCCAGATAGTTGATGAACTTTCCTTTCGTATTGATAAAGGAACGGAATATCGCCTTGTCCCGTTCATCTGTTGGCATTCCTTCCGTATGTATTTTTATCAGGCGACGCAAGTCTCTAATTCGTATCGTGTAAAACTCTGTTAATGAATCCAGTGGCATATCTTTAAATATCAGTCCGTCAGCCAATACTTGTTCTTTACCGTCACATCCTAAAGGATAAAGAAAAACAGGTTCTGAAGGCATTCTGTTAGTCTGGCATTGTATGGTAATGGTATAGCTTCCGTCATTAAACCTAACTTGTGCCTGCAGAATGGCCGAAATTGCTTGACGCAGCATCAATTCGTTGGTGACATCCTCTTTTCCACCATCTTCCTCCGGTACAGAAATGACCTGCTCGAACATACATTCCTTGCTGTCATTAATCAGTTCACTCCGACATTTTTCATACGAGAATTTATAGGGCACAAACTTCAAGTGCAGTAAAAACTCCACATTCCGTCCGAATCCATTCATGGTGGCATTGGTAGAACCAAGATACAGATGGTTATAGCTGGAATTGCCATCGTATCGGCGAATGAAATACACTTTCTCGTGCAAGTCGACAACCACATCTTTTTCCACCTTATCGGTCAGTACTTCTTTGGGAGTGTAAACACCGTCATTAAACAACTTTATTGCCTCTTTAGTAACCGAATCATGTCGTGTGATGAGTGTCTTCTTGGCGCCAGGACTACAACTGACCATCTGTTTCAAGATATTCTTGTCCAAGAAAGGAGAAATGACCAACATTTCTGCCGCATGATTCAGCATACTTTGTTCAAAGCACTTTGTATATCCATCATATCCAGGTATCCCCATAGGGAAAAACTCGTAATCCTCGAAAGGAGAATCGGTAAGGTCAAATCGTTCAATGTAGTCGATGTCCTTACAGATAGAATGCATATTTTTACGGATAGTACGGTTACCGGCTTTTGCGATTAACCATGTGAGAAAGTCTACAAGTGGTGTATGTTTGACTTGTGCTTTCCGAGTAGCCGGTTTGGTACCAATTTTACCAATAAGTTCACATACTACGTCCAAGTCATTGGAACCGGTAAGGTTACGGGAAAGGACAATTAGTTTGATTTGCTGAGCATCGGTGTCCGGGTTCGTTTCTTTGATAATCCATACCTTGGGATGAAAATTGACAAAACCGCCCCCTTTTGCTTGCAGTGTTACTTGTACAATGCTCTGCTCCAGAAGTGAATACACTTTGGAATTGGCTTGCGGTACTACCATGCATCCAGCATTGCAGAAAACAGCAAATTTACCTGCCGATTGATTGATAGTCTCCAGTATCAGGTGAGGAGAGTGCATGGCCGTTTCCGTCAAGTCGGTCATTGTGCCCAACATAAAGGGTACCGATAACAAGGAAGGCATGTCCAAACTGTAGGTAGTGCAAACCGCATAATCAATTACAAAGCCATCGCTTTGCAACACATCCGTATAGACGATATCATTCCATAATGCGTCAGCCATTGATTGCCTCCTTTCTTAATTCCTTGGCAAAGGTTTTTACCGTTTCCCATCGGTAGGTTAGTTTATAGTAGTGTATGCGATTCTTCTTGTCGTAAATATATGCTGGATTTCCAATTTTTCTTCGATTCCCTTTTACTCTTCGTTCCCGGTTGATAATCAACCGATCCAAACCGCCATCTTCTTCAATGTCATTGGCTGCAATGCGTTCCGCAACTTCTTTGCAGAACCATTTTCCGCTGTTCTCTCGTATGCTTACTGCATTCAGTACCTTGTCTATGTCTGTACTACTATTCCGGTATTCTTCAAGTTTTTCCTGAAATTCGATTCGCATTTCTTCATCCTGGTATTGCGAATATATATAGTTATAGCGGATGTGTACCATATATATGAAATCTGCGAAGCGTCGGGCCAAATCTTGCAATTCTCCAATCTCCTGTGGCAAATGACGGAAGGGGTTCTGTTCAAAACTATCGGCTATCGCAAAGTCTGGATTATCCACGATGTAACGTAATAAGCTTCCTTGACATGCTTCTGCGTTCAGAATGTGATCCACAATGAAGTCCTTATCCTCTACAGTCAGATCTAATGTACATTTTTGTGTAAAATCATAATACACATTAGGAAAAGAGCAGAACTGGAACAAGCCTGACTTCTCATCTGCATCGTCATTCGTATCTTCGTCATCCGTCTTAGTCACCTTAGGCCCATTGTGCAAGGCCTTTGAAGTGGAATAGATTAATTCATACAACTGTGGACTGCGTAAGATGCCAAAAGTCTGCAACCCAGAATTGTAGATGTATGCCGGATCATATTTTACGTAACTGTTTGTATTTTTACCAATCATTTCTCGTCCTGTAATTCCTGGAGTATTATTTCCTTCACAAAGATTCTTTGTCATGATGCGTTCCAGCCGGATAATTTCCGCTTTCACCTCCGATAAACGGTTATATCGTTTTTCTGTAGCCTTACGATAGAGTTGTGGCATGAGCGAGAAATACTTCATGTGCTTTTGCAGGGTAGATATTCCGGGAAACATACGGTCTGCAAAAGCATCACGGATACGGCCAATGCCGAGTTCATCGAGAGCTACAGATTCCGAAGTCATTTTCAGTACTTGCATGACTCGGGTTTGTTCTTCTCGGTTGCTGTGTATATATCCTAATTTCATAAAATTGCTAATAATGATTTTTTTATCGTTTCCTGATTCACTGTATCTGCCGTGGAAATGCGAAGCAGGTGAAGTCCTAACTTTGTGAATATCTGATTTTTCAACGCATCACGTGATTGTTGGGCGTCATTCTCCTTATGGAAATGCCATCCGTCCACTTCTATGGCACTGATTGGCTGTTTGGTCAGGGAATTATAGAGCAGGAAATCCACATGTGAGAATGGACTTTCGACAAACGCTTTTTCTTTATCTTCCAGTTGATTCCAGTCGGCAATAAGTCTGGACAGTGGATAATGACAAAATACTCCCGTATGGAGCAAACCTAATTCAGCAATGGCTTTTAACAGAATATCGTATATTAGATTCTCTGATAAATGTTCAGAGACGGCAGGATGAGCAGCTTCGTAAGCCAATCTTTCTGCCGTATATTGCTGATAAAGCAAATCAAAAACAGAATGCAACTTACTGGATTTTACCTCAAAATTGTTGTACTGAATATAACTGATTAGCAGGCTGAGATTGGAATCCTCTGGCATTTCATTTCCGTTTGTAACCAGACATAATTTGGTTTTAGCACGTGAAATGGCCACATTAAGCAAATTGGCGTCATCCGAAAATTCGGTAGGATAGTTGTCCACCATACTCATAATGATGGTGTCACATTCCCGTCCTTGGTACTTATGTACTGTACTGGCTATGTCTTTTCCGACGGTTTTGTTGATTGCTTCAGCTTGTGCCCGATACGGAGTAATAATACCTATACTTTCCGACTTTGCACATTCCGGTAATACCTCTTGCGTAATGACATCTATTTCTCGTTGGTTGAAATGTCCTCTGGCATGGTTGCCGGGTACAGTTCGAATCACTTGCAATACATCTTTTTCTCCTTCGTCTGTAGTCATGGCAATCAGTTCTTCATTGTAAAAGTGTTGATTACAGAACTCTATAATTTTCGGATGGCAACGATAATGTTCTCTAAGCAGTGTTACTGGCGCATCCCGCAATATTTCTACGCACGATTGTAGGAAACTGTGTGTGATTGCATTGTATCGGTCGTCCACTTGATATGTGGTCTGAATAGCCTTCAACGCTAATTCTTCTTCTCGGCCTACCACATTGGGTAACTGTTTGTCGTCACCCACAATTACGGCGTTCATGGCACATGATAGAGCCAGAGCCCCTGTCTTGATATCCACTTGTAAGGCTTCGTCCATGATCACATAGTCAAATACCATGTCTTTACTGATACAGCTTTTGGCCGAATAAGTGGTACTGAGCACAACCGGATATTCTTTCAGAAACTCTTCTGTTCTGGGCTTAATATCTTTGATTGTAAATTTTTTCCTTTGTCCGGTATTATACCGTTTAGCTATCTTGTCCTTCAATAGTTGCAGAGAAGAGGAGCGAAGTTCTTTCATACTCTTCTGGATATCTATGCTTTGGAGTGCCGAAGCAATCGATTCTAGCTCTTGCTCTAATTCTGTTTTTCGAGAAAAGTAATAAGCCGACTCCAAACTGTTTATGACATCTGTCGCTTTTCTATTTAAAAATGTCAATATTTTAGTTCCTAATGAGAAAGCCCATTGCAATCTGAACCATAAACCTGGCTTATGTCCGTTCTCAACCATCGTCTGATAGCGGTTGAGCAATTTCATAAGTTTAGCCGATGGTTTGCCATTCAACCATTCATCTTCTGTTTGGTTGTCTTCCCGCATTTCGTTGTATTTCGATTCTTTTAATAGGGCATCGTATTCTGCCTTTAGTTTGGCCTGCTTGAGTTGAGCATCAAATCCTTGTGAAACGGCTTGAAGTGAGTCTTTTGCCAGATTCTTTGTAGTTGTTTGTTCATCAATCTTCCAACCTGTCATAGCAGGATGCTCTGGCTGGTTGGCGATGAATGTTTCTTTGTTTTGTACACTACCCAGTTTGGCTACAAGGAAGCCTAATCCTTCTCCGTTTAGTTTCTCAGCTACATTCTCTACAGCTGAGTTATTGTTTGATACAACCAATACTGTTTTACCTTTCATCAGCAGATTGGCAATAATATTCAGTATTGTCTGTGTTTTACCGGTTCCCGGAGGTCCCTGAATAACGCTTACCTGATGTGTTAACGCTGCTTCTACGGCCGCTTTTTGGCTGGCATTGCATCCAAACGGATAATAGACATGTTTGGGCATGGAGTAAGTTGCCAATTTTGTTTTGTCACCTAGGTATTGAGCCAAGGGAACATTGTCACGCTTCACATCTACCAATTCATATTGTTTGGATAGAATACTTTCATCATCTTCTTCCGTAATCAGACCTGTTTCATCAGCCAGTTTGCGAAGATAATCCCAAATAGAACCTTCATTTTTGTCAATCGGAGTACGGGTAATATAGACCTCGTTCCCTTCCAGATTCTCATAGTAGCCATTGTTATAGGTCACTCGATAAAAAATGTAGTGACCGTCTGTAAAACGTAGTAATTCTGCAACATTGTTAATATGTTTATTATTGATGTATAGCCCTTTTTCTCCAAGATTTATTGTATCAGGATGTGTTAGATAAAGTAAACGTGAGGGATTATAATTGAATAGACGTGGTGATGACGAAAACCGAACAGTCCAAAGTCCATTCTTGTTTTGGTAAATAGAAGAAACACGTTCTGTAACAAATATTTGCTTGTCACCGCGTTTCTCTAAATCTATAATCATATACAGTTTTGCGTCCATATTATTTCGAATGAGATACTAATAATCGAATTTTGAGGCTGCGACGGAGAAATCATAGCAGAAATCTTGCTTGGCTATGCGAATAAATCAGGCCCTTTTTGCTGTCGCTCTATAACCCTAATTTTTTCTTTAAGTCCTTTATCTTCTTTATACCATAAAGATTCTTTAATCTTAATAGGGGACTCCATCATTCTTTCTATCTCAGCTACAGCCTTCATGATTAGATCTGTACTACATATCGGTATTTCTCCCTGAGGGGCATACGAAGCAAGGTATTCTTCAGAGGGATTATATATTCCATGTCGTTTACATACAAGCCATGCAACAGTCTCTGCTTCAAATTCTCGTTCTTTTATGGTTAATTTCCGTCTCTTAGATTCAGTATAAAATTGATGATAACAAAATAAATGTCCTAATTCATGACAGATAGTATGAAATTGCACAATCCTTTCCTGATTTCTATTGACACTTATTATAAAACGAGAATTTACTCTAGCAGATTCTTTATTTACGATGCAGCATACATAGCTGCTTGAATGATAGATTATTGCAATTTAATCGGTAGAAAAGTTGTTTTTGAGACCTCTGAGACTTATTTTGAGGCTGTATCACACTTTTTTCTCAATGAATCAGAACCATGAGGAAATATTGTGTCCTCAATGAAGTTCACCTATCTTCTATCCGACTACAAAGGTACAAAATTCCGTGATGTTTTCGCCTATAGTGTCAACTAAATGCAAGATATTTTCACGGATATTGTGTGCTGACCAAAAGAGAAAAATTTAGTTGAAGCCTTTTCTTCCCTCTGCTTGACTTAGCTTTATTGCCCGTGTGTATAATAACGGCCATTAAAGTCAAGTTGAGAGTAGAGTTGTATCTTTTTCTTTTGGCAAGCAAAAATTCTGTTATTGGAAATTTTCGAATAACTGAAAGTGTTAAGCCACAACATATCATATAATATGCAAACAGGCGTATTTTTGTTTACTATATGATACATTGAGGCTTTAAAGCGTATTGCTGATTAGCTTGTGCATTTCACAAGACAAGGTACTTACCTGAATCAAAACCATTGGCGATATGTTCGTTTTCAAAAACATATCCCATTTGATTGCACACGACCTTCGTACCGACTATTTCAGCATCAATATTGGTGTGGGAATGCCCATAAATCCATGCGTCAATGCGACTGTCGGCAATAAGCCCACTCAGTTCAGTTGCAAATGCACTATTCAGCACTGAACCTTTATGGTGAGGGGCGACGACCTCCAATGTGGGAAGATGATGTGTTACTACCACAATGTGCTTTGCGGTGCTTTCAGTTAGACTATGCTTGATGAAATCCAAGCAGAATTCATGCATCTGATTAAACTCCTCAGTTTGGAGTAATTTGCCATTATACATTATTTGCCGAAAGTCGTTCATGCCTTTCCATATAAAATACTCGTCAGAAGGAGAAATCTGAGACCACAAAGTGCTCATGATAAAATCAGTATCATCAATCTTTACTACTTGATTCTGGTAATATCCTACATTCTTCTTGAACATCCAATTCCATTGCAGTCCCTTATCCATCACATCACAATAATTGTAATACTCATGGTTTCCGGGCACAATGAGCACTTGCCGATAATTTACAGATGCCCATTTCCAAAAATAGCTCAAAGGTGCAACCTTGTTTTTCAAATAGAATATATCTCCGGCAAGAACCAGAACATCGCCAGTTACAGGTAATTCATTATGTTTCATCCACCTGCTGTTATCGCTGAATTCCAAGTGCAGGTCGCTCATATATTGTATCTTCATAATCTTTTGTTTATTAATATTTTGTATAAATCAGTTCATAATTCTTTGAATTCGATTCATTGAAAATAATACCCTCCAAGAAAGAAAATTTATTATACAGGAATTGGTAGTATTCAAGTTCTTCTTCCTCAAAGTCTATGTTCTCATAGCAGTTGTCTATCTCCTTGTTGATTTTATCGTACAAATCGACGGTCGTTTTGGCTATTCGTACTTCCAACTTGGCAATATCTTCTTTATTCTTAGCAATAGCCTTTTTACAATGTTCGATTTCTTCTTTGTAAAAGCATAAAACCTCCTCAAGAAGGACGTTTGTCAGCACACTTGGAGATGGACTACATGGAAGCACAGTCAATTCACGACTTGGGGTAGTAGTAAGATAAAACAATTTACACCCCAAAGACTCTGCAACCTGTTTGTTATATTCATCTATTTCGCGAATGACTTTCATCAAATCTTCTTTAGATTGACTTTGGCATTCTTCATGAGACGGATGCTCTTTCTTTTTCAACAAAGGCATATCTTTGTGTCTTAAATAGACCGTTGTATATTCACTCATACATAACCCTCCTTTTTTATTTCTTATGAAATTGCTCTACTTGTTTTTCAATCATCCTTTTTACCTGTTCAAATGATATGGGTGTAAAGTTATTGTTATCAACCCCTACATCGTATTGCATCGGATAGAGATACTGAAGCCTGGCTGCATCTATACCGGTGTTGTTCTTCCTTGTGTGAACGTGCCCGAATAGTTGCCACACATCTTTATATCCACCATCAAAACATAGAAAAGGATAATGGTTCAAATATATCCTCTGCTTGCCGACCTCTATGTGCATCTGCATTGCCACATGTTCAAATCTGTCAATGTAGCCTTGGCGTATATTCTTCAAATCGTGGTTGCCCATAATCAGATATATCTTGCCGTTCAGCCTGTCAAGCATTTTAGTCCATTCAGCCGAACCGCCAAGACAGAAATCACCTAAGTGAAAAACAATATCATACTGTCCGACAGTATTATTCCAATTGGATATGATTGTTTCATTCATCATTTCCACATCCTTAAACGGCCTGTTGCAGAAACGAATGATATTCCCATGATAAAAATGGGTATCAGATGTAAAGAACACCTTGCTGCCATCAAATTTATAGTTCATTTCTTCTCAATTTATGTGCATCACTGCACGTTAATAATCTGGTTACCAACAGCCCATCAGACGGAAATGGCAGAAGAACATCATAAAGGCGACTGTCACAAATGGGCATAAAACAAAATAGTTGGAAAGTTTATAAAGACTCTCCAACTATTCGGCTTATATTCTCATTCAAAGTACAATATTGTACTTGTTATGTTCGTTGGAAAGTATTTGTAATACGAGGTTCAATGCGTGAAACATGGACACACGACACAAATTCAGTGCGTTTATTGCTCTGAATTGCTGTTGCTATCGATAATATGTCCATTCTGTATCTACGCATTGTTCGTGTTTGTATTGTCTCTAAACCGATGCAAAATTAGCAAATAAATTCTATTCTCATATCGCTTTTCATGAAACATCACTCAAATATCAGTCTGCGAGTGGAAAATTCGGTGGATATTGACAAAATGGCGAAAAAGATTTGGTGGAAAGTGTAATCCTCTTTGTTATCCTAACGAGCTTTCGCTAAAAATCACGGTCATATAAAAAGCAATATTTTGCGTAGAAAAACATATTCAACATACTTTAATCTTCAAAATTTAGCTGTTGTGTTATAAATCAAAATACTTCGGAAAAAACTCCTGCATTTATATGTGTTTTTGCAATCAAATTTTGTACATTTGCATCAAACTATAAGTCTTTTCTGTATGAAGCAACTAAATAGAATAAAGGTAGTACTTGTTGAACAAAACAGGACGGCAAAATGGCTGTCCGAGCAGATTGGTAAAAATACTTGTTCTGTGTCTCGTTGGTGTACAAACACATCGCAGCCAGATCTCGAAACATTGTTTCGCATCGCTGAAGTCCTGAATGTGGATGTGAGGGAGTTGCTTTATGTAGAAAAGAAAAATAATTCAACCTATCTCCAATAGCATGGCAATACCAATTAACATAGAAGACTTGCTTAACAAGCGCAAGATAGAATCCAACCGCATTGAGTTTAAGAAAGGATGGAATACTGATAAAATCTATCGGACAATCTGTGCTTTTGCCAATGATTTTGACAACATTGGCGGTGGATATATCGTGGTGGGGATAGAGGAAGAGGAACGGACAGGAATTGCCAAAAGACCGGTTACAGGTGTGCCTATTGAGGCATTGAACGATATACAGAAGGACATGGTTGGGTACAATAACAAGATAGAACCTTACTATATGCCTCGTATTGATGTGCAAGAAGTTGATGGGAAGAGTGTTCTTGTGATATGGGCTCCTGCCGGGGTTAACCGCCCGTATAATGTAAGAGAGCGAGTTACGGCAAAACAATCTCCAAGCAAATGGTATATCCGCAGCGGAACAAGTACCATTGAGGCAAAAGGCGAGGTGCTTGACGAACTCAGGGAGATGGCTAATAGAACGCCTTTTGATGAAAGAGGAAATGAGCGGATTGAGATTTCGGATATCTCTCCGGCGTTGGTATTGGATTATCTTCAGACAGTAGGCAGTCGTTTGGCAAATGACTTTGAAAGCAAACCATTTGTAGAAATATTGGGTCAGATGGACTTGTTGACTGGGCCGACCGAGCATCAAACACTTAAAAATGTGGCGGCGATGATGTTCAGCAAGAATCCGGCGAAATTCTTTCCTACAACACAGGTGGACATTGTCATATTCCCGGAAGGGTGCATTGAGAATCCAAACAACATGATAGAAGTTCCCAAGATAGTAGGGCCTGTTCCGGAAATGATCAAACAGACTTTGGACTATATCCGGACGAATGTAATCAAAAAGCGAATTATCAAACCTAAAGACAAGGCGGAATCAATCACATTCTTCAACTACCCTTATCAGGCCATTGAGGAAGCGGTTGTTAATGCACTTTATCATAGAGATTATCAGGAGCGAGAACCGGTAGAGATAACCATCGAACCGAAAAAGATTTCCATCCTCAGTTATGCAGGCCCGTTCAATCAGTCGGGATGCCATTCATAAAGCCGAACATCTGAAGTCACGCCGCTACCGCAATCGTCGTTTGGGTGACTACCTGAAAGAACTTCAGTTGTCAGAAGGTCGTGCAACGGGTATTCCTACGATACAGGATGAGTTACGAAGGAACGGTTCAGAGCCTGCTAGGATTGAAACGGATGAGGACAGAACCTATTTTTTGATTGAGATTCCTTGCAGGGAGGGGTTTGAAAATGCGCGCGAGCCATTAAATGAGGCTATAAATGAGGCTATAAATAAAAATGCTTTGTCTGTTTTATTGGAAATCTCCAAGTCTCCGTATATAAAGAGAAAAGCATTATTGGAACTGATGGATATTTCAAAGGCAACATTAGAGCGTATCATAAAACAACTGTCTTCTGATCCTTTGCGTTTAATAGAGTACCAAGGCTCGCTAAAGACAGGGGGGTATGTATTGACTGAAAAAGGTCTGGCATATTTGGATGCGTTGAAATAACCTTATATCATGACATTATGAGCAGCAGTTTTATTACAAATAAAGAAAAATTCTTATCAGACATCATCAATGGCATATTGCCTAAGACAAATGCGGTTGACATATTGGTTGGCTATTTCTATTTTTCCGGTTATGTACAGTTATCGGATAATCTGAAGAACAAACAAATAAGGATATTGGTAGGATTGGATGTCGATTTACAAATATCCGGTCATATTTGTGAGGTTGAGGCTATTCGAAAAAGATTAATCTCGCGGGGTGCTGTAAAAGAAGAATATTATGAACAGCTTGTAAAATTGATTAATGAGTCTGATTTTTTGGATACGGCTGAAAAACAAGAACAATTCAAAATGTTTTATGGGAAAGTTCTGGATGGCACACTTGAAATACGTAAAACACTTGAACCTTGTCACTCTAAGATGTATTTGTTCGCCTATAACGATTTAGTGAATGAGGGTGGAGAGTTACCAGGTGTCTTAATTACAGGATCAAGTAATCTGTCCTATCAAGGGTTGAAAGGACGCCTGGAGTTGAATGCCCGCTTCAATGACAAACAAGATTATGACGAGGGTAAAAGACTCTTCGATGAGCTGTGGGAGACTTCTGTAGTGATTGTGAGCAAGGACATTCTGGATGATTGGAATAATAAAGTGATGACTCGTATCTGGTACGATAAAATTTACTCACCTTATCTAATGTATATCAGAGTCCTTAAAGAATACTTCAATATCCCTACATCCAATAATATATTGACTCCGTATGATATAACCGAAGGGAAGTATTCAAATTTAAGGTATCAGACTGATGCCGTACAAATGGCTCTGAATGCGTTGAATAATCACAATGGAGCTATCATAGCCGATGTCGTCGGATTAGGCAAAAGTGTGATAGCTTCTACCATTGCACGTAATTTGAGATTACGGACTATAATTGTGTGTCCTCCGCATTTGTATAAGCAGTGGGAAGGTTATCGTGATGAATTCGGATTTACCGCTACCGTTTTCAGTGCGGGGAAAATTGAGGATGCAGTTTTATATTATCAAGAGTTGTCCAAAGAGGGGGAACAGTTCCTGATAATTATAGACGAGGCTCATCGTTTCCGCAACGAATATACACAGGATTATGCCTTGTTACATAATCTTTGTTCAGGAAATAAAGTGTTATTGCTTACGGCTACCCCTTTTAACAATCAACCGGCGGACATTTATGCGATGATCAAGTTGTTCCAGATACCGTCTTGTTCTACGCTTAAAACCGTTGAAAATCTAGGGGCATCATTTAAGGATTTAATGAGCAGGTATAAGACTTTGCGTGAGAAACAAAAGGCTGAAAAGATAACCGATGATGAGATTAAGGCAGAGGTTGATGACATAGCAAAAAAAATCCGCTCAATTATAAGTCCTTTGGTCATACGTCGTTCGCGGTTGGATTTGCAGGATATACCGGAATATGCCAATAATTTAAAGCAACAGAATATTCAGCTGGTATTACCGGATGATCCAGAAGAATTGGAATATGATTTGAGTGGGCTGAAAGAGTTGTACCTTTCTACTCTTGACAGAATTAGTAAATCAGAAGGAGGCAGTGACTCGGTTTATCGTTTTAAGGCAGCCCGCTATTCACCTGTCCTTTATATACGCGAAGAACTGAAAGACAAATTGGCAAAGGAACTTGAAGATAAGACCGGTGTCAAGTTCAATCTTCTGCTTGGCCGACAGACAAACATATC
>ENA-OPBW01000422-OPBW01000422.1-human-gut-metagenome-genome-assembly--contig:-NODE-422-length-34915-cov-6.911015_pt1 | contig 34915 bp, 31 predicted proteins | sample MGYA00241070_ERZ501456 | MGnify/ENA primary metagenome ERZ501456 (study PRJEB25962, sample SAMEA2042624) | human gut metagenome | biome: human gut; feature: human-associated habitat; material: faeces...
CGGCGTTGAACAGGTACACCGCCTCGGTCTCGCTGGCGGTCTGGATGGGCATGGGATATACCGCAAGGCCCGGCAGTGCAGCAGCAGCGGCCAGTGCCAGCGTGAGCACCAGCGCCGCCAGACGGCGGCAGAACGTGTTGTGAAGCATGAAGGTACCCCCTTGAATCCCGCTCCGGCAAAACCGGCGCGCACATTTTTGTTCCTTACTTATAAGAATACCATAAAAGAACCAAAAGAGAAAGGTGGTTTTTAACAATGTTCTTATCCTTTTGTGGAAAAACGCCCCGCGATGAGGGCGCAGCTTTTGTAGCCCCCAGCGCTACCGTGCAGGGAGATGTGGTTTTAAAGCCCGGCTCCACCGTCTGGTACGGCGCGGTGCTGCGCGGCGACGACGGCACGTTGACCATCGGCAAAAACAGCAACGTACAGGACAACGCTGTGCTGCACTGCGACATCGGCGGCTGCGTGACCCTTGGCGAAAACGTCACGGTAGGGCACTGCGCACTGGTGCACGGCTGCACCGTAGGGGACGGCAGTTTAATCGGGATGCACGCCACATTGCTGAACCACTGCGTGGTAGGCAAAAACTGCATCATCGGGGCAGGGGCGCTGGTGCCGGAAGGTATGGTCATCCCGGACAACTCGGTGGCGGTGGGCGTGCCCGCCCGGGTCATCAAGCAGGTGAGTGCCGCGCAGGTGGAAGCCAACCTGCACAACGCCGCGCATTATGTAGAGCACGGAAAGCTGCACGCAGAGCAGATGAAAAACGGGTGAGGGCTTCCTCAAACGTTTCATTTTGTATTTTTTTCGCAGTGCGGTACAAAGTTTCAAGAACTTTTTTGATTTTTCACAGAAATGTAATGACTTTTTTCGTAAAATCGGGTATACTGTATCTTGCAGGGACAGTGGGGCCGCAACCACTTCCCCGCACATGATTCCTCCTCACACCAAAGCAATACCCCAAACAAGAAACCCCTCCGGTGTACCGCAAGCGCCGGAGGGGTTTCTTGTTGTTTCGTTATTTTTAAAGGGTGCGCAGCTTTGCCGCGAACACCGAGAGCACCACCTTGGGGTTCACCTGTGCGCCCAGCCGCTGCAATGCGGCGTCTGCCAGACGTACCGCCTGCCGCGCCTGTGTGCCCTGCACCGGGGCGCGGGGGCTGCTGCGCAGACCTGCCGCTGCCACGGCGCGGAAATCGGTCAGCAGGGCAGCGGCCGCCGCCTTGTCCTTTTCGTAGGCGGCAAGCAGCACAGCGGCGGTGTAGCTATCGCGGGCGGCAGCGGCGCGGGCAAGACCCGTTCGTATGCCAAGCCCTGCCTGTATGAGGCTTGCCTGTCGCCGCAGGGTTCGTCCTTTGTCTGCCTTGACCCCAAAGGCGAGCTGCTTCGCGATTCCGGACGGCTGCTGGAGGAATCTGGATATGAGATCCGGGTGCTGGATCTGCTGCACATGGAGAAAAGTCACTGCTATAACCCATTCGTCTATCTGACCGATGACAACGAGGTGCAGATGCTGGTGACGAATCTGTTCAAGGCGACCACACCCAAGGGCAGCCAGACCAATGACCCGTTTTGGGACACGACGGCTGCTATGCTGTTGTCGGCACTGGTCTACTATCTCTACCACGAAGCGCCGCCCGATGAGCAAAACTTTCCGATGGTCATGGAAATGCTGCGCGCCGGTGAGGTGCGGGAGGAGGATGATTCCTACCAGTCGCCGCTGGATGTGTTGTTTGAGCGGCTGGAAATGCGCGACCCGGAGCATATCGCGGTCAAGTATTATAAGGACTATCACTCCGGCAGCGCCAAAACGCTGAAAAGCATCCAGATCACACTGGCGGCAAGGCTCGAAAAATTCAATCTCTCGTCTGTGGCGGCGCTGACCGCCACGGACGAACTGAATTTGCAGGATATGGGCGAAAAGCGTGTGGCACTGTTTGCGCTGATCTCGGACAGTGATACGAGCTTCAACTTTTTAGTATCCGTTTTGTATCAGCAGCTCTTTCAGCAGCTTTTTGACAGCGCCGACCACAAGCATGGCGGCAGCCTGCCAGTTCCCGTACACTTTCTCATGGATGAGTTCGCGAACATCTCACTGCCGGAGGATTTTGACAAAAAGCTCTCCACCATGCGTTCCCGCAATGTGTTCGTGTCCATCATCCTGCAAAACATTGCGCAGTTAAAGGCGCTGTTTGAAAAGCAGTGGGAGAGCATTTTGGGCAACTGCGACGAGCTGCTGTATCTCGGCGGCAACGAGCAGGGATCCCACAAGTACATCTCGGAACTGCTCGGCAAGGCCACGATCGACACCAACACCTACGGAAGATCGTCCGGGAGAAACGGCAATTACAGCACCAATTATCAGATCACCGGGCGTGAGTTGATGACACCGGATGAGGTGCGGATGCTGGACAACGGCAAGGCGCTGCTGTTCATTCGCGGCGAATTACCGGTCTGCGACGACAAGTTTGACATCATGACCCATCCGCTGGTGTCGCACACCCCGGACGGCGGCGCACCGCCTTATATCCACGGAAGCGCCGAGTACGCCATTGCAGCGATCACCATTCACGACCAGCTTCTGCCAACGGATCCCGTGGCAGTGCCAAGCGAAAACGAAACCCAATACGAACTCCTTTCCAACGAGGAATTGGAGGCAATTTATGAGCTGGAGGAAAAACCCAATGAAGCATCTCAAAAGCACTAAGAAAAGCAAACACACCCGTCCTCTGCCTATGGGGAAAAAGAGCAGGGGGGTTCTGGCGGTCTATGCTGCTGTTGTGTTCACCGTATGTTGTCTGCCCATGACAGCCTTTGCCGCAGGAAATGACCCGTTGGCGGTCATCAACAATCTGTCTGATTTTATTTTCGGCGTGATCCGCGCGGTTGGTCTGATTCTGCTGGGCTGGGGTATCGTGCAGATCGGTCTGTCCTTTCAGAGCCATGACCCCAGCCAGCGCAGCAACGGATTTCTGACACTTGCCGGCGGTGTCGTCGTGACCTTTGCTAAGGAAATCCTGACGCTGATCACGGGTTAACGGAGGAAACGGTCATGGAAAAGTGCCAATGCTATATCCATTCGCTGAAGCAGGGTGAAAATCATGTGCTCGGAGAGGCGACGATTTTGAAACGCCTCGGAGACAATGACTATCTGGCAGAGTATAACGGCGTAAAATGCCACGCCATATTCAATCCGTTTGCCGGGCGCTACTTTGTGGATGATGTGTATGGCGTGATCCGCAGCACACCCGACCGGGGCGAGCGATAATCAAAATACGGCAGCGAGGGGCAGGCTTCGTGCCTGCCCCCTTATGCTGTCGGGAAAGGAGGAAGCTGTATGAGTGATAATTGGGTCGTACAGAATCTCGAAAACGCACTTGAAACATGGAACGAAAAGCTGGCGGAAATATGGCAGCTGCTCACACAGTCCCCCGAAAACTTCAAGGGCGGCACAATATGGAATGTGATCAAGACCATTAACGGTACTGTGCAGGCCATCGGCTTGGCGCTGTTGGTGCTTTTTTTCGTGGTAGGTATCGTCAAGACCTGCGGCTCCTTTGCCGAGGTCAAAAAGCCGGAGGTGGCGATCAAGCTGTTTGTCCGCTTTGCACTGGCGAAAGCAGTCGTCACCTATGGGCTGGAGCTGATGATGGCGCTGTTTTCCATTGTGCAGGGCGTTATTTCCACCATAATGACGGCGGCCGGTATGGGCACAGCACAGCAGACCGTGCTTCCAGCAGAGATCGTGACCGCCATTGAGGACTGCGGCTTTTGGGAAAGTATTCCACTCTGGGCAGTGGCCTTGATCGGCGGATTGTTCATCACAATCCTCTCGTTTATCATGATCCTCTCCGTTTACGGGCGCTTTTTCAAACTCTATATTTACACAGCTATCGCGCCAGTACCGCTGGCGACCTTTGCCGGTGAACCGAGTCAGCAGGTGGGTAAGAGCTTTCTGAAATCCTACGCCGCCGTTTGCCTGGAGGGCGCGATCATTGTGCTGGCCTGTATCATCTTCTCTCTGTTCGCATCCAGTCCGCCCGTGGTCGATCCGAACGCAGCGGCGGTCACACAGGTGTGGTCTTACATTGGCGAGCTGATTTTTAACCTGCTTGTACTGGTGGGAACGGTAAAAATGGCAGACCGCGTAGTACGCGAAATGATGGGTCTTTAATTTGAAGGAGGAAATACAATGATTCAAAATAATGTAATTCGCAGCGATGATCCCCAGGCGGTGGAAAAGCTGCAAGCGAAGCTCGATAAACTGACTAAGCAGCACACGCGTATGAAGGAGATCAACGCCTACTTCAAGAAACACGCCACAGCGCTGGGCTGTCCCGGCCTTTCGGACGCGGAGGCGGCCAAGCTGGACGAGCGTGTGCAAACCGGCTATTCGTGGGAAAAGCAGCCCTATCCGTCTTATATACTCAGCGGCAACACAGCGGAAATGCGCAGACTTAGGCAGCGCATTGAGGAGGTGTCCCGAACACAAAACACGGAATATGTAGGCTGGGATTTTCCGGGCGGTCATGCCGAGGCAGACAAGGAAGATAATCGCCTGCGCCTGTATTTTGACGGAAAGCCCACGGAGGAACAGCGAAGCAAGCTAAAATATAACGGCTTCAAATGGGCACCGTCTGTCGGCGCATGGCAGCGTCAGCTCAATGACAATGCTATTTATGCTGCCTCGCGGCTGGATTTTCTCCGCCCGGAGAGCGGTGAAAGCCCCACGGCGCTCCAACCGAAAGCACCGGCTAAAAGCACACCGGAGAGAGGATAACGACTATGGAAATCAAGATTAACCGCGAGATACGCGAATATAAAGAGAATATGTTTTTCGGGCTGTCGCTGCGGCAGCTCGTTTTTTCTGTGCTGGCCTGCGGTGTTGCCGTCGGTATTTATTTCGGTCTGCGGAATGTGCTGGGTACGGAAACGGTCAGCTGGCTGTGTATCCTCGGCGCGGCTCCCTTTGCTGCCATGGGCTTTGTAAAATACCACGGCATGACGGCGGAAAAATTCGTGATCGCATGGGTACGCTCGGAATTTCTGATCCCCAGGCGGCTGACCTTCAAGCCGAAGAATTTATACCGCGAAGCCATGCAGGAAGCGCACACCAAAGCCCAAAAACGACACTGACATTGGAAACTTGGGTGCATTTTGCCCTAAGTTCAAAACGACATCCGACCACACCCGAAGGAGGCAAAAATGCTGAAAACACTGAAAAACATCCGCCGCAGAGATACGGATAAATATATGATCCCTCACAGCGTGCAGGAGGTGATCCCCATCCGCACGGTCTGGAAAAGCGGCATTTTGCTTGTGGGGCAGAACCGCTATAGCCGCACCTGGCAGTTTTCCGACATCAACTACGCGCTGGCCGGCGAGGAAGATCAGAAATCCATGCTGCTGGGGTACAGCGCCCTGCTGAACCTCTGCGACAGTAACGCCGACACCAAGTTGAGCATCGTCACCCGAAAGCTCAACCGCCGTGATTTTGAGGAATACATCATGATCCCCTATGAAAACGACGGCCGCGACCATTACCGCAAGGAATATAACGATATGCTGCTGGAAAAAGCATCCCACGCCAGCGGTATGATCCGCGACCTGTATATCACGGTGACGATCACACGCAAAAGCTATAAGGAGGCCGAAAGCTATTTCGCCCGCACCGGTTCAGAGTATACGCTGGCGCTCTCCCGCCTCGGCTCGCGCTGCACGGAGCTGGATATGATGGATCGGCTGCGCATTCTGCACGGCTTTTTCCGTCACGGCGAGGAAGCGGACTTTCATTTCGACCCAAAGCTGTCCATGAAGCTGGGTCACAGCTTTAAGGACTACATCTGTCCGGACAGCTTTGAATTTGACCGGGACTGTTTCCGCATGGGCGACCGTTACGGCCGTGTGCTGTTCCTCAAGGATTACGCCGCCTATCTGCGGGACGATATTCTCTCGGAGCTGTCCGGTATTGACCGGCCGATGATCCTGTCTATTGATGTGGTACCGATCCCCATGGACGAGGCGATCCGCGACGGAGAAAGCCGTCTGCTCGGCGTAGAGAGAAACATCGTGGACTTTTTACGCAAGCAGCAGCAAAACAACAATTTCTCCGGCACGATCCCCTACGACATGGAAAAGCAGCGGGCGGAGATGAAGGAATTTCTTGACGACCTCACCTCCCGTGACCAGCGGATGCTTCTGGGCATGGTGACGCTGGTGCATACGGCGGACAGCAAGCAGCAGCTGGACGCTGACACCGACTACATCCTCACCTCTGCCACACAGCGGATGTGCCAAATGGCCACGCTGCGATTTCAGCAGATGGACGGCCTGAACACAGCACTGCCCATTGGCGTGCGGAAAATTGATATTCTGCGCACCTTCACCTCGGAAGCGCTGGCGGCGCTGATGCCGTTCCGTGTGCAGGAGATCATGGAGCCGGGCGGCATTTATTACGGTGAGAACGCCATCTCCGGCAATCTGCTGCTGTGCAACCGTGCAAATCTGCTCAACCAATCCACCATCATTACCGGCGTACCCGGCAGCGGCAAATCTTTTTCGGCAAAGGAGCTGATCGTCTTTCTGGCGCTGGCCACGGAGGATGATATTTTGATCTGTGATCCCGAGCGCGAGTATTATGCGCTGGGTCAGGCGCTGGGCGGTGAGGTCATCCGCATTGCGGCGGGCAGCCCCGACCATATCAACGCCATGGACATGGTGGAGGGCTACGGCGACGGCGGCAACCCGGTAGTAGATAAATCCGAGTTTATCCTGTCCCTGTTTGAACAGCTTGACCGCGGCGGCATCGGCCCCTTGCAAAAGAGCATCATCGACCGGTGCGTAGACGCCGTGTATGCGGCCTATAAGCGCGGCGGCCCTGTCCCGACGCTTCGTGTTCTCCGGGAAAAGCTGCTGGCACAGCCGGAGGAAGAAGCCCGCGATCTGGCGCTGGCGCTGGAGCTGTTCACCACCGGCAGTCTGGATGCCTTTGCCCATGAAACCAATGTGGACACCCAAAACCGCATCGTTATCTATGACATTATGGATCTGGGGCGTCAGCTCAAAACCATGGGACTTCTGATTATCACCGATGCCATGCTCAACCGCGTGACGGAAAACTGGCGCAAGGGCAAGCGGACGCACCTGTTCATCGACGAATTTCATGTGGTCTTTCAGAATCCGTACAGCGCGGATTTCTTCGATTCCGCATGGCGTCGCTTCCGCAAACGCGGTGCCTATCCCACCGCCATTACGCAGAATGTGGAGTATCTGCTGGATTCCGTGCAGGCCAGCACCATGCTGTCGAATTCCGAAATGCTGATCCTGCTTAATCAGGCTCCCAGCGACCGGGAGAAGCTGGCAGCACTTTTGAACATTTCCCCGGAGCAGACCGGCTATATCACCAACGCCCCGGCAGGCTGCGGCCTTTTGCGCTACGGCGGCGCACTGGTGCCCTTCAAAAATCAGTTTCCGAAAGATACAGAGCTGTACCGCCTTATGACCACCAAACCGGATGAGAGCATTATTGTGGGAGGTAATACGAAATGAGAGGTGCACAGAAACATCATGGCGGATATTAAAACAAAAGAGTCGGTTCGGGGTACGGTCAAGACCATTGACCGTGCTGCCGTTGTCTCTGAACGCATCAAATCTGCTGCCGTCCGCACCAAGGACACTGCGGATACCGCTGAAAAAAGCGCCGCTCCTGCGGAGACTTCTCCGCAGGAGTACGGCGCACAGCAAATCAAAGATACCGTGCGCCGATGCGTGGCAGAAACCGGGGTTCAGCTGCAAAAACGCGGACAGCGCGGGTTCTCCGATGCGAAACGCAATGCCGGTAAAGCACGGGACAACATTCAGAAATGCAAGGATGCGTTCAAGGGAACCCAGCCGAAAAAAGCCACACAGCAAGCGGTTCAGAAAGCCGGAAAGGGTACGCTCAAAACGGCACAGTCCGCCGGAAAGGGCTCCGTAAAGGTCGCACAGAAGGGGGTCAAAACCGCGCAGCAGACCGGGCGTGCAGCAGTAAAAACAGCGCAGACCACGGCTAAGACCGCCAAGGTGACGGCAAAGGCTTCCGCAAAAGCGGCGCAGAAAACCGTACAGGCGGCAAAGGCGGCAGCCAAGGCCACGGTACAGGCCGTTAAGGTTGCCGCAAAAGCCACCGTTGCGGCGGTCAAAGCGATCATTGCCGGAACAAAGGCTCTGATCGCCGCCATTGCCGCAGGCGGCTGGGTCGCGGTAGTCGTCATCCTTGTGCTTTGCGTGGTTGGGCTGATTGCCAGTTCCTGCTTCGGCATCTTCTTCTCCGGCGAGGATAGCGGCACGGGACAGACCATGCGGCAGGTGGTACAGGAGATCAACACCGATTATCAATCGCAGATCGACGCTGCAAAAGCAGGCAGCACCTATGACGAACTGGAAATGTCCGGCTCCCGTGCGGTCTGGCCGGAGGTGCTGGCCGTTTATGCGGTGAAAACCACTACTGACCCCGATGATCCGCAGGAGGTCGCCACGGTGGACGATAGTAAGAAAGTCATCCTCAAGGATATTTTCTGGCAGATGAACGACCTGTCTTCCCGCACGGAGAGCAAGACTGAGGATGTCATCACTGAAACCGACGACGGCCACGGAAACATTGTGGAAACCGTCACGACGGTCACACGCACCTATCTCTATATCACGGTCAGCCACAAGACCGCCGCGGAAATGGCTGAGCAATTCGATTTCACCGCCGACCAGCGGCAGCAGCTTTCCGAACTGCTTGCCGAGGAAAACCGCAAATTGTGGTCATCCGTTCTCTACGGCATCTATTCCGGGGACGATGCCATCGTTACAGTGGCGCTGTCGCAGGTCGGAAATATAGGCGGCGGACCATACTGGTCTTGGTACGGATTCGGCAGCCGTGTGGAATGGTGTGCCTGCTTTGTCAGCTGGTGTGCCGACCAGTGCGGCTATATCGACACGGGTGTCTGCCCGAAATTTTCCGGTTGCGGAAACGGCGTGCAGTGGTTTCAGGAGCGTGGGCAATGGCTGGACGGCTCCGCCAAGCCTGTTCCCGGCATGGTTATCTTCTTCGACTGGGACAACAAGGGCGGCTCCGGCCCCCAAGATGGAGAGGCGGACCATGTGGGCATCGTCCAGAAGGTGGAGGACGGGATCATCTATACCGTAGAGGGCAATTCCGGAAACCTCTGCCGGGTGAACAGCTATCCCATAGGGCATTACGAGATTCTGGGATATGGTGTTCTGTTCCCGTAACAAAGAAAATGGTGTCACCCCATCGGGTGGCACCATTTTTCTGAAAAGCAACGCAACAAACGAATTGACGGTAATGCGCTAAATAGTATAATGAATTTGTAGTAAACTCACGGAAAAGGAAAGCGTCTGTAGATTTCGTAAATTTACCCCATTTGCGATAGTGCTGCCAAAAGCTCTTGATATTGGAGCGTTTCCGGAAAAACTGACGGAGACGGTGACGGCGCAAATTCTGCGGCCAGCGCCGGAGCAAGGAAGCAAATGCTTTGGATCACCCGCATTTTGTGCTCCAGGGACGAATGGACATAGACTTGAAGTGTGGTGCGGACATCCGCATGACCCAGCATCTCGCTCAGGCTCTTTACATCTATCCCACGCTCCACACAGCGGGAGGCGTATGTGTGCCGCAGCGTGTGAAAATTTCGGTACGGGATACCCGCTGCTTTCAGCAAAGCCCGGTACTGATATTGCATTGTCCGTGGCTCCATCGGCACATTTTTCCCAGTCAAGAGATAGTTTTCGCCGTTGGGATGGGACTGGACCAGCTTTTGCAGAAGGGCGGCCATGTCCCCCGGCAGCGGGATAGTACGCCGGGCGCTGTCACTTTTGGGCGGCAGCACCATCAGACTGGTGCGGTCCCCACTGCGGATGCGCTGTACGGTTTTGCGGACATGGACTACCCCATTCCGCAGGTCAATATCCTTATATTGCAGGGCGCACAGCTCCCCAAGACGCAAGCCGGTGTTCAGTGTCAGCAAAATGCCGATACCGGTTGTCGTCGGTTCGTCCATGATCATCTGTGCCAACCGCTGGATCTCGTCCGGATAGAAGATGTCGATCTGCTTTCGTCGATACGCTGGCAGCTCCACAGTCATCCCCGGACTGGGGCAGTCCAGCTTTTTGGCGCTGTATCTCAGGATGGACTTCAATAACACCCCCACGTCTCTGGCGCTCTTCCCGGAAAGACCGTTTTTCTGTAACCGACGAAGAAATTCGGAAATTTGGTTCGCCGTCAGTTGGCTGAGAAGAACGGCCCCAAAAACGGGCAGAATATAGCGTTTCAGTACATAGGTGTACCTGGCAAGGGTGGACCGTTTCAAGTCATCCTGCTTGTCCGCAAGAAACCGCTCCGCAGCCTGATTCAGTGTGAGCGAGGAAGCTGCTACCGGCGCTTCTCGACAGGCGTCCAAACATTTCTGCCGTTTCGCACGGCACTCCCGATAGCTTCCGGCATAAACATAGCCGTACTCGGCCCGGCCGGAGGGCGACCGTCCCCGGATATACCGCCCCTCCCACCGGCCATCTTTTCGCTTGTAAATGTTCTCTCCACGCTTCGGCATATAGGCTCCTCCTTGACGATGTATTTGACGGCGTATTTTACTTGCATTTCCCGTTTTGACCGATACAGTTGGCACAAATGCGCTGAAACCGAGTATAACTATCATGCGTATTTGTAATTTGCATGAGATTTTGCTAAATTCCGGCAATACGGTCATTGACTTTTGCGGTGAGTGCCGATATAATATAGGTGGTTAGATAGATTTAGGTATCGCAAATGGGGTAAATTTACGAAACCCCATTTCCGGAATTCCTATTCTATCATTCCCCATCAAGCCTAAGTTGATTCTCGAAAATAAAATAATTGAATCCGATGATGCGACACGGCGGTCATCCGAGCCGGAAACGGCCAGGTGATTGCCTAAAAGGAAAGGGGTGTAATGCCCCATGCGGTCGGCACTGTAAGCGCAAGGATATGATCGAGGCGGGAAACCGCTGGGGCGAAAGCCCGTCATTGCGAGAAATCGTGAGAAGGTAGATCATGGACGCAGAGGAAAATCCTCGTGGCGCAAGTCAGTAGAATTGTGTAGTTTAGGATTCCGGGCAGCGGGCGCTCTCTCCGTGGTGCTATATGGCAGGAGTGTACGCTGATGACCCATTATGGGTTTATCGGCGTATTATTTTTACCATTTACGAACACGGAGGAGGTGTGCCCCTATGGGGAAGGTCGCAGGCGCTCAGAATTTTGATGGCAGGAACTGGCACGAACAGCATATCGCAAAGCGGACACGGGCGGCTCTGGACGAGCAGGACCGGGCCTTTGCGGAGCGTCATGCCGGGGATACGCTGGCGGAATTGGCCTGTTATCTGCGGCGCTGCGCCGAACATTGGGGACGGTCCCCTGCCCCATGTGAGATCGTCGGCGGAAGCTACATTGCCGAGCGGTTCGGCAGTTGGTCGGACGCTCTGCGGGCGGCGCACCTGAATCCTGCGTACAGCCACCCGCACAACCGGTCCAATGGCCGGTATCAGCGGGAAAAGAAGCGCCAAATCGAGCTGTACCGGGTGGAGCGGGACGCCAAACGGGCGGAACGGGAAAAGAAAAATCTGGAGCGCCAGCGGGTCAACGCCGCACGGGCGGCGGCCAAGCAGGCGGACGAGCCTTGCGAAGCCGAGCCGACAGAGGCCGCTCTCTGAACGGCAAGCAATTTCGGTAAGCACGTTGCCAAAGCGGCAGCGAGTTTATAATAAAAATTCTCTAAGGAGGAAAACAACATGAAGAAAAGGCTTTTGTCTCTGATCATGGCTGTCATGATGGTCGTTGTGCTGGTCGTCCCGGCCGCAGCTGCCACCACGGACACGGCCAGCGGCGGCACGGTGACCGTCTACGTCACCTACGGCATGTTCCAGGACGAGGGGATCGGCACCTACCCGGCCTATAAGGGCGGCCTGCCGACTTCCGACAACATCGATGGCAACTTCTACATTGACGGTATGGAGTTGAGCATCAGTGACATCCAGAACTACTACATGGAGACCACGCAGACTGTTTATGGGGTTCCCGATACCAGCGCATCCTATTTCAAGTCCCCGAACCTGCTGGATGCGATCCTGACCGCTTTCTGGACGAACGAGAAAGAGGGATACTTTGTTGACATCACCGATACTAATGTCGTGAACGCCGGCTGGGATTCCAAGCCTGTCGCCGGCAATCCCGGCGGGTATATTCATGGCGTAAGCCCGGAATATACCACTGTCAAGATTCAGAACGGTGTTGTTGTCGATGGTGTCAGCTACACTGTTTACACGGGCAACGGCTGGAACATCGCCTGCGGCACCAGCGCATCCAATATCAAGGCTCTTGATGCCTATGGCACCAGCACTGCTCTGACGGACGGTATGATCATCGTCTTTGATTACAGCCCCTATGTGATTTACGAAGCCGAATAACACCAACTGCAAAGAGGGGTGGGGCGGACATCCGTCCGCCCCACCCCTCTTCTTGCGTGGAATTTAGATGGGAGTGTAGGTGACACACATTTTATGAAAAAACGACTTTTTGCAGGCTTGCTGGCAGCGGTTATGATGCTTAGCTTGCTGCCAACAAGTGCCTTTGCCGCAGAGGAGACGGACAGCGCAGCTTCTGACACCGAGCAGACAGAAACGCTGCAGCCAAGTGAAAATACAACAGATGTCCAAGATGTTTCCGACACGGAATTGCCCACGGTAGACCCGACCAGTAGCGAATCGTCCCTTTCCGTGACGGACTTTTCTTTTTATGAGGTTCGTACCGGAAATGACGCATACTACAATGAGACATCAACGGAGAATCCCACCCAGCTTGTCTTGGAAGACGGAGAGTATGTTATTTACGCACCGCTCACAAAATTGATGCACCTGAGCAAAAGATGGGATCTGCGTGTCGAAGCTCCGGAGAGCTACACCGACACGTTTTCTTTATATTATCTTACATATCGGGATCTGAGCGGCAAGGGTAATTGGAGTGATACTGCCTATTCCGTAAAAGCAGCATCTGCCCCGTACACAACGAAGGACGGGAAAGAGGTCCAAAGCGTTCAAACCGATTATATGTCCATGATGCTTACGAAGGATGCGGATGGGACGAATTTTCTATGGTGTGAAACCATGACCCTTTTTTGGACAGAAAACGGGGAACAAAAGACCTGCGACATTCATATTCGCCCCTACTGCGATATGGAACATCCTACTCAGTTCCATATCATGAACTTTACCGATAAAAAGAATTCCATCTTAGAACAGGTGGATGAGAATACATACAAGACACAAGTCGTGGTTGGAAAAGAAGCCAGGGTGCAGCTAGTGCGAGCAGATGATCGCCTGGCGGTACGCTGGGATGGCGTCGAACAGGCGGGAAGCGGATGGACTCTGGATAACTCAGAGGTCGGCACCAAAACCTATACGATTGAATTAAGCGACAAAAAAGGCGAGGCTGAGTCACGGACTTATCAGCTGATCGTCGAGACGGTCGCAAGGGAAGCTGACTATACTCCAAAACTGGATGTAAATAAATCAACAAATAAGGGAAAGGTAACACCGCCCTATCAAATCACGACAGCGGAAAAAGCCACCCTGAAAATGGTGCTTGATGAAACGCAGGCCCAGGAGATTCAGGAAGCAGGCGGACATACCAGCTATAGTTGGACATTGAATGGAACAGAAGTGTCCACAACGGACACCTTTGTGTTTGATACAACCTATAAAACAGGTACATTGCGGGTAAGCTGCACGATCACCAATACCGTCTATGGTATGGAATGGTCCAAAGGTTTTGGCATTATGGTCGTCAACAAAATGCCGAATACCATTGACTACACACCGACAGTCAAAGTAACCAACACAGGCGCAAGTGAATACACCGTAGGGCACCGTGCGGGCCAGTTGACTGCAGAGGTCATTCGGGATGTCAATATGCCAGGCGAGAGTATGCTGCGCTATCAGTGGTACAGCAAGGGTGAGAATGAGACAAACTGGACCGCAATTGATTCCGCAACAGCGAAGGTGTATTATCCCCTGACAAACGTGGAGGGGGCAACGACCTATTGCTGCGTTGCACGGATGGCCTACTCGGCCGCCAAAGTCCCCACCACTGTCCCAGAGGAAGCCTGCGTCACCATCACCGTGAAGGCCCGTGAATGGGCTCCTGAAACGGGTATCACCGGCAGCGGCACAGCGGACGATCCGTATATCCTGCGGAATGCGGCGAGCTTTGCAGCCGTGCGGGACGAGGTGAACGCCGGTATTTCCTTTAACGGCGTTTATTTCAAAATGGCAGCAGATGTGATCCTGCCTGCAGACTGGGAGCCGATGGGCGGGCTGAAAGACCCCACTGTAATTGGTGACCTCAATAGGGTTGGTGATATGGGTCGAAACCTGTATCCCTTCAGTGGCACGCTGGATGGAGACGGCCATATTCTAACGCTCAGCAAAGGCAGCAAGCCGCTTCTGGGCTTCGCACGGGAAGCAGTCGTCAGGAACCTGAATATTCAGGGTGAGCGCATCGAGGGCAACGGCCTGCTGCAATATTACGCAGTAGACTATGGCGATGATGGCCTGTATGCCTCTGGTGTGCCCGACACCATCACCATTGAAAACTGCCATATCATCGGGAAAACCAATATTACGAAGTCCGGCTTTCTGGGCGGCTATGCATCCGGAGCGAACACAGTCGTTATCAGCAACTGCTCCGTTGGCGAGGATGTGGTCATCGGTTGCGACAGGGATCAGGAGCGTATCGGTTCTCTGGCAGGCGACTTCAACGGAACCGTCGTGAACTGCACCAGCGCCGCCACCGTTTACGGCGTGGACCGTGTGGGCGGTCTGGTCGGCGCTAAGGGCCAGTCTATGGGCCTGTGCGATGTCATGAGCAGTTCCTTTACCGGTAAGGTCATTGCCACCGGCAACTATGTAGGCGGCATCATGGGTGCAGGCTATGTGGCCGATTCCGCCCCCAACTCCCCCTGGGCACGAATCATCGGCTGCTTTGTCAGCGGCAGCGTGGAAGGCAAGGACTATGTGGGTGGCATCACCGGCGGTGAACCCGGCGTGCTCCAGTGCTGGGGCAACGGCGCAGGCGTTATCAGCGACAATGTGTTCTACGGTACGCTTTCCGCCACCGGCAAGAATGTCGGCGCTATCGCCGGTAAGATCCGCTCTCTGAACAAATATACCGAGGTAGATAACAACTACTATCTAGACGGCTGCGGGGCCGAAAAGGGTATCGGTACCATCGACATGGTGGACACGACCTGCAAGGATTATCCCCCTGTCGAGGATGGCCGGTATGTCTGCTCCAGAGAAGGCTACACGGAGCCGTGCTTCCGAGAAGGCGATTACAGCCGTGAGGACGATCCCCTCGGCGCAGATGCGGATAAGCTCGCCAAGGCTGTGACGGCCAAGGAACTGACGGACGGCACCGTTGTGGCGTGGCTGAACGGCTCTGACCACAGCTATCACAACTGGATTCAGGGCGAGAACGGCCCCGTTATCAGTGATAAGCCCGTGGCCTATGCGCTGGCCGTTTCCGGCGATTACAAGACCACCTACACCATTGGCGACGAGCTGGACCTGACCGGCCTTGTGCTCACCGCCACATGGACGGACGGCTCCACCACGGAGGTCGATCTGGCCGACGTGGAGATCACCGGCTTTGACACCAACCAGCGTGGTGAACAGACCGTGACGCTGGCCTACGGCGCTGCCAAGGTGACCACCACCGTCACCGTGCTGCTGCCTGCGGGCAAGGATATTACCGTGTCCTTCGCTCTGCTGGGCGACTCCGCCCACGGCGACAGCGGCGACAAGCACACGCTGGCTGACAACAACCTGGAAACCTGGATCGACACCACGAAGGTCACGGTCAGCAACAACGCCACCGTGCTGGATGTGATCCTGGCCGTCGTTGGCGACAGGTTCGACATCAAGAACGAAAGTGGCAACTACATTCAGGCCATCACCCCCAAGGACGGCACGGAACTGGCTGAGTTCACCAACGGAAAGCTCTCCGGCTGGATGTACACCCTCAACGGCGTACACCCCAACCTGGGCGTTGCACAGCAGTACCTCAACGAGGGCGATGTGATCGTGTTCCACTACACGGATGATTACCCGAAGGAATACGAAGCCGAGCAGAACCGCACCAAGACCGCCGAGGAAGTCATCGCCATGATCGACGCCATCGGCACGGTGGACCTCAGCAAGGCCGGTGCCATCAGCGCCGCCCGGTCCGCCTATGACAAGCTGACCGACGCCGAAAAGGCTCTGGTCACGAACTATGATGTTCTGGTGGAAGCCGAGGCGGAATATGCCCGTCTGGCCGCCGAGCAGGGCAAGAAGATCGACAACATCTACACCACCACCGGCGACTACATTTCCGGCCTTGGTACGCCGGATGTGGGCTCCATCGGCGGCGAGTGGATGGTCATTGATCTGGCCCGCTCCGGCCGCACGGTCCCCGACGGCTACTACGAGAAGGTCGTGGAATATGTGCAGAAGCACGCCGACGAGAATGAGCGGCTGCATCGTGCGAAGTCCACGGACAACTCCCGTATCATTCTGGCCCTGACCGCTATCGGCAAGGATGTGACCAATGTTGGCGGCCACAACCTCCTGAAGGGTCTGGACAGCATGGATTACATCCAGACGCAGGGCATCAACGGCCCCATCTGGGCGCTCATCGCTCTGGACAGCCACAACTATCCGACCTCCGGCGATGTGACCCGTGAGAAGCTGATTCAGGCGATTCTGGACGCACAGCTTCCGGGCGGCGGCTGGAACCTCAGCGGCAATGACGCAGATCCCGACATGACCGCAATGGCCATTCAGGCTCTGGCTCCCTACTACAAGGAGAACGATGCCGTGAAGGCCGCTGTGGACAAGGCGCTGGATGTGCTGTCCGAGCTGCAGCTGGCTACCGGCGGCTTCGGCAGCTGGGGCACCGAGAACAGCGAGTCCTGCGCTCAGGTCATCGTTGCGCTGACCGCTCTGGGCATCGACCCGGCCAAGGACAGCCGCTTCATCAAGAACGGCCTGACGATTCTGGATGCGCTGGCCAGCTACTATGTGGACGGCGGCGGCTTCCGCCACATCGCCAGCGGCGACCGTGACGGCATGGCCACCGAGCAGGGCTACTACGCTTTGGCTGCCTACTATCGCTTCCTCAACGGCCAGACCCGGCTCTATGATATGAGCGATGTGACGATCAAGGCAAACGACCAGCCCACCGACCCGACGACCCCCGTGACGCCTGCGACCGGGGATAATCAGCCGGTCGTGCTGTGGTTTGGTTCCGTGCTGATTTCCGGCGCTGCGATCCTTCTGCTGGCTCAGAAGAAAAAGAAAGTCCGGTAATCCCATTTAGGACCTTTGCGCCGGGGCGCACTCATGCGTCCCGGCGCAATTTCAAACAACGTGCTGGATTTTAGGAAATGCCTATGCGAATGAAGAATGTGAACTATCCCTCAGACCCATCATAGAAATCCATATTGGAATGTAGCGCAAACTGCCCGAATGGTGCGGTTTCTGCACTTACGCTTTGAATCGGCTCTGCTATGCCTTTGGCATGGCAGAGCCGGTTTTTGTCTTTGCTGCAGGAACTCCGAGGTGGTTCCCCACTCGGTTTAGAACGGGCGTGCGCACTCGCACCTTTCGGCGCAAGGAATTCCTTCCGTCTGTGTCGCTCCATACAGGCCACGGCAAATGCAGAAAATTATCTAATTTTTCTGTATTTTGTCCCATAGCAGCCGAAAACTGTGCGGCAAATAGGTGCCGTGGCCCTCCTCCCTCAATATGAAGCCCAAAATTCATATTGAAACGGAGGAAAAGACGATGGATGGAAACCATCCGAAAAACAAAAGCACGCATCCACGCCGTGCAAAGGCAAAGGACAATCCCTACACGATTTACACGACCGGCTCCGATACCGGCCATCCGAAGTACATTTTGGAATTTACAGACGGCCAAAAGCGGCGGCAGCGGCTTGAAATAGATCAGGCGATCTACGAGCTGTTTGACCGATTTGAACTGGAGGACAAGCGCTTTCTGAATGAGGTAGACCGGCACTATGAGCACATTGATCTGACCGAAGCCGAGATAGAGCATCGGGCGGCCTTCCCCAAAGAACCTCTGGAGGAAGAAATCGGCCGGGTGCTCCTCTATGAGGAATTACATAAGAGGATCGCACAGCTGACGGAAACACAGCAGCGAAGATTGGCTCTCTACTATTTTCACGGGCTTACCTATGAGCAGATCGCAGCAGCGGAAGGGTGCCGGTATCAGGCCGTCCGGGATTCAGTACGATCCGCAATCCAGAAATTGAAAAACTTCATGAGTGAGTAACCTAACTATGGGGCGGCAGAAACCCTCTGCCGCCCCCTTCTTGTATAACTAAAAACGAAAAGGGGCTATCTCACTAAGAGACAGCCCCTTCTTCATGTACCTATTTTGATTGCTATTTAGCCACCGGCAGCATATCCGCCACCAATATCCTCACCCAAGCCTACACAGGTATACATCCAGCAAATTTCATCCCCCTGCTGCAGTGCATAGCGAGAACAGCCGTAGTTGGGGAACCAGCCATTGACCTTATACATCCATCCGGACTGACTGCCGACATCGAATTCATACAGATTCGCAATTCCCTCGACGTAGGCGCTGTTGTAAATGGGTGTCCAACTTGATTCCATGTGTATGCCCCGCTCCCGGCAGGTACGTTGAAGAACATCGTAGACGCTTTCGCCCTCGGAAAATGTTACCGTCGTCGTGTCGAGAATAATGCCGTTGGAAGGAACGATGTCCTTTTTGGATTCCTTTACCTTATCCATATTGTCAAGGATCGTTTTGCAGGTGATGGAGATCGTGCAGGTATATTTCGTCGATGTATCGACCTCCGTATCTTCCGGTTCTGCAGGCGCAGGCTTTCCATCCGGCACCGGGTCCGTTTGGTATTTATCCTTTCCCGTTGATGGGTCAATATCCTGCTTGCCGCTTGTAGAAGGCGTTTTCTGCGTACTTTCGGACGGTGTCGTACCCTCCGGTTTCTCTGTATCTGTGGATTCATCTGGCGGAATATCCGTATCCGCAGGCGTCTGAATTTCCTCCTGCTGCGGAGCATCGGGGATATTATCGGGCGGTTTTCCGCTCTGACCAAACGAGAAGGCCAGCACAGATGTGACCAGCACCGCAACGATCAGTGCAGCGCCGATTCCAATGGACAGCAGTTTTTTCTTCTTTGGCTTTTCCGGTTCCGGCTGTGGTTCCAAATGCGGTTCTTCAAACAAGCTCATGCTGTGTCTCCCTTCTGCAGGTGGATTTTCTGCTGCACAGATGATTTTGAATACTGACAGCGGTGAGATTCAATAGTTAATTACTATTATACATATTCTAATAATAAAATCAATATTGGGGCTGCGGTTTACGAAGATTATCAGCGTGTACCACATTGCAGATAGAAATTTTTTCAAATCATGCCTTGTAAAATGACTTTTGAGTGAGGAAGAAGGTAGAGAGACAGAAACTCTCTGCCTTCTTTCCGTTTATGCGGCGAGTTGGTCAAGTGTACCTTGACAACCCCATACCCATTCATCAAGTACATTCCCATAGGCGATGCGATGAGCAAAAGCTACCTTAGCAGCTGCGCCATGACCTGCCGGATGAAACAACCAGACTGCACCTAATGTTGATTTTCTGTCTGCGTTTTGTTTCTGCCGACAGTGAGCGAGAAACAGCAGCTATTATCACACGGCGGCTCCGTGTGTGGCCATGACCGCCTGTGGGGGCGATACTCCTGTCCGGCCATAAAGTCGAGCGTTGAAGCGGTTTCTGCCGTGATCCGTCGTAACAAGTGGGGGCAGCTCGGAGCGATCCTCGGAGGGGTGCAATTCCCGTGGAGCCGACAGCCATCGGCCGCTTGATGATTTCCTATGCAGGTGGGGCGTCGAGGACAAGTGACCTGCAAATAACGATTATGACTGGCCGGGTGAAAATGCTATGTTTTCTCCCAGCCTTTACTTAGCCGCAGCGAATACGGCATCCTTTACGGAAGCGGAGGTGAACCAGCGTGACCAATGAAGAACTGAACACAGCCTTATATGAAAAGATGTTTGCCGAGCAGGAGACTTATCGGGCGTGGCTGCTTGCGCAGGCATCGGAAGAAATTCTGAATCACACCTATGAATATACCGTGCGGGAAGATATTTTGATGTCTCTGGAATACAACAGCCTACCCAACGCACAGGTGCGGGCTTTACTGAAATCCCCCAGCCCTCTTGCGGACGTGTTTGCGGCGTGGGAGGACCGGGAGACAAGCTATATGGAGGAAATTTGGCAGACTGTCACAGACCGGGCCAGAGAGGAAGCACAGAAGTCCCGGAACACGCAAAAGGAGCGATGAGAACGAAGTCCGGTTGGAGAACCCAATCGGACTTTTTACATAGCCGCAGCAAACGGCAAAGAAGGAGGTTTTACATGAGCCGCACATATTTACGGGGCGAGATCTACTACGCCGACCTCGACCCCGTTGTCGGATCAGAACAAATGGGGACACGTCCCGTGCTTATCCTTCAAAACAATGTTGGAAACCATTTTGCGAGGACGGTCATCGTTGCACCGATCACCAGCCGCATCCATACAAAATCAAAGATACCCACACACAGCTACATCGGCATGATCGGCAGTATGAAATATCCCTCGGTGGTCATGCTGGAGCAGCTGCGCACCCTGGATAAGCGCCGCATCGGTTACTATATCGGCAAACTTCCCGAAGAAAAAATGCAGGATGTAACCAGAGCGCTGTGCGTCAGCCTTGCCATCCGCCAGAATACAGCGAAAGGAATGTGAACCGCAATGGAAAAATTGTTTACCCGGAAGGAAGCCGCCGAACTGCTGGGAATCAGCATCACAACTCTGGATGCGGCAAGGAACAACGGTCTCATCGCCTATGTGCAGTATGTTCCCAATGGCTGCGTTTTCTTTACCAGCGCCAGTCTCCAGGAATATGTTGCCAAATGTACGCACAGAGCAAAGCCTATGGAGAAGAAAACGACCTACCGCAATGTGCGGAAGGACCATCGGCACGACTGATGCCCAATTACCTGCGCCCGCCCTTCCATAGTTTTCTCCATTGAAATGCAGCACGTTAAATTCGGAAAGTTTTCAGTGGAAGATGATGTCAGTCCATAAGGCAAGCCTACTATTCCTTCTGCCCCGTAAAGTTCAATCCCAATTCGATGTAGAGATAAACCGGAGCGATTGATTAAGGGAATATCTGTATCAAGAAATATTTTTTATTTTTCTTCATATAATGGTGAAAACAGTATGTTCGCTTAAATCTTCTGGAGCAAAAGTGTGAATTTGACGAAAAATTTTTATAATTTTTCGTGCCAATATATTGCATAAAAAATTATGATGTGATATTATTACGGTGAGGTGATGACTATGCTCCTGAAATTCACAATTGAAAACTTCGAAGTCTTTCAGAAGCCAGTTGAATTGAGTATGGAGGCAAATCTGCATACTCGGAAGTTTCTTTCTAACGTCATACAGAGCAGTCAAGGAAACGCACTAAAAGCATTGGCCATATATGGGCCGAATAACACAGGTAAAACCTGCACCATTGAAGCTATTGTAGCTTATCGTGATGTGCTGCTCAACCGCCCATTCCGATTTAGCGCCAACGTATTCTCAGGATCTAAAGTAGTGAGGCTTGGAGCTGAATTTCTATCAGATGGGACAAGGTTTACCTACTCCTTTGATTACGACACAAACGCAGAAGCATATCAAAGAGAGCATTTTGGGCGCATTGAGATTGACGAATATGGCAACAGAAAAGAGATCGTGTACTTTGAACGTGACACCCAAAGTAAAACATCCTATAGCATTGATGACAAACTAAAAGATATCATTGGGTTATCTTCAAAAGACAGCATTCTAATTTATGCCTTTGACACAAGCGGTTTTCCTTTACTGGACGAGGCAAAACGTGTGCTTAGAAAACTTGCAGATAGCATTGTATTTCTGAACATGAACCAGATCAGTCCACTTAAAACAATCGAGGTCCTAAAAAAGCCGGATACCATTGAAGCAAAAAAAGTTGTCAGCTTAATCAAAGCTGCAGATTTGGATATTGACGATTTCCAGTATGCCGAATCTATCGAAATTGAATTCAAATCTGATGACGATAAGGACGAGCGGTTGAAAAAGGCAATTCAAAATGCAGACCAACTGATGGATCAGTTGCGGCTTATTTCTGTTCATCGAGGCAAACCGCTGCCGAGTATTAAATTTGATTCGAGTGGAACAAAGAAAATTGTTGCGTTGGCAAGTTATATTGTTGAGGCCCTTGAAAAAGGGAAAATCTTAATTATAGATGAGCTTGATAGTGGATTGCAATTTAAGATCTCCAGAGAGATCATTTCTTTGTTTAATAACTATATTAATGCGTCCGCACAATTGATTTGCACGACTCACGATGTCAGTTTGCTGGATATTAAAACGCTGTTCAGGAAAGACCAAATATGGTTTACAGATAAAGATATTCATCAGGCTTATTTGTACTCCCTGGCCCAATTTACAGCGGAAAAAGATGGCGTTCGCTCCGAAAGTGATATTATTGACAAATACAGCAAGGGGGCCTTTGGCGCATTGCCAGATCCTTCCTTAGTAGAGGCATTGCTAAGCGTCAGCGAAGAGGGGGAATAACAATGGGGACGCTTCCTCCGACTTTGCAAGAGAAAAAGCTACGTAACATTTGTCTTATTCTGGAAGGTTTTGAAGAATACTATTATTTTAAGCGTATTTTAGAGTTCCCCTGTTTTAATGGCACATATAATGTGGATATTCGCAATGCAAAAGCTGCGAGCAACATACCAAGTTTTTTTCAAGCAGCGTATGCTAAGAATTTTTATGAGATCGTCTTTGTTGTATGTGATAAGGACAGAAATCCTGAGCAATATGTGAACATTATTTCAAAGCTGGATGATATTCTGGGACCTGGCAAAGCGAAAGAAATTGTGATTTTTACGTGTCCATGTACATTGCAAGTCATTCTGTCCCACTTTGGAGATGTCCAGTTGACCACCCAAGCAAAAAAAGCAGCACGAGATGATGTGCAGCGACTTACCGATGTGGCAAACTATGATGCTCATCAGGATCAGCTGAAAACGATTTGCAGTAAAATCCATTATCGCTCGTATGAGAAAATGAAGCAAAGGATTGCCCAGCTAAGCACTTGCCCGGATGACATTCCATCGACCAATATATTGTCCCTATTTGGGTATCTTGAATCCCAGAATCCACAGTGGATCGACGGTATTAATGAGCGTCTTTCTGCCGAAGACTGATTCAACTATGCATGGAAGCCATGCTGCTAACAAGAGCGTATAGCAATACCCCTTAGTCGAACAAAGCACCCTGGAATCAGCCAGGGTGCTTTACTTTTACAATTTTCTGCATTTTAAGAAAAACCAGTTCAACAAAAATGATTGTACCACCATCCCTTGTGCCCCGTATCCCATTTTGGCAAAAAAATAACGCCCACATTTTCTGTGAGCGTTATTGTTGCCATATTGATTTCAGATACAAAATGCGGCATAGAGAGGAACGATTTTTTTATTGTCCTCGAAGCCGAAGTTCTTGGCAGAGAGCTTGATTGCATAAGCGGGTTTGTAGGTGTCCATATAGACCCGCAGGCTTTTGGCCTTGGTATTGTCGGCAGACTTGACCTCAATGGGAATGAGCTGCCCCTGGCGCTGAATGATAAAATCAATTTCAGCCCCACGCTCGGACTCCCAATAATAGGTGTGGTAGCCGTTAATGGTAAGCTGTACATTCACATAGTTCTCCGCCATACCGCCCTTAAAGTCGTTGATTTCCTCGACCATATAGAGAATGTCATTGGCGGCTAAATCCTTCTTGGCGCAAAGCAGTCCTAAGTCAGACACATAAATCTTGAACGCATCAATATCACGGTAGTTTTCAAGCGGCTTTTTGATTTGCTCGACCTTATAGACCTGTGACACGATACCAGACAGGCAGAGCCATTCAATGGCATTTTCAAATTCGGAAGCCCGTCCGCCTTTCTTGATCAGCTTATATTGGAAACGGGTATTCTTCTTTGAAAGCTGAACGGTAATGTTATCGTAAGCAAGTCTGGTTTTCTTGATTTCATTCAAGTTGTTATACTTGCTCATATCGTTGAGATAGCTTGCAAGTATTGTATCCTGCGTATGACGGACAAGGATATAATCCTTGGTTTCGGCAAACTGCATCACGCACTCTGGCATACCGCCGACCACAAGATACTGACGGTAAAGCTGCATGGCCGCATCGTGCAAGGCAACGGGAAGCGGCGTATCGGTTTGGAAGCACTTTTTGATCTGCTCTACCAAATCGTCCTCACCGAGCGCCAATAGAAACTCCTCCATATCCATAGGATAAAGCGTTTTCATATCGACCTTTCCTACGGGGAAAGAGAATTTCGCTCTGTTGACCGCAACGCCGAGCAAGCTGCCTGCGACAATGATGTGATAATCTGGAGCGTCCTCGCAAAAGTACTTTAGCGAGGTCAACGCCCTTTCGCAGAGCTGCACCTCATCGAATACAATCAGCGTTTTTTCCTTTACGATAGTCTGTCCTGCGATATGGGACAAAATCGGTATCAGATAATCGGGGCTGATGTTTTCCTCAAAGGTTTCGTTCAGCTTTGGATTGGTTTCAAAGTTGAAGTATGCCACATTTTCGTAGTGGGTGCGCCCGAACTCCAGAATGGAATAGGTCTTTCCGACCTGTCTTGCGCCCTGTAAAATAAGGGGCTTGCGGTGTTCGCTTTCCTTCCACGCTTCCAGGAAGCCCATGATTTTTCGATACATAAGCAGTCCTCCTTAAAGGTACTGACCATAGTATAGCAGATATTCGTGTAAAAATCAATGAAATTTCCTTGAATTTTTGCACTAATCAACACGATTATTTTCGTCAACCTCTCACGATACGACACGAACACCGCAATTTCTGCATTTTATACCTCTCCAAACTTGGTCGTCATCAGCTTGTAAAACTCGGTATTTCGAGGGACGACCATTACCAAATGTGCGAAAGGATAATTCGCACATTTGAAGAATTGCCGCCCATCTGATAAAACAAAAGCAACGCAGCAATGCGTAATACTTGGAGGTGAGATAATGGCAGGAAAACGAAGCAGGATCCCGAAGTACGGCACGGTCGAGATCAATGGACACACCTACTATCGGACGAACATAACGGATAGTGAGGGAAAACAGCGCACCCTCTATGCCAAAACACGGGAGGAGCTTTATGACAAGGAGCTGGACACGCTGTCACAGATGGATGATGACCGGCAGCGGAGAAAATCACCTACGGTGGCGGACTACTGCGAAAAGTGGCTGGTGATGCAGTCCGCCCATGTACGCACAACGACGCTGACAGATTATAAGTCTAAGGTACGTCGAAACATCATCCCGTACCTTGGAGTTAAGAAGATCGCAGAAGTGACTCTGGATGATATTCAGCTTGCCCTTGTGCCGGTTTCCAAAAAATCCGCTTCGGTATATAAGTCGGTCATCGTGATCTATAAGTGCATTTTCCGTGCAGCAGAGGAAAGCCGGATCATCAAAAAGAATCCAACGGTGTATCTGTCCCCAAAGGGAGGCGGCGTACCGCAGGCGGAAAAACAGCCTTTGACAGACGAGCAAGTACAGCGGCTGTTGGATGCGGTCCGTGGATTGCCGCCCTATGTCTTTATCATGCTGGGGCTATACGCCGGTTTGCGGCGGGAAGAAATTCTCGGACTGCAATGGGATTCGGTCTACTTGGATAATGAAGCGCCGTACTTGGCTGTACACAGAGCGTGGCACACGGAACACAACCGGCCTGTTGTTTCAACGGAGCTGAAAACCGCTGCCGCAAAGAGAAATATCCCCCTGCCGGATCATCTGGCAGCTTGCCTGAGAGAAGCAAAGAAAAATTCGACCTCGGATTATGTTGTGGCGAATCGGGACGGCGGACCGCTCAGCTATACGCAGTTTAAGCGGCTCTGGCAGTATGTTGTGACCCGGACGGCAAAGCCAAGGATTGCCCGCAAGCTGGTGGACGGAAAATATGTGAAGTATATGCTTTACCCGGAGTTGGGAGAAAAGGCCCGGAATAATGGCCATGTGGTGTATAGCCTGGACTTTGATGTAACGCCGCATTTGCTTCGACACACCTATATCACCAACTTGATCCACGCCTCCGTCGATCCCAAGACGGTGCAATATTTGGCGGGTCATGAAAACAGTCGAATCACTATGGACATCTATGCCAAGGTAAAATACAATCGGCCGGATGATGTCGTAAAGACTATGGCCGCCGCTTTCACAGAATGGGACGCTTTATAAATCAGGATACACAAGACAAGGACGGGGATGTAATTCCCCGCCCTTGCTTTATCACCCGGATACGGCTCACCTGATTTTGCTAAAACAGGTACACCGTCGCATTACAAATAGTTGATTGGTATGACCCGATCATTGCCTTTCAGAGTGATAAGCCTGTCATAGAGGCAAATCACGCCGCCGGGTCCTCGCTTTATGCCGGGAATCGTATCCAGCAAATCGAACGCATCCATATCCTTCTTCTGCGGATCAGCGTGCTTTTTCATTTCAAGGGGATATAAGGTCCCGTTTTCTTCAATCACCAGATCAATCTCGTTCATATCCTTGTCACGATAGAAATACAACGGCGGTTCAACGATTCCCTTGTTATAGTAGCTTTTGATGATTTCAGAAATCACGAAACTTTCAAAGAAAGCTCCGGCCATTGCTCCGTTTTTCAAGACCTCCGGCGTGTTCCATCTGGTAAGATAGGCAGCCAGTCCCGTATCCAAAAAATACAGTTTGGGGGTCTTGACCGCACGCTTGGTAATGTTGTTAGAGTACGGCTTTAGCAGATAAACGATATTAGAAGCTACGAGAATCGAAAGCCATCGTTCCGCTGTTGGCTGACTGATCCCGACATCCCGTGCCATAGAGGTAAGATTGACAAGCTGCCCGGTGGATGCTGCAGCTGCGATCATAAAGCGTGAGAATTTGACCGTGTCACCGATCTCAGATAAGTCACGGACATCACGCTCAATATAAGTTCGCACGTATGCACCATAAAACATCTGCCAGTCAAAATCCGGATTCTCGCAGAGTTCCGGCATAGACCCACGGTGGATCATACTCCATACATCCTCGTATGGAATATTGGCAAGCTGCTTTTTGCGCTCATCAAAATACGCATCTGTCGGCAGGAATGGTGTGTCGTTCGATACGCCATACCGCTCACGCAGGGAGAAGCCGAGCAAAGTTACCAACCCGATTCTGCCGGATAGCGATTCGCTGACACCCTTCATCATTTGAAATTGTTGGGACCCACACATAAAAAACTGTCCTTTTTTATGCTCTCGGTCAATATACATCTTGATTCGGGAAAACAGTTCCGGTGCTTTCTGAATCTCATCAATGAATACCGGAGGCGGATTGTCTTTGAAAAAAGTACCGCTTTGCTCCTGTGCAGTGGCACGAACGATCATATCGTCGAGTGTTGCGTAGTTCATTCCCTCTGTGATGCGCTGAAGCATGGTGGTTTTCCCAACCTGTCGTGGACCGGCAACAAGGATCGCACCAAACATTTTGGAAAGGGTATTGACCGTGGCCTCTGCGTGCCTTTTGATATACTCCATAAAGCCTCTCCTTTCGGCTGATTTAATATCTGGTGTTATTATAGCCGAACTGCATGAGGAAATCAACTTGCTTCACAAGATTTTCCCAACTTTATTTTTGCCGCCTGACTGGGGACGCATACTTTCTCCAAATAGGACACTTTGTAAATCGAATAATACACGCTAAGGGCGAGGAAGAAATTTCTCGCCCTGTTTTTATGTCCGGTTTGCACCTTTGCGCCCACCGATGATTTCTGGTAAAACGAATACGCCAATACATAAGGCTAAGAAAGGAAGGTACTTATGGCGAAGAAGAAACAGAACATACCGGCATACGGCACGGCCGAGATCAACGGTGTCACCTATTTCCGTACCAGGATCACTGACGCCGATGGCAAACGGGTCCCCCTTTACGCTTCCACCTGTGAGGAACTATATAGGAAAGAGCAGAAAGCTCGGCAGCAGGTGCAGGACATTCTCTTTCGGCGGCAAAATCCAACCGTAGAAGATTACTGTGAAAAGTGGCTGCTCATGCGTTCAGCCACGGTAACACAAGATACGCTACGGAATTATCGCAGGGAGATGTATAAGTATATTGTCGAGCCGCTTGGGAGCCTGTATCTTTCCGATGTGACGGCCGATGACATCAAGCTGGCACTTGTTCCTGTGTCCAAAAGAGCAAAGCACACTTTTGATACCGTCAATATGCTCATCAAAAGCGTGTTTTACTCGGCGGAGCGCAGTGAGGTCATCGACTTCAATCCTGCCGCTAAAATCAGTGCCAAGGGCGGTGTACCAAGTAAATCGATGGATGCCCTAACGGATGAGCAGACAAAGACTCTGGTAGATACAGTCAAGGCACTGCCTCCGTATGTGTTTGTCATGCTCGGCCTGTATGCTGGCCTGCGGCGTGAGGAAAGTCTTGCTTTGCAATGGGACTGTGTGTTTCTGGATGTGCCGACCCCATACATTTCTGTCCGGCGTGCATGGCGAGGCAGCCGCCGGACAGAGCCGGAGATTTCTACTGTATTGAAAACTCCGGCATCCAGAAGGGATATTCCTATTCCAAAGTGTTTGGTGGAGTGCCTGCGAGAGGCAAAGCAATCTTCCCATTCTTCCTTTGTGATTTCAAATCGTAAGGGTGGCCCCCTTTCTGAGGGGGAATTTGTGGGTGTTTGGTACCATGTCAAAAGTCACACCGCAGGAGAGAAAATCAGCTACAAGTATGTGAACGGAGAACACATCCGTTATATGACCTACCCCATTCTCGGAAGCCATCGGGAAGGCTTCCCAAACCATGTGTATAGTCTGGACTTCCATGTAACCCCGCACCAGCTCCGGCACACCTACATTACAAACCTTTTGTATATGGGCGTAGACCCCAAAACCGTTCAATATCTCGCCGGACATAAAAATAGCAAAACAACTATGGACATTTATGCAAAAATCAAGTATAATAAACCTCAGGAACTTCTCCCTGTCATAAACGCAGCATTACGGCCTGTCGCAATGTCTTGAAAATACCCGTTTTTAACGATGTTTTCTGTTAATGCACGGGCTAAGTCCAGTTGCGACATCCTCAAAAATGTAGGAATATCAATGGAAATTGGGATTTTTTCAGCCCAGTACGGTCTCAAAGCCGCCCGTCGCGCACCTCAGTTCAGCAAGCGATAAAAAAGTTATCCTTTTCCCCGGAAAACTTCGGTTTTCCGGGGTTTTCTTTTGGCTTTTGTTGCAAAGCATTGACATACCAAAATCCGAGGGGACAAAATCCTGAAATGATAGACCACAATATCTTGCAGTTTGACGCAAAATGCCTTGATGTCAAAGGGATTATTGTTGTACTCTGCCAGTATTTGCAGCCCTCTGCTCTGGTTGCCGCATAGCCGATGGTGAGTTGTTCCTGAACGGACTTGCCTGTTTCTGGGTTAACATGCCACCCTACCGTTTTCCTCACTGCATAGGGTCTTCTTCGCTTTCCGGGCATTTTCTTGACGCTTCCATATCCGTTGGGTAATCTCAAAAAATTTCAAGCTTCCTTTCCCCCCAGCGTTTGAATTAAATTTGATAAAGGGTATGTGTTTGACCTGTCCGACGGCGGCATCCACCATGTCCGGGGCACCGTGGAGGTCACGGGCCAGGCCGGAGGTCTTTTTTGGACAGCATGACAAAGAGAGCCGCACGTCTGTGCGGCTCTCTTTGTTTGAGGATAGAAAGGAAAAGCAATTCATGTCGTAGGAATTACTGTGGACAAGATACACCATGAGAAAAAATTTGTAAAGCGACAAAATCTCATTTTAACATTAAAGAATGTCATGGAATCATCCTATTTTTGCACAATGCACGGAATATCTCCTTAAAAATTGGGCAAAATACATAGAATCCCTCTCTTGCCCGGGGAAAAAGTACGTTGTATAATAGCAGTATGAAATAGTTTCATAGCTGGAGGATGGCATGGATACGAAAAAACTGGAGGCTCTGGCGGCGGCCGTGCAGTATGGCAGCTTCACCCGGGCGGCGGAGGCCCTGGGCTATACCCAGTCCGGTATGACCCACATGATGAACAGCCTGGAGCGGGACATCGGATTTCCGGTGCTGCTGCGGGGCCGGGGCGGGGTGCGGCTGACTCCGGCGGGGGAGCGCATCTATCCCCTGGTCCGGGAGGTTCTGGCGGCCTCCCAGTCCCTGGACCGGGAGATCGCCCTGATCAATTCCCATAAGGAGGACACCATCCGGGTGGCCTCCTATTCCAGCATTGCCATGCACTGGCTGCCGGAGGGGATCCACCAGTTCCGCCGGGTCCACCCGGACCTGACGGTGGACATCCAGATGGGCAGCGTGGAGGAGGTGTACCGCTGGGTCCGGGAGGACAAGACGGACGTGGGCTTCGCCAGTCTCCAGGACGGCATGACCATGGATTGGGTCCCCCTGGCGGAGGACCCGCTGCTGGCCATTCTGCCGCCGGAATACGACCTGCGGGGCCGTGACCGCTTCAATGTGGAGGATTTTGCCGGGCAGGAGTTCCTGATGCCGTCTCTGGGCTTTCACCTGGACATTCTGCGGGCACTGAACCGCTCCAACGTCACGCCGGTGATCCGCACCACCCAGGTGTCCGACAGCGTCATCATCTCCATGGTAGAGCACGGCCTGGGCGTCAGCGTTCTGTCGGAGCTGGTGCTGAAGGGCCGCCGGGACGATGTGCAGGCGGTGCCCCTGGACCCGCCGGCCTACCGCCAGCTGGGCATTCTGGTGCGGGACCGGAAGGACCTGCGCCCTGCTGCCCGCCGCTTCATCACCGAGGCGCGTGAAATCATCGATCAGATTAAATAGGAGAACCCATATGCTTTCATTTACCCCCCTGACCATTGAACACCATGCCCTGCTGCGCCGCTACTACGACGGGTGCGACTATCACCTGTGTGAATATTCCACCGGAACAAAGCTCATGTGGAGCCTGTACCTGCGGCCCTCCTTCGCCCAGGAGGCGGGATGCCTCATTGTCCGCAACCGGGTGGACGGCGAGTGGGTATTCGACTTTCCGGTGCCGGGCCCCGGCGGCGACATGGATGCCGCCCTGACGGCCATTGAGGAATACTGCACCGAAACGGGAACGCCGCCGGTGATCTCCGTGGTGCCGGAGGAGAAGGCCCCGGAGCTGCTGCTGCGCTGGCCCCGGTTCCGGCTGACCAACGAGCGCAACTGGAAGGATTACCTGTACCGGGCGGAGGATATGGCCGCCTTTGCCGGGCGGAAATACAGCGGCCAGCGCAACCACATCAACAAGTTCCGCAAGGAGTACCCCAATGCCCGGTTCGTGGTCCTTACCGGGGAGGACATGTCCCTCATCGAGGACTTCTGGGGGGACTATGAGCAGGAGTTCCAGAAAACCAGCTTCAACGCCAAGCGGGAGCTGACCTATGCCAAGGCCCTGGCCCGGCTGCTGCCGGAGGGCTGGCTGCTGGGCGGCGGCCTGCTGTCGGAGGGCCGGCTGGTGGCCATGAGCCTGGCGGAAAAGTGCGGCGACACCCTGATCATCCATGTGGAAAAGGCCCTGTATTCCCACCAGGGGGCATATCCCACCCTGGTCCAGGCCTTTGCCGCCCACTTCGGCGGCGACTGCACCTACATCAACCGGGAGGACGACGCCGGGGACCAGGGCCTGCGGACGTCCAAGCTGCAATACCTGCCGGTGCGCCTGGCGGGGAAGCTGCGGTTCGAGGTCCGCTGCGAGGCTGACCGTCTGCGGGAGATCCCCACCCTCACCACGCCGCGCCTGACCCTGACGCCGCTGGAGGACCGGGACGAGGCGGCGTACAATGCCCTTTGCCTGGACGACGACCGCAACCGCTGGTGGGGGTACGACTTCCGCCAGGATCTGAAGGGGGAACTGACGGAGGATTACTTCCTGTCCGTGGCCCGGCACGACTTTGCCGCCCGTCAGGCGGTGAATTTCGCCGTCCGGCTGGACGGACACCTTATCGGCGAGGCGGTGCTGTACCGGTTCGACTGGCGGGGCGGCGCGGAGCTGGGCTGCCGCATCGACCGGGCCTACGCCGGTCACGGCTACGGCACCGAGGCCTTCACCGCGGCGGCGGAGTGGGCCCTGTTCGGCCTGACCCTGGCCAAGGTAAAGGCCAAGTGCTATAAGGAGAACACCGCATCGTATAAAATGCTCTCCTCCTGCATGCGTCCGGCAGGGGAGGACGACACGTTCTTCTACTTTGAAAAGCTGGTATAATTCGCATAAAAGCCAAGCAGCGGAGGCCCTGTCGGGTCTCCGCTGCTTGCAGTACAGGCAGTTTACTTGACGCAGATGGTCTCGATCTCCACCAGCGCGCCCCGGGGCAGAGCGCCCACTTCCACGGCGCTGCGGGCGGGGTACTGGCCCTCGGTGAAGAACTCGGCATACACCGCGTTCATGGCGGCAAAGTCGCTCATGTGCTGCAGGAACACGGTGGTCTTGACCACATTGTCCATGGTCAGGCCGGCGGCCTCCACAATGGCCTTGATGTTGCGGAACACCTGGCGGGTCTGCTCCTGGATGCCGCCGGGAACGAACTCGCCGGTCTTGGGGTCGAAGGGTACCTGGCCGCTGGTGACCAGGAAGCTGCCGCAGTCGATGGCCTGGGAATAGGGGCCGATGGCGGCGGGAGCATTGGTGGTGGCGATGATCTTCTTCATAACAGAGCTTCCTCCTTATATAGTATCCTCTAAAGCAGCGGGCCTTTCGGCCCAACTCTGTTATATCACACTTTTTGCCGTTTGGCAACAGTGGGACCGGGTTATTCTCCGCCGAAGCACAGCCGCACGGCCCAGGCGGCGGCAATGAAGGCTGCCAGGTCCGCCGTCAGGGCGGCAGGAATGGTATAGCGGGTGCGGCGGATGCCTGCCGCGCCGAAATACACCGCCACGGTGTAAAACGTGGTCTCCGAGCAGCCCAGCATCACCGCCGCCGTGCGGCCCACGGCGGAATCCGGGCCGTACTGCTCCATCAGCTGGCTGCCCACGGCCAGGGCTCCGGACCCGCTGACTGGCCGCACCAGCAGCAGGGCCGCCGTCTCCGGCGGGATGCCCAACGCACCCAGCACCGGCGACAGCACTGCCGCCAGAGCGTCCATGGCTCCGGAGGCCCGCAGCATATACACCGCCGTCAGCAGCGCTGCCAAAGCCGGAAGGATTCTGATCACCACCGTCAGGCCCTCTCCGGCTCCCTGGGTCAGGGCGCTGAACACGTCCACCCGCTGCCGCAGGGCGTACAGGGCTGCCCCTGCCAGAAGGCATGGGGTCACGAATGCCGTGGGGTCCATGTCAGCTCCTCCATACCCGGCTCAGCAGCCGGGCCGTCAGCAGTCCCGCCGTCACGGAGATGGCCGACGACAGCCACACCGCCGGCAGGATGTCGAAGGGCGTCCGGCACCCGCAGGCGGCCCGGACTCCGGCTACCGTGGTGGGCAGCAGCTGCAGGGATGCCGTGTTCAGCACCACCAGGCGGCACAGCTCGTCGTCGGCCACGCCGTCCTGCCCCCTTGCCATGCGCCGGGCCGCCCGGATGCCCAGGGGCGTGGCGGCGTTGCCCAGCCCCAGCAGATTGGCGGACACGTTGGCCGACACTGCCGCCAGAGTCTCCGGGTCCCGGCTGGCCCGGGGCAGCAGCCGCCCCAGGGCAGGACGCAGGGCCGCTGCCAGCTTCCGGCTCAGACCGCAGCGGCTCATAAGCTCCATAACGCCGCTCCACAGGCACAGCACCCCCGCCATGGCGATGCATAGCTCCACCGCTGCCCCGGCCCCCTCTAAGGCTGCCGCACTCACGGCGTCCATGGTGCCGTTGACGGCGGCAAACACCAGCGATACCGTCACCATTCCCGTCCAGATCCAGGCCATTGCCATGTCCCGCCCCCCTTTCCTGCCATATATATGCATGAAAGGGCGGGGGAGATGCATAAATATTTTGCAAAAAATGGAACAACACTTGTTGACTTGACGCGATACTTGCCGTATAATGGATAAGCACGATGCATCATGCGAAAGAGGGTCAATTCGATACAGGGGGGATGGCATTGTGAAATCGACGGGTATTGTAAGAAAGGTGGACGAGCTGGGCCGGATCGTGCTGCCGGTGGAGCTGCGGCGCACCATGGACATTGCGGAAAAGGATGCGCTGGAGATCTATGTGGATGGCAATTCCATTGTCCTGCGGAAATATCGTCCCAGCTGTATTTTCTGCGACAGCACCAAGGATGTGCGTACCTTCCGGGGCCGCAACGTCTGTCCCCGTTGTCTGCGGGAGCTCCGCGAACGGGTGTGAAATGACATAAATGCAGCAAAAAGCAGGCCGTGGTGGCCTGCTTTTTCAGCTTTTTCCCTTTAGCCGGTCCAGGAGGCGGCGGAGGGGATTTTTTTTGCCCTCCGCCGCGGCGGCAGGAGGGGAGGCCAATGCACTCCGGACCCGGGCCAGAGCGGCCCCGGCCCCGGGAACGTTTGCCTGCTTGCCTTTTTCATACAGGTCCGCCGCCTGACGCAGGTCCCGACGGACGCCTGTGCCCCGCTCATACAGCCGCCCCAGGCGGCACAGAGCCAGACCGTTTCCCCGCTCTGCCGCCTGACGGTACAGGTTGGCGGCCACGGCGGCGTACTCATCCCCGCGCC
>ENA-OPBW01000423-OPBW01000423.1-human-gut-metagenome-genome-assembly--contig:-NODE-423-length-34898-cov-5.339753_pt1 | contig 34898 bp, 28 predicted proteins | sample MGYA00241070_ERZ501456 | MGnify/ENA primary metagenome ERZ501456 (study PRJEB25962, sample SAMEA2042624) | human gut metagenome | biome: human gut; feature: human-associated habitat; material: faeces...
GCTTGTTGTGTGGTGGGAAGAGTTTGTGGAAGGACATGAGGTGAAATTCTGAAAAATGCGTTTAGTATTGTATTGCCAATAAATAAACAGGTATATTAAAGATGAAAAGAAAATCCAAACAAGTATAGATAAATTAGCTTTATATCAGTGTTTTATAAAGACGCTCTTTCTTTCAGTTGTTTTCATTATTTTCTGTTAATCGGTTCTTTTTGGGTACATTTTTGTTCCTTGTTTGTTTCTTGATTTCAGTTTTAATTCGTACATTTGCATACGAAAAATAACGAATGAAAGAATACGATTATGCCACGAATAAAGAAGCCTAAAAAAGTAAAAGAACCAATCCGTCTTCGGATGAAGGATTTGTCCGATGGCAGCAAAAGTCTGTATCTGGATATATACCGCAACGGCAAACGGACATACGAGTACCTGAAGCTGTATCTTATTCCGGGAACGGACAGCAATACCCGTCGGCAAAATGAAATAACAATGGCTGCCGCAAATGCCATCAAGTCGAAACGTATTATCGAACTGACCAGTGGTGAAGCCGGTATCGTGAACCATACGGATAAGATTTATCTGCTGGACTGGATGCAAACCTATCTGGAGTACCAAGAGAAACGCGACAAGAAGGGTATCGGTCAAATCAAAGCCGTTACCCATATCCTGAAAGAATATGCAGGGGAAAGATTTATATTGGATCGGGTTGACCTCGCTTTTTGCCAAGGCTATATCGACTACATGCTGACAACCTTCCGCCCTAAAGGAAAGCCGATAGCAGCTTCTACACGCAACACCTATTATCAGATATTCAATGGCGCCCTGAATGCTGCCGTTCGGGCTAAACGGTTGTTGAGAAATCCGTTTAACGAGATGGAAAAGTCGGAGAAGCCCAAAATGCCGGAAAGCGTGCGGTCCTATATGACCATCGAAGAGGTACGGGCATTGATTGCCACTCCGATGCAGGAAGGGAGGGTAAAAAATGCCTATCTGTTCTCCTGCTTCTGCGGACTGCGTATCAGCGATATTGTCGGCCTGAAATGGAAGAATGTCTTTGTCGATAACGGCCAATACCGTCTGGCGGTAGCTATGCAGAAGACCAAAGAACCGATTTACCTGCCACTCTCCAACGAGGCGTTGAAATGGATGCCGGAGCGTGAGGACAAGGCTGCGGACGATCCTGTGTTCAACCTGCCTTCAAATATCAATCAGTATCTCAGACCGTGGGCCGAAGCGGCCGGAATCACCAAGCGTTTTACTTTTCACACCGCCCGGCATACATTCGCGACCATGATGCTGACGCTCGGTGCGGATCTCTATACCGTATCGAAGCTGCTTGGCCATACCTCCGTGAGAATGACACAGGTGTACGCCAAAATCATCAACCAGAAAAAAGACGAAGCAGTCAATTTGGTTAACGGCCTATTCGACTGATGTAGTCATACATGTCAAATTCAATTTACAGGTAAATATTTCCGGCTTTTCTCCGATATTTCAAATGGTCGAAGTAATGCCACTATTATAATAAGTATAAACCCATAAAAAACAATTCGACATGAAAGGACAAAACAACAGGTCCTCTCTTTTTTTGAAGGGAGACCACATCTGCACCACTTCGCTACGGAACAGGATGTAGCGGAAGAATTTTACGAGTTGCTCTCCGAAGCAAGGGAGCTTTATCTTCAAGACGTCATGGCAGACGGTAAACGATATGGCCGCTACGTGGATGACTTTATAAACAGCCACCGGTACATCGACTGCAACAGTGCGGTTTGCAGGAATTGCCATGAAATGAACATTCATATCATCAGAGGGCTGTTGCTCGATTGTACAAGTCTCGTCAAAAGCCTCTTTACCGCAGAAACATTTTCTTTCGAGGAGTGCATGGCCTTGAAACAAAAGTACGACATTGCCGGAGTATGGTTCGACTCTTCACGTACAGAAGATTCCAGAAACGCTCCACCTCTCTCCTTTGGTTGCAATTTTTCCCGTGAACAGATGACAGGTATTGTGGCTTGCGCCAACGCTTATCATCTGTTTTGCGTTTCCACTCTCCGCATCGAGGACATGGAAGCGCTTTTTGCCTGCAAGGAGAATTTCTGTATACGTGTGAACAATATCCGCCATGTGGCGGTTCTGTTCGATGCGTTGCTCGAAAACACCTTTATCCTGCCTCACTGGCAGTCGGTTCTCGACAAGGGGCGGTTCCTGTTGTCCAAAGACGGCACAAGATATGTTACCGCTTCAAGCCTCTCGTCTGCCCTCTCTGCGGCGAGGAACAACATTACATCGGCAAACCTCGGCATACGAAAAGCCATCAGTCGGCTGAAAATATGACACGAAGTGCCAAAAAGCCAAGTATGTGAAAGATAAAACAGTGATAGTTGCCGTGATACGTGCATAGTATCATGCCGGAATTTCCGGCTGTCCGGTTCACATCACATAACTTTGACCTCCGTTAGCGCGCTGCATAACGGAGGTAACTCTCCATTGTCTAATTTTAACATGTATTTTATGCAAAACAGAACAACATTCATGGAGCGGTTAAGCGAACGGCTGACCGCCATAGAAGCGGTTCTCAAGAAGTTGGAACCGGTGGAAGGTCTGTTGGAGCGTGTGGCTTTGCTGGAAAATACCATTTACACGACCAAGAAAGTCTTCACTTTTCAAGAGGCGTGCATGTATATCGGCGTGTCCGAAAGTATGTTGTACAAACTCACATCGAACAAGGAAATCCCGCACTACAAACCTCGCGGCAAGATGCTTTACTTCGCGAAGGAAGAGCTGGACGCATGGCTCTTGCAAAACTACGAACCTACGGTGGACGATGCCATGCGTATGGCGACGGAAGTATCCGCAACCCAACCGTTCTTTAACCAGAAGCGCTATGGAAAACGAAAAAAGAACTGACCGTAACTCGTGGGCGGAACTGGACGAGAATCGCCTGTCGGATATTCTCACGGCATCGCAGATAAAGGCCACGGACACCTACGTGACTCCGCCCCAGATTATATGGATCGACAACTCCACCATAGCGACGCTCGGCAATTTTAGCGCTTCGACGGGTAAGGCGAAGGCGAAAAAGACGTTTAATGTCTCTGCTATTGTCGCCGCGTCACTGGCGGGCCGGCAGGTTTTGAACTACCGGGCGCATCTGCCCGAAGGCAAGCGTAGGATCTTGTACGTGGACACCGAACAGAGCCGTTTCCATTGCCATAACGTGTTGGAACGTATTCTCCGCCTGGCGGGGCTGCCCACCACAACCGACAACGAGAATCTCGATTTCATTTGCCTGCGGGAATACACGCCAGCCGTGCGTATTGAGGTCATCGACTACGCTCTGCGACAGAACAAAGGGTACGGGCTGGTCATCATTGACGGCATCCGCGACCTGATGCTCGACATCAACAGCACCAGCGAATCGGTGGAGGTTATCAACAAGATGATGGAGTGGTCGTCGAAATACGACCTGCATATCCATTGTGTGCTGCACCTGAATAAAGGCGACAACAATGTGCGCGGGCATATCGGCACGGAAATGAGCAATAAGGCGGAAACGGTGCTGGTCATCACCAAGAGTGCGGAGAATCCCGTTATCAGTGAAGTTCATGCGCTGCATATCCGCGAGAAGGAGTTCAAACCGTTTGCTTTTTCCGTTGATGACGAAGGATTGCCGGTCATGGTGGATAACTATTCGTTTGATGGCAGCGTGAGACCGAAGGCCCGGAGCAGCTTCATGGATTTGTCCATCGAGCAGCACCGGGAGGCGCTTTCCGCCGCTTTCGGGGACAGGCCCATCAAAGGTTTCGAGAACGTACTACAGGCTCTCATGGCTTCCTATGAGGCTATCGGGTTCAAACGGGGACGCAGCGTCATGATAAAACTGCTGCAGTACCTGACGGAAAACCTAAAGCTGATCGTCAAACGGGACAAGCTCTTTTATTACGATGTGACCCCGACCGAAGCCTTGCTTTTCGACGAAGAATGCGAGGACGCGGAAGGTGAAAAATAATTTAGTTTACTTTGGTCCGGGTATATATAGGAGAAAAACCAAAGTAAACCGTTTTTTGAAAACAAGTGAAAAGAAAATGACATGACCATAGCGGAAGCAAAACAACTGCGTATCGTGGACTATCTTGCCAGCCTCGGCTACCACCCCCAGAGTGTAACATCGAAACAATACTGGTATTTGTCGCCGCTACGCAATGAGCGTACCCCGTCGTTCAAGGTCAATGACCGGCTCAACGAATGGTATGACTTTGGCGCAGCGACGGGCGGAGACCTTGTGGAACTGGGCAAGCACCTTTACCGGACGGACAGCGTGAGCGAAGTGCTTGCCTATATAGGCAAGCACGAGAACGCTATCCCGATACAAAGGGTGCGGATTCCGGGGACAACGCCCCGACCCGTCGAAGCCGACATGAAGGACGTGCTCATCGTACCGTTGCAGCACCATGCGCTGCTCTCGTACCTTCATTCCCGTGGAATCGACGGAGACATCGGCCGCATGTTCTGCCGGGAGGTCCATTATGAATTGCGGCAACGGCGCTACTTCGCCCTTGCCTTCGGTAACGTGGCGGGCGGGTACGAGATTCGCAATCCTTATTATAAGGGCTGTATCCGGTGTAAGGACATCTCTGTCATCAGGCATTCTCATAGTGAAGCACAGAACCGGGTTTGCGTGTTCGAAGGCTTCATGGATTTTCTCTCTTACCTGACGCTGAAACAGACGGGTGATGATACGGTCTGCATCGGCGCACCTTGCGATTACCTCGTGATGAACTCGGTGAACAACCTGAAAAAGGCTTTGGAACACTTGCAGGTGTACGAGGAAATACACTGTTATCTCGACAATGATCTCGCCGGACAGAAAACGGAAGAGACCATCGCCGGCATGTACGGCAAGCGGGTACACAACGAAGCACTCCGTTATCACGAGTACAAGGACCTGAACGATTACCTGCGTGGAAAGAAACGGTAAGGCATTATCGTTACCCCTCCCTTGAAAGCTCTCCTCCCGGGAGGGCTTTTTTTATGCCCGTTTTTCCCGGTACATTCGCCTTAAAGTATGAAATTAAAGTTCAATTTATATGTTTCGTACTTATTTCTATGTAATAAAATACTGTTTGATATAAAGAGATTTCGTTATATCGAATATAATACATTTCTTTGCATTTGTACTTTCAAAGTTCAATTAAAGTTTAATTTCATACTTAAAAACAAATGAGTTCATACTTTATATTCGCCCTTGTACTGACGGGGCTGTACATCGTCTATTACGCAGTCAATATTACCCGTGACCTGTATGGAAAGAAGGGAACGGAGAAGACTGACGAGGAAGTTTTCGACCTCGGTCCGATGGATGCCACGGAAGAGAGTGTCGAGGTTTCGGAGAACGAGACCGGGTTTAGTATCGGAAATGAGACATGCGACACGGAAGCCGTAGCTGCCCCACCTGCGGTACAAGACGGCGATACAGGGAAAAAGGAGGCAGCCGCGAAAGAGCGGCTTGAAAGGCTGAAGGCCAAGGCGGAGGCGCAGATGGAAGAGATCGCTCCCTACCTGTCCGACGGCTTTACCGACGAAGAGATGTATAAGGCGTTGATTTCCAAAGGACGCTTGGACAACCGTCCCTGCCTGAAATGGAGACCGGTCAAAGATAAGCTGTAAGATGTCGAAAACGAAAAAGATACTATGTGCGCTTTGTTCCATCATCCCCTGTTCAGCTCTGGCGAAAAGCGGCAGCGTGAATTACAGTTGGGGTGCGGATGCGCTGGCGACGATGCACGACTACGTGGTAACGATGATGTTTTACGTCCAAGCTCTATGCTGTGCCATCGCCGGGATTTGTGTGATTGTGTCCGGATTCCAGATTTACGTAAAGATGAACACGGGCGAGGACGGCATCACCAAGTCCATCATAACGCTTGTCGGCGCGTGTCTGTTCCTGATCGGTGCGTTCCTCGTCTTTCCTGCCTTTTTCGGCTATCGCATATAGAAACCGGCAACCGGCGGCGTGTTGCCGCGATGATGATTCGGAAGAACTGCAATACTTACCCTAAAAAATAAATAATCATGTTTCAAAAAACTAAAAGACAAATGAAAAGAATGTTTTCTACGAAAAAGATGCAGATGCTCACGCTGATGTTGCTGTGCGGCACAACAGCCGTCATGGCCCAGAACTCCGCAGGCGATTATTCCGCCGGTACGACTGCACTGGCGACCGTGACGGAGGAAATTGCCAAGTATGTCCCCATCATGGTCAAACTGTGTTACGCCATCGCAGGCGTGGTGGCTATCGTGGGCGCTATCTCGGTATATATCGCCATGAACAACGAGGAGCAGGACGTAAAGAAGAAGATCATGATGGTCGTGGGAGCCTGCATTTTCCTAATCGCTGCCGCACAAGCACTTCCGATGTTCTTCGGTCTCGGCGCATAAACCTCCCGCACGATGAAAGGCAAGGACGAACGTTATCCCGATTACCCGTTGTTCAAGGGTCTGCAACGGCCTTTGGAGTTCATGGGGATTCAGGGACGCTACATCTACTGGGCGGCGGGTGTTGCCGGCGGAGCCATCGTCGGTTTTATAATCGCCTACTGTCTCGCAGGGTTCGTGGTCGGACTGGTCGTGCTGGTTGCGGTCGTCTCGGCGGGTATCGCCTTTATCATGCTCAAACAGCGGAAAGGGCTGCATACCAAGAAAGACGGGCGCGGGGTGTATATCTATGCCCACTCGAAGAAGCTGTGAGAAGAAAAGAAAAACCATCACGGGCAACGTGTGGTCTTGTTGAATGTTGAACGCGGGCCGGCCGCCTGAAATCCGGGCGGCCCGGCCTTTTTATCGTATTTTGAGATGACTTTGTACATCATTCTACTTTTTATCGCCTTGTGTGCCGGCATGGCCCTGTCGGTCTATGCGTTCGGTACCGGAGGCAAGCGCAAGCGTATCTTTCAGGACATCTATTTTTCCGTGGAGGAGACGAACGGCGTGGGTGTGCTCTATACCAAGACGGGCGAATATTCCGCTATCCTGAAAATAGAGAACCCCGTGCAAAAATACTGCGCGAACATCGACAGCTACTATGAGTTCACGCACCTTTTCACCGCCCTCGCACAAACGCTCGGCGAAGGATATGCCCTGCACAAACAGGACATCTTCGTCAGGAAACAGTTCGAGAACGAGACGGGCGACAAACACGAGTTCCTCTCGTCGGCCTACTTCCGCTACTTCAAGGGGCGCAACTACACGGACAGCGTGTGTTACCTGACCATCACACAGGAGGCGAAGAAGAGCCGACTGTTCTCGTTCGACAACAAGAAGTGGCGCGATTTTCTGGTCAAAATCCGCAAAGTGCATGACCAGTTGCACGATGCCGGGGTGCAGGCCAAGTTCCTGAACAAAGCCGAGGCAAGCGAATACGTGGACCGCTACTTTGCCATGAACTTCAAGGACCGGATCGTGTCGATGACCAACTTCAAAGCAGACGACGAGACGGTCTCGATGGGCGACAAACGCTGCAAGGTATATAGTCTTGTCGATGTGGACTGCGCCGCACTGCCTTCACTGATACGACCTTATACCAATATAGAGGTCAATAACACGGATATGCCCGTGGACCTGCTGGCTGCCATCGACAGCATTCCGAGTGCGGAGGCTGTCATCTACAACCAGATTGTCTTCCTGCCCAATCAGAAAAGGGAACTGGCCCTGCTGGACAAAAAGAAGAACCGGCACGCCAGTATTCCCAATCCGAGCAACCAGATGGCCGTGGAGGACATCAAGCGGGTACAGGAGGTCATCGCGCGGGAAAGCAAGCAGCTTGTGTACACCCATTTCAACCTGATTGTCGCCGTACCGACTGGTACGGACCTGCAAAAATGCACGAACCATTTGGAGAACGCTTTCGGGCGTATGGGTATCCATATCTCCAAGAGGGCGTACAATCAGCTGGAACTGTTCGTGAACTCGTTTCCGGGTAACTGCTACGGCATGAACGAGGACTATGACCGCTTCCTGACGCTGGGTGACGCGGCGGTGTGCCTGATGTATAAGGAGCACATACAGCACAGCGAAGAAACACCTCTGAAAATTTACTACACGGACCGCCAAGGCGTGCCGGTGGCTATAGACATCACGGGAAAGGAAGGAAAAAACAAACTGACAGACAACTCGAATTTCTTTTGTTTAGGGCCTTCAGGCAGCGGCAAGAGCTTCCACATGAACTCTGTCGTGCGCCAGTTGTACGAGCAGGGAACGGACGTGGTGATGGTCGATACGGGTAACAGCTACGAGGGGCTTTGCGAGTATCTGGGCGGCAAGTACATTTCCTATACCGAGGAAAGACCGATTACCATGAACCCATTCCGCATCAACCGGGCGGAAATGAATGTGGAGAAAACGGGCTTCCTGAAAAACCTCGTACTGCTCATCTGGAAAGGCTCGCAGGGTACGGTCACAAAGACGGAGGATCGCCTGATAGAACAGGTTATCACGGAGTATTACGACACCTATTTCAATGGGTTCGACGGCTTCACGCCCCTGCAACGGGAGGATTTGCGTAAGGGGCTGCTCATCGACGACCGTAACCATGCCGAGAAGCAGGGCGAAGACGAAGGAGAGCGGGCCGGGCGTATCGAGCGCATGATCGACGAGATGGAACGCCGCCGTAAGGAGCTAAAAGTGGAAGAGCTGTCGTTCAACTCGTTTTATGAGTTTTCCGTGCAGCGCATCCCCGACATCTGTGCCGAGAACCACATTTCGGGCATCGACATCTCGACATACCGTTACATGATGAAGGACTTCTACCGGGGCGGCAATCATGAAAAGACGCTGAATGAGAACATGGACAGTTCACTGTTCGATGAGACGTTTATCGTCTTCGAAATCGACAGTATAAAAGATGATCCTCTCCTGTTCCCTCTTGTCACACTGATTATCATGGACGTGTTTCTGCAAAAGATGCGTATCAAGAAGAACCGTAAGGTACTGGTCATCGAGGAAGCGTGGAAAGCTATTGCCAGCCCGCTCATGGCCGAATACATCAAGTTTATGTACAAGACGGCCCGTAAATTCTGGGCTTCGGTCGGTGTGGTGACGCAGGAAATACAGGACATTATCGGCAGCCCTATTGTCAAGGAGGCCATCATCAACAACTCGGACGTGGTGATGCTGCTCGACCAGAGCAAGTTCCGCGAGCGGTTCGATGAAATCAAGGCTATTCTCGGCCTTACCGACGTGGACTGCAAGAAGATATTCACCATCAACCGGCTGGAAAACAAGGAAGGGCGCAGTTTCTTCCGCGAGGTGTTCATCCGCCGGGGAACGACCAGCGGCGTGTACGGCGTAGAAGAACCAAGAGAATGTTACATGACCTACACCACGGAGCGGGCGGAGAAAGAAGCTCTTAAACTCTATAAACGGGAATTACGGTGCAGTCATCAGGAAGCTATCGAGGCGTACTGCCGCGACTGGAACGCCAGCGGTATCGGGAAGTCCCTGCCGTTCGCCCAAAAGGTCAACGAGGCCGGACGGGTATTGAATCTTCATGTAAAACAATAACAATCAAATTATCAATTACAAAAATGGAAAAGATAGACATCAGCCAAAGTGTAAAGACACTTGAGTTCGGGAGCAAATATGAAGCCCGTATCCAGCGGATATTCCGTGAGTTCGACATCAAGACCATCCGGGATTTATGCCAATGGCCCGGAAAGGACTTGGTAAGGGTACGCGACATGGGTAGAAAAAGCATTGAGGAAATAGAGGAGGTTCTGGAAAGATACAATCTCCGGTTGGGGATGCTCGGTAAGGAACTGGACGAATACGCCGGCATAGAAAATTCCGTACAGGACGAGGAAGAAGAGGCGAAATGGGAACAACGCAGGTACGAGATCGCCAAGGAGGTATTCATACATCACCGTCTGGTGGCAGAATCCGCCGTATATGAGGCCGACGGACTGATACGTGCACTAAGAGGCATGACGCGCTGACGGGCGTCTGTTTTTAACTGGGAAAGAATCCATGATGAAACGGCTGTCACTTATCCTCATACTCCTGTCGCTCGTCGTCGTGCAGCAGGTCCACGCACAGTATTACAGCGTGAACTACGATGCGCGTACCGTGGCGGCAATGGCTACCGCTTTCGGTACGGAAGCCGTGGCGGAAAGCTATTACCGGGAGCAGGTCGATGACATTCTCAAGCACTACAATGCGGCGGAAGTGGCCACGGCAGGGATTTTTGCGTCCAAGTTCTTGGAACATAAAGCCTTTTCCGACCTCGGCATCTGGAACAGCAGTACGGAGAATTACTACTACCGCCGCATTTACCGCATGGTCTCTGAGAAAATCATGCCGAAGATATGGGTGGTGGCGAAACTGATGCTGCGCTCGCCGCAAACGGCTATCTACTGGGGCAGCTACCTGATGAAAATCTGCGACGAGACGAAAAGTCTGTGTATGCAGTTCGAGAGTGTAGTGACGAACAGCACTCTGGGCTTTTCGGACATCGTGTTTCTGGAAATCAACCGAAACATCGCCCCTCTGCTGAAACTCTCGGAAGTGGGCGACATCGACTGGCAGCATATGTTGGACGATCTCGCCAGCGTGCCGGGTAACTTTACCAAGGAGAACCTGCAACACGACATCGACAACCTCTACAACATGGGTGTCGGTCTCGCCTCGGCTGGTATCGGAAATATCGGTGACGCCCTGCTGCAGACCAGTTCGTTCCATGAGCTGATGGGCGGCAGGATCAGCAAGATTATCGACCTGTACGATCATTACGGTGCGCTCTTCGAGCAGGCGGAACATGACCTCGGCGGTCTGCTGATCGACATGGTGGGTGGAGAGGATAACGTAGCGGGACTGTTCGATTTCAGCAACTACGACCTGACCTCGTGGATAACGGATTATCTGGACGAGACAGCGGGAAACTACTACACGCAACGGTGGTATATCGGCCGACGCGAGCAAGGGAGTATCGCCCTGTGCGATTACTACCCGCCGACGGACGATAACAGCATACTGAACGGTGGAGAGTGGACGCGTTTCGAGACGACCGATCCCGGCTTCTATCCCAATGCATCACAACGGGAGCAGGCACTCGCCAATTCGGAACGGTATGCCGGATGGTCGAGAAGCCGGGTACAGCAACTCAACAACCAAAACGACGGCTATACCTATAATATTAACTACTGGCAGAACGGTTACATCATCAGCCGGGGCGGCAAACAGACGAAGAAAGCCTATGCCTACGAAATCCATGTGAAGAAAAGCTGGAACCGGGAGGAAATCATTTACGAGGAGGTGTTCGATTCTTATTCGATGGACCTAAACACGTTCAAGGCGCAACTCAATGCCCGTCTCTCGGAGTTCAACGACAACGAGGAGGGTTATACCTATTATATAGCTTCCGACGCACGGAACTATTATCAGGCAACGGATGCCGCAAAGTTACAGGGCTGCGAGAGCGTGACCATCAGTGTAACCTGCTCGGACGGGGCTACGCTCGGTCAGGGCACGACACAGTACAAATGCCGGAAGTGCGGCAAATCCCTGAACGCCCATTCAAAGGAGTGTGCCATGCAGACCACGGTTACGGAGAACGAATTGGACTTATCCGAGTTGGACGCCATGCTGCAGGAGGCGGAGAAGCAAGTGGCCGTCCTTCAGTCGCAAATCAATGCGTTGGAGAATGAGAATGCCGACCTGCTGAAAAAAATCGCCGAGGCGAGCGTGGAAGATGCGGCGGTGTACCGACAGCAGTACAATGCGAACAAAACACAGATAGACCGCCTGAAAAGCGAGCTGTCCGAATGGCAGAAGAAACAGCAGGAATATACCGACGCAAAAACCGAGGCGGCGGGCGATAACGATGTGGCAACGGACGACTATTACCGCATACCGGCCATCATGCAGGACTGCAAGACGGCTTACAGCCTGTCGTGGCAGGACGGCGGGGCGTGGAACGGCTACACCTATGTCCGTAAGGCGACCATGCCGAATATCAACGGGGTCATCACGTTCAAGGCAACGGTCTCGATAGCCCGCAAACCGAAATATTTCCTCGGTATCAAGATACACCGTGCCATCGTGCAGATCAGTTGGGAACTGACCACGGAATATACCGACACGTATGTGGCCGACGTGCTGACGCTCGACCCGAACCTGTCGGACGCGGAGAAAACGAAACTGGTGAACGACCGTATTGCGGAGATTGCACGGGAGCATCCTTCGTGCAAAATCACGACGGAATACGCCCGTACCCCGCCATTGGAAGAGACTCCGACCGGAGAGGTGTACCATCTGCTGTGGTCGAGCGACCGGCTCGAAATCGCACGGGAAGTGGATTCCCGGATTACAAAAATATATGCAGACCTCGTGTCGCTGGAAAAGATGATGCACTATAAGCGGAGTATCATCGACGTGCTGAAGGACGTGCTGCCCGAACTGGACATGGACGAGGGACGCAGGCTGACGCTCGTGGAGGAATGCCACGAACGTTGGGTGGAGAATGCGCGAAACCTGCGGAACGGAAACGGCAGGAACGGCAAAGACAGCGGAAAGGAGGTGCGGCCATGAAACGTGCCCTGCTGATGACAGTCGTGCTGCTGGCTCTCCTGCCCGGCATCGCCAAGGCGCAATGGACCTTCGACATCGTGTCGGTAGAAGCTTACATCAACGACCACAAAAAACAGCGCAGTCTGCTGCTGGCCCGCAGTACGCTGGAATACAGCAACAAGCTGCTGCACGAATACAGCCGCGAGGAGATCGGCGAGTACAAGGAACTGAATGTGGACTTGGACCGCTATACCCGCGCCTTCGACGTCATCGACGTGATGTACCAGTCCTTGCGGACGGTACTGAACGTGAAAAGCACTTATACGGCGGTCAGCGACCGTATCGGCGATTACAAGAGACTGCTGGAAGATTTCAACGAGAGAATCGTGAAACGGGGACGCATCGACCCCGGCGACGTGGTGATACTGGCTATCAACGAGAAAGCGATACGGGACATCGCCGATGACGGGGAGCAGCTCTACAAGTCGGTAAGCGACCTTGTATTGTATGCCACCGGAGCAGCGGCCTGTTCTACTTCCGACCTACTGCTGGTGCTGGAGGCAGTGAACACGTCGCTGGACGACATCGAGCGACATCTGAACCGGGCATATATCGAGACGTGGCGGTACATACAGGTGCGTATCGGCTATTGGAAAGAGAAGATTTACCGTCCCAAAGTCAAGGAGATTATCGACGGGGCTTTCGGACGGTGGCGCAAAGCGGGACGGCTGGATTATTAACGAACGATGAAAGGGAAAAATGAAACGAACATTATTACTCATGGCGGTTGTGACAATCACAACTGGCGGCATCAAGGCGCAGTCGGTCACTTACAACCACGATTCGCCGAAACAGAATCAGATTACGGTCATGGAAACCGGCACGGGTGCTCTGTCGCCCGAACTCTACTACACGCTGCTGCACAACAAATACAAGAAGTCGGCGGCGAGTAAGAACAAACTGTCGTTCCGCACGCTGGCGGGTGTGAACCTGTACAACCAGACGGACGAGGCGGAAGCCATCGACTCAGCGCTGGTCAAGCGTGCCGAAATCGAGGCGCTGAACGTGGCCGACCGGCAGATCGACCTCGCGTGGCTGGCCGAAGGCGATAAGATAAACGCTCAAATGGAACGGCTTCAGCGTAACATCGACCGAATCCTCCTTGCCGGAGGCACGACGGACGACAAGGAACGGTGGACGGAATACTACCACGTGTACCAGTGCGCCATCAACGCCACCAAGGATGCCTATATGCCCAATGCGCAACGGAAGAAGGAATACCTGCGGATTTATGAGGACGTGGTACGACAGAACGAGATTCTGGTCGGTTTCCTTGCCCGAAGACAGAACGCTACGGTTACGGACGGGCTATTGAACGCAACTGTCGACCGGAGGCTGAACAAAGGCGGTATCGTCCGAGAGGCAATGGGCCGGTGGAACGAATCGCGTTTCACAGTGCGAGGGTCACAATCGGACGGTGGCACGGATACAGGAGACGGAGACGAGACGGTAAACAGAGGGAACTAAAAGCATATAACCTATGGCAGACGGAAACATACTTTCAGATTTCGGTATCGACCTCTTGGAAGAGGAGATCGACGACGTGATTTTTCAGACCAACGAGTTCCTGACCGATGCGACCTTTACGGGGTCACAAGGACCGTTCTGGTGGATATTGCAGATGTGCATGGCGCTGGCCGCACTCTTCGCCATCATCATGGCGGCAGGTATGGCGTACAAGATGATGGTCAAGCACGAGCCGCTGGACGTGATGAAACTTTTCAAGCCGTTGGCCGTGTCGCTCATTCTCTGCTGGTGGTATCCTCCGGCAGATACGGGCATGGCTGGCAGCGGGAGCAACTGGTGCTTTCTGGACTTCCTCTCCTATATTCCGAACTGTATCGGTTCGTACACACACGACCTCTATGAGGCCGAAGCCTCGCAAATCTCGGATAAGTTCGAGGAAGTGCAGGAATTGATTTACGTGCGCGACACGATGTACACCGCCCTTCAGGCGCAGGCCGATGTCGCCCATACGGGTACGTCGGACCCAAACCTCATTGAGGCGACGATGGAACAAACTGGCGTGGACGAGGTTACTAACATGGAGAAGGATGCAGCGAAGCTGTGGTTCACGTCGCTGACTTCGGGGGTCATCGTGGGAATAGACAAAATCATCATGCTGATAGCCCTTGTGGTATTCAGAATAGGTTGGTGGGCCACGATTTACTGCCAGCAAATTCTTTTGGGAATGCTCACCATTTTCGGACCTATCCAGTGGGCGTTCTCGCTCCTGCCCAAATGGGAAGGTGCGTGGGCGAAGTGGCTCACGAGGTATCTGACGGTACATTTCTATGGGGCGATGCTCTACTTCGTGGGCTTCTACGTGCTGCTGCTGTTCGACATCGTACTTTGCATACAGGTAGAGAACCTAACGGCGATAACGGCAAGCGAGCAGACGATGGCGGCTTACCTGCAAAACTCCTTCTTCTCGGCGGGCTATCTGATGGCGGCAAGCATCGTGGCCCTAAAATGCCTGAACCTCGTCCCCGACCTTGCGGCATGGATGATACCGGAGGGTGACACGGCGTTCTCAACCCGAAACTTCGGCGAGGGCGTGGCACAGCAGGCCAAAATGACGGCAACAGGCGCAATGGGTACGGTAATGAGATAACAAAGTAACGATAAATATTCAAACAAAATGGTCATCAAGAATTTAGAGAACAAAATCAAACTGGTCGGAATTATTTGTACCGCCTTTCTTGTGGGCTGCGTCATCATCAGCGTGTCGAGTATCTGGACGGCCCGCACGATGGTTACGGACGCTCAAAAGAAAGTATATGTGCTGGACGGCAACGTGCCCATACTGGTACGCCGCACGACAATGGAGGAAACGCTCGACGTGGAAGCCAAGAGCCATGTCGAAATGTTCCACCAATATCTTTATATATGTTTTTCATAAGAATTAATAGCAAGCAAAAAGAATATATAAACACTATATATCAGTGATTTATATAAGTTACGCAAAAGGATAATGGATTCCTATTTTCGCTAAATAGGGCTAATTTTGTTACTTTGTTTGCTACTATTTTGTTACTTTGAAATTATATTTGTAATTTTGCAGGTGAAAAATGACCGAATAGTAACAAATAGAACTTCACATGAGCACTACAAAATCTCATATAACGCTTAAATACAAGGAGATGGAAAACGGAAAGAAGTCCATCTACCTTGACTATTACAAGGACGGAAAGCGCATACGCGAAACCCTCCGTCTCTATTTGTTACCCGAAACATCCAAGAAAAACATCCGCACGAACAAACAGACGATGAAAGAGGCGGAAGCCATCCGTACTGAAAGGGTGAACGAATTGTTCACCGCTTGTTTCGGCATAGAGGTCAAAGAACCTTCCGGTATGAGCATAGGTGAGGCTGTTGACGAATACGAAAAAATCGTTTCCTCGAAAGGCGATGCTTCTACCGCCACAAACATAAGAGGTATGAGAAAGGCAGTGGCGGCTTATCGTGGGTTAGACACGAAGGTGGTTGACATTAACGAAGATTATTGCGATGGACTGGTTGATTTTCTGCACAAGGACTATGCCGGACAGTTCGGGAAAATCAGCATGACAACGGCAAGGGCTTACATTTATCTTTTCAGCAGCACACTCAACAACGCAGTCACCAATGGGATTATCGGTGTGAATCCTCTCCGTTTCGTGAACATTCACGGGCGCATCACAAGGGAACGTCCGCTGAAAAAGTTCCTGACCGTGGATGAAATAAAGGTTTTGATGAATACCCCATGTCCCGTAATGTCAAGACCGCAAGTCAAACAGGCTTTCATGTTGAGCGTCTTCACATATCTGTCCTTTGCCGATGTCCTTTCACTCAAATGGAAAGACATAAAGACGAACGAAGGCAAAACAACCATTGAAGTACATTCAAGAAAATCATCCATCCCGTTGACCGACATATCAATGCGGTGGCTACCCGAAACGACAAGCCGTCGTGGACTGGTATTCAAGGGATTGCCGAAGAGTACGGAAATATTGAACATCCTACATCTTTGGGGCGAGAAAGCCGGGCTGAAACAACCGCTGAATTTCAGGCTTGCGCAAAACACCTTTATATATCTATTGCTCACCACCGGTACCGATATTGGAACTGTCTGTTGTATGCTTGGGATGACACCTAAGACGATGAGGGGGTATATGAAGATGATTACTGCCAACCAGCAACCTGAAAGCGAAACAGTACCAGTTATACCTGTCGAATAATAAACAAAATAAATAAAACACCATGCCCAGACCAAAGAAAGTAATCAAGGCGAAAGAGCCTGTCCGCATCCGCTTCAAGGAATTACAGAACGGAAACAAGTCAATCTATCTTGATATTTACCGTAACGGGAAGCGGACGTATGAGTTCCTGAAACTCTACCTTGTCCCAGAACTTGATCCTGCCAGCCGTGCCATGAACCAGCACAACATGACATTGGCGAACAAGATTAAGGCAGACCGCATCATAGAACTAATCAATAATGAAAAAGGCGTTTCCAACATCATGTTGCGTGGACGTATCAAGTTGTCCGAACTGCTTGACCTTTACGCAAGGTGGCTGGAGGACAATGGCAAGCATACCACAATACGCAGTGTAAACTGCATCCGAAAAGCGACATCCCAATTCCGTGGTGACGTTCCCCTCAGGATGATAGACAAGGACTATTGCATGGCGTTCATGAATTTCCTTCGGAACGATTACAAGGCGAGGACGAACCGACCCATTACCATGACTACCGCCGCCGGATATGTTACGGTGCTCAGTGCCATGCTGAACTGGGCTGTGCGGAATGACTATCTGTCCGAGAATCCTTTCACGCACATAGCCGCAGCCGACCGCATTCACCGCCCTGAAAGCAAGCGTGAGTTCCTGCAGATAGATGAATTGAAGAAACTGATTGCGACGGAGTGTCCCACCCGTCCCGCCGTCAAGCAGGCTTTCCTGTTCTCCTGCTACTGCGCCCTGCGTATCAGCGATGTTGTCAGCCTGACATGGGGCGACATCCACAAGGACGGCGACCAATGGAGGGTGTTCACAGTAATGGAAAAGACAAAAGACCCTATATATCTGCCGTTATCCCAACAGGCGATGAAGTGGCTGCCAGAGCGTGGCGATGCAAAGGATGAAGACAAGGTTTTCGACCTTCCCTCAGAGAGCCGTATCTGCATAATCCTCGACAAATGGGCGAAAGCGGCAGGCATAACCAAGCATGTAACCTATCACGTGAGCAGACACAGCTTCGCAACGATGATGCTGACCCTTGACGTTGACATTTATACCACGAGCAAGCTGCTCGGACACAAGAACATTGCCACCACGCAGATATACGCGAAAATTATCGACCAGAAGAAAGACGAGGCGGTCAACCGTGTCAATGACATTTTCAAAGACTAACACTTATATATGCGATGAAACGAATCTCCGATAATTTCCTTACGATGCTTTTGCCGCTTACAGTCGTAGCCGCAACCGCATTCGGTCTGGTTGCCGCCGTCGCTTTCCGCATGGGAGCGACCACGGCAGGATTTGTGTTTTCCACCTTATCCATTGTCGGGTGGATCGGACTGGTAGCCGAGTTTTTCCTCTTGTATGACATCATCATAGACAAGTGGCTTTCCAAAGACCGTTCTGTCCTGACCGCCTCATGGTTTGTCATATCGCTACTGCTTGCCTTTATTCTTACTCCCGACAAACATACGGATTGGAGCACTTGCATAATCATGGTCTCGCTCTTCGCAGTGGTTTTCCTTTTGCCCTGCATCATCGGGATGGCATACGGCAAACAGATAAAATCATGGCTGATGCGACGGTGGAACAGCCTTGTCCCAAAGAAGCGGCAGCACACGGATGAAGCAGGAGAAAAGCAAATCGAAGCCTTGCTTTCAGCATCCACGCCACCTTCCATAATGAAGCAGGAGGATGAAATCAGGCACTACGACAGCCTCGTCTCAAAGGTGCAGCCGGAACAGATAAGGAGACTGCCCGAATCATTGCAGACCAATGATGCCTTGTTTTTGTTGGTACTGTTCCGTGAGGACGGTTATCTTGACACGGACTTCCGGCCGTTGATGAAAAAGGAAGATGACGAAATCAACCAGACGCTATATTCCTATATCGCCAGTGCCCTTTGCGCCGCCCTCAAAATCAGGAAAGGCAAATGGGTCATCTTCGAGAAGTTCTGGCCGCTCAACAACGGCGCACAGCTGGCAAGCAACTTCAAGACCACTTACAGGGACAACCCGTCCGAACACCAGAGGCATATCGCCAAGCTGCTGCGTAAGGCGACCCGCCTGCGCCCGAAACTCGACACCTACGACCTTGAAGAGTTCAAGAAGATCTGAACTGTACTTTTATAAAAAACTTTTTCCTTGTTCCCGTCACCGTAACCCGATGGCGGGATTTTTTATGCCCGTCCGTGAACAGGCCTGTTTCTTTCCGCACTTATAAGTTACCATGTGCGGACAATCCGAGATTATGGAGGGTTTAGAGTTCCATTATACTTCGTTTTAGCCCTATTTATAGTTGTATTTATAATTCACAAAGTTCTCTGTTTGTGTCATTTATAGTAATTGCTTCGGGGAAATTCTGCCATACCTTTGCACTGTCGCCACGACAAAGGCGAAGCAGATTATTCATTAAAATATACGCACATGACAGAGCAAAGAAAACTTTTAAGCACCAGGGAGGCGGCCGAGTATTGCGGCTTCAAACTTTCCTACTTCCGCAAGCTGATGATGCGCCGGGCTATCCCGATGTACAAGCCGACGGGCAAACTGTGCTTCTTCAAGAAAGAAGACTTGGACGCTTTCCTCACGGGTGTCCGTATCTCCTCACAGGAAGAAATCGCGGAGGAAGCCAACCGCTATATGGCAGGTCGGAAGTAAACAACCTTTTTATTTACATCAAAAAACAAATGTAGTATGGAACAGAACAGGAACATGGAACAGGGCGGCACAGCTGCAGCCGTTCCGACAGAGAAGAAGAACGAGAACCGTAAACGTGAAGTAAGCGGTAAGGACGCACAAATCATCCGCGCATTCTTGGAGAATGTAGGCATCTACGAAGCGGACGCATTACGCGTGAGCATCGCCATTGCCGACGGCAAGGTGTCGGCAGGCAACATTTCAGCGGACGACCGCCTTGCGCTCAACCGCTATCTCAACAGCAGTACGGACAACGACCGCCTGACGGCAAACAATGCGCAGGGACATCGGCTGAACCGTGCATTCGGATTATTGGAACGTGTATCGGACTTTTGCGACAAACAACAGTTGGTGACGGTGAACAAGGTATTGCTCTCCATTGCGGTAAACGCAGAGGACATCAACCGTGCCGTATTAAACCTTGACAAGCGTCCTGCATCCGTCCAACCGACACATGCAAAAACCGGAAATAACGGAGCAGGCAAGTAACCGTATGCAAAAGGTGGAAAGGCATTTGACCTGCGTTCATACAGCCTCTTTTTTCTTCCCTTCTTTCAAGATTGGAACAATTCAGAGTATCGCACGGGCAGCCGTTGCCCTTTTTCATCTGACACACGATTACGGGAAAATGAAGCCGTGCAGGGTACAACAAAAAGATAAATTGGTATTTCCATACCGGTTCCTGCACGGTTTTATTCTTTTCCAAAAGCAAAAATATCACACTTATAAAGACACAGTTTTATGGACAAGGAAACATACAGATTCATGTACCCGACAAGTATTGCATCCCTATCATTTGCTTTTTCTGGTAAGGCATTACAATGGCTGTACGGGACAACGACAGATGATGACGGCAGGGAAACAGTAAACTTCATATTGTTTGGCGACCTGTTGGCGAGAATGGCACTGACTACAGGAGAAAGCAAAGGATTCCGCAGACCGCTCACGCTTGCCGCAGGACAGGCACAGTATTCCGAAGAACAGCTTTCCGCGCAATGGAACATGGGCAGGAAGCGCATACGCAACCTGCTGGACGCACTCACGGACATGGGGCTTATCGAGACCAACCGTTCAAGGGTGGCATCCGTGATGACCTTCCCGTGCGTCCGTGGGTGGAAAACAGCGGATGGCAGCCACACAGACAATACATTTTTCCATGAACAGAGGGAAGAATAAGAGCCGAATAACAGACGGGGAAACAGCCGAACCGACAATGACAGGGCAAACAACGCCCTTCCTGTTGTTCCGCAGTCCGGCAATAAACGGCATCCGTTCCGTGCAGGAAATGGCAGACGGACGGGAGGAGTGGCATGGAGCGATAGCGTTGAGTTGCGAGATATGCCGAGGTATTACCGCCTCCGGACGGTATTACCACGACGCTCTCGCAACGTCCCGAATGGTCGTTGTCCCAGCCGCTCGCAGGCTCGCACCTTCCCCTTTTTTAGATACCGTTTCACTACAATTTCAAGGACACCGGTTATATGAAACAAGAAGATGCTTCCATTCAGGAATCCGGGCAGGAAAAGCCCGTTATAAGGCGTGACAAGGTGGTGGTCACCAAGGTCACGGAGCAGGAGTTTTCCCAGATTAAAGACACCGCCGGGCAGTGCGGCATGACACGCAGCGACTTCATACGGGCAAGGGCACTCAACTACCGGCCGAGACAGCGGCTTTCCGTTACGGAGGTGGACGGTCTGCGGCAGCTTGCGGCTTGCAGGACGGACATGGTGAACTTCGCCAACGCCCTGCACGGGCTGAACGATGACGAGAAGGTGCGCCTTTTCCGCCATCAGCCCACCATGCTTGAATGGTACGAGAAAGTAGCGCGGTTGACAGACCATGTCACCGACTTCTTGCAGTCCGCACAGAAGGCGAACAGCTACCCGGCAGGGACAACGGATGAAGAAGCAGAGGAGGATGCCGTATGATAGCCAAGGCAAAATCCATCAGTCACGGTATCAGGGCGGTACTGTATGTGTCAGGCGAATCGAGGAACAAGAAACACCCCGAAAAGATAACGCGCATCTGCGACAACTTCATGCCGCAGGGCATGGACGCTTCGGGCATCTGGACGGAAATGAAGTTCGCCACCATGAACCGCCCCGACATCAAGAACAACGTCATACGCTTGGAGATAAGCCCGGCGATGGAGCATACCGAAGATTTTACGGTCGAAGACTGGCAGCAACTGTGGAACGACTTCGCGGCGGCTTTCGACAATCAGGAAATTCTGAATGAGGACGGTGAGGTCATTTCCGTGCCGACCAACATATCGGGCAGCAAGTCCAGCGTGTGGCTGCACAGGGAATCCGACAGCGGCATACCTCACCTCCATGCCGTCGTGTGCAGGATAGACGAGAACGGGAACATCAACAACGACCACGCCATCCACATCCGCGCACATCGGGCGGCGGAGAAAATTGCCCTGCAAAGGGGATGGATAACACCCCGGCACATACATGAAAGCCGTATTCCGCAAGTCAGCGAGGACTGCATGGAGGCTTTACGTGAACTGGATGAATGGTCTTGGGAGGGCTATGCGGAGAAACTTGCCGCCAAAGGCTACGAGCTGTATCTGCGCAAGGATGAAGAGAAGGTGATACGGGGCTATGTGCTTCATAAGGGCAGTTCAAGGTTCAAGGGTTCGGAACTTGGAAAGGGGCGCAACCTGACTGCATCCCGTATCAAGCGGACTTGGGAGAAACTGCATCCCGAACAGACCAAACAGGAAAGTCCGACACCGAAACAGCCTGTTATAACGGCGCCGAATCCGTCTGTTCTCACCGAAGCCAAGCAAAAGCCACAGACCAATGCCGGACGGAATAATCCGGTTTATGAGTATTACACGGAGTGGAACCCCGACCGTCTGCGCACGGAGTTTGAGCATGACGGAAAGGACTACGACCGCTATATCCCCGAAAAGGTGCTTGACTGCCTGAATGACGAGTTCGACCACCGGGAACTGGAGAACTGGCAGGCTTTGCAGAATCTGGCGATTGCCTTTTTTACGCTTGTCGCTTCTCCTTACGGGGAGGTTTCCGGCGGTGGCGGAGGCGGCTCGCAGTCCGACCTCAAATGGGGGCGCGACCCGGAAGAGGACGAGATTGAGTTCATGCGCCGTTGTGCGCGGGAGGCTTCGCACAGGCTCGGAATACAGAAGAAATCAGGAATGAAACGCAGATAATAAACTCAAAAAGTAACAGCAATAATGAAACAACCCGATACATCCGCCCTACGGGAGCGGCTTGCCAGTTATACACCCGGACAGGAACTGGAAGAGGACAAGCAGGAACTTGAAGGACTGCTGCTGGAAGTGAACTGCCAGATTACCGAATTGCGCAACCTGCTCAAGGAAATCAATGAACTCAAGGAAGAGCTGCACGGCATACACGACAGCCTGATGCACACCGCCAAACGGGAACGGGCGGCTTTCAATGCTTTGAATGCGGCCAAGGACAGTGCAAACAATATCGTGAATGGCATCTGCAACGCCATTGTAAAAGCGGAACGGCATACCGTCATACAAGCCACAGTCGGCACGGACGAACTGGAAAAGGTAAACCAATGTTCAGCCGCCCACATCAAGGCAGAGGAAGAACTTTTGGAAAGACACAGAAACAAGTTAGCCAGACACCTCCGTGACAATGAAGGTGTCTGGCTGTCCGACCGATGGCTCAAAATTCTGTTCGCAGTGCAGTTGCTTTGTTATTTTGCGGTGGCATTGTGGACATTGTGTAAAAGGTAAGGTGTACTCCTATTTTCACAATGATTTGAACATTTTACTAATACAACGCTTCTTTTGTTCCGTATTGGGATGAACGTAGAGGTTGAGCGTGGTTGAAATGTTGGAGTGTCCTAACTTTTACAATTGCATTTTATTTTTACTAATTAATAATACCAACCAACTTATGAATACAAACTATTCTGTAACAAATAAAACTGTCTGTTTCTGATATCTCATCACTATCTTAAAACAACATTCCATCGTTTTGATTCCTATACCAGGATATGAAATGAGAGAAATCATAGATTTGAGATTATCGCCACGAAGTGCATTGTCTATGGTTTCAATCTGTCGCTTCTGACGAATTTGAGTTACTTTCTTTAATTCATCGTATGGAATGGATAACCATTTTTCTCGGAATGTTTCATATAAGTCATCTGAAGCCATCGGGTCATAGTCGTAAATCTCAACAGGAATATTGCATTGCGACAGATAGCTTACCATGAGTGTTCGGACAGTGTCTTTATCAAGTCCACCGTTATGTGTTCCCAACATAGGGAATGCAACGGATGTAATGCCGCGCTCTTCATATGTGTCAACAAACTTTTTCAGTCCTTGTTCCAAGTACTCGATTTTACTTGGATATTTCCAATGGAATTTTGTTGGGAAATTCAGCACCCATGGGTCGGTTTCATCACCTTTATAAAGCCACAGTTTACCTATACCGATAAGATGCCGCTTGCAATAATCGTGGTAAATATCAAACATCTGCGGATAACGCAGTTTGTAAACCAGCGCAATGCCTTTCCCCATCACGCCCACGCAATTGACCGTGTTGACAACGGTCTGTGCTTTCGTATTGAAGATGTTTCCTCTTACTATCGTTATGTTGTTCATGTCGTTTATACTAAATGTTTTGATATACGAGCCATTCTTTTGTTCTTGCTTTCGGGTCAACGAAAGAGATATTGAATGGGATGTCTGTCTTCTTCCATGCTATAGTACCCTTTAAGCGTAGTTCGTTTGTTGTGTCATGAATAACTTCGCAAGCAGACAAATCGAACTCCACTTCAGACATTTTCTCGCCTGTGACGTTGAAATAGTATTCATCCTCAAAGTCGGTTGACAGGCGAACGTTGTCTTCTGATGACGAAAGATTAAGTCTGCGGTTTTCTCTCTCAAAAAGACTCTCACCGCCGTATAACATAATCTTCTCAGAAATAGGATCATCGGCAAAGATTTGTTTCAACAACTCTGTATAAGCCCTGTCGTAGCAAATGATTTGGAGAGATTTAATTTCGCTAAAGTCAAATTCCGACATAATAAGAAATTCTTGTTGGGAGTATTTCATGACCTTGCTCATCTCATTCAAATGTACCTCACGATTATATTTGCCAGAACCCTTTGCTGTTATATATGCATCTTGCATTGTACTATAAAGATATTCAAGCCCCAACGATTCAGGTCTATCAATAATTTTATATACGTTTGGATTGTCCGACTGCATATTTCTATCGCTATAATAACATTTCTCAGGAATCTTTGCCAAAACCTCATCCATGTCGAACTTGAAGAATATGGGCACCGGACACTTCGGTAGTCCTAATCCGACAGCTTTAGGATATTTGCTTTTCCATTCGCGTGTTGATTCCCATTTTCCATACCAATTTTTATACCATTTAGTTCTCCATTCTCCTAATTTTGAATCAGCCCCTAAAGCTTCGTTATAATATTGTGTAGGTGTGCAAGGACGGAAATAGAAACGGGCAAACTTGTGTGCCTTGTTACTACGAAATACGACAGAGCCTGCAGAGTCATATTTTAATAGCCCCAATTCCTTAGCACGGTCTCTACTAAGAATTTTTCGGCTACGGATGACATCTATTGCATTGTAAAAATGTGTGAAGTGGTAGATGCACGGATTACTGCGATAATCCTTAATTCTGTCGGTAAATGTAACAATACTGCGATGGTTGGCAAAGATGTTTTCAAAATCAGAAATGTCTTCTTGAACTTTTATATTCCGCATCAATTCTGACCAGAACCATTTGTCCTCGTACTTGCGAACCAGCTCCTCTGTAAACTTTATTTTCTGCGACTGAGAAACAAATCTCCAATTGAGCTGGTTGGCAAATTCCTGCAACATTCTAGTCGTAACATCCACACCAAGACGTTCATTGAAGTCATCCCATGAAATAGCATCCTCGTATTTCTTCAAGAAATCAACTGTTGCGATAGAAAGGAGTGCTGGACAACGATTGACAAACACGTTCCAGTTAATTTTATCCCTGAATGTATCAATGACATCGCCTGTAAGTACCTTGTTCTCAGAAACTGAATTCCAGTCTATTTCATAATCATGCTCGGCAAGATAAGTCAACAAATCAACAGACGGCACAAAGATGTCGAGAGTTGACAGGTAATACCAATCCCAATCTTTTTCTTTGTGGCTGAGAACTACATCAAACGGCAAACCTTCGCGATGTGCAAGGAAATGCCAATTCCAAGGTTTGTCTTCGTGCTTGTCGATATATTCAAACGAAAAGTTTATGCTTTCGTTCTGCACCAAAGCATCCCAATCCCATTGCTTTTTCTTGTCGTACCGTTCAATTACTTTTTCTGTCAGTTCAATGTCAGTGCGATGTGACAACTTGCCAAAGTCCAACGAGTCGGTAAACAAGTTGAAGTAATAGTTTCTGCCTTCCTGAGCTGAAATCCATGTTGCGTGTTCAGATATGTATTCCCAATCCCATTCTTTTTTCTGTAAGAACAGTTTCGGTAGTTTCAAGATGTTTGGCTGTTTTGTCAGTTTGTTGAAATCCCACTGATAACTGTCATTGTTCAGTATGTCTTCGTATATGCGTAACCACAAACTTTGTGTTTTGTTTGCACCAGTCTTTGAGAACAGTCTGTTTGCTGCGGCAGATGCTGAGAACTCAGCCCACCGCACATTCTCTGTATGTTGCTCAATATATTCCTTTGCAGGAAAATCAGTCAGCTCATACATGTGAGCATAATCCCAGCAGTATTGTTCGCCGCTGTATTCCTCTACGAGCGAAATGAGTTCGTTTGCAGGGAACTTGCAGGTTATTATAGGCCAGATTTCTTCCGTCAAGTTCTGTCCAGAAATTACTTCGGCATAGGTTTCCAGGAACTTGTCAGCCAACAATTCTTTACCAGTAATACGATTGGCAAAAACAGTATGATTCCATTTGTCAGCATACTTGTTTATATTAGATTGAATGTCTGCAACAGGCAGATTTGCTGTAAGATATTCCCAATCCAGCATTTCATGCCATGGCACGTCATCCAATGTTGCCAAATCAACAGATTGACAAATACTTTCTGTGAACAGAGTTTTGTTCCATCCTTCTGAGTAGCTGTCAAGGATGGTTTCTGTAGAAAGATTTGCAATCAGTCGTTTCTGTATATCCAACGATGTAGCCAGCAATTGACCGACCATTGCTTTTGCCGACAACGAAAGGAACAATTCTTCCAACATTGCAGTATCGCAACACATGATAATTGTTGCGGCATCCACTACATCCCAATGTGAGGTGATGAAAGTGAGGTCGTGGCAAATTGCTGGATTCTGTGACAACGCAATCTTATTCCATTGGAAATTCAGGTTGTTGTCAACAATTGCTGAATCTGTTACACGGTGAGAAATCCAACTGTAACCTTGCGGAGTTGTTACTTTGTCGCTGTATTTCAGGAAGAAGTTCGCATCCCAAACCAAGTTCGGGTTACACTCAAACCCTGTCTGATATGTAGTTGATGGCCAAGAAATCAACCCACACGATTCAAAGAAATCAATAATCTCGTCAGTCCAAATAAAGCCAAGACTGTTGGCGTTGAATCGCAGAGGAAGTTCTGAGTCCCGAATACTGTCTTTCAGCGGTTGCGATGTTGCATAAAGGTTGGCGAGTTCATTGTCCGTAAAAATGCGCTGCACAAGTATCTGCATATTGATATGCGGATACAAGATAGCGATATTAGAGACAATAAAGTCAATAGGATATTCAGTCACTACAAATTGCCAATCCCAACGTGCATCGGGATTTGTTACTATGTATTGACGTTGCGTGTCATCCAGTTCTTTTGTGATATCGGTAAGGTCGAACGGAATGTCGCCAAGATGTTGCGTGATGAAGTCCATACCAACAATAGATAGAACGTCATCCCAATCCCATTGGTCATCGTCTTTCCCCTCTGGGAATGAATGCTCGACGAGGAATTTCTGTATTAACTCCTTCTCTACGGGAGTGCGAGCGAACAGTGTGTATTTATCCCACGGATAATCCGTTGAATGGGTGGAAATATATTGGCTGTCAAACCTGAGTGTCAATGTACCCCAGTCCAAGTCTTGAATGTGGTCAGAAATTATATTTTTCAAAACTTCTACATCGCAATGCTTTGACAAAGAATGCCAACGATCAGCATCACATTGTGAAATTATAAGCTGAAGTAATTGTGGGTCAGTCCAGACTAATCTGGGGTCTTCTATCAGTTGGTCAACCTCAATAATATCTTCAAATGGCTGCAATGCCTTGTAGTCCAGAATAACATCTGGATTGTTGACAAGGCGATAGTACAGGCATTGTTCCACTTTACGTTCTTTTGCATCGGCGTTAACTTCAAGCTCAAACAGAGCATTCAATACCGGACAGTTATTGCCAGCCGAAATGAATTTCAGTGAATATTTGCCTTCTGTCTCGTAAAGTTCAATATCCAGTTTGATAGGCTTTACACCCAAGTAATTGGTGAACTCGGCTTTGTAAACACAGATTCCTTCTGGAACTTGCAACTTCAAGTTGTTTACCAGCACATCGTCTGTCTCTCTGTTGATTACTTCACACAAACAATCTTCGTAATTGAGAGTTTTGGAATGGTCAAGCGAAAGAAACAAACCCAATTCAGAATGGAACGGATAAAGCGATACGATTCTGCCATCAGCAGCTTTCAAATTGACAAACTCCAAGGCATCGGTGTTGGCAGATATGAATTTGTATTTCTCTTTGTTCTGCATACAAATCTTGCCTAAAGCAGTAAGGGTTACGGTACCGTTTTCTTTGTCAACGTTTATTATTCCCCATTCTTGTACCGAATGTAAAAACTTATGGAATAGTTTATATTCTGCTTCGTCGTAGTACATACCATTTTCTGGCTGCGCTTCTACATCGAAACCGAGAGCCCGTCCAAGAGCGACACATTCAAGTTGTACGTTTGCACTTTCCAAAAGCAATTCACCGACAAGTATGTCTAATGGCTCCAGTTTGTGGGTGGTGTAGTATTCAACTGTGCAAGAGCGCGTTTTCAGAGCAAGCGAACGCGATTGTCTGTCTTTCTCGATAGAACGATATATCAAATTGTTGTATGTCTGATTTTCCATTTTAGTCGGCTACATTAAAAAGATGCTGCAAATAAATACCATACCACAAGCCTGTTCCACAAACGTGAATTTGCTTGATATTAAATTTCTCCATAAGCAGAAGATACATCGGCAATCCCATGCGTAGGGTGAGCATATCGTCAATGGCATCGCCTGTCATTTGTTGTTCCCAACGAACCAAATCACCAACGGTGTTGAACTTCTCCTGCAATTTTACCGTGAGATTCTCTATCTTTTCGGCAATCTGTTCGTAGTTGAGAATACAATCATGTTGTTGTGCGTTCTTTTTCTTTCCTGTTGCATGAGTTATGGCAGAACCTACGCTGACACAGAATGTGTTTTCGTTGGTTTGCATAGTTGTGTTCATATTCTTGGTGAACGCCACCATTCTTTCTTTTAGCATTTGGTCGCTCTTTTTGAATGCATCGACCAAAAGTGTGGCGGATGGAATGTCTTTTGTCAAAATATTACGCAAAGCTGTTGTACCGAGGTTTATACTGTATGAACCTTCCAATTCGCCCTGATTGAACACGCTGACTTCGGTAGAACCACCACCTTGGTCAACCATCACAGAATGTCTTGACTTCTGAATATCCAATTTGTAGCGTGATGATATGCAGTAGGCAAACATTGTTGATACAGATTCTTCCTTCTTTGACAGAATGCGCACATTTATTCCGGCCTCACGACGGATGCACTCTATCACTTCGTCACGATTCTTTGCTGTACGATAGGCAGCAGTGGCAACGGTGTAAACCACGTCGACACCTTCAGAACGCATCTTCTGTTTCATTCTTTTAATTACAGGAAGAACCCGATCTCTGAAGTATCCCATATTCATCACGTTCTGACTGTCCAATCCTTTGCCTGTTTCTGGTTTGGCAGCATCACGGATAAAATTGTTGAAATCGAATAGTGTTGCAGTCCTGATTGTTTCCTCATCTCTGCCAATAAGCAGTTTCACCGCTTTTGTTGACAGTTCAAGGACTGCAAAATGTGGATTTTCAATAGGTTGTCCGTTTGGCGTAAGCCATGTTTCCTTTATACGTAGATTCTTGTCTGTCTCCGCGTTGATGTCACGAATATTCAGGTTTACAGAACGCTGTATAGGCATTGGCACTCTGACAATCTTTGCTACATGCTCTTGTTTCGGTTTGCGAACATTCCATTCAATAATCCTACCATTTGGATTGTTCTTTACCTCATCAAATACATTCTTGTAAATGGCTTGTCCTTGCGGATTGGTATAGTTGCTGAAATGTTCGCCGTTGCCAACGATGATAAGCAGTCTCTTTGCTCGTGACAAAGCAACATTAAGACGATTGGGGGATTTTGCAAATCCGTATTCTTTTTGTGCTGGATAACCCACATTGGGGAATCTGTTGTAGTCTGGTTTTTGTCCCCATTTCTGTGCTATGGAGTTACTTCTTACCATCGAAACAATGATTATGTTGCGCTCCATCCCTTGGAATCGGTCAACAGAACTCATCTTGATGCTGAGCCCTTTCTTCGTTTCCTTTTCCACGATTCCCTTCAGTCGTTTCAGCTGACTGCCATAGAATGTAATCAGCCCGATTTCTCGGTCTTCATTGGTGTGCTGAGTTTCCTGATAACTGCGAAAACTCTCTGATTTTGAGAGTTGCGACAACACCCACTCAATGGCTTCTACCTCACCTCTGTTTGCTCGCGATGTTCCGTCTCGAACTTCTGGAGAAGATGTGTTTATCCAAATTACGTGATTGTCTGGCGAAATGAAATTTGGAATATCTATGTCATGTTTCCGGCTTTCGTTTGCTACACCACATTTTAGTCCACCATCATCAACATAGAACTGCTCAATAACACGATTGATGTCGTTGTGCATACGATATTGTGTGTCGAAAGTGCCGCGTAGAGACGAATCTATTTGTCGGAAGAGTCTTTCAAAATGCGACTTCTCCAGAATGTCAAAGTTCCTTCTTACATATGACTCTAATTGTTCTATATGGTCATGTTCCTCCCTGCTGTCGGCTTTCAGTTTTTGCATGTGCAGTTTGAACAAAATGTCTTCCCTATCAAGATTAGGAGGCAGCTGACGATGGTCGCCAATGACCACAGCTTTCTCGCCATATACAAGAGGAAGAGACAACTCGGCTGGAGTTGCTTTGCTGGCTTCGTCCTGAATGACCGTGTTGAAACGCAAGAAGACAGGATAACCGTTTTTCTCTGTCTCGCCAAAGATTGCACGAAACCGTTTGATGAAACGCGAATCCCTGTGTTTACCCTTTGCTTCTGTGGCAGAGTAGTTGGTATCGGAAATAGAACTACAAGTAGCTCCTATGACATTACAATGTCTGACGTATTCCTGATATACTTCCTTTCGCCATTCGGACGGTAAATCTGTGAGGAAATCAAACCACAAGCGTTGCAAGTCTTCCCGTTGCAAGTGAAGTTGTGAACGCTTGTAGATGTTTTTCATCCATCTGTTCAATACAAGTTCCTGCGGATTAAACGACTTGTATTCGTCTGTATCTATGGCAACAGCATTGTCTTCTGTATCAATATCAGACATTTCAATTCCTGCCCACTTCTTCATCTCCACTTGTGAGTACGCAAAACCTTCGGCTGAAAATTTGTCACCAGCAGCCACACGAATTGGTTTAACTATGTTGTGGAGAGAGAATTTCAGTCGGTCTAAAGCATTGTCAACTGCAAGGTTGGCTTCCGATGTAAGCAATATTCTACTGTCTGGTTTTTGCTGTACCAGTTGCCAAATTAGTTCGGCTATAGCTGTTGACTTACCTGTTCCAGGAGGACCTTGTACGATGGCAAGATCTTTGGCTTCAACTGCTTTTGCTATTGCCTGAATTTGTGATTCATTGAGAGACTCGTTAAGTTGGCATTTCTTTATTTGTTCGACTCGTTGTTCTATAGCTTCATCTTCCAACTTGGTTGCTTTTGAAGCATCAAACAAATAGGAAGCCAGTTGAGGGTTGACTAAATCTTCGGGATGCTCAGTAATTCTATCGAACGAATCTCTAAGACGATTGACCTTTTCTATTTCGCCAGTCATATCGTCCATGTTGGGAATAACAGCAGTAATGCAATCATTATCAATCATTTCCTTTATCTTGCAGCAATCTTCTGGCAAAAGATTAAACGTAACATTTGGATATTCAATCTTGCAGAGCTTGCCAAGTTTGTATTCATTCTCTCCGTCTTTGATGACGAAACTTTGTCCATAAAGTCCGCCAAAGCGAAGTCCTTCTTTGTCCAACAAAGCTTCATTGTCGAGAGTCAACAGGAAGCGGTCAGCTCCATCTTGCGGATAATTGATTTCGTAAACAAATCTTGCTGGTTCGAAGGTGGTTTGTTTGCCTTCTTCTGCTAAGTCTGGCACACCATTGCGAATGCCGTTGAGAGCATAGCCGAGTTCTTCCTTCAAATCCTCCAATGCAACACGATTCTCGTATGGAACAGTGACAACCATTAGATTTTCGTTGATTTCAAAAAAATCCAACTGAGAATAGTAGTTTTGAAGGCGAGTCTTGATGATTCTTTTTGAAGTTGAGTCCGCACCCTTAATCTGTATCTCAACAACTGGGTTTGGACGAACGGTAACATACATATTATTGCAAGAGTCAACAAACTGTTGCATATCTGAATACAAATCAGCATCTGTTTCAAAATACCAAAATCCAGACAGTTGACTGTGACGAACAACATTTGTGCTAAACAATCTTCTTACCTCGCTCTTGAAATTATCAAAGTGGATTTGTGAATCTATCTGAGCAATCAGTTTGTTGCCTTTTGTGTTCAAACTGGCAGAATCTTTCTTCAATGGAATAGCCAACTGCATGTATTTCAACATGTAGTGTTGTATATTGGTCAACACCATCCATATAGAACGCAAACTAGTATCTTCATTAGACATATTGGCAATATCTTTCTTGACTTGCTCAATCTGATGTTTGCGTTCAATGCGCTTCCTTATTTTCATTGTCAAATTGACCTTTCCATCAAGTTTGATTTCAGACACAGCACATCGTATTTTATCCCCAATAGATAAAACATTACCAACATTGCCATATTCAACTTTCGGAATAATCTGCGAGAAATGAATCAATCCATTTTGAAATGGACTGATTTCAACAAAAACTCCAAAATCTTTTATATTGACAATCTTTGCTTCTTCTATAATGTCACCAACTTGCATATTAATAATAGTTATTTATATATCAAAAAGATATCGCATTATTTTACCAGTTATTAAAAACTTTTATAATCTTAATGTTTAAAGCGCTTTCTATCTTGCATATAGTTTCCAACGACATATTCTTTTCGCCTTTTAGTACATTAGATATATATTGCTGAGTGCAGTTCATTTTATCAGCAAGCATCCTCTGCGTCAGACCAAGTTCCGCCATCCGTTTAGACATGATTGCGGCTATTCCTTGTGAGTATTGCGTCCAATCTTTTGCGTCATGTTGCATCGTCACTTCTTGTGTTTCTGATATTGAAGTCATTGAAGACTTTTTATCTGTCGTTGTATTCATTGAAAATACCTTTTGTCTATTTGCGTGCAAAATTACGAAAAATATCCCATATTAACAACTTATATGTTGTAATTGTATGGATTATGGATATATTTTACCTATTTTCTGACAAAAATTCTTTGCTTTATACTTAAATCTATGATTTAGGGAGATAATTGCATACTGCTCCTATTCCCTTCCATACTGTTTTGTCTTCTACCTAGTTTATATACATGGACGCAATAATCGATGTTCCTTTGTGTTCTCATAAATCACCTGCATTGTGTCTAATTTGTTACCTATCTCTTTTATTGTATATTCAAATTACTATTACACAGTGTGTTATCAACCGATATAAAGAAAGTCCACCACTACTTCTTTACCCTTGCTCCCGACGACAAGTACATCCGCTACACGATGGAGAAAGCGATGTACTTAGTGGACGAAACGGGCTTGGCACAGTACAATACGCTCAAGGAGAAAGGTTTCTATTCCAACATCTTGGGAACGAGTGCCGTCTTTTCGATTTTCTGCGACAGTATCACCTTCAACAAGGAGAAGATGGAGTTCACTTACTACGGGCGGCAGCGTATCGAACGGCGCAGCAATATCCTGATGCGCGAACTGGTTACGGCGGGACAGCTCAAGCGTGTACCCCGGACGGAGAACAACCCGCACGGGCTGCTCATTGTGAACTGGCGCACACTGCTGAACAAGGACATCGAGCAAAAGACAAAAAGCAACTATTAACTCTACCAGTCCTATGAATATCAAAGGATTCAGACGTATGCTGTTCGGCGAGAAGATGCCGGACAAGAACGACCCGAAATACAAGGAGCGCTACGAACGCGACGTGGATGCCGGGCGACGCTTCGCCAAAGCGACACGTATCGACAAGGCAGTGGCCAAAGTACAGGGTTTCGCCAACGCCCACCGGACGCTGTTTCTCGTCATCGTATTCGGCTTCGCCATCTGCGGGCTGACATGGAATATTTACCGCCTGACGGTGGTGTACCGCCATCATCCAGTCCGCCGAACGGCCACGGAAATGCAGGATTCCGTGCTCCGGGAACGGCATAAGATGCTTTCCGTACCGCATGTACGAAGATTCGATACGAAGGAAAGCGGTACGGAAAGGCCGGAATAGAACGGCAGGCTTATGAATATGCCGTTTGAGAGAACTATAAGCAAGTATGTGCAACTCAATTAAAGGGAAACAATGAACAATATCTTCAAGAGAATCAATTTCAGGCAGCCGAAGTATATGCTTCCGGCTATCCTCTATATCCCCCTTCTCGGCACGTCGTACTTCATTTTCGACCTGTTCCATACCGAGAAGGCCGAGGTACAGGACAAGACACTCCAGACGACCGAGTTCCTGAATCCCGAATTGCCAGACGCCCAAATCAAGGGCGGCGACGGTATCGGCAGCAAGTATGAGAACATGGCCAAATCATGGGGCAAGATACAAGATTATTCCGCTGTGGACAACATCGAGCGGGACGAACCGGACAATAACCAAGAGGAATATGAATCGCAGTACACCGAAGAGGACATCGCCCTGCTTGACCGGCAGGAAAAGGAGAAAGATCTGGCAGCGGAAGCGGCCGATGCCAAGAGGCGGGAGCAGGAAGCTCTCGCAGAACTGGAAAAAGCACTCGCCGAAACGAGGTTGAGAGGACAACGGGAGGTCATGCCGTCCGAAACGGACAGCACCGCAACGGCGG
>ENA-OPBW01000427-OPBW01000427.1-human-gut-metagenome-genome-assembly--contig:-NODE-427-length-34662-cov-5.709452_pt1 | contig 34662 bp, 25 predicted proteins | sample MGYA00241070_ERZ501456 | MGnify/ENA primary metagenome ERZ501456 (study PRJEB25962, sample SAMEA2042624) | human gut metagenome | biome: human gut; feature: human-associated habitat; material: faeces...
CCCTACCTGCTGCTGCCCTTCGCGTGCCTGGCCGTGGGCTGGGCGGCGGGACGGCGGCGGGGCCTGGGCCTGGCACTGCCGGTGATCTGCGCGGTGCTGACGGTGCCCCATGTGTTCCTGCTGTACAATGAGAGCGCGCTGTTCCAGGCGGGTGTGGCCGCGGGGTTTGCCCTGGCGGGCAATCTGGCCGGTGCGCTCCGGCGGCGGGTAAAAGGAGGCCGTGCCCATGAGGCGCCGTGAGGCGGCGCTGTACGGCGGCACGGGAAAGACGCTGACTGCCGCCCTGGGTGCCGGCACCGAGCCCCGGACTTTTTGCTCCGAAATGAATATTCCCGGAACCAAATCGCCGCCCTCTGCGTCTGAATAGACAAAGAGGGCGGCGGTCGCGCTGTCCGGAACGGGGCCGGGCCTGAGAGAATCGGCCGGTCCCGTGGAGCAAAGGAGGATCTTGCCATGAAAAAATGGTGCTTGTTTTTATGCGTATACGCCTGCCTGTGCCTGCTGGCGGCCTGCGCCGCCGACGGCGCTCCCACTTTGGAGGAAACACATACGGAGGAGACAGCGGAGAGCACCGTGGTGTGCCGCGTGATTTCAGAATTGGAGGGCGGCTCCCTGATCCTGGCGGAGCAGGACCGGGACGCCGGGCTCTACACCCTCTCCTTGGCGGACAAGGCCGTCACGCTGGACGGGGCGGATTTTGACCCGGCGGCGCCGGGGGCGTATCAGGCCCTGCCCGGGGAGTCCCTGGCGGGGACCACGGTGACCGTGACCTTTTCCGGCGGAATCCAGGAGTCCTGGCCCATGGGCTTTTCCGGTGTCACCGCCCTGGACTTCTCCACGGAGGACTTCGACGACACCTGCCGGCTGTACCTGGACGTGCTGGAGGATCTGTGGAACGCGGACGGCGCCCTCAATGAGAACCTCACGGAGCTGGCACTGGACCTGACCACCACCGGCCTTACCGGCAGCGAGCGGGAGGCGGTGGCCTACGCCTTCGGCGCAGTCCACGGGCTCATGGCCATGGAGGCGACGTTTGAAGAGCTGGTGGACCAGGGCTATGTCAGTGCCACGCCGCTTCCTGCCTCCGGGTCGGGGGAGGAGGCCGACGCCCCGGAGCACTTTTTCTATGAATGGGAGGACGGGTGCCTGTTCTCCATCACAGAGGCAGATGAGCCGGTGATCTTCAACGAGGCGGCCATGGGTCCCCAGACCGGCGACGAAGTCCACTATGAGGGCATCCGCTTCAACGCCGGAAAGTGGCGGACCTCCCTGGCGGCCTATATCTTCTCCAACTGCACCGCCGTCCGGACGGCGGGCGGTGCCTGGGGCGATTACACGGTAGAGGCGGAAATGGTGGCCTGAAATGACGGAAAAATCCGCTTTCCTCTTGTAAAAGATTCCCGGATGGAGTACAATACTCTATTATTGTCCAGCAAAAACGAGAAAACGGGTGAATTTCAAATGAGCTACACGAAAATCGCGGCGATTTACGCCGACAGCCAGGCCCTTTCCGGAAAGACCCTCACCGTGGGCGGCTGGGTCCGTACCATCCGGGACATGAAGACGTTCGGCTTCATCGAGCTCAACGACGGCTCCTGCTTCCGCAATCTCCAGGTGGTCATGGACGCCAACTCCCTGGAAAATTATAAGGATATCGCCGCCCAGAACGTGGGCGCGGCGCTGATCATCACCGGCACCGTGGTGCTGACCCCGGAGGCCAAGCAGCCCCTGGAGCTCAAAGCCAGCGCCATCGAAGTGGAGGGCACCTCCACCCCGGACTATCCCCTCCAGAAGAAGCGCCACAGCGTGGAGTTCCTGCGGACCATCCAGCACCTGCGGCCCCGGACGAACCTGTTCTCCGCCGCCTTCCGGGTGCGCTCCGCCACGGCCCACGCCATCCACTGCTTCTTCCAGGACCAGGGCTTCGTCTACGTCCACACGCCCATCATCACCGCCAGCGACTGCGAGGGCGCCGGTGAGATGTTCCAGGTGACCACCCTGGACCTGGAGAACGTGCCCAAGAACGCCGACGGCACCGTGGACTACACCCAGGACTTCTTCGGCAAGAAGGCCAACCTGACCGTCTCCGGCCAGCTCAACTGCGAGAACTTCGCCATGGCCTTCGGCAACGTGTACACCTTCGGCCCCACCTTCCGGGCGGAGAACTCCAACACCCAGCGCCACGCCGCCGAGTTCTGGATGATCGAGCCGGAGATGGCCTTCTGCGACCTGGCCGGGGACATGGACGTGGCCGAGGCCATGATCAAGCACATCATCACCCGGGTGCTGGAGCGCTGCCCGGATGAGATCAACTTCTTCAACAGCTTCGTGGACAAGGGGCTCAAGGCCCGGCTGGAGCATGTGGCCACCTCCGATTTCGCCCGGGTCAGCTATACCGAGGCGGTGGAGATTCTGAAAAAGCACAACGACAGGTTCGAGTACCGGGTGGACTGGGGCACGGACCTGCAAACGGAGCACGAACGGTATCTGACGGAGCAGATCTATCAGCGGCCTGTGTTCGTCACCGACTATCCCAAGGAGATCAAGGCGTTTTATATGCGCCTGAACGACGACGGCAAAACCGTGGCCGCGGCGGACTGCCTGGTGCCCGGCATCGGCGAGATCATCGGCGGCAGTCAGCGCGAGGAGCGGCTGGACATGCTGGAGGCGCGCATCCGGGAGCTGGGCATGAAGCCCGAGGACTACTGGTGGTACTGCGACCTGCGGCGCTATGGCAGCTGCCGTCACGCAGGCTTTGGCCTGGGCTTTGAGCGCATGGTCATGTATCTGACGGGCGTCAGCAACATCCGGGATGTGGAGCTCCACCCCCGCACCGTGGGCAACGCCGAGTTTTAACAAATCAACAGGAAGGAGCCTTCCCGCCGAGGGAGGGCTCCTTTTTTGTATATTCACGCATATTCATAAGAAGTGCTAATGCCAGGCAGAAGGAAAAACTGATGAATTGCGGATTGTTTTTCACGCTAATGCGTTATATAATTGGGAAAAATTTGCCGGAGGATTCTGAATATAACCGCGATAATCCGGCGAATTTTCACGACACGCCGTGCTTTTTGCGCAAAGGAGTCTTGGGGCGTGCGCTCCAGCGGGCAAAACAGGCGGCGTGAATTATTATTCAGGAGGAAGATCATGAGAGAAAACACATCCGTACACCGACTGCTCCGGCGGGTATTGTCTCTGTGCCTGGCGGTAGTCCTGGCGGTATCGCTGTGCGTTCCGGCGCTGGCCGCCCAGAAGAACTACAGTGCCAGTGACTACGTGCAGCGGCTGAAGGACTCCGTCCGCGGCAGCGCCACGGTGGACCTGGACGCCGGAAAGGACCCCAATGAGGTGGTCCGGGCCATGGTGGTCACCGACGTGCCCGCCGCCGTGGAGCAGGCCGGCACCGTGACCTACACCGCCGCCGTGCAGTCCGCCGAGGCCCGGACCCTGCGCTCCCAGGAGAGCGTCATCCGTCAGGTCCGGCGCATTACCGGCAGCTCCGTTATCAACCAGTCCGGCTATCTGGTCAGCGCCTTTTCCATGGACATGACCCGGGCCCAGATGAAGCAGGTGGCTGCCCTGGACGGCGTGGTATCCGTCAGTGAGGTCACCACCTACAAGGCCCGGATGACCTCCGCCAAGGAAATGACCTCCGCCATGGAGCTGTGGAAGGCGGAGAACGGCGGCAGCACCGGCGAGGGGATCGTGGTGGCCGTCATCGACAGCGGCATCAACTACACCCATCCCGATATGCAGATGCGCCAGGACGCCAGGCTGAAATACACCAAGGCCGACATGGAGGCGAAGATCGCCGCCCTGGGCTACGGCAAGTATTACACCGATAAAGTCCCCTTCGGCTTCAGCTATGTCGACGAGGACGACATCAATAACCGCCAGGTCACCCACGGCCTGCACGTCTCCGGCATCGTGGCCGCCAACGGCGACGAGGAAAACGGCGGCGTGACGGGCGTTGCCCCCGACGCCCAGCTCTTTGCCATGCAGGTGTTCGGCAGTACCGGCAGCGGATTTAACGACGATATCATCCGCGCCGTGGAGGATTCCGTAAAGCTGGGCGCGGACATTCTGAACCTGAGCCTGGGCGGCACCGCAGGCTTCTACAGCGACGCGGACTATCTGCAAAAGGCCCTGGCCTATGCTGAGGAGAACGGTGCGGTGGTGTGCGCGGCTGCCGGCAACGACGGCACCTCCGCCTCCGACACGGGCGTCAACACCAACGACTGGGGCGTGATCGATACCGGCGCGGTGTCCAACCCCGCCACCTATCCCGGCGCCCTCAGCGTAGCCTCCGTGGACAACAGCATGCTGCGGGGCAAATCCGTGACCATCACCAGCGGCGAGGACACCGTATACAGCGGCGTGGTCATGGACTTCTCCCAGGGCAACCACACCGACTGGACCTCCCTGGGTGAGGTGCCCATTCTGGAGTTCGGCTACGGCGACCTGTTCGAGGACATTTTCCCCAAGCTGTCCACCCTGCCCGAAGGCCCCTATGTGGCGCTGGTCCAGCGGGGCAAGGACATTAGCTTCGAGGATAAGATCAACTATCTGATGGGCATGTGCCATGCCTCCGCCGTTATCGTGTATAACAACGAGGCCACCGACGAGGTGCCCACCAACGTATCCGCCGAAAGCGCCAGCCAGTACACGGCCATGATGGTCAGCGGCAACACCGGCGCCAGGCTCATGGAACTGGTCCAGGCCGGGGCCACCGTGTCCTTCGACGGCCTGCACGACGTGGTGTATCCCAACGAGGCCACCGGCGGCTGCGTATCCACCTTCTCCTCCTGGGGCTCCACCCCCACCCTGGATATCAAGCCTGAGATCTCCGCCCCCGGCGGCAACATTTACTCCGTGTCCAAGGATCAGAAGTACGAGGAGATGAGCGGCACCTCCATGGCCACACCCTATGTGTCCGGCTGCGCCGCCCTGGTACTGGAGAGCCTGCAGAAGTCCCTGGCCGACGGCAGCCTGGTGCTGGGCGATACGACCCTGAACACCTTTGTGAAGAATACTCTGATGAACACCGCCGACCCCATTGCGGACGGCAGCGTCATCTATTCCGTGCGTCAGCAGGGCAGCGGCATGGTGGATCCTCTGTCCGCTGCGGAAAACCGTGTCCTGGCCACCTATAACGGCGTGGCCTCCGTGGCGCTGAAGGAGGTGGGCAATACCACCGGCTTCACCGTGACCCTTACCAACTACGGCACCGCCGTCGCCGGCTATACTCTGCCCGCCTCCGTGCCGGTATACACCGACGTTACCGGCCAGGACGGCAGCTACGCCATGGAGCTGTTGTCCGGCGCATCCGTGACCTTTGACAAGACCGCCGTCACCGTCCCCGCAGGCGGTACGGTTCAGGTCACCGGCACCCTGACCATCCCTGCCAATGCCGCCAAGAACCACTATGTGGAGGCATTCCTGCCCTTCGACGGCGATGTGGACCTGTCTCTGCCCCTGATGGGCTTCTACGGCGACTGGTATGGCTGCCAGCGGATCATCGACCTGCCCGCCTGGGACGACGGCAACATCATGACCGACTACTATGAGAATCTGCCTGTGACCACCGTGGCAGCAGGCGATTCCTATGCCGGCTTCGACACCGAGAGCATGACCACCGACCCCGACCACATTGCCTTCTCCCCCAACGGCGACGGTGATTTCGACGCCGCCCAGCCCATTGTGGGCATGCTGCGCAGCGCCGCCGAGGTTACCGTGGACGTGCTGGATGAAAACGGACAGGTGGTCCGCCAGATCAACCATCGGGAAAATGTAGCCAAGTACCTGGCCATCGACGCCAATGAGAGCCGCTCCCCCATCAGCCTGCTCAGCAGCGGCACTGCCGGCGACGGCACCTGGGACGGTACCCGCTACGACATTGCCACCGGCGAGTATGTCATGTGCGACGAGGGCCAGTATACCCTGCGCATCCGGGCCCGGATGCCCGGCAGCCACCGGGTGGAAACCACTCTGATGCCGGTGAAGCTGGATCTCACCGCGCCCCAGGTCCATATCACCAGCGCCGCCGTGGATGACGGCATGCTGTACCTGACCTACACCGCCCAGGACTACTCCGGCATTCTCAATACCGCTGCCGTGTTCGTCAACGGCCAAGAGGAGCTGGACTTTGTTCCCGGCAATGACGCCGCTTATAATGAGGAGACCGGCGAATACAGCGTGGTCCTGCCGGTGGAAACCTATCAGGACGGCCAGATGAACGAAATCGCCCTGACCTGCATGGACTACGCCTTCAACGGCACCACCGATATCCTGTACACCAATGCCCGGCTTGACGCCGCCGTGATGTTCTCCAACATCAACAACGACGACAGCCTGACGGTGCTGCGGGACATCAGCTACAGCGCCGACTATGATGATATCGCCGAGAGTTATGTGAACATCACCGACTGCGTGGCCCAGATCCGCGGCATTGCCAGCAGCAGCGTCAGGAGGCTGACCGTCAACGGTCAGGAGGCTTCCTTTGATGAGCGCAACGGCTTCCGTCTGGCTCTGAGTGTGGAGGAGCCCGGTCTCATCACCCTGCATGTGGTGGCCTATGACGCCGACGGCAGCGTGGTGTTCCAGGCGGACAAGCCCGCCCTGTTCGACGTGCAAAGGCCCTCCGTCATGTCCTATGTCTGCGATAAAAACGGCGAGTGGGACAACAGCATGCTGTGGACCAGCGACCACACCATGGACGGCTATCTGCTGGCCACCAAGTATGCCAAGGACGACCTGGTGCCCATGATAATCCAGGTCACCGACGAGTCCCTGACCCGCATCACCGTCAGCTGGCTCACCGGCACCGTGGACGGCGAGACCTTCTCTGACTGGCTCATGGGCGCCGACGCTGCCGACGTGGATGCCGAGGTCCATACCCAGGAGATTTCTCTGGATTCCCGGGACGAGGAGGGCCGCGTGTTCATGAGCTTCCCCTTCGCCTATAAGGAGTCCGTGTTCGTAGACGACGAAACCGGCGAGGTCTATGATTACAGCGCCTGGAGCCAGGTAGTCCGCGTGGAGGCCTATGACGCCGCCGGTCACCGCACCCTGCGCAACGCGCTGCTGTACGACACGGTATACGGTGAGAAGATGTATAACGAAGACGGCTTCAACGATGCCCGGTATTCCGACGGCACCATACGGGGCGACATTCTGGACCTGGATCCCCTGTGGAGCAACGAGTTGGGCGGCCTGTCCGATTCCCGCTTCCTCATCACCGATGATATGCTGGATGAAAACGGCAACCTCCATGTAAAGGCCACTCTGGATCGGGATGCCAACGTGCTGATCTTCAACGGCAGCGAGTATTGGCCCGAAGAGGGCAGCCGCCAGGTGGAGTTCGACATTCCCATCCATGCCGGGCTGAATCTGACGTACGTCAAGACCCTCAGCAGCATGTTTACCGTGAACGACTTCGGCACCCAGTACAAGCTGTATCTGTACTACCTGCCGGATACGGAGCCCACGGCCCTGCGCTTTGACGACGCGCGCATCGCCGACGGCGCGGTGATCTGCACCAACCAGGAGACCTTCCCCATCACCGGCGATGTGACCCATCTGTTCGGCAACATCAGTCTGAAGATCAACGGCGACATTCTGATCTATCCCACCAACGACGTCAACGTTCTGGGCGATCCCATCACCCAGGTGTTCTCCTACGGTGCGCAGCTGCAGGAGGGCAAGAATGTGGTGACGGTGGAGCTCAGCGATGAGGCTACCGGCACCGCCACCACCGTGACCTTCACCGTGGTGCGGGATACTGCGGCCCCCGAGGCTCCCGTCATTGCCCAGGGCAGCGACGGCAAGGTGACGCTGACCGCCGCCGAGGAGCATGTGACCCTGTACTACAGCTATGACGGCACGGAGTGGGTCCTGTACACCGGTCCCTTTGCCCCCACCGCCGCCAAGGTGTACGCCAAGGCCGTGGACCAGGCGGGCAACGAGAGCGCCGTCAGCCAGTTGGCTGTTGCCGTGGCTGCTTCCCAGCCGGTCAAGACCGGTGACGCAGCGCCTCTGGCGGTATATGCAGCCCTGCTGCTGACTGCCGCTGCGGCCCTGACCGCCATGCCCGTCCTGCGCCGCAGACGGGTAAGATAATGCGGCTGCGCCCGCAGATACTCTATCCATGCCAAAATACCCGGCCTGAGGGCCGGGTATTTTGGAGCTTGTCAAAAATCCTTTTTGACAAGCTCCAAGGCCTTTTCAGACCTTTTATAAAAGTTCTGAAAAGGCGGTGATTGAAAACGAAAGACACCCCTGAGGGGTTTCTTTCGTAACTATCTTCCTTTCCGAAGGCAGAGGCAATCCTATTTTTTTGACAGCCTGGCACAAAAGCGGACGGCTTTGAAGCCGTCCGCTTTTGTGCGTATATGGTTACAGGTTCTTCTCGTAGGACTCGATCATCTTCTTGACCATCTGGCCGCCCACGGAACCGGCCTCGCGGGAGGTCAGGTCGCCGTTGTAGCCTTCCTTCAGGTTGACGCCCACCTCTTGCGGTGTGTATTCACCTCAAAGATTTGAAGATTTTGATGGTGAAAAACTGAAACATCGAAAAGAAAACGAAATACGACATAAAAGAAGATTTGGTCGGAATCACTCATTTACATAGAAAACCGTCTGCGAGGGCAGGCGGTTTTCTTGTTTGGTAATCAATATGGGAGGAGGAACACGCCGTGGCGGTATTCAGAGTGGAGAAAACGCGGAACTATACCGTGATGTCCAACCAGCACCTGCGGGACAAAAGACTGTCGCTGAAGGCAAAGGGACTGCTGTCCCTGATGCTGTCGCTGCCGGAGGACTGGGACTACACCACCAAGGGGTTGGCGCGTATCTGCAAGGACGGTGTGGACAGCATCTGTACCACGGTGCGGGAGCTGGAAGGCACGGGGTACATCGTGCGGAAGCGGGAACGCCGCGCAGACGGAACGCTGGGCAGCATCGAATACACCATTTTGGAGCAGTCGCGGCAGGCAGATGCTCCTAAACGGGAAAATCCCGTTCAGGCGGAAAAATCTGCCGATGCACCTAAACGGGCTTTTCCAGAACAGGTAAAACCTGAACAGGAAAAGCCCGCCCAATTAAATATACAAGAACAAAGTAAAGAGAAACAAAATACGGATCTTACAAAATCCTTCCCTTCATTCCTTCGAGAGCGTAAGTTTGCACAGGAGGATGAGCTGGAGAGAAGGAACAGCTACCGAGCGCAGATCATGACTAATGTGGACTACAACTACCTTGTGGGCTATACCGAAGTAGACCGCGCACGGTTGGACGAACTGGTGGGCCTGATGCTGGATACCGTGTGCTCTACCAAGTCCTCCATTCGCGTGGCGGGAGAGGAGCTGCCAGCGGAGGTAGTGCGTTCAAGGCTGCTGAAGCTGACCGGAGCACATCTGCTGTATGTACTGGATCGGATCAACGAGAACACCACCGAGGTGCGCCATGTGAAGCCATATCTGCTGACTGCGCTGTATAACGCGCCGTTGACCATGGATAACCACTACGCGCTGATGGTGGGCCATGACCTCAGCGGCGGAAGCGGGTAGAACAGAATACTGTCAGAGCAAGAGCCGAAAGGCTCTTTTTTTGTTGCACGAAATGGAGGTGTGCTTTTGAAAACCATCGCACTGGCAAATCAGAAGGGCGGCGTGGGGAAAACCACCACAGCTGCCAGCTTGGGTGTCGGCCTTGCCCAGCAGGGCAAGAAAGTCCTGTTGGTGGACGCCGACGCCCAGGGCAATCTCACCCAAATGCTGGGCTGGCGGCAGCCGGACGAGCTTTCTCCCACACTGGCCGACCTGATGACCAAGACCGTCAACGAGGAGCCCATCGCACCCGGCGAGGGGATTCTGCACCATGCGTCCGGCATCGATCTTGTTCCCGCCAACATTGAGCTGTCGGGACTGGAGGTGACGCTGGTAAACATCATGAGCCGGGAAACGGTGCTGCGGCAGTATCTGTCCACGGCGGCACCGGCCTATGACTACGCCATCATCGACTGTATGCCCTCGCTGGGGATGTTGACCATCAACGCACTGACCGCGGCGGACAGCGTTATCATTCCGGTGCAGGGGCAGTATCTGGCCGCCAAAGGGCTGGAACAGCTCATGCGTACCATTGCCCGCGTCAAACGGCAGATCAATCCCCACCTGACGGTGGACGGTATCCTGCTGACCATGATGGACAGCCGCACCACGCTGGCTAAGGGAATTAGTGAGCAGTTACGCAGGAACTACGGCAGCCGAGTATTCGCCAGCGAGATACCCCGTTCTATCCGCGTGGCGGAGATCAGCGTCACAGGAACCAGCATTTATGAGCATGACCCAGGGGGGAAAGCGGCACAGGCGTACGCCGCGCTGACGAAGGAGGTGTTGCAGCTTGGCCCGCAAATTAAACGGCATAGAGCTGACCCGGTACGATGATCTGTTCAAAACAGACGCAGAGCGGGAAGCCGACCAGCAGGAGCGGGTACAGATCGTGCCGGCGGAGCAGGTGTTCCCCTATGCGCGGCAGCCGTATTCCGTAGACCGGCCCAGTGCCGATCTGGTGCGGCTGATGGACAGCATCGAGCGCACCGGCATTGCCGAGCCGCTGATCGTCCGTCCCCGCAGCGAGGGAGGGTATGAGATCATCTCCGGCCACCGGCGCGATTACTGCGCCAAGGTGGTGGGGCTGGATACCCGCCCGGTCATCGTGCGGGATTACAGCGACGAGGACGCGGATATTCTGGTGGTGGACTACAACATCAACCGGGAAAACCTGCTGCCCAGCGAGAAAGCAAAGGCGTATAAGCTGAAGCTGGACGCCATGAGGAGAACTGCAGGGCGTCCAGCAAAAAATTCTGGCCAACTTGGCCAGAATTTTCAAGGTCGCGCATCTGTTGACATTTTGGCAGAGCAGGCAGAGGAAAGCAGAAAGCAAGTACAGAGGTATATCCGTCTGACGAATCTCATTCCGCCGTTGATGGAGGCGGTGGACGCGGGAAAACTGAAATTCGTTCCGGCAGCCGACTACATCTCCCACCTGACCGAGAAAGAACAAACCTACCTCCAGTTCCTCATGGAGCGGGACGAGGTGTCGCCGTCCGTAGATCAGGCGCAAAGACTCAAGCAGATCAGCGCGGAGGGCAAGCTGGAGAACAACATCATCGACCTCATTATGCGGGAGGAAAAGCCGCTGGAGTGGAAGGTGACGTTGCGGAACGACCGCCTGCAAAAATACTTTCCGCCCAGCTATACGCCCAAGCAGATGGAGGAGGTCATCATCAAGTTGCTGGAGGGCTGGCGCCGCAGACGGCAGCAGGAGCAAGCAAGATGAGGAGGAAACAAATGCGCAGAAATGAATTGCCCGATACCTGCCTTTCTACGCTGCCCTCCACCGGGCAGCTGATCGTACTTAAACACGGCGTGCGTGGCTACTACCGCTCGGAGTGGGACACCGGGAATCGCGCAGAAAACCGTGATATCGCAGACAGCCATAACCGGCGGCGCGGCATTACGGATATTCAGGAAACTGCCATGATGGCAGGCTCCATGTTTGGCTGGGATACGCCGGGAGCCGACCCGCAATGGTACTTGGATCATGCAAAATATGGGAACTCTGCCATGATAAAAGGGTACATCAAAGACCCCATCATGAGTGTGTACTATCCGGTTATCGGTTTCCTGCTGCGCTATAAGATCCTGGGGCGGGAGAAAATGTACCTGCCGGTATCGGCATTGTCTAAAGAACTGCTGGGCGCGAGGTCACAGTTCGTCATGCAGCCGGATTTGGTCTGTGGCGTGCCGATGATGCCGGTGAAGGCGCAGCAGGCACAGAACGGCAGCTACACCATGGAGCTGGAAAGCGGCAGCTATGTCATTGGTGAGATCATCAACGCAGACTATAAGATTACGGCGCGGGTGTGCGTGGGAAACGCCGAATTTGCTTTGGGCGAACACCCGAAAGCGCCTGCCCCGTTTGTTACCTGGCAGCGCAATTGCAAGAACGACGAAGATGGGCCGCCCAACTTCTTCTGGGGACATTACGGAGCAGACCGTGCGGCGATGATCGAGGACTTCTGTGAAAGGGCAGGAAGCGAGTATCAGGAGCAAAAAGAGTACCGGCAGAACAAGGAGCACGAGACAAAACAGAGATTATCAAAGGGCAAGGAAAGGTAAGACGATATGGCTGACAAAGAAACTGCGCGGATGGCTGGTGACTATGAGATCATGCAATCATTTCGCATGGGTGGCGCGACAATGCTGATCGGCTATAATCCGGGAGATACCACCTACATGACCTGCTATCAGGATTACGACTTTTTGGGCAATGAGCGCTTTTCGGAGGCCATTGGCAGTGAGAGCTATGTTGAGATCATGGACGTGTTCTTGCAGCGCTTGCAGAAACAGACAGAGAAGGTGAGAGCATTTCAAGTGGAGCGTGCAATGCCTGTAACTGTTTTAGGACGGGAATACTGCCTGCCATGCTCGGATGAATCCCTGGAAGGAAAGCTGGTGATCATCCGCCCCGCCAGCCTTGCGCCGGAGTATCGCACTGCGGACTGCCAGCTCGGATATGCGCTGGGTGGTTTTGGCTGTTCTCCCAGCTCCCGCGGACGCGCAATTTATTTTGAAGACCTGTTTTCCGGCAAAAGATGCCGGTGGGACAGAACGGATATTCTCGGTATCGCCGACCGTGAAAAGCTGCCTGATTGGGCCAAAGAAAAAGCGGAAGAGTACGAGCAGCACCGTACTGCACAGAAAAAGGAGCGAGGTGAAGAAAGATGACAGACCGTGAGCCGGTGAACATCATGGGCGTTATCGCCTTTCCGGAGCCGGATAAGAGCAAGCGCCGGATTCGCTTTATTGATGCGGAGTACAATACGCTGTTCTACATTCCAGACGGTGCCAGCATCGTCATGACGCGGATGGATGGCGGCAGCGTGATACGGCCCTGTACCTATATCGATGACTGCCATACGCTGATCGGCAGCGAGGTCTATCATATTTGCGAGTTTGCGGAGGCAGCGCAGCGGACAGGCACGGTGTATGAGCCGCTTGATCCAAAGCAGTTGCCTGTGGAGACTGGCTGCTATGAGATATATCAGATCGACAACGTGGGTAAGGTGGACTACGCCTTTATGCGCTATGAGCGTGCCAAAGGCAAGCTGCGCGCCGCCCATTACCGCAAAGCCTTTGCCGGGGTGTTGGCACCCAACATGACGCTGGAGGAGTTATATCGGAAGCACAATGCGGATACGCGGCCTTTCTACCGACAAATGCGCTCTCTATCTGAGAGCGATGTGATCGTGGTCAAGCGCGGCAGCAAGAGAAATGCTTACTATGTGGATGCTGTGGGCTTTCAGGAAGTGCCGAGCTTCTTGAAGGGACTGCAAAAGCTGAAAGAACGGGGCGAAGCACGGTAATCGAGATCCAATACTCCCAATATTTTTGAGGAAGGAGGCAATGCCTTGGCAAGTAAATTTCAATTTATCACGGAGTTATATAGCCGCACACTGACAAAGCTGACCGGCGATTATGAGAGCTGGACGGGTTTCCTGCGTGCGGCGTGCTATAACTACAAATGTCCGTTTGACGAGCAGGTTCTGATCTACGCCCAGCGTCCCAATGCCACGGCGGTGCTGGAGCTGGAAAAATGGAACCGTCAGTTTGGCCGGTGGGTCAACGCCGGGGCTACCGGTATTGCTGTCATGGATGAAGCCCATGGAAAAGGGCGTCTGAAGCACTACTTTGACATCACGGACACCCATGCCACACGCATCTCGCGGCCCGTTCCCATCTGGTCGATGGAACCGGCCTATACGGAGCCGGTCATCGAGACGCTGGAGGCCACCTTTGGTACACTGTCCGAAAAGGATAATTTGCCGGATGCCATACTGTCTGCCAGCCGCAATGCCGTGGCGGACAATGTGCCGGACTATCTGCGGGATCTGCTGGACTGCCGGGATGGCAGTATGCTGGAGGAGCTGGACATGCTGAATGCAGAGGTCACATACAGGCGGGCGCTGCAAAGCAGCGTTGCCTATATGTTGATGACCCGGCTTTCTCTGCCTGCCGCAGCCTACATACTGCCGGAGGATTTTGAGGGTATTTATTCCTTTGATACCCCCACAACGATCAATGCACTGGGTATCGCCACCAGCGATATTGCGGAGATGGGTCTGCGGGAGATCAGCCGCACGGTGATGCAGGCGCGGCGGGAGCAAAATTTTGCAAAGGATGCACAAATCGGCTATGATGCTGTCAAAGAGCAAAACCCTACCGAAAAAGAAAGGAGCGGTGATCATGGAAGTGACCTACAGAGTGCAGGAGGGCTATCGCCTGCCGAACCTGCTGCTGCCCCAAGAGCCGGAGACGCATCTGGGCAAGTACGCGGAGCTGCGGAGGCAGTACATCAAGAAGCATCGCAGGGTGCTGTATACGAATCTCAAGACCAGCGGGCAGCTGGCGGCACATCTGGCGGAGATCGAGACGGCGGCGGAGAAGATGGTGACGCGGCTGGTGGCGCAGATGGCGCAGAACGAGGGCGTGACGGAGGAACTGAAAGCCGCCGATCCCCAGCGTTGGACGGGGCTGATGAACAACCTGAAGCACAGCGCAGAGGAAACGGTGCTGAACGATCTGATCTACAGCTAATAAGTGAAGAACCGGCAAGGGCGGGAAGTGATGCACTTCCCGCCCTTGCTGATAACAGAGCGAACTTATATCATGTTGCCGCCTATCATCACTTTGAAAACGGCTTTGATGATAAGCTGGACTATCCTACGTTGGAAGAAGCAGAGGCTGCGGCGCAGGGCTATGTGGCCGGAACGATGGAAGCAGATGGCTTTGCCTATGATGGTGCCGCTGTTTATGATGCCGATACGAACGTGTGCCTTCGCGTTTATGGGGACTATCCGGACGAAAAGGCGCAGGCACAGGCCGCAATCTATGCGGTGGAGCACGATAGAGAGGCAGAGCTTCCAGCGTTTTTGGATACTTACCTCATAGAAGCGATCCTGCTGGACGACGGTGGGCGCAAGCATACGCGGCAGGAGATATTTGCGTATTTTCAGACCAATAGGGATATTGCGACACGCACGAAATTTCTGAAAAGCAGCTACAACGATATATGGGTGGAGGTGCTGGCCGGCGCGGACAAAGTCCGGGTGGGCTACCACGCCGAAAAAGACGGACTCTTGATGTGGGAGGGCAGCTATCTCTCCCGCACAGCGGAATCCGTTTTTTCGTGGGGCGTGGTCACGGAAATGACCGAAAGCCTCATAGAGCGCGGTGAATACAAGATCAAGCTAGGCTTGCAGAATGCGACGGTAATGGCAGAGCAGATGTCCTTTTTCGGCACGGAGGACAGCGCGGCAGTCTATGAAGTGCCGGAGGAGCAGCGGGTCGGTGAGCTATTTCCTGCGCGGCAGGTGCCTCAGGAGGTCATCGACCAGGCACTGTATACGGCAGGCAACAGCTACGGCAGCGCGGAGCGAATCGCGGTGTTCTATACGCGGCAATGGCCGGAGGCGGAATGTATTGTTTTCCTGCGTCGTGAGTTTGGCGCGGAGAACGGGCGCGGCATTGAATATGAGGGTAAGAAATATGCCGTGTGGTTCATGGAGGACGGTATCCATCTGGCACAGGGCGACAGCATCCGCGCCGGTCACTGCCGTACCACGGTGACGTGGGAGCAGGCGTCGGCACGGATATTGGAGCTGCTGGAGGCGGGAACGTACCTTTCGGCACCAGAGCTGGAGCAGGCGCAGGACAAGGTGCTGCTTGAGATGGGTGACGCCCTGCTGATGACCGCTCGCGATTTGACCCAAGAGGGCCGCGCACAGGGTCTGTTCCCTCAGACGCTGGCCATCCATGACCAGCGCAAGGGCTATCCGGAGCTGGACGAGGATATGGTGGCCTTTGCCAAGAGCGAGGGCGGCCTTGCGGCTTTGGCTGAGGAATACCATGCTTTTTTGAGTGCCTATGAACAGGATCGCAGCATCATGCGCTTTCGACTGTCTGAGTATAATACACACCGGATCGGTGTGGTGCTGGACGGAATTGATCTGCCGGAGCGCAGCTTTATCGCGCAGCCGGATTTCCTGCGCCGGTGCAAAATGTTCATCACACAGGATGAGATAGACCAGTTCTTTCTTGCGGATTCCGTGGACAGCCAACTGGCGGTGTATTCCTTCTTCTGTTACCCCCACACAAAAGAGGAACAGCAGAAATTCATCAAAAGCTGCTTTGGTGAGTACAGCGGCGGCGGGCGCGACGGATATGACTATACGAGAAGTTCTAAGGGACTGACCTATCAGCGGGAATATGCCGGCAAGCGGTACGGTGAGGTCACGCTGACCATCTCCAGCGTGGTCAAGGAGTACGAAAAGCTCATCGCGCAGAAACGCTTCCCCGGTGAGGATGCCGTGGCAAAAATACCGCAGTATGAGCTGCGGGAGCTGGCAAGGACGGTATATTTCGGCTTTTCCGACGCGCCGGACGATGTGCCGAGACCGTACCCCAAGGGCGCGGACTACTATGACGCTGTTTCCGTCATTGAGGAGCAGTTGGCGGATAAGGCAAAAGCGGCGGAAATGCTGGAAGCCCTGACTGTCTATCTGGAAGGCATGGACGAGGGCGACCGGCACTATGACTCTGGCCAGCGGGCGAGGGAACAGCTTTCGGAATACGTTGACGGCACGTTCAGCCTGTTCAACCATCGGCACGACAGTGGATTACGGCAAGCGGAGCAGGAAGCCCCACCGCCAGAGGAACCGACGCAGGCGGCTATGCCGCCTGCGTTTAACTTGCCGAGAAAAAAAGAACGGCTGGAATGCCACAGCCCACTAAGGCGATAATTTCAAACGAACAGAAAAGTGGCATTCGCAAAGGCAGCAACAGGGCTTCAACCGGCAAGGTTGGAGCCTTGTTGCTATCAGTATATATAGTATAATCGCATCTTTGCGTTTTTTGCAACTGCCGGAGTATAATGGAAGAGTCAGGAGGTGCCGGACAATGAAAGAACAGAAGTATCATATCTATCTGACCGAGCAGGAACGGTCGGAGGTTATCAAATCCCTCATAGACCTGAAAAACACGCTTATCCGGCAGGGCAAATACACGGACGCCGTTGACGATGTGCTGGTGAAGCTGACCGGCGCAAAGCGAAAAAAGCTGAAGGTCGTATACATCTGAATAGAGTTCGAGCCGCTTATTCCCAATCGGAGTAAGCGGCTCTTTTCATTTCAGGTATAGCTTTCCGCCAAAGAGTTTTCCTTGAAATGGCGGTTGTTTTCCAGCAGCTCATCAAAAGTTACAGGCTTAAAGCTGTTTATATCCACACCGGCATTCAAAACATTCTCCCGTGCGGCAATCAGCGGCCAGAAGTCTGCCCTCGTATCATTATGAATATGCCCGTGGATCATATATGACCGCTTCGCGTGCTTCCACGAAAGCATCGGGTAATGGCATAGCGTTAAAGAGCGCTTTCCGTCCGAGGTTTCCAAAAACTTGTCCACGCTGAAAAAATACCTTGCGTAGTCAAACTTCGTCATCCACGAGCCGTCGTGGTTGCCGACGATCAGCCGCTTCTTGCCCTTCAACCGCTTCAGGATTCCCTCCGCATTGGTGCTGCGGAAAAACATATCCCCAAGAATATATACCGTATCGTTTCCGGTCACTCTATCGTTCCAGTTTTGAATCATCGCCTCGTCCATTTCCTCGGCGGAGGCAAAGGGACGGTCGCAGAACCGGATGACATTGTAGTGACCGAAATGCGTGTCTGCCGTAAAATAAATCATCGTGTATCATCTCCCATATATAAAGTAAAAGCAGAACTGCTCACCGAACAGCCCTGCGCGAAATCAGGATAGTCCTGTACTATCCCCGTTTTCGTCTGAACTGACCGTAATTCGTTATGAAGCAAAAAGTCCGGGAGGACAAACCGAGCCTGCTTATTATCTCTTTGCTTCTGTTGCTGCCGTTCGTCATAGCTCTTGCCCTCCTTCCATAAGCCTGACCACAGTATACTATATAAATATGAACAAGTAAATCATTCAAACGCAAAGCCGCTTTTCCGTTCTCGGAAGGGCGGCTTTTTTGCTTTCCAAGGGGCCCGAAAAATTTTTTCAACTTTTTTTGAAAAACACCCTCAAAAATCGCTTCCTTATTCAGAGTAAGTGAAGGGGTTCTTTCCCAACCACAATCGGGAGCCGCTTCGTGAACCTTGAAAATTGAATATACAGGCACTTGGGACATTACTTCTGATGATTAGCCCGAAGATGGGTACGCCGTGACTTCTCCTAACCGGAGGACGAGCGAGAACCCCCGATCTGAAACCCGGATTGCCACCGGGACGGCGATGACAGTCAGAATGATAATGATACTTCTCTACGGAGCTGGCGGAGAACCCGGCAGAGGTGAAAGCCCTATGACACGGTGCAGCACACCGTGACCCAAGTGTTTCCCGGAAGGCGAAAGCCGCCGCAGGGGGCGTTGAGGACAAATACTGCGGACATATACATAGCCGTTCATTACAGGCGGCTATGAAATCTACAAAGAAGGAGGAAAACGAAAGATGCCAAACTGTAAAACCATAGCGATATGCAACCAAAAGGGCGGCGTCGGGAAAACCACCACGGCGGTCAACCTCGGAATCGGGCTTGCCATGCAGGGCAAAAAGGTACTCCTCATAGACGCAGACCCGCAGAGCGACCTTACGGCCTGCCTCGGCTGGCGGGATTCAGACAGTCTGCCGCAGACGCTGACCAACAAGCTGGCGGCGGTAATGCGCGAGGAAAGCCAAGACCCATTTGCCGGGATTCTCAGCCACGAGGAAAAGGTTGACCTTGTGCCGTCGAATCTTGAGCTGTCGGCGCTGGAGATGAGCCTTGTGACCGCAATGAGCCGGGAAAGCGTGATGAAGAACTATCTCAGCCAAGTAAAGGACAACTACGATTATGTCCTCATAGATTGTATGCCGTCTCTCGGTATGATTACCCTTAACGCACTGACGGCTGCGGACAGCGTTATCATTCCCGTGCAGGCGCAATATCTGCCGGCAAAGGGAATGACGCAGCTCCTGTCCACGATTGCCAAGGTAAAAAAGCACACCAACCCGAACCTTGCCATCGACGGAATCCTGCTGACCCTTGTGGACGGCAGAACGAATCTCGCCAAAAGCACCGTGGAGGCGCTGCGGGAGAACTTCGGCTGCCGGATCAGGATTTACCGGACGACCATTCCCGTTGCCGTGAAAGCCGCAGAGGTTTCGTCCAAGGGAAAAAGCATATACGCCTATGAGCCGAACAGCACCGTGTCCAAGGCCTACGCAGATTTCACGAAGGAGGTGTTAGCCGATGGCAGGCAGAAAGAGCGACTTCACGCTTCCCACGAACACGCTCGATGACCTGTTCTCCACGCAGGAGGAACGGGACGACGCAAAGCTGGCAAAAATCCGGGACATTCCCCTGACGGAGATCGACAATTTCCCCGACCATCCCTTTAAGGTGCGGGACGATGAGGATATGTTACAGCTTGTGGAGAGCGTCAAGGAGCGCGGAGTCATCACCCCGGCGACCGTCCGGCAGAAGGAGGACGGCAGATACGAGCTTGTTTCGGGACACCGCAGAAAACGAGCCTGTGAGCTTGCCGGATTTGAAACGCTCCGCTGCGAGGTGGTAGACCTTGACCGTGACGCCGCCACCATTTTGATGGTGGAGAGCAACTACCAGCGGTCGCAGATACTTCCCTCGGAAAAGGCATTTGCCTACAAGATGCGCTTGGAAGCGATGAAGCGTCAGGCAGGCAGACCGAGCAAAGAAAATGGTGTCCCACTGGGACACGATAATCTTTTCGGGAAGTCAAGAGAGCTTTTAGCTGCCGAAGGCACAGATAGCAACACACAAATTCAGCGATATGTCCGCCTTACCAATCTTGTCCCCGAACTGCTTGACCTTGTGGACGATGGCAGAATCAAGATGCGCCCTGCGGTGGAGCTGTCCTATCTGGACGAGGGCTGCCAGCGGGATGTGGTAGAGGAAATCGACCTGAACCAGTGTACGCCCTCCCATGACCAGACCATCCGTATGCGGAAGTTCTTTTCGGAGGGCAAGCTCACGCCAGAGGTGGTGTCCGCCATTATGTGTGAAGAAAAGCCCAACCAGCGGGAAAAGATCATCCTGCGAGGGGACAAGGTGCGAAGCCTGATCCCCAAGAATATTCCCATCAGCCAAACGGAGGACTATGTGCTGAAGGCCTTGGAGCATTACAGCCGCTTTCTCCGTCAGCGGGCGGATCGTGACAGCCGGTAACGGCAGGCGGAGTACGTTTTTCCGCTTCCCCTTCCTCACACTCCAACCCCTTGAATACTAACAGACTAACCGAAAAGAGAATATCTATCTCTCTTAAATAAACTCTATCTCCCTTGAGTATAGCTATCTAAGAGAGCCGAGGGAAACAGCGCAAAGTTCCCGAAAAAGCCGGTTTGCGGTATCATTAAAGGTTCTGCCGTCATCGCAGGCTTGATTTCCCCCTCTTTTTTCGGCTAAAATGAGTGCGAAAAGGAGGTCGCACGATGAAAACGAGGGTTTTGAGCATATTCCTTATTCTGCTTTTGTGCCTGACTGCCGGGTGCGGCAAGGCTTCACAGAACACCGAAAAGCCCGACGGGTTTTCTTTTTCGGAGAGCCAGACAGAAGAAGCTGCCGGAAAAGATACCTCTCAGGCAGAACAGACAGCCCCGGCTCAGCCACCCGAAGCACAAAGCGCACAGACAGCAGATGAGGAAACGGAAGGAAGCGCGGAAAGCGAACGCCGACCGGTTCCCGAACATCCAGTAAGCGGCACAACGCCGCCGCAGACAAGCGATCCGCAGCAAAAGAAGGACGAGTCCGAGCGTCGGTCGGAAACCACAGCTTCACCGGCTCCATCCGAAACAGAACAGCCCATCCCTCCGGCAACCGAGGAACCGAAGCCGTCAGAACCTCCCCAGCCGACACAACCATCCACGGAGCCGCCCACCGAGCCGTCCTTTGACATCGGCTACTGGGTCAACTTTGCCAAGAGCTATGCCGAAAGCGTGGGGCTGACGCTGGACAGCGGAGCCGCCTACTGCTGGGACAACCCCATTGCCGCAGGCTCCAAGTGCAGGTACACCGAACGGGACATCAAGGGCTACCTTGACCGCTATGCTAAGGACAGCGACATCACCGAGGTCTGGGTTTGGTATGAGCAGACAAGCGGCAATTCCTACGAGGTGTATATCGGCTACGCATAAAAACAAAACCAAACATCACTCTGAAACGCATCGTGAAAACGGTGCGTTTACTTTTTACAAGGAGGAAAAACACCAATGAAACGAAACCTTTTCAAGCGAGGGATGGCAGGACTGCTTTCCCTCGTGATGTGCCTGACCGCCCTTGTGGGGCTTGGCACGACCACCGCCTTTGCCGCAGGAGAGCAGGCGGAGGTCTACCTCATTTCCTTTCCGAGAAGCGGAGACGCCAATCTCGATTACGGCGGCTCTTGGGGACACCCGAATCTCCAGTATATGAACGGCTGGTACTCCGGGAACTCCAAGTATACCACCATCCGAGCGATGCACTCGTATGAGGGCAACATCTGCTACTGCATCGAGCCGGGAACGGCGCAGGAAACCGGCGACCGCTACACCAGCAAGGACGAAACCTTTTGGGACAACCTGCCCGCAGATTTCAACAGCACCATCTCGCCCTACGAAATGAAGCTGTTTATCGGGCGCATCATGCAGTACGGCTACACGGGTCCCATCAGCACCTCGTGGCGTTCCCAAAACTCCGCTGACGCCGCAGCACTGGCAGAGGCGATGGCAACGCAGGTGCTGATCTGGGAAACCATCGTGGGAGAGCGTGACGCAGACTTTGATCACGTCAGCCCCGGCAGCTACGACGCCGTAAAGGAGTCCGTCAGCGCCGAACACCCGCTTTACAGCCGGTTTTGCAGCTATTACGACAGCATTGTCGCCAGTGTGCAGCGTCATTCAACCGTTCCCAGCTTCATGTCCAAGAACGCATACCGTGCGCAGAGCGTAGAGCTTGCTTGGGACGGCACAAATTACACCGCCACGCTGACCGACAGCAACCGTGTCCTCTCGGATTACAGCTTTTCCGCAAACGAGGACGGCATTTCCTTCAGCGTCAGCGGAAATAAACTCACCATTACGGCGGCTAATGCGCCCTCCGGCAGCGTAAGGATCACCGCCAGTAAAACCGGCTCCACCCGCCGAGGTATCATCACCTGGACGGACGGCAGATACGCACCCGGCGCAGGCATTCAGGATGTCATCAGCTACGCACAGTCAGTCAGTGACCCCGTGCAGGCGTTTCTCAACCTGAAGGTGTCCTACGGCTCTGCCAAGATCGTCAAAACGAGCGAGGACGGCAAGGTGGACAACCTCACCTTTACCGTCACCGGCAACGGGGTCAATCAGACGGTCAAGACCAATGCAAGAGGTGAAATTCAGATCGACAACCTGATGCCCGGTGTCTATACCGTGACGGAGCAGGACTACGACAAGTATGAGCCGCAGGAATCCCGCCGTGTTACGGTGGTTTCCGGTCAGGTTTCCACCGTGAATTTCAATAACAAGCTCAAGCGTGGCAACTTGCAGATCATCAAGTCCTCGGAGGACAGTCTTGTGGAGGGCGTAACCTTCCATCTCTACGGCACTTCGCTCTCCGGCATGGCGGTGGATGAGTACGCCGTTACGGATAAGAACGGCGTGGCGGCCTTTAAGGATGTCCTCATTTCCGGTTCTTCCCCCTATACCGTGGAGGAGGTGGACACCGCCGTCCGCTATGTCGTTCCCGAAGCGCAGATCGCACCCGTGAAGTGGAACGAGGTCACAAGCCGCAGCTTCACCAACATCCTCAAAAAGTTTACCGTGACCGTCACCAAGAGCGACGCCGAAACCGGCACGGCGCAGGGTGATGCTTCTCTTGCCGGTGCTGTTTACGGCATCTATAAGGGCGAAACCCTTGTGGATACCTACACCACCGACAAAAACGGGCAGTTCGTTACCAAGGAATATATCTGCGATAACGACTGGACGGTGAGAGAAATCACACCCTCCGAGGGCTATCTGCTTGATACCACCGTTCATAAGGTCGGTGCAGAGCCGCAGCTTTATACCGTGGAGCATAATCAGACGGCAAATGATGTGACCGAACAGGTCACAAAGGGCAATATCGCCATCATCAAGCATACCGACAACGGCGAAACACAGATCGAAACGCCGGAGGGCGGCGCAGATTTTGCGGTCTACCTGAAAGCCGCAGGTTCATATGAAAACGCCAAATCCTCCGAGCGTGACTATCTCACCTGTGACGAAAATGGCTTTGCACAGACTAAGGAACTGCCCTATGGCATCTATACCGTGCATCAGGTATCCGGCTGGGAGGGCAGCGAGAAGATGCCCGACTTTGATGTGTTCATTGCACAGAACGGCACTACCTACCGCTACCTCATCAACAACACGCCCTTTGAAAGCTATATCAAGGTGGTGAAGGTGGACGCAGAAACCGGCAAGAGCATCCCCTATGCCGGGGCGGGCTTCCAAATCTATGACCCTGCCGGCAACCTTGTGACGATGACCTACACCTATCCCGCGCCGACGAGCATCGACACATTCTATACCGACGCAAACGGCGCACTGGTTACGCCGGAGAAGCTGGACTTCGGTTCGGGCTATGCGCTGGTGGAGGTGCAGGCTCCCTACGGCTATGTCCTTGACTCTACGCCCGTGTACTTTGATGTCACGGAGGAAAACGCTACCGAGGAAAGCGGGGTTACAGTGGTAAAAGTGGATAAGCCCAATATGGCGCAGAAGGGCACCATCACGGTGGAAAAGACCGGCGAGGTGTTCTTCGGCGTTTCCGTGACCGGCGGCAAGGACGAGGGCGGCAAGGAACTGCCGACCGTCTATCAGCCGCAGTATGAAAAGCGTGGACTTCCCGGTGCGGTCTATGAGATCATCGCCGCTGAGGACATTACTACGCCGGACGGCACTGTCCGAAATCAGAAGGGCGAGGTCGTGGACACGGTTACCACCGATGAAAACGGCGTTGCCAAGAGCCGTGAACTCTATCTCGGCAAATATGAGGTACGGGAGATTACCGCACCTCATGGTATGGTGCTGAACAGCGAGCCTCATTCTGTTGAACTGGTCTACGCCGGTCAGAATGTTGCCGTCACCGAAACGGCGACCTCCTTTGTCAACGAGCGTCAGACGGCGGAAATCAGCCTTGTGAAATCCCTTGAAACGAATGAGCTGTTCGGCATCGGCACAAACGGCGAGCTGAAGAACATCTCCTTCGGGCTGTATGCCGCCGAGGAAATCGTCAGCGTCAGCGGCACCTCCATTCCCGCAGACGGACTGATTGAGATCATCGCACTCAATGAGGACGGCACGGCAACGGTCAAGACCGACCTGCCGCTTGGCAGCTACTATGTGAAGGAGCTTGCCACCGACAGCCACTATATCCTCTCCGATACCAAATACCCCGTGGTCTTTGAGTACGCCGGTCAGGATACGGCGGTCGTAAAGATCAACGCCAACGACGGCAAAGCCATCGAGAACGACCTTCTCTACGGCTCTGTTTCCGGCAAGAAGGTGGATGAGGACGGTAAGGTACTTGCAGGAGCCGTCATTGGTCTATTCCGCACGGACGACGGCGAGTTTACAAAGGAAACTGCGCTGATGACTGCCACCTCCAAAGAGGACGGCAGCTTTTCTTTTGAGGGCATCCCTTACGGCACTTGGTATATCCGTGAGATCGAACAGCCTGCGGGCTTCGTGCTGGATGATACCGTCTATCCCGTCTCCATCGGCAAGGACGCTCAGGTGGTGGAAATCAAGATCGTCAACAAATATATCCGTGGCAACATCCATCTGACCAAGGTGGATGCCGAATATCCCGACAATAAGCTGACCGGAGCGACCTTTGAGGTCTACAAGGACAGCAACGGAAGCGGCAAGCTGGACGACGGCGACAAGTTGCTCGGCACACTGACCGAAAAGGAAATCGGGTCGCATGAGATGAAAGACCTGTTCTACGGTCGTTACTTCGTGAAGGAAACCAAAGCGCCGGAGGGCTTTGTCCTCGACACCGGCGTGTATGAGGTGATGATCGACACGGACGGAAAAACCTGCGAGGTGGAGAACAAGGCGGGCGTGGGCTTTATCAATGAAGCGATGCGAGGAAACCTGAAGATCGTCAAGACTTCCTCGGACGGCAAGATCAAGGGCTTTGCGTTCCGCATTACCGGCGCAAACGGCTATGACATTATCCTTGAAACCAACGACAAGGGCGAGATCGTCATTGAGGGCATCCGCATCGGGGATTACACCGTCTCCGAGGTGAGCAACTCCGCCTCTGCGATGTATGTCCTGCCTGCTGACAAGAAAGCGACGGTCAAGACCGGCTCTACCACCATTGTGGAGATGCACAATGTACTGCGTGATACGCCCAAGACCGGCGACGCCACCAATCTGCCACTGCTGTACGCACTTGCGGGATTGTCCGCAGTGGGCATTGCCGTGACAGCATTTGTTGGCTTTAAGAAAAAGAAGAAGGAGGGTAATGACTGATGGAGCCTAAAACCATCGTGGCTATCGTGCTGGTAGCCTTTATTATCGGCGGCTTTATCTTCTTGCAGGTAAGAAAGAAAAACAGGAAGTGAGCCAATCACCTATGGGGCGGAGCGATAAACTCCGCCCCTTTTCTACTACCCGAAGGAGGGAGAAAATGAACCGAATCAATACCGTTGAAAGCAGAGTGCTTCAGATCCTGCGGAATTCGCCGGAAACCCGTTATGAGGATATGAAGTTGTATTACCGCTACTACAACCGCTATGCCGATGATCTCCGTGCCGGCGAGCTGCCGCTGGAGGACTTGGCATACAACTACAAATCCTACGGACTGCCGTGCTTTGAGTCCATCCGCAGAGCGAGGCAGCGTATACAGTCCCTTTTCCCCGAACTGTCTCGAAAGGAAGTCAGGGAGAGTGACGGCGGCGTTGTTATCGTCATCAATATTATTTGAGGTGGCGGTTATGAAAAGTGAAAAGCGTATGGTGGGCGATTACACCGTCCTGTGTGCCGTGAATATCGGCTCCCGTGAAATCATCCTTGCCGAAAACGAGCAGGACAAGAACGGCGAACGCTTCCTGTGCTGCTATGGGGAGCGCAACGACATCTTTCAGCGATACTCCGAATGTGCCGTTGGCGACGATTATATTGATGCGGCGCTGTTCTTTGCGGAGCGCATCAAGAGGGACGCTGAACTGTTTCGGTCAGAGGTTGAGAAGCTGGATATTCCCGTGACGGTTATTGCCGAAGCGGACTGTATCCCCGACCACTACAAAAATGACATCAACGGAAAGGTCATCGCTATCAACCCCGCTGTTCTCAAGCCGGAATACCGGCGAGCCGACCGGCAGCTTTATCTCGTAACGGGAGGCTTCGGCGCTTCGGCAAACAGCCGTGGCAGCGCTGTTTTTTGCACGAATCTCTATGACGGGAAACCGACCCGGTATGAGCGAATGGATGTGATGGGTGAGGTAAAAACAGAATGTATGCCGCACTGGGCGGTCAATAAGGCGACCGTACTCAAACACATTCAGGGCAATAAGCTGATCTTCGAATACGGCGGCAAGCATTTCTGCCCCTATCGCCTGTTTACAAAAGCGGAGGACACTCTGGACTTCATTTCAAGGCACACGGCAAGAGATAACGATCTCGGACTAACGGACAAACCCAATGCCGGGGACAAAAGCCACTATGACCATTCGGCGTTCTATGAAAGGTCGAGCATAAAAAACTGCGACCTTTTCATTTGCGTGGACAACGGGAAACTCTACTGTCCGGGCGAAAAAGAGATGTTTGAATGGCGCGGCGAAGTCGGGAAAGCGGACTTTGATGGAAAAACAAAGGCGAAACCAAGCCGCAACAAAGACTATGAACGATAAGGAGGATACCGCAATGGCAACAGTAAAGAAAACCGCAGCCGAACAGGGCTTGCAGCAGAAAATGAAGGTGCTGGCAAAGCTCTTTGACGCAGGCTGCAAAACCGAAAAAGACTTGAAGGCGCTGACCTTGCCGACGATCCTGAAAATCCCCGATGTGACCGTGCCGGATATGACGGTCATCACCGAGCTTCAGGAGCAGGTTGCAAAGAACCGCCTTTTCTCTTACTTGGGAGGTGGAACAGATGAGCCAAGCGACACGACCGAATGACCGCCACATCATTTGGAGCAACCAAAACCTTGATGTGGACGACTGGCGAGAGGACTACAAGGAGTTCCTTGAAGCCAACGAGCTGGATGACGACCCGAATGATGAGCAGGCACTCTATGAGTGGATGGAGGAAACCAATTACGACTACCTCTCCGATGAGCGAGTCAACCTGAATGTTCAGCTTTCCCAGCCGATCATTGTCATTGGCGACATCGGCAGATGGAACGGCAGAGTGATGGGCTACAAGGACATCCCCTCCGGCAACATCCGAGATTGCCTGTATGCCGACACCGACTATACCGAATGGTATGTAGACAAATACGGCGATCTTCGTGCCGAAGCAACGCATCACGACGGCACGAATCACTATCTCTACCGAGTGTTTAAGGACGGCGTTTCCGAAACGCAGATGGAGAACCTGAGAGATAAAATCTATCACGGCAAAGCCACACGAGCCGATATTACCCGGCTGACCCGACGACTTGGGGATGAGATCGCCGCCGTTTACGGCTTTGACATCCCGAAACAACGAACACCGCAAGAAAGGGGCGCAAGATAATGACAGATTTCACACTGCGACCGCTGACCGTTCCCGAACGCAAATACACCTACGCTCAAAGCTCGCAGCTTCAAGGGCAGACAGGCAATATCGGTTATCTGCGTGGGGACTTCGGCTCAAGCGGCGATCAGTTTTATACCACTTGGTTTGATACCCGACCGCAATGGAAAAGCGATGAGTTCAAGCGGGACTTGGACGATGTAATCAACGCCCTGCGCTCCGAGGAGTACGGACTGCTTCAAAGCCGTTCTCAGATGGTGCGTTATGGGCGTGAGAACAAGGAAAGCGAAATGCAGGGTGCTTATACCACTGAGTTCGGCTTCCGAGCAGATACCGAGAAATATGCGTTCGTGCTTCGCTGTAATCCAACGAGGGGCGACTATAACTTCTACTGCCTCTGCTATGTAAAGGAATGGCTGGACAAGCACATCGAAGAAGCCAACCGGGACATTCGCTTTATTGACAGCCACTATAAAGAGTTGTTCCGTATCCCGGACGGAGAGCGCATCATTGTGACCGACCGTGACGGTAAGACGGAAAGCTATCCCTGCCGCTATATTGACAACTATCACACAGAGGTTGGGCGCAATCTCTTTCACATTTGCGAGTTTGCCGAGCGTATGGAGCAAGGCGGCTGTACCTACGCTCCAATGGAGCCGCCCTTGCCTCCGATGTGCTATTCCATACTCCCGTCAACCGGCGAGGTCATTCAAATCGCCCGCTGGCAAAAGGGCTACACCGCTACAAGTTTTAACGACGGGAACCGTGCGGAGAACGAAGCAATCAAAGACAAGTTCAATGAAAAGCTGGGTGTCAGCAAGGCGCAGGAGCAGGCAATGCTCGCCGGTTCTATGATCCGGTGGGACTCCATTGCCGCCAAGCCCAAGAGCTATGATGAGAACGGCAAAGCCATCAAGCCCAAAGACTATGAACGATAAGGAGGTGTCCGCCGATGGCACGAAAATATGACTTCATTTCTGAGCTGTATAAGCGAACCTGCAAAACGGTCGTTGCAAACCCCGAAAGCTGGGAGGCATTTCTGCGCTCTGCCTGCTACAACTACCGTCTGCGTTTTGATGAGCAACTTTTGGTTCACGCACAGCGACCGGACGCCACCGCCGTTCTTCAGATCGACGACTGGAACCAAAAGTTTGGGCGATGGGTCAACCGTGGGGCGCACGGCATTGCCGTTTTTGAGGATGCCGACCAACGCCGCCAGCGGCTTGTCCACTACTTCGATATTTCCGACACGCATCCCAGCCGCTTTTCCCGCAGAGTTCCCATTTGGCAAATGCGGGACGAATACACGGCAGAAGTGATCGACACGCTGGAAAGCACCTTCGGAGAGTTGAACGACAAGGAAACCCTTGCCGTTGCCATCGAGTCGGCGGCAAGAAACGCCGTAGAGGACAACATCCTCGACTATCTCCCCGATCTGATTTACAGCGTGAAAGACAGCTTCCTGGACGGCGTATCCGAAGAAGAAATCACCCACATTTTCAAAACGGCGGTTAGAAACAGCGTCGCCTATATGACGATGACCCGCCTGGGCATTGAAGCCGGAGAATACTTTGAACCCGATGATCTTCGAGATGTGGTGAATTTTACGACCCCTGCCACGCTGAACGCCCTCGGCTATGCCACCAGCGATATTGCGGAGATGGGACTTGCGGAGATTTCCCGCACCATTCTTGCCCTCGACCGTCAAAATCGCATAATTGCAGAGAAAACCAAAGCCGATTACAATGTAGGCAAAGAAAAAACCGAAAGGAGTCCTGATGATGAACGAGATCACTTACACGAGGCAGGGGGATTATCTGCTCCCCGATCTGACAATGCCGGAGCAGCCGGAGCTGTCGATGGGCAGGTACGCCCGGATGCGGAGGAAGTTCCTGAAGGAGCATCACAAGGTACGCTACTACAACCTGCTGACGAGTTGCGCCCTGAACGAGCACCTGAACGACACGGAGCGCAGAGCGAACGAGATGGAACAGATGCTGACGGAGCAGATGGCAGCGTCGGAGGGCGTGACGGAGAGCCTGAAAGCGACGGATATGATGAGCTGGGTTCGGAAGATGAACAGTATCCGGAGCCGAGTTCAGGAGATCGTGATGGCGGAGGTAATCTTCGCTTAGACTATTACGACCGAAGTCACGAGGATAAAAGCCTGCCGTTCTTTGGCGGCGACGACACCGTTCGTGAGATCCTCGGCACCACGCCGCACCTAAAGGCAAGCAAGGACGAGATACGGGCATTCTTTGAAGCTACCGCTGATGAGAACGCCCGTATTTCTTATATCAAGCGCATTTTCAACAACGACTATACCGAGGTCATTCTGAGCGATGGACGGCGTGTGGGCTACAAGACCTATCAGAATGTGTTGCAGCTTTGGGAGGGAAGTTATCTCTCCCGCACGGCACAGAGTTTCTATGATTGGGGCGTGATCGCCCAGCATTTTGAAGCGATGCGGCTGCTTGGGGAGTTGCAGGACACGATGAAGCCATTGCCGTCCATCGACGGGCAGTTGAGCTTGATGACAGCAGGAGCAGAGGAACGAAAGCCCTCTGCTTTTACTTTCTCTCAGGAGATCATCGACGCTGTTCTCACCCGTGGCAGCGGCATCTCTGAGGGAAAAATGCGAATCTATGAGCAGTTCCAAAAGAGCTTGTCTGCAAAGGAAAATGCCGACTTTCTGAAAAATGAATACGGCTGGGGCGGTGCTTATCCCGTAATCGTCGGAGCCGGTATTGATGAGCAGCACGACGGTAAGGGTATCCGTATTTCTAAAGGCATCGGAAGCGATAAACCCCATATCGACCTGAAATGGAGTCAGGTGGAGAAGCGTATTGCCGAGCTGATAAAACTCGACCGTTACCTGAACCCCAAGGAAAAGGCACAGTACCCTGAGTGGCTGCAAAGGCAGGAGGAACGCCGTGCAGCACTTGCCGAGGAACGAAGGAACAGAGAAATCTTGTCTACCGCACCTTCCGAAAAGGAAGAGCCGAAAAATGAGCGATATGAGTACCACCTCGGCAGCACCATCTATCTCGGCGCAAACGAGTATGAAATCCTGTCCTTTGATGATGAGCGTGTGATGCTCTATGACACGCAGTTTCCGCTTTTCAACAAGGAAATGACGAGAGCCGAGTTCGACAGCAAGGTGCAGGAGAACCCGCTGAATGACCATTTGAAGGTTGCCGAAAAGCAACCCGAAGAACAGTCTACCCAGTATGACATCGGGATGGGCTATCTCGGCAACGGACTGACTGTTTGGAACCGTGCCGTGGAGGTCAACGGGGACTATCAGAACATTGCTCATATCTCCCCCGAAGGTGAGATCACCTTCTATGTGCAGGACTTGCCGCAGAGCGTTGTGGAGCGTATCGAGCAGGCAGCAGAAAGAGAAAAGCCAAAGGATGCTGCTTTGCCGGAGTTCTATCAGGCGTATCTTAAAACCAAAGCAGACAATCCGAGTAGCCTTTTGCTCTATCAGGTGGGCGACTTCTTTGAAGCCTATGCCGATGACGCAGAGGTCGTCGGGACTGCTCTTGAGCTGACACAGACTACTCGTGCCAATGGTCATAACACCCGTGTCCCTATGGTGGGATTTCCGCAGCACCGCTTGGAAACCCACCTTACAATGCTGACCGACAGAGGGTACGATGTAGCGGTCAACGCTTTGGAGGACGGTAAACGCATTACCCGCACCGTGGTTTCCACCACGAAGGAAGCACCCATCGAGTCCAAACCTATCGGCAGGATCGACTATCTCGGCACGGACGGCAAGGTCGGTGAAAGCATTGAGTACACCAGCCCTTATAGTTTCGAGAAAGACATCAAGGAGGAAAACTACTACGGTGTGCCGATGAGTATTGTTCTGTATAAGGACAAGGACGGCAACACGATTCCGCACGGTTTTATCGCACAGCTTGACCCACCGCCCAAGGGCTTTGAGATCATCGACAGCCCGTATCTGCCGGAAAATGCTCTGGACAAGGCGAAGCATCTCATTGATGATTTTTGCCGTGAGGAGTATCAGCGTGAGGACGGTGCGGATTACACTGACCTTACCAATGTAGGTATTGCCTACACTACCACAGAGGACGACAGGCACGAAATACAGGCAAGGGTCAATCTTGTGGATTTCCGCATCGAAACTCTTGCAGACGGCAAGGTCGTCCGCAGTGTGCAGTATTCGTCCCTTGAAGAACTGACCGAAAAAGGATTGCAAGCACTGTCCTTTGATGATCTTGTTTATCTCTCCGAGGAAGAACTTGCACAGGTGGAAGCACCTCTTACCCCTGTTTGGGAGCATCCGAAGAAAAGCCGGGTGCAGACCTTTGATATTCACCCTGAAATCCCAATGGCAGACCGGCATACCTTTGACCTTGCTTCTCACGAGGTCGAGGAGGTCAACAAGAAAGAACGCTTCCACCGCAACTATGCGGCGATCACCGTTCTGAAAAGGTGTCAGGAAGAAAACCGCTTCGCCACACCGGACGAGCAGATCATCCTCTCTAAATATGTGGGCTGGGGCGGTATTCCCGAAGCCTATGATGAGCGAGCAGGTTCTTGGCAGACAGAGTTCGGGATGCTGAAAAGCATCCTGACGCCGGAGGAATACGCTTCCGCAAGAGAAAGCACTCTGACCGCTTTCTACACGCCGCCAACGGTTATCAATGCCGTGTATAAGGTGATGAAACAGCTTGGCTTCCGTGAGGGCAATATCTTGGAACCGTCCTGCGGCATCGGGCATTTTATCGGTATGCTTCCCGAAGAAATGAAGGAAAGCAAGATCTACGGTGTGGAGCTGGATACGGTTTCTGCCGGTATCGCACAGCAGTTATATCAAAAGTCCTCTATCGCCGCACAGGGCTTTGAGGAAACCAACCTCCCTGACAGCTTCTTTGATGCCGTTGTGGGGAATGTACCCTTCGGGGATTTCAAGGTTCCTGACAAGCGTTATGACAAGCACAAGTTCCTCATTCACGACTACTTCTTCGCCAAATCCTTGGACAAGCTCCGTCCGGGCGGCGTAATGGCTCTCATCACCAGCAAGGGTACGATGGATAAGGAAAACTCCGCTGTCCGAAAGTATATTGCTCAGCGAGCTGACCTGCTTGGTGCTATCAGGTTGCCGAACAACACCTTTAAGGGAAATGCCGGGACGGAAGTTGTTTCGGACATTCTTATTCTGCAAAAGCGTGACCGCATTGTGGATATAGAGCCGGATTGGGTACAGCTCGGCACGGATGAAAACGGTATCCTAATGAACAGGTACTTTGTTGAGCATCCCGAAATGATACTCGGAGAGATGAAAATGGTGTCGGGGCGTTTCGGTCCCGAAGCCACCTGCGTCCCTTACGAGGGGGCAGACCTTGCCGAGCAACTCGGTGAAGCCGTTTCCAATATTCACGGTGAGCTGACCGCATATGAGGTGGAGGATGAGCTTGCAGAGGAGGACAATTCCATTCCCGCAGATCCCACCGTCCGTAACTTCTCCTATACGGTGCAGGACGATAAAATCTACTTCCGAGAAAACAGCCGTATGGCTTCGGTGGAGGTATCCGCTACCGCAGAGAACCGCATAAAGGGTATGATCCGCATCCGTGATTCAGTCAGAACGCTGATCGAATTGCAGACGGAGGACTACCCCGACTCGGAAATTAAAGCGGAGCAGGAGCGATTAAACGCTCTTTATGATACCTTTTCCAAGCAGTACGGACTTATCAACAGCCGTGCCAACATCTCCGCATTTTCGCAGGACAGCTCCTTTTCTCTGCTCTCGGCTCTTGAGGTCTTGGGCGATGAGGGGCAGCTTGAACGCAAGGCGGATATATTCTACAAGCGAACCATCAAACCACACACCCCGGTCACTTCCGTAGATACCGCCAGCGAAGCACTTGCTGTTTCTATGGGCGAAAAAGCCCGTGTGGATATGGACTATATGTGCGATCTGACCGGCAAGACCGAGGAAGAAATCTTTGCAGACTTAAAGGGCGTTATCTTTCTGAACCCAATGCACGGGTACGGCAATTCCACGCAGGCAAAGTATCTGATGGCAGACGAATACCTCTCCGGCAATGTCCGGGAAAAGCTGGTACTCGCCCGAAAGTCGGCGGAGCTTTACCCCGAAGATTACACCGTCAATGTGGAAGCACTGGAACGGGTACAGCCGAAAGACCTGACCGCCAGCGAGATCGCCGTTCGGCTTGGTGCTACTTGGCTGCCGACCGAAATTGTCGAACAGTTTATGTTTGAGTTCTTGGGAACACCGAGGTACGCACAGTGGAACATCAAGGTTCATTTCTCTGCCTATACCGGTGAGTGGAATATTGAGGGTAAGTCCTATGACCGCAGCAATGTGAAGGCATACAGTACCTACGGTACGGGGCGCATCAACGCCTATAAGATCATCGAGGAAACGCTGAACCTTAAAGATGTCCGCATCTTCGACTATGTAGAGGACGCAGACGGCAAAAAGAAAGCCGTCCTGAACAAAAAGGAAACGGCAATCGCACAGGCAAAGCAGGAGCTTATCAAGCAGGGCTTTCAGGATTGGGTCTGGTCTGACCCTGAGCGCAGAGAACGGCTCTGCCGCCTTTACAACGATAAATTCAACAGCCTGCGTCCCCGTGAGTACGATGGAAGCCACATCGTTTTCAGTGGTATGAACCCGGAAATCGAGCTTCGGGAACACCAAAGAAATGCGGTGGCGCACATTCTATACGGCGGCAATACGCTGCTTGCACACGCCGTGGGCGCGGGGAAAAGTGCGACACGTTCGTAACTGAAAAGGTTACGCACAAGTCAGCTAACAATAGAAT
>ENA-OPBW01000430-OPBW01000430.1-human-gut-metagenome-genome-assembly--contig:-NODE-430-length-34413-cov-7.934746_pt1 | contig 34413 bp, 26 predicted proteins | sample MGYA00241070_ERZ501456 | MGnify/ENA primary metagenome ERZ501456 (study PRJEB25962, sample SAMEA2042624) | human gut metagenome | biome: human gut; feature: human-associated habitat; material: faeces...
TGGACTTCCCCCTGTGGCTGGCCCAGTACAACGAAACCCCCACCTTCTACTACCACTTTTCTATGTGGCAGTACTCCAGCACCGGCACGGTGCCTGGCATTGAGGGAAATGTAGACTTGAACATCCAACTCATCCCCAAAGCCTAACGCCTCCCCTGTCACCGTCTCTTACAAAAATTGCCCCACCCAAATTGGGTGGGGCAATTTCCAATTACCACTGTTTGGCCCTCTCATAAAACCCGGAAAAATCCGTGAGATCGGACAGGTAGAGGTGGCACGTGGCCTGCAGCGCTTTCTGGTCGCTGTAAGGGTCTGCCACACCGGCCACGCGGTAGCCCGCCTGATAGGCGTTCTTGCCGGTGCCTCCGTCCATGACCACGCTGCCCAGGATAGAGCGCACCTGGGCGGAGGTCGCCTCGCTGATGACCTGCCGCACCTGGGTGGGCTGGGCGGACTGAATCACGTTGCCGTCGGAGTCGGTGATGGACTGGACCACATAGGGCTGGTACAGATTACCTCCGTTGATGACAGCGGAGAAGGCGGTAATCATCTGAATGGGGGTGACGGTAAACCGCTGTCCAAAGGAGGCGGTGGCCAGGGACGCAAAGGGATTCACGCCCAGCACCACGAAGTCACCGATCCAGTAGATGATGGACGCCACCAGCATGCCCAGCAGCACGGCCGCCTTGACGCCCTTCTTGGCCAGGATCACGATGACAAACAGGCCGATGAACATGGTCACCACGGTCAGCACCATGGTGGAGTAGCCGCTGCCCATGGTGGTCTGCGCCACGCTGGGCGTCAGGGCGCCGAAGAAGTCCCGCATCACGTAGAAGGGGCCGCCGGTCTCGGAGTACACGCCCACGTTGGACCCCAGGCCAATGTTCATCAGCATAAGGCCGATGGCCGGGGCAATGCCCAGGCGCACGCCCAGAGGAATGGCCTCCACGATCTTCTCGCGGATGTTCAGCACGGAGAGGATCAGAAACACGATGCCCTCCAGCAGAATGATGACCAGGGCCGCCTGGAAGGAGGCCACATAGCTCATGCCAGTCAGGGCGGCGATGTTGGACGCCACCACGGCGAAGAAGCTGTTGAGGCCCATGCCGGGGGCCAGGGCAAAGGGCTTGTTGGCCAGGAACGCCATGCAGAACATAGCCAGGGCCGAGGCGATGCAGGTGGCCAGGAACACGCCGTTCCAAAGGGCGGAGCCGGTGTCGAAGTTGGTGAGAAGGTTGGGGTTGAGTGCGATGATGTACGCCATGGTCATGAAGGTGGTCAGACCTGCCAGGATCTCTGTGCGGACGGTGGTGCCGTTCTTTTGCAGCTGAAAGATCTTTTCCATGTTTTACTCCCTCTTTTTTCTCAATGCAGATTGGTCAACCTTTGTATATGTGGACAAATCCTGTCTTTACATCATAGCCGATATTTGGTGATTTTTCAATATTCTCTCAAAAGAATAACGCTTTTACCGGTCTGTCTCCCCCCAGCAGACATCCGGCGGCAAAAAAGACCGCGCGGAAAACTCCGCGCGGCTTTTTACATGTCACGTGCCCGCCGGCTCATTCATGGCGGCGGTGATGTACCGCTGACCATAGAGGGCATCGTAGATCACGGCGTCCCGCAGGGCCAGCAGCTCCCGGTCCTGCTCCGGCAGGTTTGCCGCCTCTTCGGACAAAGAGGGCTCCCCCTTCCCGTCCACGAAGTACAGCTCCGTGTTGGTCAGGCACGCCTTGCTGACCTTGTCCAGCAGGGCCCAGTACCGGGAGATGGGCTGTCCGGTCAGCTCCAGCAGCTGGGGGCCGATGGCGGTGATGCTGCTGTCGCGCCGGGTGCCGGCCCGGCCGTTCAGGAGGGCCGCGTCGTTGGCCCAGATGAGATAATCCGTGGAGTAGAGGTCACAGATCTGCTCCGCTGTCCACTCCGTGGTGTCGTTTTCCGGGCACAGGCCCAGCTTGGTATACACCGTGTCCCCGTCGGTCATGAAAAGGTTGGGCCGGTGATCCCCGAAGAACACCACGATGGTGGGCTCCGGAGAATTCCGCAGGGCGTCGGTCAGCTGGCCCAGGGCCTGGTCCGCCCGGGTGATGCCCTCCAGCATGACCCGCACGATGGCCATGTCCTCGTCGCTGAGCTCGAAGTCGAAGACGTCGAAGTTCTCGGCCATGCGCTCCTTGTGCACCGACTTCGGAATGGCGACGATGCCGCGCTGCAGCAGCCAGCGCAGATGTCCGCCATCCGGTCCAGCATGGCGGCGAAGAAGTAGCTGTCCTTCATGTAGTAGCCGCCGTAGACGCCGCCCTGCCAGTCGAAGCCCAGCTGCTGGATGTCCGCGGAGAACAGCAGATTGGAAAAGCCCAGCAGCGGGTAGGTGACAGTGCGGTTGTAGAGGCTGTCGTCATAGCCGTGGAGCAGCTCCGCCCGGTAGTCCCCGCCGCCGGTATACTGCTCTGTCAGGGAGTCAAACCGCTCATAGAGGTCGTCCTCCAAAAAGCAGATGTTGGTGCCGGGGCCAAAATCCAGACTGTTGACGCCGTAGAGCATGGACATTTCGATGTATCCGGTGCCGTAGCCCAGGTAGTGGCTGTGGAAATCACCGCTGATGCTCTCGGCCTCCAGGGCGTGGAAGTTCTCCAGCGGGTCCCGCTCATAGGTCAGGTCCGGCAGCCTCGTCAGGTCGAAGAAGGACTCGGAGAGCACCGTGATGATGTTGGGCGCCGTCTCCGGCGTCTCTTCATTTTCCGCGTCCGCCAGCAGGATCTCATCGATCCGGTCCAGCACGGCGGCCATGTACTCCTCGCCGTAGTCCTCCGGGCTCTCCTTGGCCTGGAGGAAGGCGTCCCGCCACAGGCTCAGCACAAGGCCGTAGGTGTCGTGGCTGGAGGTGGTGTCCAGGCGGGTGACGATGTCCACACCGAAGCCCTCCGCCGCCCGGGCGGCCCCGGCGGGCGTGCACAATCCCACCGCCGCTGAAAACGCCAGGGCAAAAGCCGCGAATCGGCCCCGGCCGGAGATGCGGATGATGGGCGCGGTCAGGGCCAGCAGTCCCACGCAGATGCCCACGGCCACCAGGGCCATCCAAAAATCCACAGGGGGCTTCAGCTCTCCGGCCACCCCGGCCACCTGGCCCAGCTGGGCGGCGAGGCCGAAGTCCGCCAGGGAGAGGGGCGTACCGTTGATGGCGTTTTTGAAGTAGTCCACCAGGGACAAAATCAGGGACACGGCGCCCACCAGGGCCCCAGCGATCCACAGCCGTCCCAGCAGGGCGCCCAGGGCCGCGGTGACGGTTCCCAGGCCAACCGCTGTCAGCAGCAGATAGGCGGGCCACTTCATAAACCACTCCCACACGATGGAGAGGGACCCGGTGACCACCCACTGGACTGCCACAGCCGCACCCAGGCCCATGCACCCGGACGCCGCCGCGAACAATACCCACCGCAGCCACACCGGACCCAGGGTCCTTGGAACCCGCTTTGTTTGTAAGAGTCGCTTCTTCATGTTCTCCCCGCTTCGCCATTTGGGCCGCGGAACTCCTCCGCGGCCCAAATTTTTTTACCGTTAGATCAATAGGCCAGCTTCTCGGCCAGATACGCCTTCAGTTCACTGATGGGCATGCGGACCTGCTCCATGGTGTCCCGGTCACGGACGGTGACGCAGTCGTCGCCGGCCTTCTCGGCGTCGCCCACGGTGTCGAAGTCCACGGTGACGCAGTAGGGCGTGCCGATCTCGTCCTGACGGCGGTAGCGCTTGCCGATGGAGCCGGTGTCGTCGTAGTCCACCATCCACTCCTTGGAAAGCTCCGCCTGGATCTCCCGGGCCTTGTCGGAGAGCTTCTTGCTAAGGGGCAGCACGGCGCACTTGAAGGGGGCCAGAGCCGGGTGGAAGTGCATGACGGTGCGCACGTCGTTCTTGGCCGGGTCCACGACCTCCTCGTCGTAGGCCTCGATCAGGAAGGCCAGGGTGACGCGGTCGGCGCCCAGGGAGGGCTCCACCACGTAGGGGATATACCGCTCGTTGGTCTCCTGGTCGAAGTAGGTCATATCCTTGCCGGAGGTGTTCTGGTGCTGGGTCAGGTCGTAGTCGGTGCGGTCCGCCACGCCCCACAGCTCGCCCCAGCCGAAGGGGAACAGGAACTCGAAGTCCGTGGTGGCCTTGGAATAGAAGCACAGCTCCTCGGGATCGTGGTCCCGCAGGCGCAGGTTCTCGTCCTTCAGGCCGATGCCCAGCAGCCAGTTGTGGCAGAAGGTCCGCCAATACTGGAACCACTCCAGGTCGGTTCCGGGCTTGCAGAAGAACTCCAGCTCCATCTGCTCAAACTCCCGGACACGGAAAATGAAGTTGCCCGGGGTGATTTCGTTGCGGAAGGACTTGCCGATCTGGCACACGCCGAAGGGCAGCTTGCGGCGGGTGGTGCGCTGGGTGTTGACGAAGTTGGTGAAAATGCCCTGGGCCGTCTCGGGCCGCAGATACACGGTGTTCTTGGCATCCTCGGTGACGCCCTGGAACGTCTTGAACATCAGGTTGAACTGGCGGATATCGGTGAAATTATGCTTGCCGCAGGAGGGGCAGGGGATGTTGTGCTCCTCAATGAAATCCTTCATCTCCTGCTGGGAGAACGCGTCGATGGGCTTGGGCAGCTCCACTTTTTCCTGCTGGCACCAGTCCTCGATGAGCTTGTCGGCCCGGAAGCGCTCCTTGCACTCCCGGCAGTCCATCAGAGGATCGGAGAAGCCGGACAGATGGCCGCTGGCCACCCAGGTCTGGGGGTTCATGAGGATGGCGGCATCCTGCCCCACATTGTAGGGATTCTCCTGGACAAACTTCTTCCACCAGGCCCGTTTCACGTTATTTTTCAGCTCCACGCCCAGGGGGCCGTAGTCCCAGGTGTTGGCCAGGCCGCCGTAGATCTCGGAGCCGGCGAAGATGAAGCCCCGATTTTTGCACAGGGCCACGATCTTGTCCATGGTCTTTTCCGTGTTTTTCATGTGTCAAATCTCCTTTATGTGATGTTTTTGGATGCAAAATAAAAGCCGCCCCGAGCCATAACAGCTCAGGGCGAACGAAATAACGTCCGTGGTTCCACCTGAATTTGGATATATCCACACTCTTGCGCCGGTAACGGGGCGTCCGGCGGGCATTTCCTCCCGCAGCTCCGGGCTGCCGCACCCATCATCGCCTGTAACAGCATGAGGATACCATGTTTTTCCCCGGGAGTCAAGGGAAATTTGCGGCCTTACTCCTCCTCCGACGAGGTTTCGACGTACAGCTCCTCCGCGTCCTCCAGAGCACCCCGCAGCACGTCGGCGTAGGGCGCGGCCAGGGGAATCCGCTCCAGCGGGTCAATGACGCTGTCCACCACCCGGCACAGCAGGGAATACATTTTTTGATAATCCGCCATTTTGCACCTCCAAATTCGTCTATGTATAGCCTATAGTAGCATGCATAGCCTATTTTTGCAAGCACTTTCGGATATGCTAAAAGAAAAATCCGGGAGGTGCAGCATGAAAACCACAGAGGCGGTACGCAACCGTATCCTCCAGCTGTGTCAGGAGCGCAACATGACCATCAACCGGCTGGCCACGGTCAGCGCCCTGCCGCCGTCCAGCATTAAGAACATTCTGTATGGCAAGAGCCAAAACCCCAAGCTGCTGACCATCAAGCTCATCTGCGATGGGCTGGACATCACCCTGGGGCAGTTTTTCTCCACGCCGGAGTTCGATGGCCTGGAGCAGGAGCTGGAATAAAATAAAAAGGACGTCCTCTTGGGACGTCCTTTGGTTTGGCTTCATCAACCGATCTGATTCAGCTTCAGAGTCAGAGCGCTCTTCTTGTGGGCTGCATTGTTCTTGTGCATCAGACCCTTGGCAGCGGCCTTGTCGATGGACTTCACTGCGACCTTGTAAGCGCCCTCGGCCTCGGTGCGATTGCCTTCCACGGCAGCAGCCTCGAACTTCTTGATAGCAGTCTTCAGCGCAGACTTGTTGGCCTTGTTGCGAGCGTTACGAACCTCGGCGATCAGCACGCGCTTCTTAGCAGACTTGATATTCGGCAAACCAAACACCTCCCCGGCGATAAATTTTCTTGCACGGGCACTTAAATACCCAGGCAGGATAGTATTTTATCACCTTTGCCAGAAAATTGCAAGCACTTTTTGAAATTTATCTGTAGTTTTTCGTATAATTTCTTCTCTCCCGGGGAAACTGGGCTATAGCCACAATATTTGGTGTTTTCTGGGGGGCGATGACCATAGATATGAGCATGACACGAACGGACCTGGCGCTGGAATCCGTCCAGGCCGCTGCAAAGGCGGCCCGGGAGGATGCGGTTCCCGGGGTCCGCAGCCAGGAGAACCGGCGGGAAGGCTATGCCATAACACACATCCGGATCGACAGCGACGTCGGGGCCCAGGCGCTGGGGAAGCCTGTGGGCCGATATGTCACCGTAGACCTGGGGCCGTATTTCCGCCGGGAGGAGGACTATTTTGACCGGGGTGTCCGGTGTCTGGCGCAGGAGCTGCGGGGAATGCTGCCGGAGGGACCGGTGCTGGCGGCGGGCCTGGGGAACCGGGCCATGACCTGCGACGCCGTGGGCCCGGCGGTGGTAGACAATCTGTTGGTGACCCGCCACATGATCCGGGCCATGCCCCGGCAGTTCGCGGATTTCCGCCCGGTGGCGGCAGTGTGCCCCGGCGTTCTGGCCCGCACGGGCATGGAAGCCCTGGAGCTGGTGCGGGGAGCCGTGGAGCGGGTGCATCCGGCGGCGGTGATCGCCGTGGACGCTCTGGCTGCCCGGGACAGCGCTCATCTGTGTGCCACGGTGCAGCTGTCGGACACGGGGCTGGTGCCCGGCTCCGGCGTGGGCAACCGCCGCAGCGCCCTGGATCAGGGTACCCTGGGGGTGCCGGTCCTTGCCGTGGGTATCCCCACGGTGGTGGATGTGGACCCGGAGGCAGGGTTGTTTCTGACGCCCCGGGACATTGACCAGCGCATCCGGGAGCTGGGCCGCCTGCTGGGCTATGGCATCACCTTGGCTCTCCAGCCGTCGCTGACGGCGGCAGACGTGACTGCTCTGCTGGGGTAGAAACCATCAAAGGTGCGGACCAACGGTCCGCACCTTTGATGGTTTCTGGGATGATAGTGATTACTTCTTGATTTCGCCGTTAGCGGCGGCAGTCAGATAGGCGTTGATGAATCCGTCAATATCGCCGTTCCCCCACAAAGCAGCGCTTTGTGGGGCCCCTGGATCAAATCCTGTCGGGCAGAAATGAATTCCGCCCGACCAAGGTTTTGCCTCGGGCAAAACGCTTGTGCGCCGCAGAGCGGCGAGTCATGGACGGCTTGTGCGTCCCGCTTACTTCTTGATTTCCCCATTAGCGGCGGCAGTCAGATAGGCGTTGATGAACCCGTCAATATCGCCGTCCATGACGGCCTGGATGTTGCCCATTTCATAGCCGGTGCGGGTGTCCTTGGCCAGGGTGTAGGGCATGAACACATAGGAGCGGATCTGGCTGCCCCACTCGATCTTCATCTGCACGCCCTTCAGGTCGCTGATCTTCTCGGCGTGCTGCTGCATCTTCAGCTCCGCCAGCTTGGCCCGCAGCATCTTCATGGCGTTGTCACGGTTCTGGAACTGGCTGCGCTCCGTCTGGCAGAACACCACGATGCCCGTGGGCAGGTGGGTCAGGCGGACGGCGGAGGAGGTCTTGTTGATGTGCTGGCCGCCGGCGCCGCTGGAGCGGCAGGCCTGCATCTCGATGTCCTCAGGCCGGATCTCGATCTCGCTGTCGTCGTCCAGCTCGGGCATGACCTCCACGGCGGCGAAGCTGGTCTGCCGCCGGGCGTTGGCGTCGAAGGGAGATACACGGACCAGTCGATGCACGCCGTTCTCGCTCTTGAGATAACCGTAGGCGTTGTCGCCCTCGATGAGGATGGTGGCGGACTTGATGCCTGCCTCGTCGCCTGCCTCGTAGTCCATCAGCTGATAGGTGTAGCCGTGGCGCTCAGCCCAGCGGGTGTACATGCGGTAGAGCATCTCGGTCCAGTCCTGGGCCTCGGTGCCGCCTGCACCGGCGTGGAAGGTGAGAATGGCGTTATTGGCGTCGTATTCACCGGACAGCAGCGCTGCCAGACGCCGCTCGCTGATTTCCTTTTCCAGGTTCTCGTACCCGCCGGTGACTTCCGGCAGCAGGGAGGCGTCGTCCTCCTCCTGGGCCATTTCGCACAGGGTCACGGTGTCCTCCCACTCGGACACCAGCCGGTCATACTTCTTGATGCGGTGCTCCAGACGCTTGATCTGCTGGGACACCTTCTGGCTGTGCTCGATGTTGTTCCAGAAGCCCTCCTGCTCCGTCTCGGCCTGGAGATTCTTCAGCTCCTGGCGATCCTTGGGGATGCCCAGGGCCTTCTCCAGCTCCCGCAGAGTGGGCTCCAGGGCCTGGAGCTTCTGTTTGTACTCGTCGTATTCAATGACTGCCATAGATGGTCGTCTCCTTATCGAAAAAATTCCTTAGCCTATCCATTATAGCCGGATATGGCCATTCTGTAAAGGAAAATATACCATTACCAGGAATTTTCTTTACAGGATGAAGCCGCCGTCGCAGGTGAGGACCTGGCCGGTGATGAAGGATGCCTGCTCCCCGGCCAGGAAGGCCACGGCGTGGGCAATGTCCTCCGGTGTGCCTAGGCGGCCCAGGGGCGTTTCCTGAGCCAGCTGCGGCAGTACCTCCGGCGGCAGGGCATCCAGCATATCCGTGCGGATAACGCCGGGTGCCACGCAGTTGACCCGGATGTGGGTGGGGGCCAGCTCCATGGCCAGGGAGCGGGTCAGGCCGATCAGCGCCGCCTTGGTGCAGGAGTATGTCACCTCACAGCTGGCGCCCCGCTGACCCCAGATGGAGGAAATGTTCACGATGCAGCCTGCGTGCTGGTGGAGCATGTGGGGCAGCACCGCCTGGATGGTGTGGAACGCGCCGTCCACATTGACGGAGAAGTACCGGTGCCACAGCTCCGGGGTGATGTCCTGGAACAGGGCCTGACCCGCCACACCGGCGTTGTTCACCAGCAGCGATACCGGGCCGAAGGTTTCCTCCACCTGCCGCACCATGGCCGTCACCTGGTCCTGTTGAGACACGTCGGCCTGGACCATCATGGCCCGGCAGCCCTCTGCCGTCAGCTGCTCCAGCAGCGACCGGGCGCAGTCCTCCCGGAGCCGATAGTTGATGCACACGGCCCAGCCCTGCCGGGCCAGCTCCGCCGCCACAGCCCGGCCGATGCCCCGGGATGAGCCTGTTACCAGCGCGATTTTTTCCATGATGTTTGTCCTCCTGGGTGGTTTTGAGAAAAGTATAGCAAAAAAAAAGAAACTTGGCAAGAAAACTGTTGACAAATACGGGCAAACCGTGTAAAATACATACTGTTCCGCGCGGTTAGCTCAGCTGGTAGAGCACATGCTTGACGTGCATGGGGTCACAGGTTCGAGTCCTGTACCGCGCACCATGAAAAGACCCTCTTTTGTCTACCACGACAAGAGAGGTTTTTCTTTGCTTTCTGAGTAAATACTGGGCGAATAATAAAAAAACGGGCTTTGGAGAGGTCGATTGGCTACTCCGAAGCCCGTTTTTTGCGTTCAGCAGCAGAAATAGCCTGAAAACGCCGATGTGCTTTTTGTGTTTCTTTGCTCTGTAAAGAAAGAACAAAAGGATATAAGAAGCAGGACTCGAACCTCATAATCCTCGCAGATAAAAGGTCCTTTTGAAAAAAACACGGCTTTGCGTAGAAACACAGCGGCAGGTTAGAGTCTTCCTTTCTGCTCGCTGCGGTTGAAATAATAAATATTATTTTGAAATATGTCGAAAGCTGTTGAATACAAAGCGGTTTTATGGTATAATAATAAAAATTTTAATGTGCAATTTGCCGCGGCTGCTTTGAAACGGAGGAAAACACGATGGCTTATTCATACAACAGGCTTTGGAAGCTGATGATTGATAAGAAAATCAACAAAACAGCACTACGCCGAGAGGCAGGCATCACATCAAACGCCATGGCAAAAATGGGCAAGGATCAGCCGGTCAGCGTTGAGGTGCTGGCCAAAATCTGCCGTGTGCTTGATTGCACCGTGGGTGATATCATCGAGATTTTGCCGGATGATGCGGAGGAAACAAAATGACAGATCAGCAGATTTCAGCGCTTATTAACGCGTTGCGTTATACGAACCAAATCACACCGCTGCAAAAGGATATTTTGGACACCTGGGATGCTCTACAAAAAAAGCCCTTTGATGCTGACGCGGCGCACAGGCAGATCGTTTTCAACAACATGAATCATCCGGATTTGTTTGCGGCGATCAGCGCCATGCCGGATGTGATTCAAAAGCCGTTTGATGCGGTAACGCAAGAGGATATGATTTTTAACCTGCGGCGTCAATTGGATGGCCTGGCTGCGAAAGAAATGGAGGCACACATCAATGGCTATTTTGGATGAACTGGTAACTCAGATCGAAAACCCAGATCTGCGTGCGCGGATCGCCGCCGAGGTGGAGAAGCTCGCAAAACAGAAAAAATTCGGCCTGGTGTTTGAAGAGCACCTGCCGGAGTGCACGCCGCTGTGGGATATCCCGGTGAAGGCGGGGCACAAGGCCGCGCTCAAGACCGGCCATGTCAACGATTTTTTTACCGTGCTCAGGATCGAGGACGGTGTTGCCACTTGCCTCAATAAGGACAAAAGCGCCACGGCAGAGTTCCCTGTGGAGGAGCTTGTCTGCGTGGCGGAATTCGGCGAGCCCATTTACCCCTATCTCAAGCCCATCGACACGGTCTGCAACGCGCCGGACAGCGACCTTTGGCATACGCTGATCGAGGCAGATAACTACCATGCCCTGCAGCTTCTGGAATACCTGTACGCGGGCAAGGTGGACTGCATCTATATCGACCCGCCCTACAACACCGGTGCGCGGGACTGGAAATACAACAACGACTATGTGGACAATAACGACCAGTACCGTCACAGCAAGTGGCTGTCCATGATGCAAAAACGTCTGAAACTCGCCAAAAAGCTGCTCAATCCAAAAGATTCTGTACTGATCGTAACCATTGATGAGAAGGAGTATCTGCATCTGGGCTGTTTGTTAGAAGAATTGTTCTCTGAGGCAAATATGCAAATGATTAGCAGTGCGATAAATGGAAAAGGTGTGGCAAGAAACAGCGAGTTTGCAAGGGTGAATGAATATGTCTATATTGTTCGATTCGGAGAATGCGGGGTAAATCCACTTCCGTTACCAGATGAGTGGATAGGCAATGTAAAAACTTCAACAACAAAACAGGTGCGATGGGGAAGCTTGATGAGAAGCGGATCAGGCGCGCTGAGAAGCGATTCTCCGGGGTGTTTTTATCCGATATTTATATTGAAAGATAAAAAACGTTTTTTTGGTGCAGGCGAAGTCGTTCCAGCAGGAGTTGACAGAAGTACGGTTGAAGCGCCGGAAGGTACTATAGCACTTTTTCCTATACATGATGATGGTGTTGAAGGACGATGGCAGTATTCAAGAGACAAATTCTTAGAAATACAAAGAAAAGGATATGTGCGAATTAGCACTCAAACTACAAATGGAAAAGAAGCTACTCTTCGATACATTTCTGAAGGATGGCAAAAGAAGGTTGAATCTGGTCAAATAGCGGTGTTGGGCAGAGCGGATGATGGCTCGGTGATAATAGACGATAGTGATTATGAAAAAGAGTTTATCCCTGGAAATCAGTGGTGGATACCAGCACATGACGCAACAGAATTCGGAAGTAAGCTCTTAGCTAGCTTTATCGGAAAAAGATTTTCCTTCCCAAAATCGCTCTATGCTGTTCACGATGTTATCCGATTCTTTGCTGCCAACAAGCCCAATGCTCTCATTGTTGACTTCTTCGCAGGCAGCGGCACGACCATGCATGCCGTGAACCTCCTCAATGCCGAGGATGGCGGGCATCGCCGCTGCATCATGGTGACCAATAACGAGGTGTCTGACGCGGAGGCAAAGGAAATGTCCAAGCGCGGACTCAAGCCCGGTGATGAAGAATGGGAAAAGCTCGGCATCGCCCGCTATGTCACATGGCCGCGCACGGTCTGCTCCATTGAAGGTCACGATGTAAACGGCAATCCGCTCAAGGGCAACTACATTAGCAGTGACATTTCCATGGCGAACGGCTTCAAGGCGAATGCTGCCTTCTTCAAGCTGGGCTTCCTTGACAAAAACGCTGTGGCGCTGGGCAGACAGTTCAAGGAAATGCTGCCGACCTTGTGGATGAAAGCCGGTGCACACGGCGCGTGCCCCGCTCTCGGCGAGACTGTGCCGGAGATGCTCATCCTGCCGGAAAACAGGATGGCGGTGCTGGTGGACGAGAGAGCGTACATAGCATTCTCTGAAAAGCTGGACGAGCATCCGGAGATCGAAACCGTGTTCCTCGTGACGGACTCCGATAGCGGCTACCGGGACATGATCTCCGGGCTGGATGTCAAGGAAAGCTACCAACTCTACAGAGATTATCTCGACAATTTCCGCATCAACGCGGTCAGGAGGTAAGCGGACATGAAAGTTGAATTATTCCCGTTCCAGAAAACGGCGCTTGCCAGACTGCGTCAGAGCGTAGCAACCGCGCTGGGCAACTATCGGAGCACGCACACGCCGCAGGTGGTGTCTTACACCGCACCCACGGGAGCCGGTAAGACCATCGTTATGTCTGCGCTGATCGAGGATATTTATTACGGAGATGAGCTGTACCCCGAGCAGCCCGAGGCCATTTTCATTTGGCTGTCCGATTCCCCGCAGCTCAATGAGCAGTCGCGGCTGAAGATCGACCTGAAGGCGGACAAGATCCGACTGAACCAGTGCGTTGTCATCAGCGACGACGCCTTTGATATGGAGACGCTGGAGGATGGACACATTTACTTTTTGAACACGCAGAAGCTCTCCAAATCCAGCAACCTGACAAAGCATTCCGACGGACGGCAGTACACCATCTGGGAGACACTCTCAAACACCGTGCGCGAAAAGGGCGACCGGCTGTACTTCATCATCGACGAAGCCCATCGCGGTGCGCAGGGTGCAAGAGATCTTACGAAAAACACCACCATCATGCAGAAGTTCCTGAAGGGCTCCGAAGCTGATCGTCTCCCGCCAATGCCGGTGGTCGTCGGAATGACGGCTACACCGCAGCGTTTCAACCGGCTGGCGGAAGGCATCCAGTCCACCACGCACTATGTGAAAACCACAGCGGACGAAGTTCGCGCTTCCGGCCTGTTGAAGGATCACATCGTCATTACCTATCCCGAACACAGCGGCAACGATATGGCGGTGTTGCAGGCGGCTACCGACGAATGGCGGCACAAATGGGATCACTGGTATCAATACTGCTATGAGCAACACTACGGGCAGGTCAATCCGATCCTCGTCATCCAAGTTCAGAACGGCAGCGGGCATCAGATTTCCGCAACCGATCTGGACGAATGCCTGCGCATCATGGAAGAGCGGCTTGGCGACCGCTTCCTCGAGGGGCAGGTCGTCCACGCCTTTGGCGAGGGTACGCCGACGATTCAGATCGGCGGTCTGGATGTGCCCTACTGCGAGCCGAGCCGCATCGCCGATGACAAGCGCATCAAGGTTGTTTTCTTCAAGGAGACGCTGACCACAGGATGGGACTGCCCCAGAGCAGAGGTTATGATGTCCTTCCGCCGTGCAGTGGATCACACCTATATCGCGCAGCTTCTGGGCAGAATGGTGCGCACGCCCACCCAGCAGCACATCAATGTGGACGAGACGCTGAACGACGTGCATCTGTATCTGCCGCAGTTTAATGAGGCAACCGTCTATGACGTCGTGAAGGCGCTGCAGGACGAAGAAGGCGCAACGATCCCTACAGATATCGAAGCCGAAGAAATGGGCTACGATAACTACGATACCTTGAGCCTTCGGCCTACATATCAGTCTCAGCCGCGCCAGCCCGGTAGGACGCGCGTTACGGATCCCAATCAGCTTACACTGTTTGATCTGCCCGGATTTGGAGACAATCCGCCGGAGCAGCCGAGCGGAGAAACAACGTCGGTAACTCCTGTGGTACCGCAGCAGCCCGCATCACAGATGCCTGCGGCACAAACGGCAGGAACAGCGCCCGCAGCACCCACTGCTCCGACACAGACAACCACGGTCACACAGCCGGTCACGCCTCCTCCGATTACTCCTGCCCCGGCAACCCTGCCGCAGGATTACCCGGACATTGACCGTGAAGCTGTGGTGAAGGCCATCAATGACGCAGGCCTTCTGACATACAACGTGCGCAGAGTGCGCATCACCGATTATCTCAAATCCATGTACGCGCTGGCTCGTTTCCTGACGCATACCCGTATCGACATGGACGCGAAGGAAACGGTCATTTCCGATATCGTCGAAAAGATCCACGAGCACATCGGCTTGCTGAAACGTCAGGGCGTATATGACGACCTTGCCGGACAGGTGCTTCAGTTCAAACTGAGCGCACAGATATTTGATGTGTTCGGACGGTCGATCGACGACTACGCGATCCACGATCTTTTCTCTACCACGGATACCGACATCGAGCGGCAGTTTCGCTTGGCGGAAACGCGCCTCGGCAATGAAGGCGTCGGGAACGCCTATGTGAACCGGTATTACGATGAGAATGACGTTCTGAATCTGAAGATTCAGGTCATCATCTTCGCGGCGAACGTGGATTGCATGAACGCGCTGAACGATTACGCGCAGCAGAAGTTCCATGATCTGAACGACGTGAATCGCCGCCGCACGGTCACCCTGCCGGAGAAATTTAAAAAGAAGTATGATGACATCGTTTCGGACGGCGATATCATCAGTAAGCATAACTTCCGCCTGCCGGAGACCATTCGCGTTCCGCATGAAATGGAAGGCGTCCTCTATAGGAACCATCTGTTCGTAGACGATTCCGGCACCGCGCTCATCAATCTGAACGGCTGGGAGCGCAAGGTCATCGCGGAAGAGGAACAGCATGAAGATTTTGTTTGCTGGCTCCGCAATCCGTCAAGAGGCTCATGGGCGCTGTGTATTCCGTATGAGATCGACGGTGAAAAGAAGCCGACATACCCGGATTTCCTGATCATTCGCCGTGATGGCTCGGATTACGTTGTGGACATTCTGGAGCCGCACGATCCGACACGGCAGGATAACCTTGGAAAAGCAAAAGGCTTCGCCGAATACGCGCGTCAGAACCCCGGCGTCGGCAGGATCCAGCTTATTCGGATGCAGCGCGACTCTGTCGGCAGAGAGCGGGCGTTTCGTCTGGATATGTCCAAGAGTTCCATTCGTGATAAGGTTTCCCGCTGCGCCAGCAACGATGAGCTGAATCGCATCTTTGAAAGCGACGGATTCTTTCAATAAGAGATAAAGGAAGAAAAGCAGATGAACGAACAAGCAATCGTCAGCAAAATGCACGAGTACCTGCACACGGCCACAAAAGAACTCTGTGCATGGCTTGCAAAAATGCTGCCCCGCGTCGGCGAGGAGTGGTGGCAGGTATGCGTGATGGACAACCTATCATTCGCTCAAAAGCAATACGCAACAGAAAGCGGCTACTCGAAGCTGGAGGATCTTGATCTTGCAGCCATGCTTCGTGTTGCCGATAAATCATGGTACGACATGCGTTCATTTGCCTATCTTCCAACCCGCGACCGTCAATGCGTCCGGGACATGATGAAGGTGCGCAACAACTGGGCGCATCTTGCCGGAGCCATCGCCGACAAGGATATCGTGCTGCGTGATCTGGATACCATTCTGGCGTTCTTTGAGAACGTGATGGTAACCAATAAATACACGCAGGGCATCGAAGATTTCCGGCGCGAAGTTGAGAATGCCGATTTCTCCGCCGTCTTTGAAACCGAGACGGTCAAAGTGAAAGCACCGGAACCGGTGCAGGCAAGCGCGGACGGCATTCAGGAAAAGGATCGCGTCTATCTCACCGGAGATCCAAACACCAAAGGCATGGTGTTCTCCGTCACGGACATTGGCGGCACCAAGCGATACGAAGTATTCGTCGACGGCGAAATCAAAACCTTCTATGAAGGACAGATTCAGAAGATCGATTCCGCGCCGTCCTACAGCTGGGTGGATTTGAGCACACTGCAAAGCAACCTGACGGCATACGAAATCAACAACCCTTCGGCGGGCAATTTATATTCGCTGAACGCGGCAAGAATCGATTTCGTGCCGTATCAGTTCCGCCCCGCTCTGAAGCTTATCAAATCGGATGAGCCGAAGATCCTGATCGCGGACAGTGTCGGCGTCGGCAAAACGATCGAAGCCGGCCTGATCGTGAAGGAACTGGAAGCCAGAAGCGAGCTGGACAATATCCTGATCATCTGCCCGAAGCCTCTGGTAGCAGAGCGGAAATGGGAGCTTGAAATGAAGCGCTTCGATGAGGATTTCATCCCGCTCGACGGCGCGATCCTCCGGCAGGCCATATCCGACACCCACCGAGACGAAGAATGGCCGGTACGCTATAACAAGGCTATCATTCCGTATTCCATTTTGGACAGCCGCGTATATGAGGGCGAAGATCACCGCAGAGGTAAGCAGTACGGGCTTCTGGATCTCGACCCCGCGCCGCACTTTGATCTCGTGATCATCGACGAAGCGCATCATATCCGCAACGGCAGTCTGGACAAAGACAAAGCATACGCATATAAGTGTGTCCGGTACTTCTGCGAGCACGCGGATGCAGTCATCATGCTGACCGCCACCCCGCTGCAGACCAGCGATGACGACCTTTTCACGCTGATGAATCTGCTGCGCCCGGACGTCATCATGGACAAAGATGTGTTCCGCATGATGTCCAGACCCAACGAATTCATTTACAGGTGCTCCCACGCGATACGCGGAGCGGGCGAAGGATGGCAGGAAGTTGCCATTGCCGAGCTGCAGAATATCCGATCCACACAGTGGGGCGAAAATATCATTGCCAAGAATCCACTGTACGCAGACGTTCTGGCACGACTGGCAAGGCCGGACATTACACGCGAAGAACGCGTCAAACTCGTTTCCGACGTGGAATCGCTCCACAGCTTCAACACCATGCTGAACCGGACACGCAGAAAGGATATTCAGGATTTCTGCATCCGCCGGTCTTACACGGTCGAAACCAGCTTCACCCCGCAGCAGTACGACCTGCATAACGAACTGCTGAGATTTGAATACGAAGCGCTTTCCAAACTCCACAATGTGCGCTGCATTCCCTTCATGATGAGCACGATCCGACGTCAGGCGGCAAGCTGCATCTTCGGGCTCGCGCCCCACATCCGAGATCTGATCACACGGCGCTTTGACCAGATGGTTGAAGATCCGGATGTAGACATGGATGAGTACGATCTGGACGGTAAAGCCACGTCCACATTGATGGCGTTGGCTCATCATGTGCTGGAGCTCGCAGATCTGCTGCCGGAAGACGACCCGAAGTTCGACAGCATCTGCACGGTGATCGACGAAAAGCAGAAGCTAGAAAACAACAAGATCATCCTCTTCAGCTCGTTCCGGCATACACTTGCCTATCTGGAAAAGAAGCTGCGCAGCTGCAATTATCGTGTCGCGCAGATCAACGGCAGCGTCAAGGACGATGACCGTCGCGCACTGCGTGAACGGTTTGAGCTGGACAAAGCAGACCCGGATGCGCTGGACATCCTGCTCTTCACAGAGGTAGGCTCAGAGGGTTTGGACTACCAGTTCTGCGACACCATGATCAACTATGATCTGCCATGGAACCCGATGCGCATTGAACAACGTATCGGTCGAATCGACCGTCGCGGCCAGAAGAGCGAAGCGGTCAACATTTATAACATTATCACAGCAGACACCGTGGACGCGGACATCTACTCCCGCTGCTTGATGCGAATTGGCATATTCGAGCGCAGCATCGGCGAATGCGAAGAAGTACTCGGCGCAATCGGTGCGCAGATCGAGCAGATCGCTGTGAATACCGCTTTGACCGATGAAGAGCGACGTCGCAAGCTGGAGCAGATGGCAGATAACGAAATCCGCCGCATGCAGGAACTCAGCAAGCTGGAGGATGAAGAGCGGGCGCTGTTCGGTTTCGATCTCTCAAACTACACAGCAGCAAAGGAAATTAAGGACGCAGAAAGCCCGTGGATTTCGCCACTCAGCATTCAGCGGCTTGTTGAACGTTATTTGAGAGACCGGCTCGGCGAAGGCCAGTACATCATCGGCGCATCTGAACTCAAGCAGATTCGTCTGAGCCGTGAAGCTCGGTTAACGCTTCTTGAAGATTTCCGCAGGCTGTCAAATATCAAATCGGCATTGAAGCGCAGATGGGAGAATTACCTGAAGGGCTCCGAGCCGATGCACCGGCTGACATTTACATCGGAGACCGCGTCGAAAGAACGGCGGGCGTTCTTCATTACCCCCATGCATCCGCTAGTCAAGCAGGCAGCCAAATACTACGCCACCAGTCAGGTGTCGTATATCCATTTGGAATACTATTCCGAGGAACTGCCGGAGGGTACATATCCGTTCTCCATTTACGCGTGGAGCTATGTCGGGCTGAGCCCGATGTTCCGCGTCGTGCCGATTTGTGAGAACGAACTGCTGGCGGCAGAGCTCACGGATATCCTACAGGACGCGGATACTTCCACAACCAGCATTACTGTTGACAAGGGCACGTGGGCTGGCTTGGAAGGTATGCACATTGATCTATGGCAGCGAGAAAAAGAGACGTATCTCGCCGGAATCCAGAGCACTGCAAACTATAAGCTAGAGAGCATCAGCAGTAACTACAGGAACCGGAAGAGAACGCTGGAGCAGAAAATCCGTGACGCATTCGACGAGAAGATTCGCAGGATGTACCAGAGCGAGCTCGGCACCGCTACCGAAAAATATCAGATAAAAGTTGGCGAAATTAACGACCGCGCTTCCCGCGCGGATATCCACACATCTCTGATTGCAAACGGCATCATCGAGATCAAGAGGGGTTAATCATGAGCAACATTGCTGACAGAGTCAGGACAGCACAGGATAAGGACGGAATGCTGCGCCGTGCATTGGAACGCATCATTCAGCTTTATACGGATAAGTCGCACTTTGTATATGAGCTCCTGCAGAACGCAGAGGACGCGGAAGCCACAAGTATTCGATTTATCCAACACTCAGACCGGCTGGAAGTATTGCATGACGGAAAGCCATTCACGTCGGCAAACCTTCAGGGGATCTGCGACATCGGAAAATCTGACAAAGTAGATAATCTGAATCAGATTGGCGAATTCGGTGTTGGATTTAAATCGGTTTTCGGCATCTGTGACACAGTTCGGCTGTATAGTGAACCGGCTCATTACAGAGGGGAAATGGTCGGCGATGCTGTCCCCTTCGCTGTGAAAATTAAGGACTTCACGAGGCCGGGGGATATCCCGACGGAGGAAATGCCGAGGACTTATACCACTCGTTTTGTGTTTCCTTTTGCGGTGGGGCACACCTATTCGGGATTTAAAACGCTGCCCGCGCTCGTGGACACGCTTGCGAGGAAGCTGCAGAATCTCGGCATTACGACGCTTCTCTTCATGAATCACCTTGAATTGATCGAGTATCAGATCGAGACAGAGGATGAGCCCATAACAGGCGAATATTTGCTGGAGAAGCAAATGATTAACGACCACTGCTCGCTGGTCTCAGCCCTTGGTGTTTCGGAAAAAGAAAAAAGCGATCCGGAAAATACGGAGATGATTTCCTATCTAAAGTTTTCCCGCAAGCTGGAAAGGTATCCGCTCAGGACAGTGGATATTGCTTTTCCTATCAAAGAGGAAAACGGCGTATATCAGTGCGTCAAGGCCCCCAACCCCTATGTTTCCGTGTATTTCCCCACAGAAACAGAAAGTAAATTGGACTTTATCGTTCAGGGGCCTTTCCGCACAACGCCGAACCGCAGCAGCATTCCCTCAGATGATGCCGACAATATTTACCTCGCAGGAGAAGCGGCGACGTTGCTTCGGGAAAGCGTTCTAGAACTGAAGGCAAACGGACGGCTGAGCATGAGCTTCGTTAAGGCACTGCCCATAGACGAAGACAGATTTGATACGTTCGGCCTCTTCCTCCCGCTTTACGAAACCGTCCGGGATTTGTTCCGAAGCACCGCCGTTATTCCTACAAAGGCTGGCAAGTATGTTCATCCGAAATATGCAAAGATTGCAAGACAGGAAAGACTGGCGTCAGTCTTTTCGGACGAGCTGCTCACTCAGCTGATAAACGACGGCGGCAAATACTGCTGGCTTCCGACGTTCCTTACGGAAACGAACAGAGAGTACAAGCACGTCCTCGATTATATGACGGGAGAACTCGGCGTACAGGTAATTCGCCCGGAGGATCTCCGAGGTTTCTTTGCCTCGAATCCGAAGTTCCTTCCAGCGCAGTCAATCGACTGGCTGGTCGATCTGTACGGCATTTTTGAAAATATACCCGGCGCGTTCTCAAAATCAAGGTATGAAACGAATATGACCACGGCAAACATCGTGAAGACCGCCACAGGCACATTCGTTGCTCCTTTCCGGCGTGAAGGCAAAACATACATTCCGAACGTTTTCCTTCCGTCCCCCAAAATCCGCAGCGCAGACATCAATTTTGTGGATGCAACGCTGTACGAAAGATGCCGCCATTTCTTCGATGACATCCTCCAGTTGCAGAAACCAAACGAATATGAGTTCCTAATCAAAGACATAAAGAAGCGCTATGAGAGCGGGCACATCTATGATGATCAGCATATCGAAGACATCAAGGCGCTTTTCAAATACTTAAAACGTGAAGAATACGAAGATGAAGTTAATCGGATCATTCGAGAGCTCCTTGCCCTCAGATGCACCGACGGGAAAATGCGCAGCTGCTACGCTTTTAGGATTTTTCTCCCGATCAGCACTGAAGGGATCAACGTAGAGAGCTACTATAGGAACCTTGGGCAAAACGTGTTCTTCGCCGATGTAGATTTTTATAACAACCATGGTATTGAATCGCCGATGCTGTTGGCGCTCGGCGTGCGTAATTCCATCACGATCGGAGATAACACCGTATCGGGCACCTACGAAACAGGGTCTCGCGGGAAACAGCCGGAATGGTGGACAACCGGCGATTTCCGTTGGAAATTCTCAACGGATGCGTTAAAGGATGTTCTCAAGTACATATCGGCGCATCCCTCGGCTAAAGATTCGATACTGAAATCGCAGGCGATCATGAAGGTGTTAACCGTCAACGAAAGTAGGCTTTGCGGGCTTGTGCATATTGGCGGCAGCACCGTCCCGAACAAGGAGAATGAGCCGTGCGAGATGATTCACATTCTGCGCGGCGAAAGAATCTGGGGATGGGACGGCAAATGGCTGTATACCGAATCCGGCGAGCTCGTTTCACCCAAGGCGATTTCAAAGCATGATATCAGTACTTCCATCTACGGTAGGATCAAGCCGGACTCCGTGATTTTCAGTCTCATTGGCTTCAAAAAGACTGACGCGGACGAAGTGGACGAACTGAAGAAGACCATCCCGCAGGAAAAACTGGAAGCGTATTTCGAGAGCGAGCTGCGCCAGCGCTACGGTATCTCTACTGCCGATCTAAATGAGCGATACGGATCGTCAGTCAATTATGAGAGTGTCGAAGAAGACGCGTCGCCCCCGTTCCCGACATTGCATGTTCGCAGCTGGGATGCGCTGCGAAAGCACGCAGCAGAGATGCTCATCTATGCTGATCCAGTACGCTATGAAGAGAAAATCCGGAGCATACGTGTTAGTAATCGCCCGCGAGAAGCAAAGGCATACCTGTCGAATATGTACAGGCACGAAGGAAATAACCGATTTAAATTTGCCTGTCAGCTTTGCCATGAAACCTGTTCCTCGTTCGAGGCAACGGAGATATTCCTGAAACCGGAGACGGAATTGGATCCTGTAAATCTTTGCCTTTGCCCTAACTGCGCCGCAGCTTATCGTCGCATGCGATCAAACAAGGATCTCATGGACTCCGTCCGCAGAGCATTTCTTACGATGAAGGATTCAGAGATTGAAAATGGCGACTATGTTGCGATATCGATCGATGATGACGATGAGCTTTGGTTTACGCAGACTCATTTTGCTGAGATCCGAGAGCTGATGAAGTTCACGGAGGAAGTAAAGAGCTCCAAGAAAGCTGCTCCGTCAACGGTCAGCACGGATGATGGAAGCGAAAAAACCGGCATGTCCGTCTATTCCGGCTACATCGGCAAGACCATCCGTCGAAAGGATGGCTTTGTCGGAAAAGTCACGGACGTAACCACAGACGGCGATAATGCTTACGTTCAGGTGCATGTTACCGGTGGCAAAGATGCAGGTAAAGATACCAAGATTCAGCTCTCGTTTATCCTGAAAAACAAAGGCGTCTATAGCGTTTCGGACGAATAGGCGTCAAAGAATACGACAATTGCCACTGTTTTAGCTAGTGGTAATCTGTTAACCGACATCATAATTGAGGGAAAACGGATGATAGTTTCAGAATTAAAACTATACGATTTCAGAAAATTTCACGGTAATCCGGGCCTGTCTGTGACTTTTCATAAAGGGCTCAATGCGATTATTGGTGAAAATGACTCTGGGAAAACAGCGATTATTGATGCGCTGAAGCTGGTGCTTTTAACGCAAAGCAATGAGTATATACGCCCGACAGAGTATGATTTTTATCAGAGTCCAGATGGTGAATCAGTTTCCGAGTTTAGGATTGAATGTACGATTTCTGAGTTCTCGCTCAATGAAGCAAAAAACTTTATTGAGTATCTAAGCTTTGAAAAAGAAGGAGATGCAGTAAAATACGATCTTCATTTGCATTACCGGGCGTGGAAAGAGGGAAGCCGTAAGATATTCCATGAACTTAAAATTGGGGATTCTGACGACAGCATTTCCATAGACGGGAAAGCACGAGAATTGCTTAAGGCAGTGTATTTAAAACCTCTGCGTGATGCGGAAAGAGAAATGAGTGCCGGACGCAGCTCGCGAATTTCACAAATATTGTTTAATCATCCTGCTTTTAAAGATAAGACGGATCATGAGCTAATTCGTATTTTCAAAGATGCAAACCGTGATATAGAAAGGTATTTTACCGAGGATGACGAAGGAAAGGTGATTTTACACAGCATAAGAGATAATCTGGCTTCTTTTAATGAAAAAGATCAGCCCAGCAATGCAGAACTCAAAACTTCGGACATTCAATTAAAATCCATTTTAGAGAGCCTTTCGTTAAACGCGCCAGAGATTCAACCAGGGCTTGGAGAGCTTAACCTGCTTTTTATTGCTGCTGAGCTACTGTTGCTGAAGGATGACACCGACGGCGGCTTGAAACTTGCAATGATTGAGGAATTGGAAGCGCATCTCCATCCACAGGCACAGTTGCGGCTTATTAGTTATCTTCAAAATGAATACAGCGAAAACGACGTTCAGATCATTATCTCAACACACAGCCCTATATTAGGATCAAAGATAAACCTTAAGAATTTGATTTTAATAAAAAATGGACGTGGCTATGATTTATCTGAAGGGGAAACAGCGCTGAATAAAGGCGATTATCTGTTTTTGCAGCGATTCCTTGATGCTACAAAGTCCAATCTTTTCTTTGCAAAAGGGATAATAATGGTCGAAGGCGATGCGGAGAATATACTGATACCTACCATTGCGGAAATCCTCGGTTATCAGTTGGAAAAGAATGGCGTTTCAATAGTGAATGTCGGCAGCACTGCGTTCTTAAGATATAGTCGTATTCTGGTGCGTTCTGATAATAGTGCTATCGGCATTCCAGTATCAATAGTAACAGATTGCGATGTTAAGCCTTTTGACGTTGATCCTGAAACAAAAGAAAAAACCTTCAAGGAAAAGGTTGAGGAGTCGGAAGCTGTCATCTGCGAAAAAACCACCAAGTATCAGATCGGATCTGTACATGCGTTTGTATCCCCTCGCTGGACGTTGGAATACTGTATAGCTATGAGTTGCCTGAGCAAGGAGTTCCATAGAGCCGTTCACTTTGGAAAGAAAATACTCCATGCAAGAGACTATATCTCCCTTACAAATGCAAAAATACAGGAAGCTGACAATGATACAGCGGCAGAATTTGAACATTGGAAAGATTTGTCGAGAGCAGAGAGGGCATATAATATCTATTCATTGATGCTCGACAGCGAAGGAAGAAGTGGATTGAAAGCAATTGTGGCACAATGCTTGTCATCGCTTATTCGGTGGAACACATCTGAAATTCCAGATGGGGTGCCACAGGAAAAAATGTTCGATCTCGATCTGTATAGATTCAAAGCGGATGGCAGCAAACGGGACGAAATGAAAAGGGCGATTGAAGGAGATCCATATTTGAAATACATAGTTGATGCTATCAAATATGCCGCAGGTGTAGTGTAGGAGACAGTGCTTATATGACGGAATGGGATGTCACGGAAAACGATATACAAAGGACGGAAAGCGTTTTACTCCCGAGAGGCTGCAATTTTGCTGATGATGCAAAGGCAGTTATTCGGTGTTGGGAGTCAAAAGATGTTTCTGCTTGCCCCGGAAGTGGAAAAACTACCGTTTTACTTGCAAAACTTAAGCTCCTTGCGGATAAAATGCCATTGAACAATGGCGCAGGCGTATGCGTGCTTTCACACACTAATGTGGCTGTCAACGAGATAAAAAGCCGCCTTTCTGATTGCGCGGACAAACTGATGGCCTATCCGAATTATATTGGAACTATTCAGTCATTTATTGATCGATTTGTAACAATGCCATATATCAGGCAAAAATATGGAAGAACAGTCCAGCCTGTTGACGATGATATATATGCAGAGCATCTTTTGCAAGTTATTAATTCTGGGCAGTCTTCTCAATTGCGATGTTTAGTGGATAATCAGTATTCAGCTAATAATGCAATATATAAAAACAAAGTAGCATTTGTTAAAGCTTTGTCGCTTGATGATGCTGGTAACCTTCGTCTACAAAACCAAAGGAGACCGCTTGCAGGCTCGACAACAAAATCGGCAGAACAATTTGCCGCTGCGCAACAGACGGTATTATTTACAAACGGATTAATTAGATACGGAGATACATATCCTCTCGCGTGTGAAGCCATTTCATCTTTAAGTGACGAATATACAAATCTTTTCAGTGAACGATTCAAATATGTTTTTATTGATGAATATCAAGATTGTAGCGATGATCAGAGAGAGGCACTAAGTCGTTTGTTTGATTCAGCCAAATGCCGTGTTATGCGAATTGGCGACCCAGACCAGGCGATTTATAGCTTTCAAGAAGACAATATGGTTGATTGGATTCCAGATGACGGGTGTTTATCAATTGAATCGTCCTGTAGATATCCGCAGGAAATAGCAGATATTCTTATTCCCCTTAGAAAAGGCGGGACCTCAATTGTATCCACTAACGGTAGCTGTGGATATAAACCGGTTCTAATTGTTTTTAACGATCGATCAATTGATAGTGTATTGAGTCAGTTTGTCGTCCAGCTAGAAGCCAAAGGATTACATGATCCGAATGGAGAATACTACGCGATTGGTTTTGTTGGAAAAGAATCAGTTGCAGGCTTGAGAATTGGGAGCTATTGGAATAAGTACAAAACTGCCCTCAACTCAAAAAATGATTATCGATATTGGATGATTATTGAAGAAGTATGCGAATCACTTCGGAACGGCAAACTGTATCGTGCGGAGAATAGTGTTAGAAAATTGATTTGCAGGATGTTCCATTATTCGGGTGTTACGAACAAGGATACGGGCAAAGAATTCACGCAAACCAGCATCAAGGATCGACTGAAACAAGAGTATTATGATTATTACACAGACCATATAATTGCGCTCTCAGAACTGCACGACATAAGCAAAGATGCTGTAGATGGTATTGTACGCAGCATGATGGATGCGCTGCTTAAAGGGAAAGGACAAACTTTTTTTGATGCTTTACCCGCATGGTTTTTAGATCCATCAGCTTCTAGCAAAACTTCGACGCCAGACAACAATATTCTTGTAGATCCTATACGGGGGCGCAAAATAAGACTATGCACAATTCATGCCGTAAAAGGGCAGACGCACGATGCAACTCTATTTTTGGAAACCGAAAAGAACCGAGGATCTGATCTAGCTAGAATACTATGGTGCTATGGCATAGGAAAGCCGGGGCAATCCTCACTTTTTGAATATAGCCGCAAACTGGCATACGTAGGTTTCAGCCGTCCAAAAAAGTTGCTGTGTGTTGCTATACAAGAAAGTACATACGAAAAATGCAAGAAGCAATTTCATAATAAACTCTGGGAAGTAGTCGATGTCAGGCAATGAATAATGGGTTTAGATACTTGAGCTATAAGCTTTAATAGGAGGAAGAAATATGAACCGTGGTGACGTTATCTGATATATGAATATGACCATAGAAGAAGGATTCTCCATCCAGTGTGGGATGAACTTTAACGTGGCCAACAAAGAATACGGGATCATTTTGACGAGTGTGCGGAAGAACGCCCCGTATGCAGATCGCTTTGAGGACAACGGTACTACCATCATTTATGAAGGGCATGGTGTTCAACAGAGCTATGCACCGGCGGGCAGCAATCCGAAGGAAATCGATAAACCCATGACCATCCCGTCCGGGCTCCTGCTGAAAACGGATAGTTCTATGCAGTAGCGCAGGGATATAAATATGGAAAACCAGCGAAGCTTATAAAAGTGTATGAAAAAATCAAAGATGGGATCTGGGTTTACAACGGCTTTTTCAAGCTGATCGACGCATGGATGGAGCCATCCAATGGCCATAAGGTGTTCAAATTCAAGCTCGAAATGGTCGACGATGAGGTCATCCCCTCCGGCGAAGAAGCGCCGACAAAAATCTGCACTATGATCACATTATTCCGTTCTCAAAAGGCAGATCATCTACGACGGCCGCCAACATACAGCTTCTCTGCGCGACATGCAATTTGCGGAAGCACGACAACATTGAATGACCACAGGTATTATAGATGATCATTGTTTACGGTTGGTAGACATTGCATTTACGATTTGCGAACTATTACGCAACGATCACGGCTCATGTGTGATGTGAAAGGACGTTGCGAGACTATTTATGGGAATTATTATATATTTCTTCTCACGTACGGGTTTATGAGAAAAAGCCTCACAGAAACTCACACCTCACCGCTCGGCTGAAGAAAAGGAACATCTGAAGCGATTTCCGGGAATCTCCTATTATTCTTTCTCACATATGCATTTTTCAGATATAGCTTCAGATACTACATACTTCAGTACAACAAAAAGAATACCAATCCTTGTACTATAAGGGATTTCCTCATTCTGTCTCTGTCGGGATGGCATTTATCCTAGGCAGGCAGAAACGTCGAAATCGAAAAATCTGCGCCAGATAATCCAATGCTGTGGGTAAAAACGGTATGATGTTATGATCTATACAACAGAAACGCTGCGGGAAGCGCTTTCGAAATATAAAAAACCGAATGATAAGATTCATCGTATGATCCGGGAAAAGAAGCTCTTTCCCATTACAAGGGATCTGTACACAACGGCCCCGGATATCAGATGTATTATTGCACAATCAGCCAGGATAATAAATCCATCAAACACTTGAATATCCTCGTCAAACATGGTATAATTGATGAGAATAAAGCGAGGTGAAGAAAATGCGGAGATTTGATTATGGATTTCTGAAAGAGAAGGCGTGGGATAATGAGAGCGTCGGTTACCTTTCTCAGATCCATGAACAGAAGGGAAAGCAGACGCTGTATCTGCGTCAAAAACCAGCCGAGGTCGAAAAGCTGATCGAGATCGCAAAAATCCAGAGCACGGAATCCTCCAATGAGATCGAGGGCATTCGCACGACGGACACGCGCCTGCGGCAGCTCATGAGTGAGAAGACGACGCCGCGCACACGCGACGAGAAGGAAATCGCTGGGTACCGCGACGCGCTGAACACGGTGCACGAGAATTTTGAGTATATACCCCTGACACCGAACTATATCCTTCAGCTTCATAAGATCATGTACAGCCACACGGACAGCGCATTTGGCGGTTCATTCAAAAACGTCCAGAACTATATCAGCGCGACCACGGCGGATGGAAGGACCTATGCTCTGTTTACCCCTCTGGCGCCGTATGAAACGCCGGAGGCTATGCGGGAGCTGTGTGATGCATACAACTTCGCTATCGGTGAAGGCAATGTGGACCCGCTGCTGATCATCCCATGCTTTATCCACGACTTCCTCTGCATTCATCCGTTCATCGACGGAAACGGCAGGATGTCGCGTCTGCTGACGACGTTGCTGCTCTATCGCAGTGGGTATGAGATCGGCAAGTATATCTCGCTGGAAGCCAAAATTGCGAGAACGAAAGGAAGCTATTACGACGCACTGGAAGCCTCACAGAGCGGCTGGCATGAGGGCAAAGACGATCCAACGGCGTTTATTAAATATCTGCTCGGAACGATTATCGCGGCATATCGAGATTTTGAAGATCGGATGGAGCTCGTTTCCGATTCCCCACTCGAAACCGTTCGAAACGCTGTAAAAACCAGAATCGGCAGGTTTACGAAAGTCGAGATTGCAGAGCTTGTCACGTCCATGAGCGCCACGTCGGTGGAACGCCATTTAAGAGCGCTCTGCGCCAGCGGCGAAATCGAAAAGCGCGGCGGAGGACGATCTACCTACTATATTCGAAAAACCATATGAACATCAGAAGAGTACACAGCCACGGGAAACCGTGGCTGTTGCCATATATGAAAGGTGGTGATGCGTATGATTGTGCGAAGCTAACTTGGAAATCAAATAACGGACAAAGGAGGTAAAACAATATGATTTCCAAAGAACAGTTTTTAGAGCTCAAGCACTTAAAATCACTGGGCGTGCCGACGACAACGATCTGCAAGAAGATTGGGATCTCGGTGCCCAGCGCAAACAAATGGCTGCGGATGGACGAGGATGCGTTCGAGACCTACCTGCGAAACAACACGCCGTATCTCGAACAGTATCGGGCCTTTATCCTCAGTATCCTGAAAATCTGCCCGCAGACGCCGGCGACAAACATCATGTATCGAATCAAGGATCAGTTTCCGGATTTCGATTGCAAGAAGAACACCTTTTTCCGGTATGTGAAAACGCTGCGGGAGCAGACCGGATACATCAAGCCGGAGAATCGCCCCACCTCTTTCCGGGAGGAAACACCGCCCGGCTACGAAGCGCAGGTAGATTTCGGTCAGTTCAAAATGAAGGACATGTACGATCGGAACCTGTGGGTGTACTTCTTCTGCATGGTATTATCCTACAGCCGGATGCGATTTGTGTATTTCAGCCGGGAGCCATTTCGGACACAGACGGCCATTGACGCGCACAAATACGCCTTCCGTTATTTTGGAGGTCGGACACAGACGATTCTCTACGATCAGGACAAGGTGTTTGTTGTCAGCGAACACTACGGCAATGTCATCTTGGTGCCGGCATTCGAGGATTTCGTCTGTCAGGCAGGCTTTAGCGTGATCCTATGCCGGAAAAGTGATCCACAGACGAAAGGAAAAGTGGAAAGCTTCGTCCGGTATGTCAAGGAGGGCTTTTTGCAGGGACGGCTTTACACCGGCATCGATTCCCTCAACAGCGCGGCATTGGAATGGCTTGATAAAGAGTGCAATGGCTCCATCCATGAACGCACACGAAAAGCCCCGCGGGAGTCGTTTCGTGAGGAATCCAAGCATCTTGAGAAGGTGCAGCTCGAGGATGTCAAAGTGGCAATTCGCGCTGTATCCGACAAGAATGCCGTGATTTACGGCTGGAGCAAATATGAGCTGCCACGATCACGGGTCAAGCAGTACGATCAGGTCCGTATAGAGGAAGTTGACGGCATGCTCATGTTCTATAAGGCGGACACCGGTGAGCTTATCCACAAATGCCGCAAAGCTGCGGAAGAAGGTGGAGATATTCCATATCAGAATGAAGACGCCGGAATGGCGACGGTTGGAGAAAGCGCCTTCCGCCGTATCTTCGGAGAGGTAGAAGATATTGAGAACTTTATTTCCATGCTCCGAGAGCAGAACAAGCGGTATGCCAATGTTCAGATGGCGAAGATCGTTTCACTGGCAAAAGCGTATTCTGTCGGGCAAGTGGAAGCGGCAATCCGGTATTGCCTGCGGGTAAAGATATGCTCGCTCAACGAGATTCAGGCATACCTATTGTATCGGTACGGTGTTGGCATAGGGAAACGAAAGCTAACGGAGAACGCTTTCTACCACTGTAAAAAACGGGCAGAAGAGATTGCGGAGGAACAACATGGCAAACTTGATTGAACTATACGAGAAAGCTCGGCTGTTGAATCTGCAGAACCTTGCCCACGGTAAGATCGATCTAAACCGGGAGACGGTATCCAATATCGATTACTTGGATTACATTCTCAGTGCGGAACTGGAGCTCCGCAGTCAGGCGGCGATCAAACGGAACAGGAATGCCAGTCGGTTGCCGCAAAGGGAATTTGATCCGTCGCGGCTGAAGCCGGGAATCGCATGGCAGGTGGAGCAGCTCGAATCTATGCAGTGGATCGAGGATGAACAGAATATCGTCGTCATCGGCAAATGCGACACCGGAAAAACGACGCTGGCGGCGCACATCGGACAGATGGCGCTGGTCCGGAGAGAGGCCGTGTATTACTGCAATATTGAAGAGTTTCTGCGGGTGATCAAAAACAAGGACAGTTCCCGTAAGACGGAAAAGATCTACCGCTACATGCTGTACTGTTCAGTAATCATCATCGATGACGTGATGTACGCCAACATCACACCGGAGAATCTGCCGGTATTCTATCGGGCAGTATCTTTCCTTAATGAGGCACGCAGCCTCATCATCATTACGAACCGTGAACTGTCCGGTTGGGTCAGTGCCGCGGAGGATACACACCTGATGCAGACTCTGGTGGATCGCATCACGGCAAACAGCCAGATCATACGTCTGGGCTAACGGAAAGGAGGACGCCATAGGCGCTACCTCCGACAAGCTTGATACTTGAAATTGAGAATAACGCCCTTTTTGAGGGTAGAATATATGGGGCAGACCATTCCCAGCGTTTTTCCGGAAAGAGCAACTTTTCCGTGACGTTTCGCCTGCCGGGTAGGGGGAGTCAAATCTCTAGGCCTATTTTATCGGACAACGGCGCGGGGTCACGCGCGAAAAATCGGGAAATCAAGATGTGGGGCTGCTGCAATAGGATAAACAATGGTCGAGCAGCATGCGACAGCCATCATGTCAATGAAGATGTGTTGGAGGCAACTTACCTCACCGCAATGCGAAGGCTCGTCGATAGTGCTGAAGAAGTAGTCGAGGTGGTAAGGGACGGCACTGAGCTCGCACTGGAACCGGAAAACAAAGCAGCAATGGAAAGGATCGATGAAGAAACCATTCAGCTGCAAGAAGCCGCGCTCGCACTGCACAAGGCAAAGCAGCGGATGGAAATCGGGGCTGTGGAATATGCATCACGGGTCAAAGAGTACAGTGAGCGTATGAAGGAACTGGAGGCCGAACGCAATGAGCTGCAAGGCACGGCAGCCAAATATGCCGAGGTCAGGATGTGGCTCGATACCTTCATAGAGCAAACGATGCAAAGTGATACGCTCACCACGGTAGATGGCACAACGATGAAAATGCTTGTCGATAGGATACACGTCAGGAACGACGGCATTGTGGTCGAATTCAAATGCGGCGTAGCAATCGAGCAGGAATATGTGAAATGAGAAAACGAGCCGCCAGCGGGAAAAGCACATCCTGCTGGCGGTTATCATTTTGGCTTTTTTCCATTGGTTTTCGTATCATTACGGCGCTCTTTCACATACGCAAAAGCCCTGAAATCACTACGATTTCGGGGCTTTCGTTATTTTGTAGTACGCAGGGTCTGTCCCTCTGAAACGGGTATGGACAGCTTTTGGCCTGCGTGGTATAATATCCGAAGAATTTAAGGCTTTCACTTTTGAAGGAGGATGCTCTATGAATTGTCTTGTTTTGCTTTCGGGCTGCGGCGTAAAGGACGGATCCTGCCCTGAGGAGGTGGCACTGACCTACACCGCTCTGGAAAAATATGGGTGCGCCTATCAGCCTGTGGCGGATGATATCCCGGTGCTCACCGTGGATCATCTGACGGGCCAGCCTGATCAGGAACGCCAGATCCTGAAAGAATCTGCTCGCCTGGGCCGCGGGATGCTGCGGAAAATTCGGGATGTTTGCTGGGAGGATTACGACGCACTGGTGATACCCGGCGGACTGGGTCTGCTGACCAATTACCAGCACTCCCAGGCTGTGGCTGACTGTGTCCGGTATTTTGCTGACGCCAGCAAGCCTATTGCAGCCATGTGCGCCGGTATCGACTTCCTTCGGGGCCTGTTGGGCGGCGATCTGCTGCTGGAAGAGGTGCCGCCGCTGAAGGCGACGGAATACTGCTGCGACCGGCAGAAGAAGATTTTCTACACCCCGGCCTTCAAAAGGACCGACTCCTGCTATGAGATCATGCAGGGCATCGATGCCATGATCGCGGACTTTGCAAAGACTTCCGCCTGAAAAAAATCCCGCCGCCATATCGGACAGGGGTCATAAGAAAGGAATATCGTATTTTCTCGGGAACGGCGTGGCTTCGGTCACGCCGTTCCCTGTTTCAGCAGTTCATTCAGGGGAATAAAGCCCAGCCCGTCGTACTTGATGTGGATGTGCTGGCTGCCGGCGCCGCTGGAGCGGCAGGCCTTCAGGCCGGATCTTGATCTCACTGTCGTCGTCCAGCTCGGCATTACATTCCTCGATGGTCTGCGGCAGTTTTTTTCTTTGTCATGGGTAGTCACTCCTTTCTTGATTTTAGGCAATAAAAAGCCCGCTGGCTTTGCACATACGGCATAGTCAGCGGGCAGAATGTAAGTTATTCTGTTCAATAATTAAACCTACAAAACAGACTTCATCGTAATGTTTGTGCCTGTTTCAACGCATAAATCATAGAATCGACGCCCAATAGCGCCGCATAGCTATTGTTGGTTTTTCTGAAAGCGGGCGTGTAATAAACATTGTTTTCAGCATCAAAACAGAATTTTTCAGCAGTTAGTTCTTTCATCTCACGCGCCAATAGATTACTTCCATAGAAACGGCGGAGGAAGTCGATTCCCGCACACATGGCAGCGACAGGTTTCTTTTCGCTAATAAAATGTGTGACGCACGTTTTTATCACATTGGAGTCTCTATAATTGTTCAATAAACCAATTCCGCCGGGTATGATCAATGCATCGTATTCTGCAAAATCAACCTCATGAATATCTTTAATGCGTCCCCTACCGATGCGGGCTGCTTCTATAAGGATATTCCGCTTTTCTCCTATCTGCTCTGTCAGGTGGTTAACAGACTGAATGGAAGCATCTTCTGCGACAGGAGCGTAATCACACCCATATTTATCAAGCGCTACATACGTCAGAATTACTTCTTCTATACATGAACCATCACCGAGGCCACAGCCTGCTAATAGAACTAAATACTTCATTTGTTTTCATCTCCACAACTCACGGTTTGCCAACGACTTCTCACTGATAAGCATAGCATATAAAGCGACTTACATCAACGCCATCTTCATGGTAAATCAGCGACCTTTTTATGAACGTCGTTTTGCTTTGCCGCTTCGCTTGCCGCCCTGCGGCGTTCGGGGCGGTCAGCCGAAAGGAGAACCGCCCCTTGCGGATTTCAAATTCCATGCAGCCCGTGTCCGGGTCTGCGTCGGTCTGGTGGCAGCATTGCGGGTGCTTTGCCGCAAATGCTGTCAGCCGCTTTTTGAGATCGGCGTTGTGGGTCTGGACTTCCTGGATGAGAAGGGCCGAACTGTTCCAATGCTTCCAAACTTTTTTGAGATTTTTTGAAAAAATCTCGGAATGGACGGGATTGATTTAAGGTAGTTATACCTGAAAGCTGTGAATGAATCTATTGCTTTTCGTGACGGCAAAAAAATAACGGGTATCCGGCTCTCACCAGATACCCGTTATTTCGCTGCCAATCCCGCCTGACAGATGCTCATTTCGTAATTCTTAGAATTGCTGTCTTATAAGCACCCATACGATGGCGGACGGCATTTTTATCAGCTTTTCGCTTGGCTTACTCAGCCTTCTGGGCGGCGTCCTTTTCGGCAGCAGCCTTGGCGGCAGCGGCTTTCTTCTCGGCGGCAGCCTTCTGAGCGGCCTTAAACTTCTCCTTCTCCTCGGGGGTGGGGATAGGCTCAATGGCGTTGCGGGGGCAGGCCTTGGCGCACATGGTGCAGCCCTTGCACTTGGTATAGTCGATGACGGCCACGTTGTTGACCACATGAATGGCGTCGAACTTACAGGTGCGCTGGCACAGACCGCAGCCGATGCAGGAGTTG
>ENA-OPBW01000434-OPBW01000434.1-human-gut-metagenome-genome-assembly--contig:-NODE-434-length-34319-cov-13.044653_pt1 | contig 34319 bp, 28 predicted proteins | sample MGYA00241070_ERZ501456 | MGnify/ENA primary metagenome ERZ501456 (study PRJEB25962, sample SAMEA2042624) | human gut metagenome | biome: human gut; feature: human-associated habitat; material: faeces...
CCCCGGACGAGGCATTGACACAGACATTGAAGGCATGACAAGACCCCGCCGCCCTCGTAGAGGTAGTAGTTGTGGATCATGGAGCCGGTGTAGCTGTCGAAGTTGCATACGAAGTTGTGGGCGACAAAGTAGCTGATGACGCTCTCGATGTCTACGCAGTCTGAGACGTCGCCGCCCTCGCCAAGGGCCTGGAGCGCGTCGATGAGCCTGTCCTTGTCGGCGTTGGAGACATCGGTTTTGGCGTTGTCGAAGATGTTGGCGTAGCTGTCATAGTCGTCGTCGGTGTAGACCAGCAGCACGTCGCTGCTGCCGCCCATCATCCCGCCGCCCATGCCGCCGCCCATCTCAGGCATCTCGCCCATCTCAGGCACCTCACCCATATCCGGAATTTCACCCATCTCGGGCATCTCGCTCATATCAGGCATCCCGCCCATGTCCTCAGGCGGCTCGCCCATGTCGGATGGCATCCCGCCCATGCCGCCACGGCCGCCGAAGCCGCCGCCGTTGCCGCGGCCACCGCCCATCTCCATGCTGTCGGGCTTGTATAACTCGCCGTAGTCCGTGCCGTAGTTGCGCAGAAGGAAGCTCTCCTCAACGCCCTCGACGGCCAGATACAGGCCCCAGTCCTCGCCGTCTATAACGAGGTCGCACAGGACGTATTCCTCGTCCTCGCAGCCTGCGATGAAGCCCTCCCAGTCGTCCATGACGATGTCGATGGTGTGGACGACCGAGGTGTCGAAAAGCCGCTCCTCGTAGCCGAGCACGACGCCGCCGGAGGTCGCCTCATAGCCCAAAGCCGGCGCACAGAAAGCCAGGGCCGCTATGAGTACGGCGAGCGCCAGGGCCGCAACGCAGATGCGGTCCAAATTGCTGCTGGTTGACATAACACATACCTCAGCCCATGTACTCGCCGTTGTAGCTGACGAGTACGGCGCTCTGTACGCCGGGCAGGGCGGCGAGGGCGTTTATGAAATCGGTGCTCTCGCCCTTCATGCGCACCTCGACGTTCAGCTCGACGGAGCCGGGCTGGACGGTCTTGCTCTTGACGGAGCAGCGGGTGACGCTCTTTTTGAGGAAGTCGGCAGCCTCGCGCTCGCTCTCCGCGCCGTCGCAGCGCAGGACGACGATATAGGGGTCGAGCCAGGAGCGGCGGTTCACAAAGACGATGAGGATGAGCCCTATGACCGCGCTGCCGATGACGGCGAGGACGATGAGCCCCGCGGCGAGCACGATGCCTACGGCGATGGCCCAGAAGAGGAAGGCGATCTCCAGCGGCTCCTTGATAGCGGCGCGGAAGCGGACAATGGACAGCGCGCCCACCATGCCGAGGGAGAGCACGACATTGCTGGTCACGGCGAGGATGACGACGGTGGTTATCATCGTCAGCGCCACGAGCGTCACGCCGAAGCTGGAGGAGTACATGACGCCCATGTAGGTCTTTTTGTAGACGAAGAAAATGAAGAGGCCCAGCGCAAAGGAGAGCACGAGCGCGAGTGCTATGTCCACAAGACTGATGCTGTCCACGCTGGAGAGGAAGTCAGATTTGAAGATGTCCTGGAAAGTCAACATTTCGGTTTGCTCCTGTCATAAAGAATCAGCCGTAGGCACGGCAGGCGGCGTCTTTGGAGAAGGCCCCGGCGCGCACGCCGCGCAGGGCGACGGCGTCCCGGACGATGTCGGGGAGGAACTCATCCCACTTTACCTCGAGTATGGCGGGCTCACCCGGGACAGGCACTGTCACACAGCCGGTATCCAGCATGGCGGTGCAGTCGAGGCCGGTGCGGATGTCGTAGTCGAGCGTGACGCGCACGTTCCCGGCGGGGAAGGTGAAGGCCTCGCGGGTGTAGTCCACGAGCGTTCTGGGACGGAGTCCGGCGCCCCTATCTCATGCTCGAGTTCGTGCCGGAATTCGGTCATGTTATCGCCTCCGGGCTAGATGGTATGTTGAGAGCCTTAGTTTTGCCTTAAAAAAACGCCCTGTAGATACGTGAACAATTTGTAAAACCCGCAAATGCGCAAAAAAACCGCCGCCCCTTTGGGCGGCGGTTCGCGTTTCCGTGCTTATTTGGCCTTTTTCGCCTCGCACTTGGCCGTGAACTTCTCCATGTCCACGACGAAGCGCTCATGCGTGCCTTCGCCTATGAGACCGGCCTCGTCGTAGGCCTTGACCTCAAAGACCAGGCGGCGGCGGTCAATTTCGACGAGGGTGCTCTCAGCCCTGACCTTCATACCGACGGGCGTGGCGGACAGGTGCGAGACGTCGAGCCTCGTGCCGACGGTGTCAGTGCCGGGCTCAAGGTAAGGGCGCACGGAGAGCAGCGCCGCCTCCTCCATGAGCGCCACCATAATGGGCGTGGCCAGAACGTCCAGTCCGCCGGAGCGCAGGGACTTCGCAGTGAGGTCCGGTGTTACAGTGCATCCGGAGCTGCCCTTGATTCCGAGTTCGATTGCCATTGTGCAGATTTCCTCCTGTGTATGTATATCTTTGTGTCAGCCGTTGAGCAGCGCCGCGGCGGCGGAGCCGAGCATGGTCGCATTTTCAGCGGACCAGATCACAACGCTCCTGCCCAGGCCCTTTTCAATGAAGCTGTCGATGAAACCGTCCAGCGCCTCGCGGAAAGCGTGGCTGCGGCGGATGACGGAGCCGTCCGCGCTGATGCAGGCGGGATGCTCCGGGTCGGAGCCGCGGTCGGTGAGCACGAGTATGGCCGCGAGGTTGCAGCATACGCAGCGCGCGGAGCGGACAAAGACGGCGTTGCAAAGCTCCGATGCCGTGCGCGCGTCCTCGCCCTCGAACATGTCCCCGCCGCCGCAGGCCATGGCGTCCGCCTCGGGTGCGGATAGCGCGTCGAGGGAGAGCAGCTTCTCGGCCGCGGCCTCGGAGAAGAGGCCCTCGCGCGCGGCGCAGCGCAGCGTGAGGCGGCACAATTCGCCCAGATATGCGCCGGAGGTCATCTTCTCGTGACGGTAGACACCGGGGTCGCAGGTGCCGGCGTCGAGCTCGGTGTCGAAGTCGCCGCGGGGAAGACCGTTGAAGTTGCCGGACTCAAGGTTCACCAGCATGCTGCCCGAGAAGGCCCCGTGAGGCTTTTTGATCGCCTCGTCAGGCAGGACGCAGCAGGTGTTCGTACCGGTGCCGGAGATGAGGCCGACGAGCCCGTCACAGCTCTTTTCGGCGGCGTAGGCCGAGCCGGAGAGCAGCACGGCGGGCGTGTCGTTGAGCAGGACGAAGCTCTTGCCGGTGATGCCGCGCCTTTCCAGTTCGGCGGCAAGGTCGGCGCAGATGAGGCGGCCCTCAAAGCCGGTGAGCTGCACCTGCTTTGTGAGGCTCAGGACGCGCCCGTCGCGCTCGGGAGTCTCCTCAGTGGGATAGGAGAAGCAGAAGCCCACCTTGTCGGCCCTGTCGAGCAGCGGGGCAAGCCTGTCCGCGACAAAGCTGATAAAATCCTCCCAGGCGACGGCTCCGTCCGTGCCGGGCATGGCGCAGACGCTGAGCGCGTCGATGACCGGCCCGTCCTCGGTAAAGCTGACGAGCGCGGTGCGGAAGTTGGTGCCGCCCGCGTCAATGACTGCGGCGGGCTCGCCGAGCGGGAGCTGCCCGTCGGCGGTGAGATAGGTGGGGATCATCCTGATGGAGCTTTCCCGGCCGCGCAGACCGAGCTCCATGTCGCTTATAAAAGCGGCGGTGGTCGAGTCGAAGTCTACACGCTCCGGCTCCATGCCGTGGCTAGTGAGGAAAACGCGGACCTTTTCTGAATACAGCATATATCTCACCCCATAACTGCGCCGGTACGATGAGACCGCACCGGCGCAGAACGAATTTTCTTGGTCAATGCTAGATAGGACTCAGTTGGCGTCCTGTTTCGCCGCGGGCTTCTCAGGCAGCTTGACGGCCTCGACTATGCCCTCGGCCAGGCCGGCGAGGCCCTGGATCTCGGAGGGGATGATGATCTTCGTCGCGCGGCCGTTGGCTGCGGCGGCGAAGGCCTCCAGGGCCTTGAGCTTGATGACGGGGTCGGTCGGCGTGGCCTCGTTGATGAGCTTGATGCCCTCGGCGGTGGCGCGCTGAACGGTGAGGATGGCCTCGGCCTCGCCCTGGGCCTCAAGTATCTGGGCCTGCTTCTTGGCGTCGGCGCGGAGTATGGCGGATTCCTTTTCGCCCTCGGCAGTGAGGATGGCGGATTTCTTCTCGCCCTCGGCGCGGAGTATGGCCTCGCGGCGCTCGCGCTCGGCCTTCATCTGTTTTTCCATGGCGTTCTGGATCTCGCGCGGGGGCAGGATGTTTTTGAGCTCCACGCGGTTGACCTTGATGCCCCAGGGGTCGGTGGCCTCGTCGAGGATGGCGCGCATCTTGGTGTTGATGACGTCGCGGCTCGTGAGGCACTGGTCGAGCTCCAGGTCGCCGATGATGTTTCTCAGGGTCGTGGCGGAGAGGTTCTCGATGGCAACGATGGGCCGCTCGATGCCGTAGGTGTAGAGCTTGGGGTCGGTGATCTGGAAATAGACCACCGTGTCTATCTGCATCGTGACGTTGTCCTCGGTTATGACGGGCTGGGGCGGGAAGTCCGCGACCTGCTCCTTGAGCGAGACGACCTTGGCGACGCGCTCGATGAAGGGCAGCTTGAAGTGCAGACCGACGTTCCAGGTGGTCTTGTAGGCGCCCAGCCTCTCAATTACGTAGGCCTTGGCCTGCTGCACCACACGGATGCAGCGCACGAGAATGACGATGATCACGAGCACTACGACACCAATGACGATGTACGGAAGATACGGCATGGCATTTTCCTCCTCTTTTTTGTGCTTAAGTTCAATTCTTTGCTGAAACTATGAGCTTAACTCCCTCAATGCGCAGAACGGTAACTATGCTGCCGACCTCTATGGGCTCGCCGTTTTCAGAGCGCGCCGTCCACACCTTGCCTCCGACGGCGACTGCGCCGGCGCTCTCAACGTTGTCGATGGCCTCGGTGACAAGGGCTTCCTTTCCGATGACCATGTCGGCATTAGTGGGCTGGCTGCGGGAATTCACGTATTTGAGCACCAGGGGCCGCGTGAAGTATAGCGTGACGACGGAGACTACGAAGAACCAGACGAGCTGGAGCCATATCGGCGCGCCGAAGAGCGCGGCGATGAGCGCGGCAAGCGCCCCAATGGCGAACCAGATGCAGGTGAGCCCCGCCGTGGCGGCCTCGACCACGAGGAAGACGACCATGATGACGACCCAGACGATGCTCATGTTGTCTATAATGATGTCAAACAAGCTGACCGGACCTCCTTTCTGCGTGCTGGAAGCACACTGACATTCTATCCTAAAAGCGTCTTCCTGACAATAGGATTCTTTTCCGAGAGGGCAATTATGAATTTTTCGTCAAATTAGTGTAAAGCCTCTTTACTTTTACGCATTAGGGTTATAAAATATAAAAGGCTGTAGCCAATGTAATGGTGAGGTGCTATATGAACAAGCAGAATAAAAAACCCAGAAGCGACGATATGTATGAGGCGATACTCACGCTCAAGACCGTGGACGAGTGCAAGCGCTTTTTTGACGACCTGTGCACCGTGACGGAGCTTCAGGCGATGGAGCAGCGCTATCAGGTGGCCGTATATCTCAGCCAGGGCATGATATACAACGACATTTTGGAGCGCACCGGGGCGTCGAGCGCGACGATTTCCCGGGTAAACCGCAGCCTGCAGTACGGCTCGGACGGCTATGCCGTCGCCTTTGAGCGGCTCCAGGCCGAGGGGAAGCTGCAAATCAAATGACGGCGTACTCCTCACTCGCCGCATGGTATGACGAGTTGACGAGGGACGTGCCGTACCCGGCCTTCGCGGATTACTACGAGGGCCTTTTCCGTGCCCGCGGCGGAGAGACCGGGCTGATCCTGGACCTCTGCTGCGGCACGGGCAGCCTCGCCTGCCTGATGGCGGCGCGGGGATACGACGTAATAGCGGCGGACGCTTCTGCGGACATGCTCATGTCCGCGCGGGAGAAGGCGTCCGCGCTTGGCGTTGGGAAAATGCTCCTCTTCATCAACCAGAGCGCGCAGGAGCTGGACCTGTACGGCACGGTGGACGCGGCGTATTCCTCGCTGGACAGCCTGAGCTATGTGCCGTTTTCGGATTTGCCGGAGGTGTTCCGCCGCCTTCGGCTGTTCATCCGTCCTGGAGGGCTGTTGGTGTTCGATCTGCGCACGCCGGAGTTTCTGCGCGGGATGGACGGCAGCGTGTCGGTGGATGAGAGGGAGGACGTATTCTGCGTCTGGCGCGGGCGCTTTGAGGGCGGCGCGCTGTATTACGGCATGGACATTTTCTCGCGCGAGGGCCGCGCCTGGCGGCGCTCGTCGGAAGAGCACGTTGAATACGCCCACGAGCCGGAGGCGGTCGCGCAGCTTTTGCGCGGGGCCGGGTTCGTGGAGGTCGAAACGCGCACGGACGGGCCGATGGGCGGCGCGGAGCGCGTATTTTTCACAGCAGTGAGAGGTAATTGAAATGGACGAGATCATAAGGGCCGTCACGAAGGACGGCTTCGTGAAGATATCCGCCATAAGCGCGCGCGGCGTTGTGGAGCGCGCCCGGGAGATACACGGCCTCGCGCCGACGGCGGCGGCCGCGCTGGGCAGGACGCTGTGCGGTGCGTCGATGCTGGGCGAGCTTATGAAGGAGGAGGACGCCTCGCTGACCATCCGCGTGAACGGCGGCGGCCCGATCGGCAGCGTCATTGCCGTGTCGGACTGCGACGGCAACGTCCGCGGCTATGTGACGGAGCCTAAGACCGACCTGCCCCTGCGCCCGGACGGCAAGCTGAACGTCGGCGGCGCGGTGGGGACGGACGGCATGCTGACCGTCAGCCGCGACATCGGCCTGAAAGAGCCCTACGTCGGCTCGACGGAGCTGGTGACGGGGGAGATAGCGGAGGATCTGGCGCAGTACATGGTCGAGAGCGAGCAGATACCCTCTGCGGTGGGCCTGGGGGTCCTGGTGGATACGGACAGGACGATAAAGGCCGCGGGCGGCTTCATCGTGCAGCTGATGCCGGGCGCGCCGGAGGAGCTCATTTCGGCGCTGGAGGAGAATATCTTCCTGATGGACCAGCTGACGACGGTGCTGTCGGAGGACGGGCTGGACGCGGTACCGGCGCAGGTGCTGAAGGGCATGGAATATGAGACGGTCATGCGCGTACCGGTGGAGTACCGCTGCGCGTGCAGCCGGGAGCGAGTCGCGGCGGCGCTGGCGAGCTGCGGCGCGGCGGAGCTGGAGGACATGGCTGCGACGGGCGAGGAGACGGAAGTGAGTTGTCAGTTCTGCGACAAAATCTATCGTTTCAGCCCGGAAGAATTGCGCGCTTTGGCGAAGTGAAAAAAATTCGAAAAAGATATTGACAATAGAGGGGGTGTTTAGTATAATGACAAAGCCGCTTATCCGGGAGCATAGCTCAGCCGGTTAGAGCACTTGCCTTACAAGCAAGGGGTCACTGGTTCGAGTCCAGTTGTTCCCACCAGAGTTTTCTTTCGGCGGCGGAAACAGAATATGCCTCGGTAGCTCAGTTGGTAGAGCAACGGACTGAAAATCCGTGTGTCGCCAGTTCGACTCTGGCCTGAGGCACCATCTGCGGGCATAGCTCATTTGGCAGAGCGCCACCTTGCCAAGGTGGAGGTAGCGAGTTCGAATCTCGTTGCCCGCTCCAGTTCCGGCGAAACTAAACAATAGTTTCGCCGGAACCTATAATGAAAAGACGCGGCGCCATAGCCAAGTGGTAAGGCAGGGGACTGCAAATCCCCGATTCTCCGGTTCAAATCCGGATGGCGCCTCCAATCCCGGCCCAGAAATGGGCCGGGATTTTGTGTTGTTACAAGAAGTAGTCAAATTGTAATACAAACCTGCTTGAAATACCAAGATATAGATGCTAATATGACAATGTATAACGCAAGGGGTACCCCTTGCCATTGAGACAGGCTCCGCCTGTCTCATGACGGAGCTTTGAAAACAAAAGAATATAAGGAGGAAACTCAAATGAAAAAGTCCATCCTGGCGCTGCTCCTCGCCGTCCTGATGGTCGCGTCCCTGCTCCCCGCCGCTGCCATGGCGGATGGTGAGGTGGCCATGCTTGGCAATGCGAAGTATGCGACGCTGCAGGCGGCCATTGATGAGGCAACGGCGGACAACAACGAAGTTGTGCTTATTGCGAACACCAATGAGAATGTCACCATTGCCGCTGGACAGAACATCGTACTTGATCTCAACGGTTTCACCCTCAACGGCGGCACAACTCAGAGCCAAGCAGCGCTGACGAACAATGGCACCGTGGTCATCAAGGACAGCAGCGCTGCCGGAACCGGCACGATAAAACGCGAAGATGATGGAACTCCCAGCTATTATACTGTTTACAATCTGGGGACCATGACTTTCAATGGCGGCAACGTTTATAATAATAGCGGCGATGGTGAAGATGGTTCTTCCCTCGTCTGCAACGTTGGTACCAGTGAGAGCAATACTGCAACCCTCATCATTAATGATGGCTACTTTGAGCAGCAGAAGTTCATTGCAGTTAAAAACGATGACTTTGGCGTCCTTGAGATTAACGGAGGCACTATTGAAACGCAAGGAACAGTTGGAGCACTTACGGCTTCTTCCGTGCAGAACTGGTACAAAGCTACTATAAATGGTGGTACGATTATAGGAGCTATATGGACGTCTGTGTGGAAAAACACCTATCCAGATTCCACCACTACCATTAACAATGTTGATTTTACAGGCACTATTGTTGTCGAACCGTATAATAACAGCATAACAACAACACCCGCACTCAACATTGATGGAGGCAATTTCACTATTACAGGAACAAGCATAGCCGACACAGCCGGCGTCACTGTTACTGATGGTACATTTAATATTTCCGTCTCTAAGTATGCTGCTGATGACCTCAAGTATGAGGTGAAAAATCTTGATGGTACTTTCACCTACTACAATTCGTTTGCTGACGCCCTCGCTGCTGCTGATAACGGCGCTGAGATAATCGGCATCAACGATGCTTCGGTTGATACTAACTTCACCCTCACCATCGACCCCGCCAACGGTGGCACCGTGCTTTCTTACAAGCTCCCCAGCGGCTCTCCCTACACCCTGCCCACTGTCAGCAAGAGCGGCTATGCTTTCCTCGGCTGGTCTGACGGCGTGAACACCTACCCCGCGGGTACCGTCATCACCCTGACCTCCAACGTGACCTACATCGCCTCCTGGGTGCGGCACCCCGACACGCCCTACGTCCCCGAGCCGGAGGAGCCGGAGGAGCCTGAGGTCCCCGAGTTCCCGTTCTACGACGTGCCGACCTCCGCTTGGTACTACACGGCTGTGAAGTACGTCTACGACAACAAGCTCATGGACGGCGTGGACACCTACGTGTTCGCCCCGAACGACACGCTGACCCGCGCGATGGTCTGGACCATCATCGCCCGCATGAGCGGCGTTGACACCACCGGCGGCAACACCTGGTACGCCAAGGCCCAGGAGTGGGTCATCACCAACGGTATCTCCGACGGTGAGAACCCGACTGCGGCCATCACCCGCGAGGAATTCGTCACCATGCTCTGGCGTCTTGCCGGGGAGCCGATTTATACCGGCGACCTCAGCCGCGTGCCGGACGCCGGCAGCATAAGCACCTGGGCGCAGAACGCCATGCTCTGGTCGTATGCCACGGGCCTGACCGAGGGCGACGAGAACGGCGCCCTGACCCCGCTGGCCACCGCTACCCGCGCGCAGGCTGCGGCCATGATAATGCGCTTCTGCGAGAGCGTGAAGTAAGCCCCAAAAACATAAAACAGGGAGCCTCCCGGCTCCCTGTTTTTTTATATCTCCGCGCCCTCGGCCTCCAAATGCGCCCTGAGCGAGCGCCGGAGCCGGAGCATGAGCTGCGCCAGCCGCGCGGGCCGCTCGCCCTCCTGCGCCGCCAGCTCGGAGAGCGCCTCGCCGTACCAGTAGCGCCGCAGAAAGAGCCGCCGCTCCCGCTCCGGCAGCGCGCCGAGCCAGGCTTCGATGTGCCGCGTCAGCTCCATGGCGTCCAGCGTCTGCTCCACCGTCGCGGGGGAGGGGACGCAGTCGTCCAGCTCCGAGAGCAGCGCCTCCATGCCCGCATAGCGCTTTCGCGCCCGCGTTTGCCGGTAGCGGCTGATGGAGAGGTTGCGCGTGATGCGCCCCAGAAAGGCCCGCAGGCTCACGGGCAGCTCCGGCGGCATCCGCCGCCACGCGGCAAGATAGGTGTCGTTCACGCACTCGTCCGCGTCCTCGCGTATGCCGAGCAGGTTCAGCGCTATGCGCAGGCAGAACGCGCCGTATTTTGCCGCCGTCTCCGAAATCGCGCCCTCGTCCCGCGCGTGGTAGAGGGCGACTATCTCCCTGTCCTCCATGCCGCGCCCCCTCAGTCCGGCCTGTTTACCACGCCCGTAAAGAGCGGCAGTCCGTCCCGCGAGCTTATGGCAAAGAGGAAGGGCCGGTCGAGAGTGAAGTATATCTCGTCCTCGGGCTCCGCCGCCGCGCCGTCGGCTATGATGACCGTAAAAGCCGCGGCCTCGACGCCCTCCTCGTCTATCTTCACCCGCGCCGCGTGCGTCGCCTCGGAGACGTAGATGGGCATGTCCGTGTCCGTCGTCATCGGCGTGAAGTCCGAGACATCGGGGTCGAAGACGTCCGTCACGCCCAGCTCCATCAGCCCGCCTATGAGGTCGAGCTGCGCCGCAATGTCAAACTTCGGAACCGAAAGATGTACGACCGCGTATTTCCCGGCCAGCTCATTCGGTCCCGAGGCCATGAGGCCCAAAACTTCCTCGCTTTGCAGCAGCTCGTCCACCGCGACGCCCTCGTCGGGGAGGATGAACCACATGCCGTTCCCGCCCCGGAGCGGGAGCCGTACCGCGCCCCAGCCGTCTCCGCTGAAATAGTCCATGCCGCGCTCCGCGCGCATGTACTCCGCCTCGGTGTCGCCCGAGGGCGCGTGAAAGACGTCGGTGTAGTTTGCCGCCTCGTTGAACTCGTCCGTCCACTGCGCGCTGTAATAGATGGTCGTCGCCAGCAGCAGGACGGTGAGGGGGTTCGTCTCTATCGTCGCGGCCTGCTCCTCAAGCAGCCCGCGCGTCTGCTCGTTCAGCCAGGCCTGTATGGCGGAGTTTATCTCGGCGCTCCCCATCTCGCCCCGGTAGGACGAGGCGTAATAGGTGTTTGCAAGCGTGTCCATCGTGCTCTGCACATAGCCGAAGTCGTCCCTGAGCCAGACGGAGCCGGCAAGCACGCTCTGTATCTCCTCCTCGTCCCGGCTGCACGCGCGCCAAATGGCGGACGCCTGTTCGCGCAGGGCCTCCACGCTGTCAACGCCTATGAGCTCCAGCAGCTGGCCCCGGCTCTCGCCGTCCGTCAGCTCCGCGAGCATGGCGAGGGCCATGTAGAGGTTCACCGGCGAGAGCAGGGCGTTCTCCTCGCCCGCGCCGGAGAGAAACTGCGCCGTCAGCGCCTCAAAGCAGGCGTCCGGCGCTGCGACCCCGTCCGGCAGCCGCTCGTAGTCCTCATACACCGCCTCGGCTATCGCCAGCGCCGAGCCGCCCGCCCCGGGCCGGATAAGCGCCGCGGCGATGGCCACGACCAGCAGCGCCGCCACGGCCCCGATGTACCAGGCCCTGCGCTGCCTTCTGCGCCCGCCCGCCGCTTCGACCAGCTCGTCGGAGACATTTGTCACGGCCTCGTAGATCTTTTCGCTTTTCTCGCTCATGTTACTGCCTCCCTTCACCTTATAAGTCGCAAAACGCGCGCGGATGTTGCGGGCTGAGCGGAAAACTGTTAAAATGCCATTAGGAGGGATGCCAAATGGAATTTTGCCTCAATAACGAAAAACTCTGCGTCCGCGTCTCGTCCCTGGGGGCGGAGCTGCGCTCCGTGCGCGGCGCGGACGGCACGGAATACCTCTGGCAGGGCGACGAGCGCTTCTGGCGCGGCCGCGCGACGAATATCTTCCCCTATGTGGGCCGCCTGACGGAGGACAGCTACCTCTGGCGCGGCGCGAGGTATAAAATGGGCCGCCACGGCTTCGCCCGCGGGAGCGAGTTCACAGCCGAGGCGGCGACGGACACGCGTCTGATTCTCTCGCTCAGGGCGGGCGAGGCGACGCGGGAGAGTTACCCCTTCGATTTCAAGTTCAGCCTCATATACGAGCTTTCCGGCGATACCCTGCGCCAGACCTACCGCGTCGAGAACCGCGGCGAGGGCGATATGCCCTTCGGCCTGGGCGGGCATCCGGGCTTCAACGTGCCCCTGGCCCCTGGGCTGAGGTTCGAGGACTACCGCCTGGAGTTTTCCGCGCCCTGCGAGCCGCAGCGCGTCCTGCTCTCGCCCCAGTATTACGCCTCCGGCGAGGAAGCGCCCTACGCGCTCGAAAACAACGCCATACCGCTCCGCCACGACCTCTTCGACGCTGACGCCGTCATACTGCGCGCCGCGGCGGAGAGCGTGACGCTCAAATCCGAGCTCGACGCCCACGCCGTTGAAGTCTCGTACCCGGATATGCGCTATATAGCCTTCTGGCACACGCCGGAGACGGAGGCCCCCTTCGTCTGCATCGAGCCCTGGCTGAGCCTGCCCTCGCGGCAGGACGTGGTCGAAGACCTTGAAAAGCAGCCGGATATCCGCGTCCTCGCTCCGGGCGAGGCGTATGAGAACTGCCTGCGCTTCCGCTTTTTTTAAAGCCGCTCCAGCGGGACACGGATGGTCAGCGTCCTGGGCGTCGGCATCTTGTCGAACTGGATGACGTAGACCCTCCGGGTCATGTCCACCTCCAGCAGCGTGCCTTCGCCGAAGGCCGCGTGCCGCACGCGCGCGCCGGGGGACAGGAGCGCCTCCGGCTCCGCCGATGTGCCGGAGAGCCGCCGCTCGTTTGAAGCGATATATTCCCGCGCCTCGGCCACGAGGCTGTCACGGGGCCTGCCGTCATGAACGAGCAGGCCCTCGTCTATTTCCAGCAGGAAGCGCGAGGGATAGCGCGGCGCGCCCTCATGCCCGCGGCCCTCGCAGTCCGAGAGGCAGAGGCCCCTCTGCGCCCGCGTGAGCGCCACGAAAGCCAGGCGGCGCTCCTCCTCCATGCTCTCGGGCGAGTCGGTCCTGCGGGAGGGCAGGATGCCCTCGCTCAGGCCGCATAGGAAGACGTGGGGGAACTCCAGGCCCTTGGCGGCGTGGATGGTCATGAGCTTCACAGCGTCGCGGCCGGTGTCCGCGTCGCTGTTGGTGAAGAGGGCCACGTGGGCGAGGTAGTGCGTCAGCGAGCACTCCTCGCCGCCCGTCTCCTCATATTCGCGGACGGACTGCTTGAGCTCCGCGAGGTTGTCCAAACGCTCCTGACTGCCCTCGGTACGCAGATGCTCTTCGTAGCCGCTGCGGTTGAGCACCTCCGAGAGCAGCTCCGCGATGCTCCGTTCCTCGCAGCCTGCGGAGAGCTCCTCCACCAGCGCGACGAGCTTCCGGGCCTTGGTGCCGCGGAAGAGCTCCTCGTCCAGATTGCGGCAGAGCGCGTCGTAGAGAGAGCAGGCGTTTTTCACCGCATACTCGCGCAGGTATTCCATCCTGCGCCGCCCGAGGTTCCGCCTCGGCACGTTCGCCACGCGCAGGAAGGAGAGGTCGTCCCGGTAGGCAAGCAGGCGCAGGTAGCTGAGCGCGTCCTTCACCTCCGCGCGCGCGAAGAATTGGACGCCGCTGTATATGACATAGGGCAGCTTCAGCCGCAGGAAGACCTCCTCGATGCTGCGCGTGACGTAGTGCGCGCGATAGAGTATGGCCATGTCGCGGTAGGGGACGCCGCTCTCGTGCAGCTCGGCAATGCGCGCACCTATGCGCCCGGCCTCGTCCTCGGGACTCTCACAGTGCATCCAGACCACCGGCGCGCCGGAGGGCAGGGTGGGGGAGAGCTCCTTTTTCATGCGGTTGCGGTTTTTGCCTATGAGGCTGTTCGCCGCGGCGAGTATCTCGGGCGTGGAGCGGTAGTTCTGCATCATCATGATGGTTTTCGTGCCGGGAAACTCGCGGTCGAAGTCCAGCAGGAACTTCACGCTCGCCCCGCGCCAGGTGTAGATGGTCTGGTCGGGGTCTCCGACGATGAAAAGGTTTTTGTGGTAGCCGCAGAGCGCGCGCATGAGGCGGTACTGGGGCTTGTCTATGTCCTGGAACTCGTCCACCATGATGTATTGCAGCCGCTCCTGCCACTTGCGGCGTATCTCGCGCTCGCGCTCGAAAATGTAGAGGGTGAAGAAGATGAGGTCGTTGTAGTCCAGGCCGAAGCACTTTTTCTCCTCGTAGAGGTAGCCGTAGAAGATGATGTCCCGCGTGCTGACGGCGTCGAGGTACTTCCTGTGCAGGGTCTCCAGGTCCATGTCTATCATGTCGAGGTAGTATTCGGGGTCCTCGATGCCCTTGCGGAGCTCTATCATGTCCCTCGCGTCGGCGTATGTCATGTGGCGCAGGGTGAGGCCGCGCTCTTCGTAGATGCGGGCGAGCATGACGTCGATGTCAGCGTTGTCGAGGACGAGGAAGCTTTTGGGGTACTGCACCGCGTGACTGTCCTCCTGGAGCACGGTGACGCAGAAGCTGTGGAAGGTGCAGATGTGGCCGGTGTCGCTGTCGCCGGTGAGTGCGCGTATGCGCTGGCGCATCTCGGCGGCGGACTTGTTCGTGAAGGTGACGCAGAGGATGCTGCCGGGCGTGACGCCCAGCTCGTTTACAAGGTAGGCAAAGCGGCGCGCGAGGGCGCGCGTCTTACCGGAGCCCGCGCCGGCCACGACGCGGATGTAGCCCTCCGTCGAAGTGACCGCCTCGCGCTGACTGCTGTTCAGGCCTTCCAGAATATCCATGCCATCGCCCCCTTTGGGATAAGTATACCATTCCGGGGCTCGCGCGTCCAGAAGGCCCGGCGCTTTTGCGCCGGGCCTTTCCGGATGTGTTTAGTTTGAGGTCGAGCACTCGTTCGAGGGGAAGAACTCCTCGACGGGGAAGCGTATCTGAGCGAAGATCTCGCAGGGGTCGTCGTGGCAGCGGCCGCCGGCGCACTCCTTTTCCGGCACACAATAGTCGTAGGCCGGGATGAGCAGCTGGGTGTCGCGCTCAAGGCGGATGATGGAGAACTGGCCCAGGGTGACGTAGAGCCTGCGGCCCGTGTCCGAGGTAACGAGCGCCTCGCCGAAGCGGGCAAGGATGCAGGCGGGGATGTCGTGCCTGTCGTTGTCGCAGCAGACGTTGCAGTTGGCGTCCACGAGCTTGAGGTGCAGGGCGATGGGGTCCACGGCCTCGACGTAGGCTGTGGGCATGCCCTCGTCCACGCAGCTGCAATCGCAGATGTCGGAGGAGAAGGTCTTCACGGTGCCCTCTCCGCCGCAGAGCATGACGCGCTTATCGAAGATGGCGAGTCCGGTGACGGTGTTCGCGCCGGGGAAGGTCTCGCCCGTTATCTTGTAGAAATAGGTGACGTCAACGGTGTAGTAGCCCTTGTTGAAGGTGATGGCCTCGACGTTCACCTCGGCGTACAGCAGCTCGGCGCTCTTGGGCCGGACGCTGAAGGCGTTGTCTATGTAGGTCTGGGACCCGACGGTGGGGTAAACCCGGAGGTCTTCGATGCAGTCTTTGTCCCTGCAAGAATCAAAAATTTTCTTGGTGTGGACGCAGACGGCTTCCCGGATGCAGGCCGCGCTGTCCACCGGGCCGGGCAAAACCCTGTCTGCCATGTTGTTTCCTCCTCTGAGAAGATTTGAAGCGGACTTCATTACAGTCTATGCGCCGCGCCGCCGCTTGTGAAAATAAATAATCTGTACCGCGGCGGAAATGTGTGATATAATGTGCTGAACATGAGAGAGGGGGGCGAAAATGGACAACTTCGGGTTTATCCACGGCGAGCTTGACACAAAGCTCCTGATACTTTTCATCCTCCGCCGCCTGCCGAGGCCGGTGGACGGGGATACGCTGACCGAGCTCTGCTTCTGCGACACCGGCGTGAGCTGGTTTGAATACTCCCAGTGCCTCGCGGACCTTGTGGACACCGGGCACATAGACAAGCTCGAAAACGGCCGCTACATGATAACCGAGAAGGGCGACAGAAATTGCGCCGCCACTGAGTCCAGCCTGCCGTACTCCGTCCGCACCAAGGCTGAGCGGCTTATAAAGCCCATCGCGGCCCAGATGAAGCGCGATGCGCTCATCGTCACAGAGCACAGGGTTGAGAAAAACGGCTGCTTCGTGAAGCTCTCGCTCTCGGATGGGGAGGGGGACATCATCAATATGACGGTCCTCGTCTCTGACGAGGCCTGCGCGCAGGATATAGAGCAGCGCTTCCGCCGGGATGCGGAGATAATGTACGGCAAGATCGTCAACTTACTTACGGATGGAGCGTCGGAACTATGAACACACGTGTACCCGCGGGTTACAAGAGCATACTTTCGGTTTACGACACGCAGAAGGCCATCGGCCTCATGAAGCGCCTGTTTGAGGACAGGTTTGCCGCGGTGCTGAATCTCTTCCGTGTCTCGGCCCCGCTCTTCGTCGAGGGCAAGAGCGGCCTGAACGACAACCTGAACGGCTGGGAGCGGCCCGTGGATTTCGACATAGCGCACACCGGCGCGCACGCGCAGGTGGTGCAGTCCCTGGCCAAGTGGAAGCGCCTGGCCCTGAAGCGCTACGAGTTCTACCCCGGCAAGGGCATCTACGCGGATATGAACGCCATCAGGCGCGACGAGGACGAACTGGATAATCTCCACTCCGTCTATGTGGACCAGTGGGACTGGGAGAAGGTCATCCTGCCAGAAAACCGCAACATCGACTACCTGAAGAGCACGGTCATGGACATCGTCGGCGCGATGTGCGACACGCAGGACACGCTCCAGGCCATCTACCCGGCCCTGACCTGCCTGGGAAAGATCAAGCGCTCCGTCAGCTTCGTCACGGCGCAGGAGCTGGAGGACCGCTGGCCGGAACTCACGCCCAAGCAGCGGGAGCACGAGTATCTGCGGGAGCACGGCACTGCCTTCATAATCGGCATCGGCGCGCCGCTGAAGTCCGGAAAGCCGCACGACGGCCGCTCACCCGACTACGACGACTGGAGCCTGAACGGCGACATTCTGGTCTGGTACGAGCCGCTGGACTGCGCGTTTGAGCTTTCGAGCATGGGCATCCGCGTAGACCCCGCCGCGCTTGACAGGCAGCTGACCATCTCCGGCTGCGACGACAGGCGAGAGCTAATGTACCATAAAATGCTGCTCAGCGGCGAGCTGCCGCTCACCATAGGCGGCGGCATCGGCCAGTCGAGAATGTCGATGCTCATGCTGGGAAAGGCGCATATAGGCGAGGTCCAGGCTTCCGTTTGGGACGAAGAGACCATCGAAACCTGCAAAAACGCGGGTATTATGCTGCTCTGATGACTTTTTTGAGAACAGGAGCGTGGAAGCGCTCCTGTTCTTCTCTGTTAACTTGTTAAATATGAAGACTTGACAAAACAAATAAATATGATACAATTTTACAAAATATGAGAACAAGAACTACGAAAATAAGGGCCAGCGCCTCAAGTACCGGGATCATGAGGAACGGCCCACCCATGGCCGTTTCTCTTTTCCAACCGCCGGACTCCCTCCAGTCCGGCGGTTTCTTGCGTCAAAATGCAAGATATTAAGATACAACTTGCAACAAAAATCAGATATTGACAAGAATATAGCGAAAGTGGCCAGAAAAATATTGCAAGATGCAAAGATGATACTTGCAAATTTCATTTTAGCTGTTATAATGGTTGCAGACTCTTGGAGAGAGGAGCGGCGGCATGATAGAGCTCAACAGCAAAAACAACGTCCTCATGGAGTGCGAGTACAAATACAGCCTCCAGGACAGAGAGACGGGGAACCTCTACCGAGACATGTTCCCATACAGTGAGGTGCCGAAATGCACCTTCAATTTCCGCCTGACACCGGCGAACCCGCCGGAGCACATCTGGATAACGGATACGACCTTCCGGGACGGCCAGCAGAGCCGCGCGCCGTATGAGCCGGAGCAGATAGTCCAGCTTTACAAATACCTGCACAAGCTGGGCGGGCCGAAGGGCATCATCCGCCAATCGGAATTCTTCGTGTACAGCGAGCGGGACCGCAAGGCCCTGCGCATGTGCCAGGAGCTGGGCTATGAGTTCCCTGAGATAACGGGCTGGATACGCGCCAGCCGCGAGGACTTCAAGCTAGCGCGCGACCTGGGCCTGCGCGAGTGCGGCATCCTGGTAAGCTGCTCGGACTATCATATATATAAAAAGCTCAAGAAGACGCGCCGCCAGGCGGTGGACGGCTATCTCGCCGTTATAAAGGACGCTCTGGACGCCGGCATATATCCCCGCTGCCACTTCGAGGACATCACGCGCGCTGATTTCTATGGCTTCGTCGTGCCGTTTGCGCACGAGATAAGCGACCTCATGGCCGAGAGCGGCATCCCCATCAAGATACGCGCCTGCGACACGATGGGTTACGGCGTTCCCTATGCGGGCGCCTCCATGCCGAGAAGCGTGCCGGGCATAGTCTACGGCCTGCGCAACTACGGCGGTTTCCCGGCCGAGCTCCTGGAGTGGCACGGGCATAACGACTTTTATAAGGCCGTCGTGAACTCTGCAACGGCCTGGCTCTACGGCGCATCCTCGGTGAACTGCTCCCTGCTTGGAATAGGCGAGCGCACGGGCAACACCCCGCTTGAGGCCATGGTCATCGAATACGCCCAGCTGCGCGGCACGCTGGACGGCATGGACCCCACCGTCATCCGCGATATCGCGGACTACTACGAGCGCGAGCTGGGCTATTACATCCCGGAGAACACCCCGTTCGTGGGCGAGAACTTCAACACCACCCAGGCCGGCATCCACGCCGACGGCCTGTTGAAGGATGAAGAGATATACAGCATCTTCGACACGCGCAAGATACTCAAAAGCCCGCCCCGCGTGGGCATCTCGCGCAACTCGGGCGCGGCGGGCATAGCCGTCTGGCTGACGCAGAAGCTGGGCCGCCCCGTGGCGAAGACGGAGGAGATAGTCCACATCCTCAAAAACTGGGTGGACGACCAATACGAGGCCGGGCGCGTCACGAATATAGGCGACGGCGAGCTCTGGAGCGTATATAAGCAGATGGAGGCGGAAGAGGCATGAACGCAGCACAAAAACTCATCTCGGCGCACCTGGTTTCCGGGGATCTCACTCCCGGCGGCGAGATAGCCATAAAAATAGACCAGACCCTGACGCAGGATTCGACGGGCACCATGGCCTATCTCCAGCTGGAGGCCATGGGTACGGAGCAGGTCAAGACCAAGCGCTCCGTGGCCTATATAGACCACAATATGCTCCAGTCCGGTTTCGAGAACGCGGACGACCATAAGTATATCCAGACCGTCGCGGCAAAGCACGGCATCTGGTTCTCGCGCCCGGGCAACGGCATATGTCACCAGGTGCATCTTGAGCGCTTCTCCGTTCCCGGGCAGACCCTGCTGGGCTCGGACAGCCACACGCCCACCTGCGGCGCGGCGGGCATGCTCGCCATCGGGGCAGGCGGCCTCGACGTCGCCGTAGCCATGGGCGGCGGGGCCTATTACCTCGCCATGCCAAAGATATGCAAGGTCGAGCTGACAGGCGCGCTCAGGCCCATGGTCACGGCCAAGGACGTCATCCTGGAGGTGCTCCGCCGCCTGAGCGTCAAGGGCGGCGTGGGGAAGATAATGGAGTACTCGGGCGAGGGGCTCAAGACCCTCTCCGTCCCCGAGCGCGCGACTATAGCGAACATGGGCGCGGAGCTGGGCGCTACGACCACCGTGTTCCCCAGCGATGAGGTCACCCGCGCCTTCTTCAAGGCCCAGGGCAGGGAGGACGACTGGTCGGAGCTTATGCCCGACCCGGACGCGGAGTACGACGAGGAGATAAGCATCGACCTCTCGGCCCTGCACCCGCTCGCCGCCATGCCGCACAGCCCGGATAACGTCGCGCCGGTCAGCGAGAAAGCCGGCATCAAAATAGACCAGGTCGCCATCGGCAGCTGCACGAACTCCTCCTACGCGGACATGATGAAGGTGGCGGAAATACTGGACGGTCACACCGTCGCGCCGAATGTGAGCCTTGTCATCTCCCCGGGCTCGCGGCAGGTGCTGACCATGCTGGCATCGAACGGTGCGCTGGCGAAGATGGTAGCGGCGGGCGCGAGGGTGCTTGAGTGCGCCTGCGGCCCCTGCATAGGCATGGGCCAGGCCCCGGCGACGGACGCGGTCAGCTTGCGCACCTTCAACCGCAATTTCTGCGGCCGTAGCGGTACCGCCTCGGCCAGCGTCTGGCTCGTGAGCCCGGAGACGGCGGCTGTCTCCGCCATCACCGGCGTCCTCACCGACCCCGAGACCTGGGCGCCCGTAGAAAAGCCTGCCCTGCCCGAACGCTTTGCGGCGGACGACAGTATGGTCCTCGCGCCCGCGGCCGACCCCGATGCGGTAGAGGTCGTGCGCGGCCCGAACATAAAGCCCTTCCCGAAGGCCCAGGCCCCTGCGGAGACGATAGAGGGCAAGGTGCTCATAAAGCTGGGCGACAACATCACGACGGACCACATCATGCCCTCGAACGCCAAGCTGCTGCCCTACCGATCCAACGTGCCGTATCTGTCCGAATTCTGCCTCACGCCCTGCGACGCCGGGTTCCCGGCGCGGGCGAAGGAAAACGGCGGCGGCTTCATCGTCGCGGGCCAGAACTACGGCCAGGGCTCCAGCCGCGAGCACGCGGCGCTGGCCCCGCTGTATCTGGGCGTCAAGGGCGTCGTCGCTCTGGGCTTCGCGCGTATCCACCGGGCAAACCTCATAAATAACGGCATACTGCCCCTCTGCCTGGAGGACGAGGGCGACTACGAGGCCCTGTCCCTGGGCGACGAGATAACAATAGACCGCGTACACGAGCAGATAGCCGCCGCCGCGCGCGGCGAAGGTGTCACGCTCCGCTGCGGCGACAGGGAGATAAAGGTCAGGATGACGATAACGCCCCGGCAGCGGGATATCCTGCTGGCCGGCGGGCTGCTCAATTACACCCGCGAGCAGGCGGGGAAGGAGGAAGCATGATGCGTGCAGTAACGCTTATCCCGGGCGACGGCATAGGCCCGGAGGTGGCCGCGGCGGCCAGGAAGGTGGTAGACGCCTCGGGAGCAAAGATAGAGTGGCACGTGGCCGAGGCGGGCGCGGCCCAGATGGAGGTCTGCGGCACGCCGCTGCCCCAGGCGACTATAGACTCCGTGCGGGCCGACGGCCTTGCGCTCAAGGGCCCCATCACAACGCCCGTGGGCACGGGCTTCCGCAGCGTCAACGTCGCGCTCAGGAAGGAGTTCGACCTATACGCCAACGTCCGCCCCGCGCGCAGTTTCAAGGGCGTGAAGGGCCGCTATGAGGACGTGGACATAGTCACCGTGCGCGAGAACACGGAGGACCTCTACGCGGGCATAGAGCACATGGTGGGCGAGGACGCGGCCGAGAGCATCAAGCTCATCACGCGCAAGGGCTCGGAGCGCATCGTGCGCTACGCTTTCGACTACGCCGTGAAAAACGGCCGCAAAAAGGTCACGGCGGTGCACAAGGCGAACATCATGAAGTGTACCGACGGCCTGTTCCTCGACGTTGCGCGCGCCGTGGCGGAGGAGTATCCGCAGATAGAGTTTGAGGACAAGATCGTGGACGCCACCTGCATGCAGCTGGTGCAGAAGCCGGAGGCCTTCGACGTCATGGTGCTGCCGAATCTCTACGGCGATATCGTGTCCGACCTCTGCGCGGGCCTTGTCGGCGGCCTGGGCTTGGCGCCGAGCGCTAATATCGGTAAGGACTGCGCCATCTTCGAGGCGGTCCACGGCAGCGCGCCGAAGCACGCGGGGCTGAACGACGCAAACCCCACGGCACTCATCCTTTCCGCCGTCATGCTCCTGCGCCACATAGGCGAGACCGAGGCCGCAGAGCGAATCGAGAGCGCCGTCCTTGCCCTGATAGCCGAAGGCACGACCACCCGAGACCTGGGCGGCAGCCTGGGCACGGACGAATTTGCAGACGCAGTCATCGCAAAAATGTCTTGCAAGGCCTGAGAAGGTGTGCTATACTGTTCAGGCATTGCGGGTGTAGTTCAATGGCAGAACATCAGCTTCCCAAGCTGAATACGAGGGTTCGATTCCCTTCACCCGCTCCATGGCGAGTGTTCTTATAGCCTTTGAAAAGCTGTAAGAACACTCGTCTTTTTTGTTTTCATCCGGTAATTCTGACTAGAGCGTAGTTGACGAACACGCCCTTGCGGGTGTTGACGGTCACATTAGTGACCGACAGGTGCGGCATTTTGGGAATCGTGATTTCTCCCACGCAGTTATAGTGGATGCGAAGTCGCTGCTCCCACACACCATCAGTTTTTTCCGCATGTAAAACCTCGGTTTTCTCAACCAACTCGCCCGGCAGCCGGGGCGTGAGCTTGCGGCGGTCTACGCCGCTTTCAGAAATTCGTCAAATAGAGACTGGCGAACTTCGTCAGGCGACGGATTTCACCAGGCACTACCTGCTCCAAATATCTACCAGACAAAGTGAAGATCGCTGCCACAGCCAGCAAAGACCAGCAGGACGGAGAACATTTTATGCTTGCCTTCGTTGGTGCGGCGCTTGCGGATTTTGCCCTGTTTCTGCTGCACCTGCTCAAAGACGGACCGTTCAATGATCGGCTCGTGGACGTTCTTGAAGATGACGCAATTCTAACGGTCATTCTCCAACTTCTTTTTGTTCTTGTAGGATTGGAGTTGGTCTTGAAGTTGAGAATGTCGCCGCAATACTCCTGCAAAGACAGAATTTTGGTCACGGTGGGACTGTTCTGCTTGGTAGCGGGCTGCTGCTTGCCCTTTCCAGGCCGCTTGATGTCCTTTTTCAGCCAATAGGCACGCTGGGCAAGGATTTCATCACGTTCAAGCAGCCTGGCCCATCGGCTAGCCCGCATTCCCGTTGATCCTGTTGATACGTCGTTTCTTGCTGATGTCGCAGGCATACCATAGTCGCGGGGGTTAGATTCCATCAGTTTCACACCTTTCCATGGGTGGATCAGGTGGCTATCTCCCTTTCTGCTACTACCAATCCTGCGAGAGCGTATTCTGTCTGCTAAACGCCTCCTTTTTGAAAGAAATGCAAAGAATACAACGGCCAGCCATCCAGACCGCAGGAAACGACAAAAAGCGCCCGGCAGGTCACAGATACAACGGGCGCAATAGCAAGTACAGCAAGTGTGGCCTCACTTACGAGTTTTTCTTTAGGGAGCCCTTTGTTCTCTAAATACAAAATTGCTTGTTGGAATAGTCCCAACCCCTTATTCAGAAAGGACGGCGCTGCCCTATGGGAAATTTCAAACGCCTATCATACTAAACGGCCGGATAACAGAGAAGAAATGTCTTCTGGTTAGCAGGAAATGACCCAGTTTCCGACAAAGCGGATCGAGGCTTACCCATACAGGGTGGCGATAATTAGAAAGTAATAATGGGTGGCAAGTACGAGTTTGTACTCACCACCTGTTATTGACGGGAGACATATTACGATTATCTGACCTTCGATGTAATCAGCTTCACCAATCACAATCGCGACCACTTCAACTTAAACCCTAATTCCCACACCTTTGGAATAGGTAGGGACAGGATGCCACCACCGCCCGGAAACTCTGCTTGCAGGGGTGAACACAGCCTTTGCAAAGCTTGTTGTACTGGTGCCTGCCGTTCCCGCTCAGAAAGAACGCACTTTCCAAACGCCATTTCTTGTTTAGGCTCATAACTCACCTAGCTTCTGTAGATTTTTCTGAGGTGGGCTAGTCTGGAACTTTCCGCTCCGCGCACTCCCGTTTTGCGTTCTCCAGCCGCTCCGGGATGGAGTGCTTTTCTCCAGAGCGGCATGTTCCGGGGCTGCCACGCCGCGGATGACAACGGCCCGGTTGCCGTTGGCTATACATTTAGATTCAAAACCGCGGGCATAAGCAAAAAGCAAATATCCTCTGTTTGCATATCATGTATGCGAAGGGGGAATTGCCTTGAAAAGCCATTATCCATTTGAAAATACGCCGCTGCCGTATGCATATGATGCTTTGGAACCATACATAGACGAAAAGACCATGCAGCTGCATCATGACAGGCACCTGAAAACTTATATAGATAACCTGAACAGCATCCTAAAAAAGTACCCTCAGCTTCAAACATTGACACTTGAGCAGCTCATTTGTACCGCTGGGCAAATGTCGGGGAAGGATTGTGTGGCAATTGCCCGCAATGCCGGCGGAGTATATAATCATCGGTTCTTTTTCAACAGCATGTGTCCAGATGGGAAAAAAGCACCCGGCGGTGCTTTGGCCGTGGCCATTGACCGTGGTTTTGGTTCCCTGGATGTCTTTCGGGAGAAATTTACAGAGGCGGCTTTGTCCGTTTTTGGCTCCGGATATGTGTGGCTGGTCAATAGTAAGCGAGGGCCTTGCCTCATGACCTCCATCAATCAGGAAACACCCTTAAGAGCTGTAAAGCCGCTTCTTAATTTAGACGTATGGGAGCATGCGTACTATTTAAAACACTATAACAAGAGAATAGACTACATTAATGACTGGTGGAACGTGGTAAACTGGGATCTGGCGGAGCAGGAGTACGAATGTAACTACACGTTGAGAACCGAATGAACATCGTCTTATATGACGCTCATACGGACATACTAAGTCCATCCCTAAAAGGAAGGCTGTGACATGAGTATGTCGGGACAGAAAGGTTTTGAGGGCTGGTATTTTAAGCATCAAAAAGGGGATGACATGGTCGCGTTCATCCCCGGGCAGGCAGAGAGCGGCGCATTTATCCAACTGATTTCGCAGGAAGGCGCCAAACAATTTGAGATATCCGATTTGACCATCTGTGACGGTATGATACGAGCGGATGGATGCTGGTTTTCAAGGCAGGGGTGTCATATTGCGTTGCCTGGAATCAGCGGCGAGATTAACTACGGACCATTTGCGCCACTCGGTTCCGATATCATGGGGCCATTCCGGTTTTTCCCCATGGAGTGTCGGCACGGCGTTCTCAGCATGGCACATACCCTCCAGGGCAGCGTCATAATGGACGGACATCTGCACAGCTTCGACGGTGGTTTGGGCTATTCAGAAAAAGACAGCGGCACCTCTTTTCCGCGCTCCTACCTGTGGATGCAGTGCAACGATTTCTCGGAACCGTGTTCTGTGATGGTCTCAATCGCCCATATTCCATTTTGCGGAGTTTCATTCCGCGGATGTATCTGCGCCATCTTGTACCAGGGTCGGGAGTATCGTTTGGCAACTTACAGGGGTGTCAGGATTCAGGCATTTGCTCCGGAACATATCTGCCTGTCGCAAGGCAGTCTTCTGCTGGAATTGGAAGCAGCACCCTCCCATACAGGTCATCCCCTTCGTGCGCCACAGCGCGGAAAGATGTCCAGTACCATTAGGGAGAGCTGTAATGCTCACCTGCGGGCCAGACTGTGGAAAAGAGGAAAACCGGTATTTGATCTGCAAAGTGACCATGCTGCCTATGAATTTGTCCCGGATCATGGGGGGTAGAATATGCCTTTCCACTTCCGCTATGTACAGGTGGAAAGAAGAGACATACTTTTCTTCTTTTGAATCACACTATCATCAAAACAATCATTGGGGAGAAGGACATGGAATCACTGTGGGAGCAAACCTGGGAGAAGCCGGACTTTCCGTCTCAGGACGGAGATATGAATACCGACGTGCTGATCATCGGCGGAGGTATGGCGGGCATTCTGTGTGCCCATCAGCTGCACTGTGCCGGAGTGCCTTATGTGCTGGCAGAAGCAGAAACCATATGCAGCGGCATCACGAAAAACACCACCGCCAAGATTACCAGCCAGCATGGACTGATCTATGACAAGCTGATTTCCAGGTTCGGAGTCGAGCAAGCAAAGCAATATCTTGACGCCAACGAGGCAGCACTTCAAACATACCGGGAGCTGTGCCGGAATATTGACTGTGGTTTTGAGGAAAAAGCGGCCTACACCTATTCTCTGGACGACCGGCGTAAGATTGAGCGTGAACTTGAAGCACTGGATAAACTGGGCTTTCCAGCTGAATTTGTGGACAAGCTCCCGCTTCCTTTTCACGTTGCCGGCGCGGTCAGATTCCCTGATCAGGCACAGTTTCATCCGCTGAAATTCGCCTACGGCATTGCAAAGGGCCTGCACATTTATGAGCACACACGGGTGCGGGAGCTCATGGGCACCACGGCAGTGACAGATCACGGCCGGATTCGCGCCAAGAAAATCATTGTGACAACACACTTTCCCTTTCTCAACAAGCACGGCAGTTATTTTCTCAAGCTGTATCAACACCGCTCTTATGTCATTGCCCTCCAAAACGCACCGTGTGTGGACGGCATGTATTTGGGCGAGGAGCAGGCGGGTATGTCTTTCCGGAACTACAAAAACCTGTTGCTCGTCGGGGGCGGAGACCACCGAACTGGTAAAAAAGGTGGCGGTTGGCGGGAACTGCGGGATTTTGTCCGGCGGCATTACCCCCAAGCGGAGGAGCAATACCACTGGGCCACGCAGGACTGTATGAGCCTGGACAGTGTGCCGTATATCGGGACGTATTCCGCCTCCACCACAGATCTGTATGTTGCCACCGGTTTCAACAAGTGGGGCATGACTACCTCCATGGTGTCCGCTATGATTCTCAGCGATCTTGTGCAAGGAAAGGAAAACCCGTATGAGAAGGTATTCTCACCCTCCCGTTCCATCCTTCACCCCCAATTGGCCGTCAACGGATTTGAGACTGTGGTCAGCCTGCTGACCCCCACGACCAAACGCTGTCCCCATCTGGGCTGCGCGCTGAAATGGAATCCTCAAGAACACACCTGGGATTGCCCCTGTCACGGCTCCCGCTTCACTGAGGCCGGTAAACTGATCGACAACCCGGCAACGGGTAATCTGAAAAAATGAGGTGAGGATTTGAGCAATCATCTGAAAGATCAGACAAGCCCGTACCTTCTCCAGCACTCGGATAACCCTGTGGACTGGTATCCCTGGAGCGAGGAGGCTTTTTCCAAAGCAAGGGCAGAGGATAAGCCCATCTTTTTGAGCATTGGCTACAGCACCTGCCACTGGTGCCATGTCATGGCCCATGAAAGCTTTGAGGATCTTGAAATTGCAGATATCTTAAACAAATACTACGTGTCCGTTAAAGTAGATAAAGAAGAAAGGCCCGACATAGACAGCATTTATATGGCGGTATGTCAGGCTTTCACCGGGAGCGGTGGCTGGCCCGCCAGCATTTTTATGACCGCAGAGCAGAAACCGTTTTTTGCCGGAACCTATTTTCCGAAGACCGCCCGGTATGGGGCAGTAGGGCTGAAAGAACTGCTGCTTATGATTCACCAGAAATGGATGAACGAACGGGATGCGCTTCTTTCCTCCGCAGACGAGATCACAGCGGTATTAAATCGGCATCATGCTTTTGCGTCACAAGCAGATGAGACATTGCTGGACGCTGCCCTGCAATGGTATCGGCAGAACTTTGACGCATCATTTGGCGGTTTCGGGGGCGCACCGAAGTTTCCCACGCCGCACAATCTTCTGTTCCTGATGCAGCAATTTAAAAAGCATGGGAACAGCCAAGACTTAAACATGGCGGAAATAACCCTTCAGAAGATGTATGCCGGTGGGTTATTTGATCATATCGGATACGGTTTCTGCCGATATTCCACAGACCGCTATTATCTGATACCCCACTTTGAGAAAATGCTATATGATAACGCTCTGCTGATTATCGTCTACTGCAAAGCCTATGAACTCACGGGACGGCCATTTTATCTGGAAGTTGCGCAAAAGACAGCATCCTATGTTCTTTCTGAAATGACTTCTCCAAACGGAGGCTTTTACAGCGCCCAGGATGCGGACAGCGATGGCGAGGAAGGTAAATACTATGTATTTACCCCGGAGGAAATCATCGGGCTGCTGGGGCAAGCCGATGGCGCCGCTTTCTGTGAACGGTTCGGCATTACAAAAGCGGGGAACTTTAAGGGCAAGAGCATTCCCAATCTTCTCCATGCAAAAGACCTGACGGATGAGCGCTTCGACCCATTTCTGCCAGCGCTGCGGGAATACAGGCGGGGACGCACCCATCTGCATACCGACGACAAAATTTTGACCGCATGGAATGCGCTCATGATTGCTGCGTTGTGCCGACTGCACCGGTGCAGTCGGAATCCCAGATATCTGGAAGCTGCAAAAGAGGCTCAAGGTTTTATAGAAAACATCCTGCGCAATCATGATACTCTTTATGTAAGCGTTCGAGACGACAAGCTGGGGGAGCACGGTTTTCTGGATGATTACGCAAGCTATATTTTTGCCCTGCTTTCTCTGTATGATGCCACGCTTGAAAGCACATTTCTTTATCGTGCAGTACAGTTAACCAGGGAAACTGTCCTCCAATATTACGATTCGGAGCATGGCGGCTTTTATCTCAGCGGAACAGAGAACGAAACACTGCTTTTTCGCCCGAAGGAGTGTTATGACGGGGCAATTCCCAGCGGCAACTCCCTCATGGCCTATATTCTTGTACGCCTGAATGCGTTGCTTCCGGAGCAGAGCATGGAGAACATCCTGAACAAACAGCTTGACTATATGGCAGGAGAGGCGGAACAATATCCTGCTGGGTTTTCTGCGTTTTTAATGGCGCTGTCGGATTTTTTAGAACCTCCGGTTCTGATCACTGTGGTTCCAAACGGGGAAGACTTGAGCGACCTTCCATTTTTGCTTCCTTCTGACGCCATAGTCAAGGTTTTGGAGCGCCCATCGGAAGGATATAAGCTGTTGAACGAAGAAGCCACTTTCTATGTATGCCGGAATCAGTCCTGTCTGCCACCGATGAATAAACGGCAGCTAATAGCAGAGATACTGAAGCGAGATCAAAGTTAGGAGTTATTTGTATGGATACCAAACTGTCTTCCGAGTTTGCGGACGATGAAGCGGTACCTTTCACGAAACTGCTTAATCCCCTGCGTGGATATGAAAAATAAGCATTTACGAACTATATATATTGGAGAACCCTATTTATAACCCGACTTCCGAGTTGCAAATAGGGTTCTCAATTACCTTCGGAGTTTTTGACTAAAGTTCTTTTTACAGTAAAAGCGGATCATCGAACTGCCCGGATATCTTGTATGGGAAATCGTCTGCGGTCTCCTTGGAAGCGCTTGCGCGAGAATTTATTGTCTGCCTGCGCTTTCATCGCGAAGCGGCCTGTCGAAGCCGTTTTCGGGTCAGCGTTTATCGTTTCGGCCCGTTGCCGTCACAGCGCTGCTACCCAGGCCGCTGGACCTCTCAGCCCTCGCGGGCAGTTAACTCCTGCTCCGTATATCCATATGACGGCTAACATTCTGATTGAGCATGACAGCAACTTGGAAACTTCCTGACGAGTTCTCCCCTAAACTGCTATCAAAGTGAGCAGCTCCGAATCGTGAGACGATAGTTTGCACGGCTTTCCTGCCAAACATGGGGCGTTGATCTCGTCCAAACAGCTATACCGTCCCTAGCAGGCTGAACGCAGAAGGAACAGCAGGCGGTCTCTTGCTGCTGACTCCTGCGGTTCTCGTATGCTCTGTAGAGGTTGAATTGCTCCAGATCGAAGCAATACATCTCATCAATTCTCTCCTCGCTCATGCCATCTTTTCTGTACTATGACGCCTTGCGTTTCCACTCTGCATCGAATTCTTTCTTTTCCTTGGCGTAGTTGTATGCCATTAAAATGACCTCCTGTCTTGATTGATTCAGAATCAGGACAGGAGGTTATGGGTGCTTATCAGTGGTCTATCTATTTGCCACGCTTATGACTAATATTAATGCGATTATTCTTAAGCTAAGGCTGTTTTTGGACGATGCGGAGACGGTCCGGCTGGCGTCGTCGTTCCTGCGCGCGCGTGTGCTTGCAACGCCGCTTATGTTCATGAGCTTTTTTACGGTGTATCTGTTCCAGGCATTTGGAAAGGGCAATATCTCGCTGCTGCTGGGAACGGTGCGCTGGCTGGGATTCAATATCCCCATGCTGTACCTTCTGAACCACCTCGTCGGTATGTACGGGCTTGTCTGGTCCCAGGTCACCGCCGACAGCCTGAACGTCATCGTTTCGATAATCGTATACCTCCGCTTCCGCCCTCCGCTCCTGCGCAGGGATGCGGCAAAGGCGGAGCCCTGAAAAAGCCCCCGCAGATCTCTGCGGGGGCTTTTTTGCGGAAAAAACATGCCGACGGAAGTGATAGGGCGTGTTTAAATAATAATGCAGTTTGATTGACATCATTATTGAAAGTGATTATACTGGAAAAGGCACGATTTGCTATTAATACAGTGCGTCTGGAGGGACTTTCGACCCCGGACGGTGCTTTGGGAGGACCGTTATGACTATCAGGGAGCAGATAGACCGCATACTGGCGGCCCGGAAGGAGAAGGGGAAGGAGCTGGAAGCTCGCCTTGAGGCCTGGAAAAAGCTGAAGGAGAGGCTATACAGAGGCACGTCCTCGCTCGTCATGGAGTCCATGGATATCAAGGACGACAAGCTGCGTGAGCAGTATGGCCGGATATTCAACGACGTGGATGCCTCTGAGGTCGAGCTGCTTAAGCTCATGGACCAGGTCGTCACAGCCATGGGCGACGGCGTCAAGCGCTTCAACCGCGACTATATCAGCATCGCCACCGTCGGCAAGGAGCGCCAGGGCAAGAGCCAGTTCCTGCAGTCCCTGGGCGACCTGGACGATGAGATCATCCCCGCATACGACGCGACCAGCTGCACCGGCGCCACCTCCATCATCTGCAACGCCGCAGAGATGCCGAAGGGCAGCGTGCGCGCCACTATAACCTTCCGCCAGCCCTCGGAGCTCCTGGACATAGTCAGGCCGTACATAATGGAAATAGACCCGGCATACCTGAATAACTATCCCCTGAAGTTCGAGGATATCGGCTATATAAGGCTCAACTATCTCGCCTCCAAGGTGGAGAAAGGCAATGCCAACCAGGCAACGGCCCTCAAGCATCTGACGAACATTGTCCGGCACTTCAGCGAGATACAGGAGCTCTTCGGCTCCTCACCAATCTCGCTGACCGACCCGCAGCTCATAAAGACCTATGTCGCCCAGAATAACGGCAAGGACGTAGACTCGCCGGAGGCGGAGTTCTATTACAAATACCTCGCCGTAGCCCGGGCGGACATCTACTGCCCCTTCTTCGTGGACATCGGCCGCGTCCACCTCGTGGACACCGTCGGCATAGGCGACACGAAGTACGGCATCGAGGACATGATGCTCAACACCGTGGACAGGGAGTGCGACGCCGCCATCGTCGTCACCCGGCCCATCAGCGGTGTGCAGGAGTCTGACATCGAGCTATACAACAGCCTGCGCGACAAATTCCGCGACAGGGACACGGGCCTGTGGCTCTTCTACCTCGTGAACCACTACCGCGGGCAGAACGACAAAACCGTCCAGTCCTTCCTGAACGGCATAACCGAGTCCAAGTTCTCCGTCGCCGGCAGCAGCGTGGTGGACGTGAGCGACCAGGACGCCGTCCGTGACGACTTCACCATCCCCGTGCTGAACACCCTGATGAAGAACATGGACGCCATAGACGGGGCCTATCTGAAGTCGGTCTACGCCAAGGAGGCGGCCGCGAAGGAGAAGCTGCGCGCCTTCCTCGCCAAGCTGCCCGCCCTCAGCCCGGTGAATACCCACGGCCTGCTGGGCATGGAGGCGGCGGAGAAGGGCAAGCGCTGCTTCAACCGCATGACCGCGGAGCTGAGCGAGACTATGCACCACTGGAGCCTGGAGCGGGAAAAGCCCAACACCAAGCTCTGGAACAGCGTCCAGGCCATCCTGAACAACCTCGACAACATCGTCCCCACGCCGGAAAAGATAAAGGCCATCGTGAACAGCACCGGCCTGCTCACGGGCGAGGACGCCTGGGAGAAGATGCTGCACTACGTCCGCAACGAGATAACAGACCGTTTCATCGCCATCGACGACGTGCTGGAGGAGGAGACGCGGCAGTTCAAGTGCTCCCTCGTGCGCACGCTGTATCAGGAGCTGCGCCAGCTCTCCTCGAACGAGGCGGATGGCGGCTCGCAGGACGAGGACTGCGACATGATAGAGTGGCTCAAGACGATGATGGACGAGATACTCACCGGCAACGAGAAATACGCCCAGATACGCAAGGGCTTCGACTTCCTCTACCGCTTCGAGTTCAACACCCGCGCGCAGCTCATCCAGGAGGTGCGGCGGCAGATGTACATAATAAACCCGCTGTGCGCCGAGTACGCCAAGCCGACCATCACCTTCCAGCGCAGCAACTGCGAGAACGCCATACATTTCTACCTCACCTCCCGCATGTCCGTCATCGAGGACGAGCTGCGCTACCACCTGGCCAAGCTCTACCGCACGCCGAACCAGGCGTTTTACGCGGCGGCAGAGGAGTTTTACGACAGACTTACCTTCGCCATCGACCTGTCCGGCGGCTACCTCATAAGCATGGCGGACGTCTGGGGCGCCTTCTTCCAGGAGTTCAGCTCCAAGCTGTGGAAGGAGGACGTCGAGCGCTTCGACGTTGTGAACAGGCTGATAGCGGCCTACAACGAGATGGTGTCCGGGCTGAGGGCCTTCCTCGAAGGCGCCGGGGCCGCGGCTGAGAAAGGAGCCGAGTGATGAAACAGGTCAACATACTCATGATGGGCGGCAAGCGCTGCGGAAAAACCACGGTCCTCGCCTCCATGTGCGCCGAGATAAACAAGGCCCTGGCGGGCACCTCCATGAGCCTGGACTCGGATAACGAGCAGACCAGGGTGGATTTGGAGAAGGCCAAAATCAGCATAAGGCAGAAGGTCGAGAGCTTCAAAACGCCCCTGACCCGCGTTGAAGTGGACGAGAACCCGACCAGCGCGCTCAAGACCTACAGCTTCCATCTGCGAATCGACAACGGCGGGAAGATACCCTTCCGCATCCACGACATCCCCGGCGAATGGCTGACGGACAGCCACCAGAAGGAGGTCAAGGCCCTCGTCAAGGACTGCCAGGTCATCATAATCGCCATCGACACGCCGTATCTATTCTCCAAGATGACGAGCAAGGGCTACGGCATCTACCACGAGGAGTACAACAAGCCGCTGGAGATAGCCAACTTCTTCAAGAACAGCCTCTCCGTGGACCAGATAGAGGACAGGATGATACTCTTCGTCCCCATAAAGTGCGAGCGCTACTACCACCTGACCAACACGCCGAAGCTGAACGTCAGCAAGCGCAACTATATGCAGGAGCTCATAGACGCCATAGGCTGCGGCTACCGGGACCTGCTCATGTTCCTGCGCTCGACGCCGGAGCTGCTGAACAGCTGCACCCTCGCCATCACGCCGATACTCTCCGCGGGCGGGATAGACTTCGTCCACTTCCGCACGGACTCGGAGACGGGGAAGATAACCTCCCTCTACCAGGAGCCGGAGTTCCTGCGCGAGTTCGAGCAGGGCTACAGTCCCAAGTTCTGCGAGCAGCCCATGATCTACGCCCTCATCTACATCCTGATGCAGGAGCTGGGGCCGCAGACCCAGAAGAAGGGCTCGCTTTTCGGCCAGCGCGGCATATTCCAGGGCCTGAACCGCACGCAGATGCAGGCCGCCGTCGAGACGCTGAGGAAAAAGCTCAAGCGCAACACGGGCAATCACCCGGAGGACGGTTTTTACTTCATCCAGAACCCCCGGGAGCTTTGACCCGGACTTAATTGGAGCGTCCGTATGGAAAGCTATTTCTACTGCTCATATGAAAACTCAAAAACAGGCTTTTTCCACACCCGACTGGAGGGGGACGCGCTCGTCCCCGTGGAGGGCGGGCATGAGGGCCTGCCGGCGGCGCTGGGGGAGTTTTTCTCCTACGGCATCTTCCGCCTGCTCTGGCGGGATCTGGCGGAACCGGTGGAGAAGCCCTGGCGCCAGCCCATGCCCACGGCGGGCATGTTCGGCCTGCGGGAGCTGGAGGGCAGCTTTTCGGACGGGCGTCAAGGCACGGTGAACCTGGCCTTCTACGCCGCGCCGGGGGAGGGAAGCCGGCTGCGCCGCACGGCGCTGGCCATCCTGGGCGACTTTGACGGCTTTCGCTCCCGGATTTTCGGCTGGCTGAGCGCGGGCGGCCCCTGCGGCTACAGCCTGGACGGCGCGGCCTTCAACGCTTGGGCGGACGACTGCGCGGGGCGCAGCCGCCTGCGGCTGCTGGTGCCGAGGGGCGACCCCG
>ENA-OPBW01000450-OPBW01000450.1-human-gut-metagenome-genome-assembly--contig:-NODE-450-length-33534-cov-4.391977_pt1 | contig 33534 bp, 38 predicted proteins | sample MGYA00241070_ERZ501456 | MGnify/ENA primary metagenome ERZ501456 (study PRJEB25962, sample SAMEA2042624) | human gut metagenome | biome: human gut; feature: human-associated habitat; material: faeces...
AGTTATCGCTGTTGCCGCATTGTTCTTCAAAGAAAATAAAATTTAAAAAAGCCTGGCCAAAGCCAGGGTTTATTTTATAGTTTATTCAAATTTAATAGATATTGAAATATTTATTTTAAGAACAGAACCATTAAATCTTCATCAAAATATTTGTCTCCAGTTTTTAAGGCATTTATTTCAACCCCATATTTCTCAAAACCTATACGAACTTTCTTACGAGCTTCTTTTCTACATTCTTCGCTACAATATCTTTCTTGCTTGGCGGTATTGAACAAATTTTTGCAAGTTTTGCACCGAATAACGCTCATTTTTCTTCCTCCTTTCTGCTTGTTAAACACATACTCAAGAAAAAATATGTACAGTGACGGCGTGAAGTACGGAGTAACCCAGAGGGAGGGGGCTATGCCCCCCCATAGTTTCTTTAAAAATATTTTCAGATTTAAAAAATAAAATTAATAAATAATAAATTAATATAAATATTTTTTTATTAATCATAAACCTTTTAGTAAGTTGCTCAATGCTTGCTTAGTTCGTTCCGTCTTGTCGGTATCGACTCCGTGCTTGCTTTCATATTCAGATTCAATCTGTTGCATAGCTTTTTGTTTAGCAGTTTCAATTTCTTTGTCACGCTTTAACTTATTATCATTGTAATTTCTTTCGGCAACTTGTTTCATCAATCCATTAATCTCATCACGTTCGGCGTTCGCCTTATCTCTCATCTTGTCAAAGGCTTCTTTGCTCCGCTGTCTGCTCGTCTCCTCTCGTTCTTTGCGTTCAATCTCTGCGCCTTTTCGGATGTCCTCAACCCAATTGCCTGTATGTTGTTGGCTGTTGTCTTTGATTGTTTCTGTCATGGTGTCCCCCCCTTTTATTATGCGTTCATATCATCAAGAAATGTGTTGCCAAGATATTTAAAGTTATAAACATTTCGGACTGAGTTGTTTCGTTTATACTCTACCGCTCGCGTTATTCTGGTACCGTTTGACGCTACTAAACAATCGGCGTCTTTGTAAACATCATACTGCGCAATACGTAACAACTCATCAGCTTTATGGTAGACCGCATTAGATTCATCAGCCAATGCCTTGAGTTCTGCCATTAGCTTAGCGCCCTTAATATTTAACTCATCTTGTAACGTATCGGCGGCCTTTTCAATATCTGAGACCAATTGATTATACTCCTCCTTAGACACTAATGGTGTATTTTGCAATTTGTCTAACTGCTTTTGATACAATTCAATAGCGTGTTGTGATGTCCATATATCCCCCTTGGCTTTATCATAAGCTACTAAGTCAGCGGTCTCCTCGGCTGTGATTAATTCCTCATTAGCGATTTTTAAGGCTCTTTCCGCTTTTTCTTTATTATTTTTAAACTTCTCAATTTCCAATAAATTACCGTCTTTTTGATTGATAAGTTCTGCTTCAATTTCTTCAAATGTTTTCATTATGGTTTCTCCTGTATTTATTTGTTAGTAAATATATATTATAATCGGAACTATTGATAGTTCCTGTAATTCCCTATGTTTATTAGGTTGATAGCTGTTTTTATAAATTAGTTAAAACAACTGATTTTGGTGGGTGTCTTACCCTCATTATTTCTCCTTTATTATTCTGGTACTGTACCAAGTGGCCCACGTTTTGCGACTTTAATTGCCACAACATGACTCCCATTAAATACGGTAGTGCCTAGTCTAAATAACTGGTCAGGGTTATCTTGCCATTTGCCAATGACTTTCATATTATCCAGTGTCTGATTAAAGACAAACGCTGATGAATCATTTACTGTATAAACCATAATTACTTTATCGCTCATTATTTTTTCTCCCTATGTTTAAACTCGTTTTATTGAAACAATATTTTTTATGTTGAATAAGTAGCCACCTAGCCACTCCGCATTTTTATCAACTAAAAGTGCATGACTAAATTTCTCAAATTCCTCTTCATCATAAGGAATATTAAATGGCATTTTTTCATTGACTGTAAAGACTACTGTCTTTGTAAAATTAAAGCTCATTATCAAACCTCTTTTTCTAAATTGGTATAGCTTTTTCTATTTGATGACTATTAGTTTCTAAAATCACCACAATAGTTACACATTATTTAAGAAAATAGTTATGAATAATTACACTTTTAAAACCTCTCAAAACCTTGTTATAAAGCCATAGTTACGATAAATACATTAATTACACATTTTTCCTTTATATAATATAGAATATTAAAATCTAGTATCCATAATTGGTATAATTAACTCAAACTCTTTTATAATAAATTACTATTTTACTCAATATAAAAAGTGTATTTTGCGTATTTTCTGTAACTATCCTTTTATATAGCTGTTTATGAGTATCAAAAAAACATAACTATTTGTAACTAAATTACACTTTTATGGTGGTTCATACATTGTTTCAAGAAATGCTTCAACTGCTTTTGCAGTACGTTGAGGGTTACCAATTGCAATAACACGAAAAGATTTTCTTTTTCCTTCAAAAGTTGGAAATGTACGAACCGTTTCAAAATATCCAATAATATCAAGGGCTTCTTTTCTTCGCTTAGGACTTCCAGCACCATAATAGGTTTCTTTCAATAACTTCTGAACCTCATCCGTTTTGATTATTGTCTTGTTACCTTTGATATGCTCCTCAATAATATAAATTTGCACGTCATCAAAATCAAAGTGATCACTACTGAAGTTATCCATCTCCACTTGCTTAAAATTGAACTTAAATTTATTCTGTCTCCAATAAATAAATGAAGAGTATAAAGCAGCCACTCCTGCAAGCCCCGTTGCTTCTCTACTGGTCTCAGATACTCGCTGTTCAGTAAATGCTTCCCAGTAGGGCGAAAAGATTGATTCACGTTCGCTATCAGTTTCCCCTTTAGGACGATTCTTAAAAGCAATGTTCACAGCCCTGCTATTCATCTCAGAAGAAAACAGAACTTTTTCATTTGAATCAATAGACAGCACACCAGTAAGATTAATATCCGCATAGTTTTGACCGATACCTCGACCACGATATGTACTTTCAGTAGCCAGTATTTTCAAATAACGTTCTAAACTCTTTCCGATTTCTCCTGATTCAGTCACCAGTAACATTTCTCCGCCATCAAATCCAGCCCAAGCCATTGCGGCCGTTGCCTTATTTGAGAGTTCGTCTAGGTTGACATGTTTCCTATCAAAAATTGATGAAATTACTTTATGACGTAATCCTTTACCAGTACGTGTACCAGATTTACTCACAAAGAACCTTGTCTTAGTAATCTCACGACATGCCACCAGCATTTGATAGATTGGCTGTAGTTGCGCATTATGCAAACTATCTGCATCATCTATCACCATTCCTAAGTAATTAGCGTTCAAGATTGACATCTCAATTACATCAGAGAGCTGACAATCAAACACTTTAAAGTAACATTCATTGTCTTTGATAGAACAATTTTTTAAAATTTTCTTTTGATGTAGATCCATTTGAAAGTCATGACAAGCAATAATGGATGCTTTAATTTCCTTAAGAGGTTTTAGCTTTATCTGTTCATCTATAAAAGATATAATTTCTACAACCTCACTAGCTGTGAAATCAGAACGCTTGCCTAATTTATATTCATGAGCAATATCCATCTCTGACAATCGTTTGAATTGTGAGGTTGAAATATCATATAAATATCCATTATGCAAAGCAAGCTTTCCAAATAGATAATCTAGGATCACATTGACAAAACGAGGTATACTTTTACTTGATTTTAATGTAACTACTTCTTTATCTTCTCCATCGTCAGTTTTTTCAGCTTTTTTATTAACTCCACCGTAGAAAATAGATACAGTATTTTGACCGTTGTTTAAATGCAAACTAGGTCTTTTAATTCTTTTATTTTCTCCTGTAGACTTTACTGACAGATAAGGATATTCATAAATATCACGATGCAAGATATGTACCAAATCAAGACTTTGAGGAATCTTAGCGCCATCAATGTTTCCAAATTTTTCCCATGGAAGATTAATCACACTTTTTAGATTATTTTCCAATTTTTCCCATACCTTGCGTTGTTTTTCCAAATCTCCGTAATCAGTTTTAACTTCTGTCACTTCTTCCCCCTATTCAGCCAATGAATCCATCAAGGATTCCAATTGACTTTTTTTATACCAAACAGTACGATCTCCATCTTCTAAAACCACTTGCTTTAATCCGTGTGCCCGAAGTTTAGCTAAATATGTGGTTGAAATGTTCAGTTCTTTCAATAATTCAGCTTGTTGCACGTAAGGGAACAAGCGACTTTGTTCAACTCTTGCCTCAACTAATTTATCAACATGGCTTAATACTGATTGTGTTAGCTCTTGTTCTGCTTCAAATGATAAGATACTCATGATTTTCCTCCTCGTTTAAGACGTAGATGCCACTTTGGCGCTTTAGATTCATTGACAATTAATATTTTTCTTACTTCAGCACGACTAGGTTTAACCAACCAAGTAGGTAGTATTTCTGTGCTTATAACGTCCATTTTTATAAATTTCATGCTTTACCCCTTACCCTTTCGTCATGTATCTAACGTATGAAGTTACGTTTCTAAACGTGCGTTCTAAGCCTCGTTTGTTCCAAACCGTCCAAGTATGAGTGCTTGGGTCAAACTGTACTTGTGCGCCTGATTGTGTGCCGTGAGTGGGGTAGATTACTTCGATTATTGGTTTATTCATGTTGAAAATTCCTCTCATTATGGTAAAATAAGAGCATGAAATCACGTTAGTGCGTGACTCATGCTAATTTTGTATTAATCCTTTTCGTTTGGTCGCGGTAGGGATTTTTCTTTTGTCAAAAATGCTTTGATTTGTTGTCGGTCAAAACCTAAATCTAGTAAATTAGTAATACTCGATTCGTAAGTTTGCAGTAATTGCAGTTCTTCAGGACTGTCAAGCATTTGTTTAAGTTTTGCGTTAGGACGTCCTAGCGCTTTTCTCATGCCTCTAACGCTCTTATATTTACCGTTGGTAACAAGAGCTGTAAGCATATCAGCAAAGATAACATGATAGTTTTTCTCAAAGTGAGGACTTTCACTGATGGCAGTCGATAATTCTCGCCGTGTGATAGTGGCTTTTGCCATTTCTTTGGCTTTGACTAATTCGCCTTTGAAATAAGCATTCAATACGCTACGTGTCCATTCACGGAATTTTCGGGCCGTTTCACTCTTTGGTGCAAGGAAAAGAATTTCTTTGATTCCCTCAAAAGTAAATACTCGAGTATCATATTGTTTTCCGTCACCGTGTGCCAATTTGGCACTAACTGAAAATTCTCTGTTTTTGAGATACTTATTTTTCTGTACTAGTTTTGTAATACCATATCTAGTTTGATATCCAATACACTGAGCAAGTTGTTCAGTTGTCATGAAAATTTCATGATTATCATTACGCCAAACGTCACAGGTAATACCATTGAATAACTCTTGATTGACTAATTGTAAGTTCATAACTATACACCTCCTAATTCGATATAAAGATAGTCTTCTTCAAATTCTTCAGGAGTCTTACCAGTATATTTCATAAGCTCTTCAAGGTTGTCAAAAGCGTCTGTCCATGATAAAGTTTCTTTGGTCACTGCAATGACTTTGACATCGATTAAACCTTCTTCGCCTGCTAAAATCTCCATATCGTCAGGTAAATCCTTGATGGCTTCCTTAAGTTCTTTTATTTTCATTAATCCTCATTTCTACGTAGTTTATCGACAATCGCGGTCTTTTTCTTGGTTCTCTATTACAGCGCACGGCAAATGCTATTTTTATGTTAGGACATGCAGTTTATAGCCATTGCTTAGGCTGTGGAATCATCTACCAATACTTGCAACGGCTGGATAGTTGCGTAAGCACATTACGGAAAGCTGTGCAAACCGTGCTGTTTATTCTTGGGTTGATGATTACTTGTTATTGATTAATTGTTCTTCTGGGAAATATTCAATAAGCTCAGATAATGTGCAATTAAGATGATTACATATTTTAATTAGAGTTGATAGTTTTATATCTTTGCCATTTTCAACTATATTGACAAGCGATGAAAGTGTGCTTTCTGCAATACCTGTGTAAGCAGAAAAACTTTTTGCTTTAAAATTATTCTTAAGCAATAGTATCGAAAAATTATTCGCAATCATAAAATTCTCCTTTTTGTTTTTTGTTTGCGGATGTGAATATTTTTTTATCGCAATCAAATAATATCAAAATATAAAATATAAGTCAAGATAAAAATTTAATTTTCGTTAAATTGTTTTTTATTCGCGCATATGCTAATATTAAATAAAGGAGAAAAAAATGATTATAAATAGATTATCTGTTTTACTTGCTGAAAGAAACGTAAGAGCGAATAGGTTAGCCGTTGAAACGGGCATTGCACCATCTACTCTAACAAGGATTAATAATAATAGGTCCTCCCAAATCGATTATGAAACTTTGAATAGTATCTGCAATTTTTTTAAAATAACTCCAAACGATTTTTTTGATTATTCCCCTTTTGATTTTGAAGTAGTATTATCTACAGAAGAAGAAATAAAAGCATCCGGTGAACTAACTATCTTTATTCAAGTTCAAAAGTTCAATTCTTACATTGGTACTTTTGAATTTACTGGAAAATATAAAAATAGTGAAGATTACGTTCCGACTGAATTTGCTTCTGATGGTACTCCTGAGAATTTTATGGAAGTAGAAATTTTGGAGGTAGTGTTTCCTGATGAACTAACTAGCTTTGTTAAATTTATAAACAATCAACCACTTTTAGAAGATGCTTCTTTATCTTTGAAGATGAATACGGAAATATATAAAAAAGTTGAAGAAGCTTTAAAAGAGTTTACAAAAGATTATTACAATGATGAGTTTAATGACTTTTTGACAAACTACGTTAGCATTCTTGAACCAAACCAAGTTGATAAAGAGATAAAATCAAAAGTTTCCGAAATTGAATCTCGATTACGTACCAATCTCATGCCGTTTTAAAAAGTTCAAAGCTTGTCACGAACTCCTTGACCCCAATACAATATCCATGATTTTCCATTATGCGCACGGCAAATGCAAAGAGGAGAATCAACATGAACAAATTAAATATAAAAGAATACAAAACAAAAAGCGGAGAAGTACGCTATATTCTCCGTGGTGCTTATATCGGTACTGATGTGCTGACAGGTAAGCAAGTGCGGACTTCCATTACTGGGCGTACAAAAAAAGACATAAAAGTTAAACTTTCACGTCTTCAAAATGAGTTCATAAAAAATGGTTGTACTAAAAAAATTAAAGTCTTAAAAACTTTTGATGAAGTTGTAGCAGCATGGTTTGATTTTTATAAAATAAATAGAAAATCAGCAACTGTCAAGCAAACAGAAAAAAATTTAAGATTATATCTTATCCCAGCATTTGGGAAGTATAAGATAGATAAACTCACAACTGCCATTTTACAGCATCAAATTAATATATGGGCAACTATCGCTAGTAAACCTTTAAACGGGCGTCAGGCACGAAAAAAAGGCGAAATGAGCGATTATAAGAGATTATATACTATAATCAATAGAATTATGAAGTATGCTATTTCAAATGGTCTTATTTCATCGAATCCATGTTTAACTGTTCTAATGCCTAATGTCAAAGTAGAATCTACAAAAAAAGAGATCAAGTTTTTTACTAAATCTCAACTTCAAAGTTTATTTGATTATTTAGATAATCAGGCTTCCCCTCAATGGAAAATGCGGCTATTAAGAAATCTTTTACCTTTTCTAGCTTCAACCGGTCTCAGAATTGGCGAAGCAGTTGCATTGAGCTGGTCTGATATTGATTTCAAACAGGGAACTGTTACGGTATCAAAAACGGTAAATGACAGCAATCAAATTCAATTGTCTCCCAAAACTGAAACAAGTAACCGAACAATAGATATAGATAAATCTACACTAAATCTTTTATCTAAATGGCAGCTTGAAATAAAAAAAGAGTTCCTCAAATATGGAAATCCTAATCAGCCTTTGCTTTTTCCAAATATCAATGGCTCTGTGCTTAATAGTCGACTACTTAGAAATACTTTACTTGATTGTTTTGAGAATGTGGGCCTACCAAATATCGGCTTTCACGGCTTTAGACATACTCATGCTACGCTCTGTTTAAGCGCAGGAATGAGTTATAAAGCTATCCAAACTAGGCTAGGTCATTCAACATTACAAATGACTATGGATATCTACGCTCATCTTGAACCTGAAACAGCTAAAAATGAACTCAGCTTATTTGAGAAATACCTTAATTATTCAAACCAAGCGTAACAAAAAACGTAACATTATTTCCCAAGAAACTCTTAAACCCTTTTATAATCAGGCTCACACAGACTTTATATCATAAGTCTTAGGTCTGATTTTTTATTTCTATTATTTACTGACAGCCTTTTATTCACTTTTAGGAACAAGGGTTGTCAGTGCTTTTCGATAAACCTTGATATCTAATGGAAGCGGATCACTTTTATCCCCATCAATTCTTGAATATGGATTATCTTTCTTTTTCTTTGAATGTGTGAGAATCTCTAAATGGTCAGTATCAAAATGAGTCATTTCAAGAAAATCATCAAATTTTCCTCGACGAAGTTTGTTCAAATGAAAAAGGATATTAAATAAATTGATTTCTTTTAATGAATAAACACGGATAAGTCCGTCATCAACTTTAGCTTTGGGGGCCAAAGCTTGCATTCCACCAATTGTATCTGTCATTGTAATCAATAATAGTTTTGTTCTTAATGACTTGGTTTTTCCATTATATTTTACTTTAATTCGATAGGTTTTATTATAGCGGATAACTTTATAAGCATCTTTTAGATAAGCTAAAGGTCCAAATTTTTTCTTCTCAGAGCCGCTGACATTTTGGGCAATATCTGCTAAAATCCCTAATGTTAAACTTGATGTCATATAATCATTATTGACTTTGGCAATATCAAATTTTTGAATTTCGCCTTGACTTAAATTATTAAGTGCTTCTTCTAATTTTTGCGGAATATGAAGTGATTTTGATAAATTATTAACCGTACCATTAGGAACAATGCCTAGAATCGGTTTTGCTCCTCCTTCAAATACTCCTCCACAAATTTTATTGATGGTTCCATCGCCAGCTAAAGCAACCACAAGGTCTGTTTGGTCTTGACTGGCTTTTTTAGCAAGACGGATTGCATCCTCTGGGCTTTCTGGATTGATAAATTCAAGTTTAGAGGCTGAATTTTCTGGTCTTGCAAAAAAGTCCTTAATTGTTTTCAAAACTTTGTCTTCATCATTATTACCAGATTTTTCATTATAAAATACTTTTACATTTTTCATAAAATACCTCCTTATTTTAGTGCAATGGAATTTATTGCTTACATACTAATTTTATCATATTATGAAAAATCTCTGACAAGACTTGCTTTATTTTACTGACAGACTTATTTCTAAATAAAAAAACCTATCAATGGATAGGTTTTATTTTTTACTTTTTTAATCAATACTGAAATAAGGTAAACGTTTAAAATGCTTACGCCGATTCCATTTGTACTTGAGGTTAACTGACCCTTCAAGGGTAGCTACATATTTATCAACAGCAGTAACAATCCAACTTTCTTTATAGCGTGGCGGATTGATTGTCGCACCGAACATATGTTTGATGATTATGTCTTTTTCAAGAGCTGACAAGGTTGTCAGTTTGCGCGCATTACGGTAGGCGATATGAGGATGCACATAGGCATGGCTCTTAGCAAATTTTGTATTGCGCCAATCATAATAGAAAAGGTCATGCAAAAGTCCAGCTCTAGCTGTAGCTTTAGCATTGAGGCCACGTTTTTTCGCAATGAGATAGCTTACATAACTTACTCTTAAGCAATGTTGCAAGCGTGTTGAAGTATAGTGATGTGTAATCCCATCAAGCTTTTTAAGCTCATCCATTTCTAATAGATGACCGACATAACTCATATATTCTGCGTCGTTAAACCACGGCTTTTCTTCTAAATTCATGACTTGATTATAACACGATAATTCTCTTTGTCAATATGATTTACTCAGTTTTTAGATTAAATTTTTCTTTTTAAATGCTTAGAAATTTATTTTTAATGCTTGTAAAATTTTGAAAATTTGCTATTTTACTTGATTTCCATTTTTATTTATTTATTATTTTAGTAAAAAATATTTTTTCTATTTTTTCTAAAAAAGTAAGGCCGATAGTTTACAAAAACTCAAATTTCCTGTATAATTGATAGGTATTAGAAAAATCTTGGAGGGTGTAGTGTGCCCACCTGGGACATCACATCAACCGCTTTTCTATGAAAAGTAATAAAAGGAGACAAAAAATGGCAAACATTAAATCTGCAATCAAACGTGCTGAATTGAATAAAGTAGCAAACGAACGCAACGCACAACAAAAATCTGCAATGCGTACTCTTATCAAAAAATTTGAAGCTGCACCTACTGAAGAACTTTACAGAGCTGCTTCTTCATCAATTGATAAAGCTGCTTCAAAAGGCCTTATCCATGCTAACAAAGCATCACGTGATAAAGCACGTCTTGCTGCTAAACTTGGCTAATTAAAAATGTCTGTCTCTTTGGCAGATTTTTTTATATCAAAAAGTACTGATAGAAACAAAAAAATACTGACAGCAATTTCTGTCAGTATTTTTTTATTTATTAAAGATTGCAAAGTCTTGTTGAGTTAAACCAATTAAAGGGTCAAAATTTCCTGACAAAATAAGTGCTTCTGTCAAGCTTCCCTTATCCAGTGTTTCAATTTCTTCATCTTCAAATAAAGAAATTTCTTCTACTTGTGCTGGCATTTTTTTACTGACAGAACGAATTTGCCCTTGTAATTCTACTGGCGCTGCAGGCTTCTTCTCTTTGTCAGATCTTTCTTTTTTGTCAGTAACTTTTTCACTCACAATTTCTACTGACAGATTTTTAGCCGCTGGATTTTCTCCCATAAATCGCTCAATCAGATAGGTCTTTCGATTCGCTCCTTCACGCGCCACCGCTTGTGCAAAAGCTCGTTCTTCACCAAGTAAAATCAGACTTTGTTTAGCCCTTGTAATTGCCGTATAAAGCAAATTTCGCTCTAACATGCGTGAATACGAAGAAACCATCGGCACAATAACTGTGGAAAACTCCGAACCTTGAGATTTATGAATGGACATCGCATAAGCCAGAGTAATTTTATACCACTCCGCTCTTGGATAAGTCAATTCTTGACCATCAAAATCCATCACCAACTCATCTTGTTTACTATCAGTATATTTTGCTGCAATCAATTCTACGATTTGTCCCAAATCTCCGTTAAATACATTGGCCTCAGCATCATTTACTAAATGAAGAACTTTATCTCCTTCACGAAATTTCATATCACCCAAAGCAAATTCAAGTCGGTCATTAAGCGGATTAAAGAGATTTTGCAAAAGAACATTCATTGCATTAATTCCGGCCATTCCTTTATACATAGGCGCTAAGATTTGTAATTCAAAAGGATTATTCCCTCTTTTTTGCCATGCACTTGCGATTTGTTCAACCATCTGAGGAACAAAATTTGCACTGACCTCAAAATAAGAACGGTCAGGTTTTTTCGCCGTGAAATCACTTGGCAATTGCCCATCTTTGATGTGGTGAGCTAAATCAGTAATGGTAGAATCATCCCCTTGACGAAAAATCTTATCCAATTTTACTGACGGAATTTCTGGAATTTTTAGTAAATCCGCAAAAATTTGTCCTGGCCCCACAGAAGGAAGCTGGTCAGCATCTCCAACAAGGAGAACTTTCATTGAACCAGGAATCGCTTGAAAAAGTTTATTAGCTAACCAAGTATCAACCATAGAAAATTCGTCAACAATCAAAAGAGCACCAGACAATTCATTTCCAAGAGCATCTTCTGCTTCATCTTGTCCCAAACCCAAATGGCGGTGAATCGTCGCTGCTGGAAGACCAGTCAACTCATTCATCCGTCTTGAAGCTCGACCAGTCGGTGCTGCCAGTAATATAGGAAAGACGTCATCATTATAATGGTCTGGGTCCAAATCTAGCTGATGAAGACGGGCATAAGTTTCAATAAAACCATTAATAATTGTTGTTTTACCAGTTCCTGGTCCACCAGTCAAAATGAAAAATTGCTGATTCATTGCACCAATAATGGCTTGCTTTTGCAAATCATCATAAGTAATTTCTAAATCTCTTTCAACTTCAGCCAATACTGTCAGTAACTTTTCATCAGCAAAATCTTTACCCGAACGATTAGTTAATGCTGTCAGTGATTTCCGAATCCCGTCCTCAGCGAAGTACAAGGAATTCTCAAATATTTTTGTTCCTTCTTGTTGCACTTTTCCATCAACTATTAAACCATTAATTTCCTCCGCAACAGCAGACGGGTTGACCTCGACATTACGAGCTTCTTCAAGTAAGTCTATCGTCATCTCAAGTAAATTTTTGGCTTCAATGTAAGTATCGCCTGTTGATTGCGAATGTGTATTGACCTCATGCATCAATGCCGCTCGAAATCGATTAGGGCTATCCGCTTCAATTCCTAAACTACTTGCAATCTTATCAGCTGTTTTAAAACCAACTCCCTTAACATCTTCCACAAGCTGATAAGGATTTTCCTCAATTTTTTCAATCGTTTCTTCTTTATAAAGTTCATAAATTTGAAAAGTGATTTTGCTTGGTAAGCCATATTCTGCAAGCTTGGTCAGCACTTTTTCCATTCCATGATTCTCACGTAATCGTTTGATAAATGAATTTTTTCTGGCTAGGGTCAATAGACCATCCAATTTCTCCGGCGCTTCTAAAATTGAATCTACCGTATTTTCAGGAAAAGTTTCAACAATTTTTTCTGCCGTTTTCTTACCAATTCCAGGAAATTTATCTGAAGAAAAATATTTAACTAAACCAGCACCAGAAGTCGGCACTGCTTTTTCATATTGACTGACCTGTAATTGTTCCCCATATTTAGGATGCTGCGTCAATTGACCATAAAATGTATAAGAATCTCCTTCAACCACATCCCCAATTGTCCCGTTAACCACAATTTCAAAATCATCATATTCAGCATTAGTTTCATCAATTTCAATGAGTAGAACTTTATAAAAATTACTGGGATTGGAGAAAAATATTGCCTCAATCGAACCAGTAAAATAAGTTTTTTCAATCATAGCTGTTTATCCCAAATTTTTAAGTCAAAATGGCCAGCATTTGATTCTAAAACAGTGACCGTATTATTGGCTAAACCACCAACTGAACGTAATTCAGCAATTGGAAAGCCAGCTAAATGGCGCATTCCAGCCGTTCCAGAAGCCCCGTGACCAACTAAAAGTACATTGTCCATTTTAGAATTCAACAAATCCTGAGCCAAAGAATCAAAGCGATTCAAGACAGAACTCACAGATTCAGCTCCAAAAACACTTCCATCAAATTGATCCAACTCAAAAAGTGAATCATGCATTTCTTTAGGATATTTAGCAATTGCATCGCTAATGAACCAACCCTCTAATTCCCCGAAATTCCACTCCGACAATCGTTTGTCAGTACTCACACTTTGATTTGTCAGTAAATCTGCCGTAATCAAAGCTCTTTTTTGTGGACTCGACAAAACTTTGTCAAATTCAATTGGTTCTAAAAACTTATGAACTCGTTCAATCGCTTCATAAGATTCTGGCAATAAAGGTGAATCTCCTTTTTGTCCTTGCAAACGTCGCGCCAAGTTCCACTCCGTCTTACCATGTCGTACAAAATAAATTCTCACCTTTACACCTCTCCCAATGAATAGACTGCATAATTTCCTAATAAACGAACCTTTACTCCCAAACCTGATAGTTCTTCAAGAGCATAAGGAATTTTTAAATTATTTTTTTCATTATTTACTAAATCAATATTAAAAAAGTACTGACCTAGCCTTGTTCTTAAAGGACGTGATTCAATTTTTGTCATATCAATATCACGCCAAGCAAAAACAGAAATCGCTTTATGAAGCGCTCCTGGCAGGTTATCAGGTAGAGTCAAAGCCAAACTCACCTTCTCACCTGTTTTTAGTAAATCAAATGATTTTTTCTCTTTTCCCAATAACCAAAACCGAGTAGAATTTCCTGCTAAATCCTGAATATTTTTGGCAACAATCTCTAAATCATACATTTTAGCCGCGTAAGAATTAGCAACAGCTGCAATTGGCAAATCTGGATGATTTTTCACAAATTCAGCTGCTGCTGAAGTAGAATCAGTAATTTCAACCTTTGCCTGTGGATAATGCTCTCGTAAATAATTTCGTGTTTGTGCAAGCGCTTGAGGGTGGGAATAAATATGTTCAATTTTCCCCTCTTTTGAAAGAGCCAGCAAATTTTGTGAAATTGGCAAAACAAATTCAGCCACAACTGTCGCCTTAGAATCATGAAAAATTTTATCAATACTCATATTCACAGTTCCTTCAGTCGAATTTTCAATAGGAACAAGAGCAAAATCACATTTTCCTTCATCATAAGCTTCAATAACATCCAGAATACTATCATAAGCAAATAATTCTTCTGATACAAATGCTGTCTCAGCCACCACCGAACAAAAAGAGCCACGAGGTCCTAAATACGCAATTTTCATCTTAATTTATCCCCCATTTTTCACGAATCTCTTCTACAATTTGCTCAGGACTCTTATCAGTAACATCAATCGTTAAATCGGCCACTTTTGCATAGTCATTTTTTCTTTTTTCAAATAAAAGTTGAGCGGCCTTTTTATCCTGCGCTAGAGGACGAACATTCTGCAAATCCATCGAAATTCGTTCCCAAAGCGTTTCAAAATCAGCGGTCAAAAAGACAACTCCAGCTTCTCTATCAAGAGCCTCTAAATTCTTTGGATTTTCAATTATTCCACCACCCGTTGCAATAATTATATTCTTTTGCAGCGCAAGTTCAAAAACCTCATTTTCAATTTTACGAAAATCAGCTTCCCCAAATAATTCAAAAAATTCAGCAATTGTCATCTCAATTTCTTCTTCAATTAATTGATCCAAATCAGTAAAATTTTCTGTTAAAAGTTTTGCTACTGTGGACTTTCCCGCACCCATAAATCCAATTAAAATGATACTCATTTTTTACTTCCAATCACTTAAGTTCAAATATTTTCCGACAATTGTTCTAAATCGTCAAAGAAACTTGGATAACTTGTTTGAATTGCTTCGGCACGTTCAAGCTCAATTTCCCCATTTTTAACCAAAAGTGCTGCAATTGCAGCCATCATTCCAATTCTATGGTCACCTAAAGTATTAATTGAATTTTCTGGAGCATGGAGTTTCGTTCCACCTTGAATAATCATTCCATCATCTGTTGGTTGAATTTTGGCCCCCATACTATTAAGAGCATTCGCGACAACAGCAATTCGGTCAGTTTCTTTTACTTTAAGCTCAGCCGCATCTCGAATAATTGTTTGGCCTTGAGCTTGCGTTGCTAAGAGAGCAATGATTGGCAATTCATCAATTAATCTAGGAATTAAATCACCTGAAATTTCAGTTCCTTTCAATTGACTAGCTTTTACTTTTAGAGTTGCAGCCTTTGCCACATTATCTTGCTCTAAAATTTCCAACTGTCCACCCATTGCTTGAATGACTTCGATAATTCCAGTTCTTGTTTCATTAACTCCAACGTTTTCTAAAATAAGTTCTGAATTTTCAACAACCAAGGCCGCAACCAACCAAAAAGCTGCCGAACTAATATCTCCAGGAACTACTACTTTTTGACCCACAAGTTTTTGTCCACCAGGTACAAGAATTGTTTTATCAGAAACCTTTAGTTCTCCACCAAATTGAACTAACATTTCTTCGGTATGTGAGCGTGTTTTTTCCTTTTCAACAACTTTCGTCAGCCCTTCTGCCTGTAAAGCAGCAAAAATTACAGCTGATTTTACCTGAGCCGAAGCCACCGGAAGAACATAGTCAATTGCCTTCAAATGCGTGCTTCCTTTAATTGTCATCGGTAATTTAACCTTATCGGTTTGACCAGTAATTTCTGCCCCCATCAATTGTAAAGGAGTTGCTACACGATCCATTGGTCTTTTTGATAAACTGTCATCACCAAACAAAGTAGTTTCAAAAGGAAGGCCTGCTAAAATTCCCGATAAAAGACGAGTTGAAGTTCCGGAATTTCCCATATCCAGTGCTTTTTCAGGAGCCTTAAGTTCTGAAATTCCTTTACCGTGGACAGTAATCACCTCACCCTTATCTTCAATTTCAACTCCCATCGCACGGAAAGCTTCAATAGTAGATAAGACATCTTCTCCACGTAAAATATCATAAATAACAGTTTTTCCTTTAGCAATAGAGCCAAACATAATACTACGATGTGAGATTGATTTATCTCCTGGAACTTTTAAACGTCCTTTTAAGCCTTGCGAATTTATCTTTAATTTCATTATATTATCCTAAACATTTTTTAGTATTTATTATAGCATAAAAGGGCGCTCAGAGCCCTTTTATTTTCAACAATTTTTCCTAAGATTTTAAGACTAAGAAAGTCCTATCTTTAATCTATATCAAACAACTGTAAAATCAGTTGCTTTTTCAATAATTTCTCGTGCTTCTTTTAAATCTTCCGCTCTCTTAAACGAAATTTGAAGTTGACCATGAATATCTTCGCGATTTTCTTCATTAATTTTTACATTTGTTATTGAGAAATCTTCTAGTAAGCCTAAAACCTTTAAAACAACTCCTTTTTCATCGGGAACCGAAATAAATAAATCATAAAAGTTTGGCAGAGCCCCTTTATGAATTTCCATAGCTTGACGGATTTTTTTACCTTGTTCAAAAAAGTGTTCTATAGCTGCAGAATCTTTATTAGCAATTTTTAAAGCAATTTCATCTAATTGTTTTTTGAAATTTTCTATTCTATCAATCGTAATTTCTGGATTTGATAATAAGACACTTGTCCACATCAAACTGTCAGCCTCTGCAATTCTAGTTAAATCTCTAAAACCACCAGCCGCTAAATGTTTCACTAAAGGATGTTCTTTTGAAAAATCATCTGACTGCCAAACAAGGGCCGAAGCCAAAATATGCGGGAAATGAGAAACCTGCCCAGTGACTCGGTCGTGCTCTTTTGCATCTAAAATAATAAATTTGGCATGAAGTCCTTTAAGTAAATCACGTAATTCTTGGTTTTCTTGGGTCAAAACATAATAAGCATTTTCAAATAAATTAATATCTGCCGCCATTACTCCTGATTTATGAGAGCCAGCCATCGGATGTCCACCGATAAATCGTACTTTGTCTTCATCAAAAAGTTGATTTGCCAGTTCAACAATTTCACTCTTGGTTGAACCTGTATCTGTAATTAAAAGACCTTTTTTCAAATTCAAAGTTGCTAGCTTTTTCAAAAGCTCCAAAGTGGTTATAATTGGAACAGCCAAAATAATAATATCTGCTTTTTGAGCTCCTTCAACTAAGCTAACTTTAGAATCAATAATTCCACGCTTTTGAGCAATTTCTTGAATGTTCTCACGATCAGAGCCAAGAATTTCAAAATCAGGATTAGCTCTTTTTATCCCTAAGGCAATTGAACTTCCAATGAGACCAAGTCCAATGATTAATATTTTTTTCATTTTTATTCTTTCGTTATTGTCACAGACGTCCCATTTCCAATTTCAGAGTTAATTGAAATTTCAAATTCTAATTTATCTAAAATTAATTTAGATAAATAAAGTCCAAGACCTGTTGACTTTTGTTGAATCCGACCATTATATCCAGTAAATCCGTGTTCAAAAAGGCGAGGAAGGTCTTCTTTTAATATCCCAATCCCACTATCTTGAATGATTAATTCACCAGTTTTAATTTTAATTAGAATCCCACCTTCTTTGGTATACTTTACAGCATTATTCAGTAATTGCTCAACAGCCAGACTCAACCACCTTTGGTCACTATTGACTAACCACTCTCCTTCAATTTGGATTGAAAGGTTTTTCTGAATAAAAAAGCTACTATATTTTTTGACTAATTCTTTCACAAGTGAAGCCATACTCACTTTTTCAAATCTGAAATCAGTAGCTAAATTATTAATTCTTTGATATTCCAGAAGAATTTTTAGATAATTTTCTAAAGAAAAAACCTGATTCTTCAGCTCCTCACTATTAACTTGAGTTTGAGTCATTAAATCAATAGCTGCCAAAGGGACCTTCATCTGGTGCGACCAGACCCTGATAATATCTTCCATTTCACGCTCAGCAAGATTTTGTTGTTCTAACTTTTTTTGCAACTCTTCGTTGTCTTTCACTACTCTCTCAATAGCTTCACAGTTTGCTTTCCATCGAAAATAGGATGAGATAAGGTAAATAATAAAAATAATGACAGCAAATAAAGTACTGTTAACAAATGCCATCATTGGTAGATGCCAAAGCCAAAATGTCACAATATAAATAGCTGACATAAGCAAAAAGACACCAATTTGTGGAATTTTAGACTTAAAAAATTTAAACCAGAGCATAACCACTTCCTCTTTTTGTCATAATATGCTTATCAAAGCCAATTTCACCAAGTTTTTTGCGTAAACGAGTCATTTTTACATTTAAAGTATTTGCATCAATAAATTCATCTGTTTGCCACAACTCTTGTAGAATTTTTTCCTTGGTCACCACTTCACCATTTCCACGAAAAAGAAGAGTTAAAATTTTATTTTCAGAACTTGTAAGCTCAATTTCTTCGCGTTCACCTTCTTGAGTTGAAATCAAAGTATTTTCAGATAAAACATAACCAGCAAATTCTAACTTTTCAATCCCTGAAAAAGAATAACTTCTGCGCAGTAAAGCTTTTATTTTTGCATTTAAAATTTCTAATGAAAACGGCTTGGTTACAAAATCATCAGCTCCTTGATTCATAGCGGTTACTTGATTCATGTCATCCGATGCCGAAGAAATAAAGATAATAGGAATTTGGGAAAGCTTTCTTAATTCATTTGTCCAATAAAAACCACTATAAAATGGTAGCCCAATATCCATTAATACTAAATCTGCTTCAAATTCCATAATTTCTTGTTTTACTGCTCGAAAATTGGAAACACTTCTGACTTGAAATTCTTTTTCTAAGGCAATCTTAATTGCTTTCACAATAATTTCATCATCTTCTACAATAAATATTTTAGTCATATTCACTCCTCATTTGTTTTCAATTTTGCTATCATTTCTGTATCACTCACTCTTTCATACCAAAGTTTTCTTGTTTTCGAGAGAAAAGCAATTAAAACATCTAGTAGAGGTAAAAGACTCAATCCTAAAAAGAGTAAAATAAGTAAAAAGTTTTGTCCCAATTGATCCTGAGGTATTGTACCTGAACGTTGAAGAAAATATTCTGCTGAGATAATCAAAGCAAAGTTTCCAAAAGATAAAAATTGGCGCAAAGCAATTCTAAAACGATTTTTAGCTTTTATTTGAATTCTCAATAATAATTGACCTGGTGTTGCTTTGAGAACTAGCGGGACAAGTCCTAAAATTATTAATTCTGAATAATAGCCTATTGGTAGAAAAAGACTTCCAATGATAAAAATAAGAACCAAATCAACTAAAAAAGCAATGAAACGTCTTGAAAGACTAACTCTTGAACTTTCAGCCTTAGTTGCATCCAAATCTGGTAAAAATCGACTAAAAGTAACCGCAATTCCAAATCCAATTAAACTTCCAAGCGTATTAATCATTAAATCATCAACATCAAACAAACGATAAGGTCGAGGATATAGTCCAAAAAGAGCTGACCTTTGGATAAGTTCAAATGATAAAGTTAGCAAAAAGCTTAAAACAAAAGTTTGTTTAAATGAGCGTTTAAATAAATATCTTAAATAAAGGCCAAAAGGCAAGGTTAAAAGTAGATTAAAAAATGGTTGGATAAATGTTGAATCTTTTAGAGCTGCAAGCCAAGTTGAAGGTTCATTTATATTAAAAGGACTATATAAAATAAATTGACGAACAAACTCAAATGGAACTAAGTTTTGCTTTGGACCTGTCATTTTTGCTACTTCACTCACAGGAGGAAGCGGGAAAATTGTCATGGCATAAGCGCAAATGAGATAAAGAATAAATGAAAAATTGACAAAAAAGCGCCAAAAATTAATCCGACCATACCGACGATATTGTACAATCAAATATGGAATTAATGATATAAATAAAAATATAAAAAAGAGAAGAACTCCAATTTGAATTGAATGAAGATAGATCGTCATATTTTCCTTTCCCTAAAGGTAACTATTTTTCTCTAACAAAAGATACATTTAGTGCCGAGAAAACCATTGTTTTTGTTCCTTTTATTATATCAAAAGTAGCTCTCTTTTGTAGCTTTTTACTTCCCTTGTTTCTTCTATATGGATTTAAACAAAAAAAGAGGCATATTTATGCCTTCTTTTTTATCTTTCAACAATTTTGTAGTAAACACGACTCGTTGCCTTATAGATGAGGTAGTAAATAATTGCAAGGATTGCAATTGTTGCTAAGGAAATAGTAAAAATAACTGAGCGGTCATTAATGTCAAACAACATTATTATTTTTTCAATCATTAAATATGCACCAGCAAAATGGGCGATAGTGATAACTAATGGTAGGAAGAATATCAAACGAACTTGTGATTTGATTGTTTTTTGAACTTCTTCTTTTGAAAGTCCCACTTCCTGTAAAATTTTGAATGAGCGTTTATCTTGTGCCCCTTCTGAGAGTTGCTTGTAGTAGATAATTAATGCAGCTCCAAGAATGAAACTAATTCCTAAAACAAAACCAACAAAGACAAATCCTCCAATTTGAGCGCGCTGATCTTGCAAAGCTTCACTTCTATATGAAATCGATAAATCTTTATTATCTTTAAACTCTTCCTTGAAAGCTTTAGTAAATCTTTTTTCATCAACAGGTTTGATATCAAAGATGATTGATGTTGATGCAAGATTTGAAAATCCTTGATCATCACTAATTGTTTTATTGTAATTAGCGAGTCCTTTATCAAAAGCTTGATTATTAGCAAAGACAATCATCATAGCCTTAGAAGAAACCGTTACAACACTGCTTGATGGAAAATCTTTAACAGAATTAAGCGTGTCAGCAACTTGATAAGTCTCTCCATACCATTGAATTGATTTGATCTTACTATCAAATGACGTTTTATTTTTCGATATGTCCACAAGTAAGACTTGATTGTCTTTTAAAGAAGGAATATCTTTATTTCCTAAAAATTTAAGTGTTTGAGCAGTTGTTAAGGTCGCAAAATATGAATTTTTATCAAACATCACTCCTTGCTTATTTGAAGTAATAAATTGATCTTTAGACGACTTGACTCTATCGGCTTGTAAATCTTGAGCATAGTACATATCAGATAGATTTTTGATTTCTATATTTTTGCTAGCTGCGGCACTTTTAATTCGTTCAATGTCTTGTTTTACATCCGTATTATTTGCAACCGAATAAGTCTTTGCTTCTCGGGTATAGTAGGTTTTTACTGAGTTCTCAGTTCCAAGAAAAACACCTAAACTGACAACTACGGTCACGATTGTCATAGATAACAAAATAGTGATATTCCCTAAACCAACAGCATTTGCTTTCATTCGATAAAGCATAGAACTTGTTGTAATGAAATTATTTGGTTTATAGTAACTTGGACGTTTCTTTTTCAATTTAAGGTACCAAACGGTAAAACTAATATAGAAAAGATAAGTACCAAAGATAACAAGTAAAACGGCAATAAAGAATTTCATTATTGCTGCCATTGGGTCTTCAACCGTTAAAGCGATATAGTAACCAGCTCCTAAAAGAATGACTGCGGCAATGGCGAAAAATAAATTTGATTTTGGTTCTTTTTCACCTTTTGACTCTTCTCTTAGAAGATCAAGACTTGAAGAACGCCAGATAATCCAAACTCCGATCATCATTAAAACTAAAAAGAAAACAAAGAAGAGAATGGCAAGTAATAAAATTGCTGTGGGACTAATGACTAGATTAAAATAATTTCCTCCAATCATATTTACAAACACTAAGAAGAGAAATTTTGAAAAAGCAATCCCACAAATCGTTCCAACAATAACCGTAATGATATAGCTTAAGAGTAATTCTAAAAATGCGACTCCTACAATTCTTGTTTTACCAAAGCCAAGAATATCATAAAGTCCAAATTCTTTAGAGCGCTGAGTTTGTAAAAAGCGATAACTATAAACTAAGATAAGAACTGCAAAAATAGATAAAACAATCAATGCAAATCCCATCACTTGTGAAAGAGAACTCCCTCCTTTTAATTTACTAATAGAGGGAGATAAAGCGATTGATGCTGTGACGAAAATCATTACGAACATCGTAACTGAGGCCATTAAAAAAGGTGCAAAACTTTTAAATCCCTTTTTGATGTTATTGGCCGCAAGTTTTAAACTAAGCATTTAAGGACACCTCCTCATCCTCTGATGCTCCCAAGAAAGCAATCATTGAAAGAGTAATTTCTTTTGCAAATTCAGTTGAGCTTTTTTCACCACGATAAAGTTGATGGTAAAGAACACCGTCTTTTATAAAAAGAACACGTTTCGCATGGCTTGCAGCTAAACTTGAGTGAGTAACCATAATAATGGTTTGACCACTATCATTAATTTCTTCAAAAAGGTTGAGTAAGTCTTCTGAGTTTTTAAAGTCCAAAGCAGCTGTGGGTTCATCGGCAAGAACTAAATCAGGTTGGCTAATCAAGGCACGTGCTACAGCAACCCGCTGTTTTTGTCCTCCTGAAAGTTCAAAAGGTTGTTTTTCTAAGAGATTTTCAATGTTTAGTTTAGGTGCGAGAATTTTTAGTCTACTCTTCATTAATTCTACGCTTGATTTTGATAAAACGAGTGGAAGGTAAATATTGTCTCTGACGTTAAGGGTATCAAGTAAATTGAAATCTTGAAAGACAAAACCGAGATGATCACGTCTAAATGCAGAAATTTCTTTATCTTTAATAGCCGTAATGTCTTCTTTATTTAAGAGTACTTGTCCAGAAGTTGGTTTTTCAAGAGTTGATAGGATATTCAACAAGGTTGTTTTTCCTGAACCAGATTCCCCCATAATGGCAATATATTCGCCTTCTTCTACACCAAAATCAATGTCAACTAGGGCTGTGGTTTCTTCTTTTGAAAATCTTGTTTTAAAAATTTTCTTGAGATGTTTTACTTCGAGTAACATATTTTTCTCCTATCTTATCTTTCGATTTCGTTCTTTTTATTTATTTTAGCTAAACGTGTTCGCATTGCCTTCATGGAATAAAGGAGGCAAGCGCCCATTAGTGAAGACAAAATAACTGTAATGGTCATTAGCATAATATTAATTTGCAAAAATGTCATGTTCTTTCCTCTTTCTTTCTGAGACTATTTTTATGAGTTATTATTTAATTTCTTAAGGGCTTCTTTAGGAACCTCTGACTTTTTAACTTCTTCCCAAGAGGTTACTCCTTTAACGGAATTAACTGTTAACTTCAGGTAAGCTTCTTTACGGAGATTGTGGTCTGCCATAAATGTAACTCTCTTTTCTTTTCCATCTTTTTGATAGGATTTTATATCATAATCATATTCTTTAAATTTTTTTCCTGAATTATCACTGACTTCTTTTTCTTTTCCGTCTTTTGTGATTTGAACGTAGTAGGTTCCTCCACCATAACTTACTTTGTACCATGCAAAACCCGCTCCACCGACGAGGATGATAAGTGCTATTATTCCAAAAAGTATTTTTTTCATTTTGTTCTCCTTATGTTTTCTTGATAAATTCATTGTAACAAGAAATGTACACCTGAAAACTTACAAATTCGTAAGTTATTTATTTTATAAAAAAAGCCCAAGATAGGCTTTGTTTTTTTTAATATTCTGACAAGCGCTTTTTGTAACTGGCTACAGCGTCTCTTAGTTCATTCATTGTATCTGAATCAAATTTATCACAGATTTCTTGAGCGACTACCGTTGCTACTACATTTTCCATCACAATTCCTGCTGCTGGAAGAGCGGTTGGGTCAGAACGTTCTACACTTGCTTTGTAGGGTTCATGGCTTTCGGTATCAATAGACATCAAGGGTTTATACAATGTTGGAATAGGTTTCATGACTCCACGGACGATGACTTGTTCACCATTTGTCATTCCTCCCTCAAAACCGCCTAACTGATTACTTGAACGAGTGTAGCCTTTATCCTCAGACCAGATGATTTCATCCATCACTTGACTTCCTGGTCGTTTTCCTGCTTCAAATCCAAGTCCAAATTCAACTCCTTTAAAGGCATTGATAGAAACAACCGCAGCAGCAATTTTTGCATCCAACTTTCTGTCATATTGGACGTAGGAACCAAGACCAGCCGGAACTCCTTCTACTCTGGTTTCAATTATTCCACCAATTGTATCTCCAGCTTTTTTTATTTGGTCGATGTAATTGCGTAATTCTTCTGCTTGACTCTCATCAAAAATAGACAAATCACTAAGGCCAGCTGTCTGACGAATATCTTGAACACTTAAATTTTCTGGACTTGTAATTTCTCGTCCGCCAAAATTTACGACATGATTAGCTATTTCAATTTCTAATTCGTGAAGTAGTTTTTTTGCCACAGCTCCAACCGCAACACGCATTGTTGTTTCACGCGCTGACGAACGTTCTAAAACATTTCGTAAGTCTTCAAATTCATATTTCATTCCGCCAACTAAATCGGCATGTCCTGGGCGTGGTTTGGTCAAACGACGTTGCTTTTTAATTTTATCTTCAACATCTTGGGCTGCCATAATCTGTTCCCAATTCTTGAAATCACGGTTTGTAACATTAAGTGTAATCGGGCTACCAATTGTTTTTCCGTGTCGAACGCCTGAAGTAATTTCAACTTGGTCAGACTCAATTTTCATCCGTCCGCCACGACCATAGCCGCCTTGACGACGTTTAAGTTCAATATTAATATCTTCTGCTGACAATGAGAGACCGGCTGGCACTCCTTCAATAATTGCTGTAAGTCTTGGGCCGTGAGATTCTCCCGCTGTAAAATAACGCATTTTATACCTCCATTTTTAGTAACTTTTTACTTATTTCATTTCAAAAATTTGAATAATATCTGTTAATTTATTAATTTGCTGTGAATTTTTTGCTGAAAGAAAATTGATTGATTGAATGCCACTATTATGGGCTGCTTCAGTATCAAGGATTCGGTCACCAATATAATAGGTTTCTTCAGGCTTTAATTTATACTTCTCAAGTAAATAATTGATTGCTTCAGGATGAGGTTTTCTTTTAAATCCATTTTCAGAAGTGACTATTTCTAAAAAATAGGGGGAAATTTCCAGCTGATTAAGCAAATCATAAGCATTTTTCCCTTTGTGAGTATAAATGAAATTTTGAATATTTTCTTTTTGAGTCCAATCTAAAACGGCTTTTGCACCAACCATTAATTTAATTTCGTCATTTTTAGCTGTTGAATTTGTCGTGAAATCTTCTTTTATTTCTTGAAAAGGAACGGGTTGTTCTTTTAGTAAAGCATTGACTGACTGACCTTTTATAAAATTATATACTGTTTCTCGGTCAAATGGTAGGTTAAAGTTTGCAAATGATTCGGACAAGGCTTCTAAAAACACCTCATAGCTATCAATTAGTGTTCCATCTAAATCCCAAATAAATGTCGTCATTAGATTAGACCTCCATTAATTTTTGATAAATCGGTAGGAGTTGGTCAATTGTTTCTATCATTTCCGCTAGAATTATTGAGTCCTCTTTGCCGTTAAATCTTTCTTTAGGCCAAACCCGTCCAATTTCCAATTCAGATTTTTTTACTTTTCCTAAGCGTTCAGCGGCTTCTCTAAATGCTGACAGGGGATAAGTTTCTGCTTTTGTATGGTCTTTTGAGATTACGAAATCTTCTGTCAGTAACTTTTCTACTGACAGACTTGTCAGTAAGTTGGCGTATTCTTTTTGCTTTTTAGGCTGGTCTATCATTGATAAATAAATAAAAACGTAATCTTCCCAAATTCCTAATTGAAAATGGGCTTCCATTTTATAACCACGGACTTTTGTGGAAATTGCTGACCAAGTATTTTCAGGCGCATTTGCTGTTCTTCTGCGATGTTGAGCGATGTGAAAGTAAAATTCTTGATTTGGAATTTTTACTGACAGCTCTGTCAGTAACTTTTGACCAATTTCAGAAAAAACAGGTTGAATTTCAGAACGAATCTCAGTCATTCTTGGTTCTAAACCTTCTATTTTAAAAATTTCAAATGATTTTTGAGTAAACATTTTAGAGTGATTATCCTCAATTTTCTAAGTTCTTTTATAGGTATTACTGCTTAGTGAACGCGCAGACGGAAGGCAGTGAGCGTGAAGCCCTGTTCCATATTACTAGCTACTTTATAAAAATTTAATGAATATTATTCCGGTCAGCATAATTAGAATCCCAACAATTTGCCAAATTTGAATGCCATATTTACTTGAGCGCCACCAACCAAATTGTTGAACCAACATACTGCCTAAAATTTGTCCAATCAAGCCCATCATAATTGTCAGCCCTGCACCAATTTGCGGAACAGCAACGACTGTTGCAAAAACAAATGAAGCTCCTAAAAATCCACCAATTCCATTCCAAGGTTTTGCTTTTTTTAATTCTGAAATTTTTGGCAAACGGTGGTCAATAAAAAGAGACACGATAAAAATAGCTAAAAATCCAATGAAGAACGAAACAAAGGCTGCTTGTGCAGTATTTTCAAGTAAAACTCCCAATCGGCCATTAATTGCTTGTTGAGCAGCTGACATTGCCCCAACGATGACCGCCCATATCCGCCAGCCTAGTAAGTTAGTTTGGTGCGTTTCTGCTTCTTTTTCTTTTAAATTAGGAAGAACAACCGCGACAATAACACCAGCTAAAGTAATGATAATTCCCAAAAAGCGCATCAGAGTCATCGGAAGTTGCATGGCATGAAACCAGCCAAATGAATCAATAAGTGTCCCCATCAATATGTGACCCAAAATAGGTAAAATCACTGTTTGGACAGCTCCTAATCTTGGAAAAAGTAAAACATTAGACGTTAGGAAAATCCCACCAAGAACCCCACCAATCCATATCCATGCTGGGTGTGAGCCAACAAATTGAAAACTAGGAAAAAGTGTTTGACTTGTCACTAAAGTGATGATTCCTAAAAAAATCGAACCAACAAAGTTGGAAATTCCAGAGGCTAAAAATGGTGAGCCAACAATTTTTCGTAAATCCGCATTGATTGGATTTTGATTAGCAAGTAAAAAACCGCCAACTAAAGCAAAAGCTAGGTAAATATACATCGTTTCTCCTTTAAATAAGTGTTTTTACAGCTTTTATAAAAGCTGGGAGTTTTTTAATGCTACCACATTTTTGTAATTTTTAGATAGGGTTCCTCTCCGAATAACTCAAGTTATTTTTTGAGATAGTCTTTCATTTCTTCAAAAGTCACTTCATTAATTTTAGCGGTGCCAATTTCAGGAACAATAACGGTTTTGATGATTCTTCCTCGTGCTTTTTTATCATGAGTTAATGCTTTAAACAAAAGCTCTTCATCCCAAGGTTGATATTCGTCAGGTAAACCAAATTTTTTGACCATCTTTCGAATTTGGTCAGTAATTCCTTTGGGCATAAGACCTTTGAGTTCGGCAATTTTACTGATTTGAACCATCCCGATAGCAACTGCTTCTCCATGCATCACTTTGCCATAGCCTGCAGTATTTTCAACAGCATGTCCAATTGTATGACCAAAGTTCAAATAGAGCCGTACACCATTGTCTAATTCATCATCAACAACCACTTTTCGTTTTACTTCACAAGACCGATAGATAATTTCTTCAATCTTATCAAGCTTTTTTACTAAATCATCCGCCGACAAGTCTGTCAGTAAATTCCAGAGATCTTTGTCAGCAATTAGGGCGCACTTGATGACCTCCCCCAGTCCTTCACGGAATTCTCTTTGACCGAGCGTTTGCAGAACTTCTGGGTCAATTAACACGCCGTCAGGCTGTGTAAAAGTCCCAATCATATTTTTAGCCATTTTGGAATTAATTCCTGTTTTCCCACCAATAGAACTATCCACTTGGGCGGTCAAACTTGTTGGAATTTGTAAGAAATGGATGCCACGCATGTAAGTAGAAGCTACAAAACCAGCTAAATCACCTGTTACTCCACCACCGAGTGCAATAATTCCGTCAGAACGAGTCAATCCAAATTCGGCACAAAAGTTCCAAGCATTTTCGGCTGTCAGTAAATTTTTACTGGCTTCTCCTTCTGGAAATTCAAAAGTTGCCACTTCAAAACCTACTTTTTCAAGTTGGTCAACAACTTTTTGACCATAAAGTCCATTGACATGATTATCAGAAATCAAAACAATTTTTTGCTTCTTCCACAATGAAGAAACCCAAGTTCCAATATTAGCCAAGGCCCCATTTTCGATGATGACATCATAGGGATGTTCTGGTAAATTCACATTTAATTTCATGCTTCTTTCTCCATTTCTAATGTAATTTCTGCAACAGGCATTTTTTTACCTGTCCATAAATAAAAGCTTTCCGCCGCCTGTCCAATGAGCATGCCAAGTCCATTTTCAGTTTGAGCTCCTTGCCCTTTTGCCCAACGTAAAAATGGTGTTTCTCTAACTTTATAAATAGCATCTACCACCAAAAGTTTTTCAGGAAGAACTAAGCTCTTTTCCAGCGGCAAAGATTCTCCGTCCATTCCGACTGAGGTTGCATTTACTAATAAGTCGGTCTGTTTCAACTCTTTTTGTAATCTATCAGCTTCAGATAAGTCTGTCAGTAAAATTTCAATCCCTGTTTTTACTGACAGCTTTTCCAATTTTTCTTTTAGCGGAATATATGAGGCCGATTTTCTTGCTGCGACCACAATTTTTTTAGCTCCAGACAAAGCTGCCTGAGCAATAATTGCAATTGCTGCACCCCCTCCACCAAGAATAAGCATTTGTTTATTTTGGATATTGAAATGATATTTTTCTAAACTATTGAAAAATCCTATGCCATCTGTATTGTGTCCAATTAATTTCCCTGATTGATTGACTACTGTATTAACAGCTCCAATTAATTCAGCTGCCGGACTCAATTCATCCATAAATGGAGTAATTTCTGTTTTATAAGGCATTGAAATATTAAGTCCATACATGTCCAAAGTACGAACATTATCCACAATAGCTGGCAATTTTTCAGCCTCAACTTCCCATGCTAAATAAACACCATTTTCATTCGTTAAATCAAAAGCCAGATTATGAATAAATGGTGACAAGCTGTGTTTAATTGGGTTTGCTACAACAGCAGCCATACGAGTGTAGCCGTTAATGTTCATAAAAATTCTCCAAAATTACTGATGAAACTACTAATATATCCATAATTGCGCAAGACGCAAAAGGCTCAACTATGCTAGTGTCTTTGTCAGTAAATTCTATTGTCATTGACATATCAATCGATAAAAAAAAGGACTGACAGTTTTGTAAGTCCTATTTTATCATAAAGTTAAGCTTCCTTGCGACTTCCAAGAACGCGTTTCAAAATGCCAATAATTGCCGGTAGTAGTGACACAAAGACAATGGCAATCATGATGATTTCAAAATGTTTTTTAACAAAAGGAATTCCACCAAATAAATAGCCTGCACCTAAGGCAACAATAACCCAAGCAAAACCACCGATGAAGTTAAAGAAAATAAACTTTTTATGTGGCATTTTACCAGCACCAGCTGTAAATGGAACAATCGTCCGAATGATTGGCATGAATCGCCCTAAGAAAATGGCCCAAGAACCCCATTTTTCAAAAAATTGATGAGCTTCTTCCATATATTCTGGTTTTAAGAAACGAGAAAGCCATTTATGTTTTGGAATGACATCCCCAAATCTTCGACCAATTTCATAATTCAACAGATTAGCAATGAAGGCAATAATCCCCATCACCAAAATCAATAAGCCAATAGATAATTTTCCGTTTGACATTGCTGCCAAAGAACCAACAAAAAATAAAATGGAATCCCCAGGCAAGAAGGGGAAAATCACTAATCCTGTTTCAATAAAAATAATCGCCCCTAAAACAACATATATCCAAATATGACCATTAGGCATCTGGGCAAAATTAGCCATCCAGTCATTAAAGAAACCAAAAATCGAAAGTTGTACAAACATAATATTCCTTTTCAAAAGTTAAAAATTCTTACAATAGTTTTGTTTACTTAAATAGAATACATCCATAAAGAATTCATTCAAGCACTCGTTCAATTTTACAACAAAAAGGGCCTTTTGACAATAACAACTTTCTTATAATTTATCAGAGAAATCTCAAAACTAATGGTCAAACAATGTCAGAAAACCTAACATCAGCTTGCTTATAAGCAACTTTTGTGGTATAATTTTTCCAGAATAAAATAAACTGAGCTTAGCTCCTAATAAATATAGGAAACTAAAAGAATGTTATTCCAACACTTATTTAGAAGAACATTTTTTTAATTTTCATTTTTTTATATTTAAAAGAAGACAAGCTCAAATCTCATATTCGAGGAGACAAAATGAAGAAATTATTTTTCGCTCTGGCAATGATGCTTGCCACTGTTACAGCTTTCCTAGTCGCACCTTCGGTTAAGGCCGAGACAACTGTAAAAATTGCATCCGATAGCTCATACGCTCCATTTGAATTTCAAAATGGTCAGAAAAAATGGGTAGGGATTGATGTTGATATCATGCAAGAAGTTGCTAAAATCAATGACTGGAAATTAGAAATGTCATATCCTGGTTTTGATGCAGCTCTCCAAAACCTTAAAGCTGGACAAGTAGATGGTATAATTGCAGGAATGACAATCACTGACGAACGTAAAGAAACTTTTGATTTTTCAAATCCTTACTATACATCAGCATTAACCATTGCTACAACTAAAGACTCTAAACTTTCTGATTACAGTGATCTTAAAGGTAAAGCAGTTGGAGCAAAAAATGGGACTGCTGCACAAACATGGCTTCAAGAAAATCAAAAGAAATATGGTTACACAATCAAAACCTATTCTGACGGTGTTCATATGTTTGCCGCTCTAAGCTCTGGTAATATTGCTGGAGCAATGGACGAAGTTCCAGTTATTTCTTACGCTATGAAACAAGGGCAAGATTTAGCAATGAACTTCCCATCAATCTCCCTTCCAGGAGGCTATGGTTTTGCCGTAATGAAAGGCAAAAATTCAACGCTTGTCGATGGTTTCAATAAAGCACTCGCTGAAATGAAATCAAACGGAGATTATGATAAAATCCTCAAAAAATATGGGATTACTGCCACTAAAAAAGCAACACCTAAAAAAGATGTTTACACCATTGCTTCAGATAATAGCTTCGCTCCATTTGAATTCCAAAATGATGATAAACAATTCACTGGTATCGACGTTGACTTGCTTAACGCTATTGCTAAAAACCAAGGTTTCAAACTAAAATGGAATTTCATCGGTTTCCAAGCAGCTGTTGACTCTGTTCAATCTGGACATGCTGACGGAATGATGTCAGGAATGTCAATCACTGATGCTCGTAAACAAGTTTTCGATTATGGTAGTCCTTACTATTCTTCAAACTTAACTATTGCCACATCAAGTACAGATGACTCTATCAAGTCATGGAAAGACCTTAAAGGTAAAACTCTTGGTGCTAAAAATGGAACTGCTTCTTTTGATTATCTTAATGCCCATGCAAAAGAATATGGCTACACTGTAAAAACTTTCACTGATGCAACAACCATGTATTCATCATTGAATAACGGTTCTATCAATGCTCTAATGGATGACGAACCCGTCATTAAATACGCCATTAAACAAGGGCAAAAATTTGCCACACCAATTAAACCAATTCCTGACGGACAATATGGATTTGCTGTTAAAAAAGGAAGCAATCCAGAGTTGATTGAAATGTTTAACAATGGTTTAGCAAATCTCCGTGCCAATGGTGAATATGATAAAATCATTGATAAATATTTAGAGAGTGATGCTAAAACAATCCAATCAAGCGCAAAAGAAAATACTTTCTTTGGTATTTTACAAAATAACTGGGAACAAATTGGCCGTGGTCTACTCGTTACTCTTGAACTTGCCATTCTCTCATTTATCTTAGCAATGATCGTCGGAATTATCTTTGGACTCTTCTCAGTAGCTCCAAGCAAGATTCTACGTACAATTGCACGCATCTATGTTGACCTTAACCGTTCAATTCCGCTCTTAGTATTAACAATCTTTATCTTCTACGGAATTCCTAACCTGTTACAAATCATTACGGGTCACCAATCACCACTTAATGAATTTACAGCGGGTGTTATCGCCCTTACTTTGAACTCTTCTGCTTATATTGCAGAAATCGTTCGTTCTGGTGTTCAAGCTGTACCTTCTGGACAAATGGAAGCCAGTCGTTCACTCGGTGTGACTTACCTGACATCAATGCGCAAGGTTATCTTACCTCAAGCCATTAAAATTACAATCCCTAGTTTGATTAACCAATTCATCATCACATTGAAAGATACAACATTAGTTTCAGTTATCGGACTTGTTGAATTGCTCCAAACAGGTCAAATTATCGTGGCACGTAACTTCCAAGCCTTCCGTGTTTATGGATTAATTGGTTTAGTTTACATGATTGTCCTCCTCTTCTTGATGTGGATTGGACGTCGCGTAGAAAAAAGAATGAAATAAGGAGAACATACTAATATGGGAATCAATACTCAAATCGAAGTCACTGATCTTCACAAATCTTTTGGAAAAAACGAAGTTCTAAAAGGAATTACAACAAAATTTGAAAAAGGTGATGTAGTCTGCATCATTGGCCCTTCAGGTTCTGGAAAATCAACTTTTCTTAGAGCTTTAAATGGGCTTGAAACAGCTACTTCTGGCGATATTATTATTGACGGATTTAACCTTACTGATAAAAATACAAATCTTAATCTTGTTCGTCAAAACGTTGGAATGGTTTTCCAACATTTCAATCTTTTCCCAAATATGACTGTGATGCAAAATATTACTTATGCTCCAGTTGAACTGAAAAAGATGTCAAAAGATGATGCAGATAAAAAAGCAATTCAACTTCTTGAAACAGTTGGCTTGTTAGATAAAAAAGATGCAATGCCTGAAATGCTTTCAGGAGGTCAAAAACAACGTGTTGCTATCGCCCGTGCCCTCGCAATGAATCCTGACGTTATGCTCTTTGACGAGCCAACCTCAGCACTTGACCCTGAAATGGTTGGTGACGTTCTAGCCGTTATGCAAAAATTGGCCGAAGAAGGAATGACAATGCTTATTGTTACTCACGAAATGGGCTTTGCACGTAAAGTTGCTAACCGCGTAATCTTTACGGATGGTGGAGTTATCTTGGAAGATGGTACACCAGAAGAACTCTTTGATAGCCCAAAACATCCCCGTTTACAAGACTTCTTATCAAAAGTTTTGAATGCATAAAATAGAAAAATCCCATTAAAATTTAAATGGGATTTTTTTATTTATTCATACTCTATTTTATTATAAATACAAGTGTTTTTGAAAAAATAAAAACCAGAGCTCTGGTTTTTATTTTTTTCGCAAATTGCAAGTCCAAGTTAGCCAGCCAAGCTCATCTCATATGAACTCTTATA